>Ga0163144_10024918_pt1 | contig 11715 bp, 10 predicted proteins | sample OliLak19BULKMAT1_FD_123175 | JGI IMG/M metagenome (GOLD analysis project Ga0163144, IMG submission 123175) | Freshwater microbial mat bacterial communities from Lake Vanda, McMurdo Dry Valleys, Antarctica - Oligotrophic Lake LV.19.BULKMAT1 | ecosystem: Environmental > Aquatic > Freshwater >... | reverse complement strand
GGCGGAAGGCCGGTGAGATCGTAGCTGAGTCGGCGGATGAGCGCGCGGCGATCAGCCTCGGGAGATGGGTCGAGGTTTTTCTCTTTCAGCTTTGCGCGGATGAACGCATCGATTGGATTCGCGCCGCCGCCGGGAACGGCGGGTTTTACCAGCGGCGTGAGCGACCAGAGCGGTTTGACATCCTTCGCTGAACCGGCAAATTCGTCCGGCCACGACGGCCCGGCATCAATCCATTCGCGCAGCATCTTTACCTCGGCCGCGGTCAGTTTGGGCGAATCGCTTTTTACCGGTGGCATCACGATTTCCGGATCCTCGCCGCTCACGAAACGAATCAGCGGGCTGGCCTTGGAGTTGTGAGGAATAATTGCGGCGTGGCCGCTGTCGCCGCCTTTCAGCGCGGATTCACGAAGGTCAACCCGGTAACCGCTCTTCTGTTTGTCGGGCCCGTGACAGCCCAGGCAGCTTCGCTCCAGAACGGGGCGAACATCCTTTCCGAAGTCCGGTGCGGCCACTACGCGGGCAGGCAGGGCAAGGCTGGTCGCGGCTAAAACCGTCAGGAAACAAATTCCTGTGCTTCGATATGAGCGTTTTACAAACATGAGTTCAGGGGCTAATTCCCGCCACGGCGGCGATGATGCGTCGGCGCGCCTGGCCTTGCCTCCTTCCGCATCGCGCGGCGGCAACAACCTCAGGCACCGCGCCTTCGCAGCCGCCCGTGGTCGCCTCGCCCAAGTCAATAGAGCAGCCTTTCTGATATTATTACAATTTGAAACGTCCTGAAGGAAATTTTCCCGCGAAGGAGCGAAGGCAGCGAAGGGGTTCAAGGCTTCCGGTCCTTCGCGCGTCAGCGGGAAATTCTCAATCAGTACCACTACCGCCTTTCTCGAATATGTGAGCACAGTCACGCCTCAGCGATTTCGTGTGATACCAGAATTTTGTGGATGGGGACACCGCTGGCAAGCTCAATCGCGCGACCCCGCGAGCGTTACTTGGCGACCGTCGTCACGCTGGACCACCAGATAATGTCATTAGCCGAATCACCAGCCGGAATCAGGTAACCCAGATAAGTTCCGTAGGTGGCGGGTGCCCGGAGCTTCGAACCTTTCCACTTGTGAATTTCGGAATGGCCGTCGGCAAAGGAAAGCCCGCAGGCGCCGTTGTGGAAGCTCGCCGGCCAATCGATGATCATGATTGAACCGGGCGGGTCGCCGGGCTTGGCCATCTGCACGGCACACGCCGCGTCGTTGATGCTGTCCGGATGTTCATCGACCAACACCCAGGTTTTGCCGGGAAGAACGATGCTGCTCAACTTGGAGTAAACCCGCCAGGAACTCGATGGCAGCCAGACGCCATCGTCAAACACCTGGCTCATCGAATTGCTGCGCACCCGGGGGAGTCTCCGACCGCTCACCAACACGGTGGCTTGGTCGGCCGGGCATTTCCAGATCGCAAAACTGTTCTTGCCGATGTAGGGCATGAGCGGGCTCTTTGCGAGATCCTGGTGGACATCCCAGTTGCTTCGGGCGGCGGTGAAACTCAAATCCCCGGTCACCCAGCGCGTGCGCTTTTGGGACGGGGCAACGTCGAGCGAGGCGAGCAGCACGTCGTTGGCATCGTCCGCATACATGCGCCAGCCCAGCATCATCTGGCGGAGGTTGTTCATGCAACCAACACCCTGGGCTTTGGATTTTGCCTTGGAAAGCGCCGACAACAAGAGCCCGGCGAGGATGGCGATGATGGCTATGACAACCAACAGTTCAATCAGCGTAAAGCCGCTGCAAAGGAAGTCGTCGGGCCGGGAGCGGCGTAGGGCGGCATTTGTCGTTTTCATAAAGGTCAGGGATCAGGCGCTTCGAACGGCACTGTTCCGGGGCAATCCTTTGAAATACTTTCCAGCACCGGTGTCAATCCTTGTCGCGGCGTCCATTCGATCATGGAGGCATTTCAAGCCGATGTCGCCGGAGGATCGGAATCACGCAGGCAGCGCCCGCCAGCGGCCCGCCTCCTGGCGCCTCAAATCTCGGCTGCCGCGGTCAAGTCTGAATCACCTGCACCGCCGTCCCGTAACACAACACTTCCGTGATTCCGTGCCCAATTTCGGTCGCGTCGTAGCGGATGCCGATGACCGCGTTGGCGCCGAGTTCCGAGGCGTGCGTCAACATTTGCTGGAAGGCCTCGTCGCGAGTCCGTTCGCACAAGCTGGTGTAAATGGAAATGTTGCCGCCAAAAAAACTCTGGATCGCCGCGCCGAAATTTCCAATGACTGAACGGGAACGGACAATGATGCCGCGAACGACTCCGAACGATTTGGACACGCGATAGCCGGGCAGCTCGAACGCGGTCGTGGTGAAAGGATGGGTGTCGCTCATCGTGCCGGAAAATTGAACACAAGCTGTCCGCAAGAAAAAGTCAAATTCGCAACGGTTAGTTTGGGTCGATGCCGAAACCGCCGTCGAACCGCTTCGCCTTGCTCGGCGACCGGGGAGATTTCAAGAGCGCCACGAGCTCCCGCGACAAGAATTCTTTGGCTGTTGCCTTTTCCTATCGAATGATTGATTCGGGGTCGGAGCACCGACAGCACTCTTGACAACGGCCGCCGGCTCAATAATGTCGCAAATATGAACCTTGGGGCACCGCGAACTCCCTCTCTCCAATCAGGCGAAAACAGAAACCTTTCTGTCTTTGAACCAGGCTTTTATTCTTCGTATTTACAAGGGTAATTTTATGACAAGAGCTTTCTTTCGCATCGTCGTCACATGCACGGGGTTGGCGATTCTGGGCTTTTCCACTTTCCCTCTGCGCAGCGGCCCGCAACTTCAGGTGGAAGTGGACGGCGCTGATCTGGTGCTGGCCTGGCCGACGAATGCGGTTGGTTTCCGCGCCCAATCCCGCATAGGGCTGTCGATTTCCGAAAGCTGGAACGATCTGAATGGGGCCCCAGTCGTGACGAGCGGCTTGCAGCGGATCAGCGTGTCGCGAACCAACGCGCACCAGTTCTTCCGACTGGTCAAGGATTCAGGCACGAACCCCGCAGTGAGTGCGCTGGCGCTTTCCACAAACGCGCTGACGTTCGGCTCCACCGCCACGCTCGCCTTTGACATCATCGAACCCGACGTTGACCTCGCGGCGCTGGAGCTGACCTGGACGAACGTGCTCGGCTCATTTTCAAATATCATCTCCGCAAATTCCATCGGACTGTCCACTGATGCGATCCGCGCTGAATTGCCCATCCGGCCGGAAACACTTCCCGTCGGCACATCCTATTTCCGGCTCCGGCTGGTGGACCTCATGGGGCTCTATAGCGCACCGGTTTATTTTACGATCACGATCGTCGGCCAGGGCGGATCCGGCGCGGCCCCGCAGCTCCTGAGTGTCGCGGCGGAGGCGGCGGCTTGGGGACCCTCGTTCGAGGCCAACTGGAAGTTGAAGCCGGGTTTCCTCCTCGAATGGAATGATCCAGACAGCGACGTGGAGCGAATTCGCGCCGTGCTGCGAATGCCGTTTGGGGAAATCGAAGTGCGGGAACTGCAGGCAACCCGGGTTGGATTTCTCAATACTGGGGGCACAGATCTGTTGCGCCCATTCACGCTCTCCTACACCAACGCGGCGGGAACTTACCTCGCGGAATTTCAATTGATTGATCGCACTGGCCGCACCAGCGAAGTTCGTTTCGTCCAGTTTGATCTCGATTACTCGGCGCCACCGCCCGCTCAAATCTCGGGCTTTTCTCCGGGCTCGGGCGCGCCCAATTCTCCGGTCACGCTGTTCGTTGACTCCTTGAGTTCGCTCGGCACCAATTTTCAGGTCACGCTCGCCGGAGTGCCCTGCCAGATTATCACGAATGGAGTGAATTACATCTCGCTAACCGTGCCCGCCGGAGCCGTCACCGCCCCCTTCAAGCTCGTTACGGAGGCACAGGTAACCGCGTCGTCCTCCAGTTTTGTCGTGCCGCCGGTCATCACGCTCACGCCGGACCGCGATCAAGCTGCGCCGGGCGAGCCAGTTCAATTCATGACCTCCATCCGCGGCGCAACCAACCAAATGCTCACATTTTCCGTAAACGGAATTGCTGGCGGAAACGCGATCGTCGGCCTGATCTCCAGCCAGGGCCATTATCAGCTCCCACTCCTGCCACCCACCCTTTCCATGACCGTCGTGGCCTCGCTGACCACGCAACCCGGCATCACCGCGACCGCTTTGGTTCAAGTCCTCCCCTCAACGAGTCTGGGAGGCACTGGCTGGGTCAACTCCGCGCAAGGCGGTTCGGTCTACACGACCGACGGCACCGCCTCGCTGGATGTCCCACCTGGCGCGCTATTGACGAATGCTTTGCTGAGCATCGGCGTGATTCGCGGCACCAACGTTCCGACGCCTGCGCCCGGACGACGGGTACTTGGGGCAGTACGATTGGATCCTGACGGAACGATCTTCAACCAGCCCGCGACCGTGACATTGCCTCTCGCCGAAGCCCGCCCGCCCGGGAGAATTCTTTCGCTGAAATATTTCATCCGTAGCACCGGAGAGTTCAGGGATGAAGGATTGACCGCCATCGTGGCCGCGAACGGACGTGAAGCCGTGGGACAAATCAGTCATTTCTCCGAGGTCGCGGTGGACGAAGCGGAAGTCGTGGTCTCAAGCGGTCCGCCACAGATTTTCGGCTTGAAAGCCGCATCCACTTTCCACGAAGGCCTCGCCGTGCCTGTGCTGATCACGGGCCAGAATCTTGTTCCCGGTCTCCGGATCGAGGTGTTGCTCGACGGCCAACCGACGGCGACGTGATTCCCTCAAACGTTATCTTTGAGACCAACCGCCTGGGGTTGCTGCTCACGATTCCGACTCTACGTGACCTGAACTTCGGCGGATCGCGGACCTATCAACTGCGTTTGGCCAACAGTTCCAACCAATCCGCTAGCACGAATCTGCTCGTCCAAGGTTTGAACGAACTGATCATCGCGCCCGGTGTCCAGACCAACCTCTCGAACCCGTTCCAAACATATTCCGAGGTGGACATCGGTCCGGGTGCGCGGGTGCGGTCCTCGGGGCTTTCCTGGTTCGTGAATGGCTCCGTGCGCGTGGCTGGCTTGATTGACACGAGCGGCGCCAACGGAGGGTCATCCCTCGACGAGGCCCCGGGCACAAATGCGTTCTTCTCGGATTTTTCCATGCGGGGAGCGAACGGCGGTTTGCCGGACGAATATGGCCACGCCGCGTTCCGGCAGCTTTCCCAGCGGGGCGATTTTTTTTACGGAGATGGCGGGGCGCCCGGCGAAGACATCAGCTTTATCGAGGATTTCATCAATGCCCTGCTCCACCTCGCGAGCTGCGTTACCGGGGGCGTTATCTCGTGCGGATACTTGATCGGAGACATCATCGAAATCGTCGGCGAGCTGACGGATTTGGACGCTGGCGCGGCGGTGGGTCGGCCTGGACTGCCCGGCGCACGAGCCGTCTTCAGCTCTTTGACGGAGGACGGACATGGTGGGGGCGGTGGGGGCGGCGGTGGCGACTTGAATTTGTTTGATGCCGGCGAAGGTGGCGGAGCGGGAGGCAATGGCGGCTCCAGCGCGTTTATCTTAACACGGGGCGATTTGCTGCTGGAAGGCCACGTGGACACCCGGGGCGGTGACGGTGGGGATGGCGGAGAGAATGTGGTGACAACAATCAATGGCGGCACCATTCCATTCAAAGCGACACCGAGCGCAAACCGCGGCGGGGGCGGGGGCGGCGGAAGCGGCGGCAACATTGCGCTGCTGGCCAGAGGCGCCTTCCGGATGGATCCAGCAGGAGGCGTCAAAGCCCAGGGTGGAAATCCAGGCAACAGTTTACTGCGATTCCGCGATATCGATGCCAGCTCCCAAATCCTGTCTGAGCGGCGGGTGCGGTTGGTGGATGCGAAGTATCCCATCACGCCCTCTGGAAGAATTCGAACCCAAGGGCCATTGGTGTCGCCCCGCAACTTGCCTGACCTCGTCACCGACCATGGCCTGTTGCAGCTTCAATTGCCACCAGCAGTCTCGACGTTCACGTCTCCTGTCCGGGTGACGATCCGCGGCGAGAATACGAATGATGTCCGGAATATTTCATTCACCTCCGATGACAGCGGATTTCGCCGGGTCAACCTGCTGTTCTTTCCCGGATTCAACACAGTGGCCGTCACCGATAGCAACGTCCCGGATCATCCCAACCTGTATCGCCTCGTTCTTTACCTGGCCGGCCCTGACAGCGACGCGGACGGTTTGTCGGATGCGGACGAAGCATTGCTCGGCACCAATCCGCTGGTGCCCGACACCGACGGAGACGGATTGAGCGATTTTGACGAAGTGCTGCAAGGTCTCAACCCAAACACCGGAGACAGCGACGGCGATTTGATTTCAGACGCGGACGAATTGAATGGAACAACGGATCCTCGAAAGCGCGACACCGATGGCGACGGATTCTGGGATGGATGGGAACTTGAGGCAGGCACCTCCCCGACGCATGCGCAGTCGTTCATCCCGCCGTTGACGTCGGGAACACTCTTCGCCGAGGTGATCACCAGCATCAATGGACGCGTGCTGGGGGCGATCAATCCAGTCTCAGGAAAGATGCGAGCGCTAGGCCGGATCAATGCAGGACTCGGCTTTGGCCTGGCCTTTTCCGCAGACGGGGGCATGTTTGCCAGCCAAGGTGACCGGCTCGTGCGCCCATTGCTGGATCGGCCTGCCGACGCCTCCGGCCAACTCGCGGTGACAACCGTCGGAAACTTTCGCACGAACGGCCCCGCGATTTATTGTTACAGCCTTGCCTCGGCACCTTACGGCGACGCATTGCTCGGGATCGAGAGCACCGCTGGCGGAGAATCCACAGGACAATTCCTGAGCATTGACCCATCGACAGGCACGGCCACCCGCGTTGGACTGGTTCTACCCGCCCCGCTGCGGGCGCTGGCGGTCTTGAATTCAGGATCGACCCAGGAAATTCTCTTCGCATCCGCCGCGCAGACCGGAGCTCCGGACGCGTTACTTTCTTTCCCGGCTGGAGTCGGCGGAGCGGCACAGTCGTTGGGATCGATGGGCTGGACGAATGTCTATGGACTCAGCCCGGCAGCGCCGCACCGCCTTTACGCGTCCCGAACGGGTGAGCGGTCGAGTGAGTTGATGATCATCAACACCACCAATTCGACCATGACACACCAGGCCATGTTATCTGCGCCGGTCTTCGACCTGGCACGCAGACCGTGCCCGGTGCCGTGTTTAAACGGACCCTTCGTTTCGCCGTTGATTAACCCCGGCATGCAAATGGTCAGCGCCGACTTTAACGGAGACACGCGACCGGATCTCGCGGTCGCCGTGACACGAACCATCGGGAACGACGAGTTTGTTGGAGTGGCGATTTTGCACGGAAAAGGCGACGGCACCTTTACCAATGCCGCGTCGTATTTTTTTCAAAACGCGAACGTCTTTCCGGCGCCGGATATTGCGCTGGCCGATGTTAATGGCGATGGCCGGACGGACATCATCTTGATGGAACCTGCCGTGATTGTTGGATTTTTCTCCACCCTCCTGCGCCCGTCGGAATTGATGGTTCTGCTGGCCAACAATCAGGGCGGGTTTCAAGCGCCCGTCATCAGCGCCATGTCAGCAGGTCCGAGCGAAAGGTTGACTCGGATCACCGCAGCGGACTGGTCTGGGGATGGATTGGCCGACTTGATTTTCGTGAACACGAGCCAGCAGGCGTATTCGTTTCAAGGCAACGGCAGCGGCCTGTTTACCAATGCCACCTCGCTCCTTCCGGACATTTCGATTGCCGGAGTATTGTTGGCGGATGTTAACGGGGACGGGCGCCCGGATTTCCTGGGGGCCGGCTCCAGCCTAAACATCCGCCTCGCCAACGGCGCGGGCGGGTTTTTCACCAACGCGACGTACACCGGCAGCGGAACGTATGTCACCGTGGGTGACGTTGATGGCGATGGCGACCTGGACGCGGTGTTGACCGATTATGGGGCCGTGCCAACCGTGTATTATAACAACGGAGCCGGCTCATTCCCTACCAACACCACGTTCAATCCGCGCGATTTTCCGTTCGGCGTTTTTGCGCGCGCCCCCCTCGGCGACTTGTCGGGCGATGGTCGCGCGGACACGGCGGTTCCCTCTCTTGGCTCGACCTTTACGGTTTACATCAGCGGCCAGTCGCCCGGCACGCTTGCCCACACGATGACGGAACCGGCCAATGCGCCGTTTGAGTGCGGCGGCACTGCGGCGAGCTTGTTGATCACTGACCTGAACAACGATGGCCACCCGGATATCGTTGTATTGATCGGCAGCGGCATCTCCGTGTTCCTTGGCGAAGAATCTTTTTAATGCGACGAACGGGTTGCAACTGACGCGAAATATTCAATCTGCTTTTCGCTGTGCGGAGAGAAATTCGACGAGATCGACCAACTCCTGCGCGGACATGGTTTTCTGCAAGTCGGCCGGCATGAGGGAGGTTTTCAGTTGGCGCCGACTGGCGATTTCGCCTTTTTTGTGGCGCGACACGATCCCCTTCAAATCCTTCATCACCACTTCGTCTTCCGTGTCGCTCACTACAAGTCCGTAAGCTTCGTCTCCGGATTTCAAGTCAACCTGCGTTGCCTCAAACCCGAATGAAATTCCTGCGTTGGGATCCAGAATGGATTCAAACAACGCATCCTTCCCTAGCTTGGTTCCTATTTCCGTCAAAGCCGGGCCGATATCCATGCCGCGCTCCCCCACCTTGTGACAAGTTCCGCACGCTGTCTCCGTTCGAAAAAACACCTGGTCGCCCCTGGCAATGTCGCCCTTCATTTTTGACAATTCAGCGATGCCCGGCAGCGGAGTGGAATCCCGACCCTGCGGCACGGGCAGGAGCGTGGCGGCCTCAGTCTTGATTTTTTCCCAGCGCACCCGGCTAAGTTCCATTCCGGCGGCAAGTTTCAAGTCGGCGGACAACTCCTCTTTTCGCGCCAGTTCGAGGATTTTTTCCGCACCTTCCGAAGTTTGAACGGCGGAATGCAGAGCGGTCTTTCGCAACACCAGATCGCGCTCGCCATTAGTCACAATTGGCACCAGCAGAGAAACCGCCTCTTTCATTCCGGTGTTGCCGAGAGCTTCGGTGATCTTAAGTGCGTCGTCACCCATGAGAGCCTTTTTGAGGAAGGCGGTATCGCTGGTCACGAGAAGCCGGGCGGCTTCGACTCCGCTCTCACCTCCGGGTGAACTCTTCGCCATTTCCAGAAGCCCCGGGTTCTGATCCTTCAACTTGAGCTGCTTCACGAGCTGCACAAACTGTGGAGTGCCCCGGGTCTGGGCGAGAATCCTGTCAATCGTCGCCTTGATCTGCGGATTTTTCTCCCTATCCACGTCTTGCAACCGGCTCAATGCCTCCACCGCAATGTGCAAACGCTGATCCTCAGATAATTCGTTCGCCCGGTTCGCGGCCTGGCCAAATACGGGCAAACCGATTGCCAAAGAAAAAATGGTGCAAAGAAAATATTTTAGCGCGCCGGATTGCATCTGGAATTTTTCACCGAAACCGAACGGTTTAACAAGCGCGGAAGTTCCGGGCTCCGTGCGGACGCATCCAAATTCGGTCGCCTTTTTGTCCCGCGAAGGGAACGAAGGGCGCGAAGGCAGGACTTTTTTCTCCCTTCGCCACCTTCGCGTTCATCGCGGGACAAACTTTGCGGTTAGTTCCTCGAAGGATTCTGAAAATGAGATGCGTCTGCCCTGGTTCCAGACCTCTGAGTCAAGGAACCACGCCTCGTTTCCAGGGAGGGCCGTGAAATCGCAGAGGCCGGCTGGCAGGACCAGCCGGCGCGCTCAAATGAACAGCACCCCTTCGCGGCGCAGCAAAGCCTCCTTCCATTTCAATCCACCGGAAAACCCGCCAATCTTTCCCCGCGCCGCGACCAGCCGATGGCACGGAATCAAGACGGGAATTGGGTTGGTTGCGCAGCCGCGCCCAACTGCTCGAACCGCTTTTGGGCTGCCGATTTTCCGCGCCAGCTCGCCATAGGTTCGCGTCTTGCCCAGAGGAATTGTTTCCAGGGCGGACCAGACCTTGCGCTGGAAATCCGTGGCTTCGTCCAGATCATACGGCGGCGGGGCCTCGACCGCTTTTCCGGCCAGCGCCTCCTTCAACGCGCGCGTGGTCAGTTTGTGCCAGCGGGAGATTTTCAGGCGCACCCCCGGCACTTCCGCCCAGCCCGGCACAGGATTCTTGCCGGACGGAAAGTCCAGTTGCATCAGGCCGTTTTCAGAATAGTGTGCGAGGAAAGTTCCCTCCGGCGTATGAATGGGCAGCGTCGCAATGGGCAAACGGCGGGTGGATTTCATGTCACCTTCAACCGCGACGCCAAAACATGGCGATGATTCCCCAGAGCACGAGCAGCAGGACGACCGTCAAAACCACAAACCGGTTTCGCGCCACCCGCTTCTCGTAGCGGAGCGGGCGCAATCCCTGGATGCTTCCCGCCGCCAGATAACTCACCAGCTTCGGGTTGGCCGTCGGGCGCGAACGAAAATTGCTTTTGAACCGCCGGAAGGAACCGAAGAGATCATATTTCTTGACCCCAAGCTGATTGTATTGCTCGGGCGCCACGGTTGGTTCCTTCGCCTGCAACCGGTTCTGGTCAACATGCTCGAAGATCGGCTCGCTCGGCGGCGGAGAAGGCGGAGTCGTCGGGACGGTCGCGCCGTGGGGCAGCGCGGTGGAGCGGACGCGAGGCGAAGCCGGTGCAGCCGCGGATTGCGCGTTGAGTTTTTTAATCTTTGCTTCGAGCGCGGCGATTTCCGCACTCAACGCCTTGGCTCGTTCAGAGATGGGATCCGCTTTTTTGTTGAACAGTCCCATGGGATCAAACTAGCGCCGCAGGAACAGCATTAAGAAGATGCCCAGCCCCAGCAGAACCAGCGGCCAGGTGAGAGCGAGGCCCAGTTTGAATAGCTGCCCGAAACTTTGCGCCGCCAGCCCGGATTGAAGCGACAGCGCGCCCTTCGCCGGGTTCTCAGCCTGGTTCGCCGCGGTCCCGGACAAAACGGAAAACTTGAGCCGGGCGGCGTTCCATTCCATCCGCGCGTTCTCGATCGTGGTCAACGCGCGGGTCAATTCCACGTTCACGCTGTCTTTGCTCCAGGTCTGGTCGTTCAGGCTTTGAACCTTTTGGTGCGCTTCCTTTAAATCGGCGACGGCACGGGCCATCTCGTCGGCATCGCGGCGGGCGGCGAACTCGGATTCCTCCAGCAGGCCGAGGCCGCGCGTCAGGTTTTGCAGGATTTCCTCGCGACCCGTTTGAAATTCCATCTGGCGGCGGCGCAATTCCTCAAGGCTGGCGCGCTCGCGTTCCAGTTCCTCCTGGGCGCGCTTGAGTTCGGCCAGTTTGCTTTGGGTCTCGGAGACGCGAGAATCCACTTCTTCGCGTGAAGGTGGGCGTTCCGAATCGCCGCGTGGTGCAGTCATAGTGCTCGTGTAACCCGTTTTTCGGGAGGGTTGAAAATCGCTGTCCACAAAATCGGACGCATCAAATTCTGTCGGCATAGCTGGAGCTTAAGCATCCGATTTCGCGCTGTAAAGCCAGCGATTGAATTTACCGAGTCGCCTCAGGATAAATGTTACCTGGCGGGATTAGCACCATTGCCGTCTATAAGAAAGGAGTGCGAGCCGGGAGAACTGCCCGGTCTTAATCTTAATCGTTCTCTTAATCCTATTCTTATCCAG
>Ga0163144_10024917_pt1 | contig 11715 bp, 10 predicted proteins | sample OliLak19BULKMAT1_FD_123175 | JGI IMG/M metagenome (GOLD analysis project Ga0163144, IMG submission 123175) | Freshwater microbial mat bacterial communities from Lake Vanda, McMurdo Dry Valleys, Antarctica - Oligotrophic Lake LV.19.BULKMAT1 | ecosystem: Environmental > Aquatic > Freshwater >... | reverse complement strand
TGGAGCCGAAGTCTGCCGCTACGCTCGCAACGGCTGCGGAGCCCCGCCTCGGCGATGTGCGCTCCATCGGCGAAATCTTCCGTGCGATGATGGAGGTGCCGAAGTGATCGATTACGAAACCTATTGCCAGATCCGCCTGTTCCATCAGCAGCGCGGCCTGAGCTTCAATCAGATCGCCAGCGAACTCGGGATCCGCCCGCAAACGGTGGCCAAATACGCGAACCAGGCCACCTTCACCCGCCGCCTCGGCACCAAGCGCCCGAGCAAGTTAGATCCCTACAAGCCCGCCATCACCCGCTGGCTGGAGCGCCACCCCTACAGCGCCACCCAGATCTATCAGCGCCTGTGCGCCGACGAAGGATACGCCGGCGGCTTCAGCATCGTGAAGGAATACGTGAAGTCCGTTAGACCTGTGCGTCACCCCGCCTTCCTCAGCCTTGCCTTCGCTCCCGGCGAGGCCGCCCAAGTGGACTGGGGGTATGCCGGCACCATCACGCTCGGAGACACCCGCCGCCGCTTGTCATTTTTCGTCATGGTCCTCTGTCACAGCCGCATGGCCTATGTGGAGTTCACCTGCGGCGAAGCCATGGAACACTTCCTCGCCTGCCATCAAAACGCACTGGAGTTTTTCGGCGGCACACCCGGCGTCATCCTCATCGACAACCTCAAGACCGGAGTCCTGAAACATCCTTGCGGCGAGCGCGCCGTCTTCAATCCCCGCTACCTCGACTTCGCCGCCCATTACGGCTTTGAAGCCCGCGCCTGCAACGTGCGCAAGCCCAACGAAAAAGGCCCTGTTGAAAACGGCTTCAGTTATGTGAAAAAAAACTTCCTCGCCGGGCTGGCCCTTCCTAACAGTCTCAGTGTCCTCAACACCGCCGCCCGCCACTGGCTCGCCACCATTGCCAACGTGCGCGACCACCGTGAAACGCGCAAGCAACCCGCCGAACTCTTCCTCATCGAACTCCCCTTCGCCGACCTCAGCCCCTGCGACCACTCCTAACAGAGTTAACAGCCATCACAACCCCTGAAAACCGAAACCACCACCCTCGACTCACAACTCGACACCTTGCGCCTGCCATTCATCAAAGAGCACTGTGAAGAGGAAGATTGCAGACAAGATGCCTACACTCCTTTCTTACGGATGGTCGCCGTCACTGCATCTTCACATTTCCGCGCGGCGACCGGTGATCGACACCAGGTTGCGCGTCTCCATCCACCAAAGCCAACCTAGCAGGATGAAATATCCCGCGAATTCCGCAGCCTTGTTCCAGTATTGGATCGGTGCGTCACCGCCATGGCAACCGCAGGAAATATCAAGTCCCTTGGACCACGCCCAACCGACTGAAATACAGAATACCACCACCAGCCCGGCGATGGTCAGAATGGCTCCGCGCCGGAGGATGCCCAGCATCAGGCAAAGCCCGGCGATGAGTTCCAGCCATGGCACGGTGTAGGCGGCCACGGCATCCCAAGGTGCCGACACGAGCTTATAGTTCGCGACGTCATAGGTAAAACGGTCGAGACCGCTGCCGAAAATTTTCACTCCGCCGCTGTAAACGAACCAGGTCCCCAGGCAGACCCTGGCGATCAGTGAAATGGCACGGGCGTTCATGATGAAATGAGACAGGTGTGCGGCGACCGGTGATCGCCGTTACGAGGGTTGAAGAAACCGGCGTTGGGCTGCTTCCTCGGGGTTGTGCGGAAGCGCTTCGTTCAGAACATTGGTATCCGCTAGCAGCTCATCGCGGAACTTGCCGATGATCGCTTCCACCGGCCAGGAAGAGGCCTCGCCGAAGGCGCAGATGGTGCGACCATCAATCTGATAGGCCACGCTTTCCAGCGTCTCGATGTCCGAAGGGCTCGCGGTTCCTTCCACGAGGCGGTCGGAAATCTTCTTCATCCAGGTGGAACCTTCGCGACACGGCGTGCACTGGCCACAGGATTCGTGGGCGTAGAAGGCGTTCAGGTTATTGAGGACCCACGACATCTTGCGCGAGTCATCGAGCACGATCACTCCGCCGGAGCCGGCCATGGAGCCGCAGGCAGCCAATGTATCGAAGTCCATCTGGATGTCCCAGAAATCGAGATCCTTGGTCGTGCCGTCCTGATTCTTCAGCTTGAAGACCTCGTTGCATTTCAGAATTTTCGAAGATGAACCACCGGGGATCACTGCCTTGAACTCGCGACCATCCTTGGGACCGCCGCACATGTCATAAAGCAACTCGCGCATCGTGACCTTGCCGACCTCGACCTCGAAATAACCTGGATTCTTCACATCTCCGGAAACACAAAGGATCCGCGTGCCGGTGTTTCGTGCGACTCCAAGCTTGGCATACTCATCGCCGCCCATGCGGATGATGTGCTTCACATGGCAGAGCGACTCGACGTTGTTGACGATGGTCGGACACATGTAGAGGCCGAGCGCTGCGGGAAAATAAGGCGGCTTGATCCGTGGATACGGGCGTTTGCCTTCGAGCGACTCGATAAGTCCCGTTTCCTCGCCACAGATGTAGGCACCCGCGCCGCGATGGACGTAGATTTCCACGTCCACGCCAGAGCCTAACACGTTTTTCCCGAGGAAGTTGTGGGAGCGAGCCTCCTCAATGGCGCGCTCGACGATGAGCGCCGCTCCGGGAAATTCCTCGCGGATATAGATATAGGCAACCTTGGCTCCGACCGCGAACGCGGAAATCACCATCCCCTCGACAAGCTGATGAGGATCCTGATGAAGGATGTAGCGATCCTTGAAGGTGCCGGGCTCGGATTCATCGCCGTTGCAGATCAGATAGACCGGCTTGGTGTTGTTAGGTGGAATGAAGGTCCACTTCATGCCGGTCGGGAATCCCGCGCCTCCTCGCCCCCGCAGACCGGACTTCTTCACCTCCTCGGTGACTTCCTTGGGCTGCATGGCGAAGGCCTTTTTCAGATCCTCGTAGCCGCCGTCGCGCAGGTAGCAGTCGATGGACGGATCCCAGCCCTCGCGATCCACGTTCTTGAAGATGAGCCGGTATTCGCGTTCGTGAGGCTGCTTGGTGTAGGTGATCATGCTGAATTGGATGTGTAAGTTGGAACTATAACAAAAGGGTACGGACGAACGCCAGATTCGCCTTGTCTTCAAAAAACGCGGCCAGCGGAATGGTCAGCCCCGGAAAGCTGAAGGGGGAGAAATCGCCAGTTGCGAATTTTCCTTCGGCACGGAAATGGTCCGCGTTGTCCGGTAGCAGGTATTGCTCCAAGGTCCAGCCATCCGGATCTACCAGCCAATATTCCTTCACCCCGTGCGCCGCATAGTCTTCGAATTTCACTCCGCGGTCCCGTGACTCGGTGGAGGATGAAAGAATCTCCACGATCAGGTCAGGGATCGGATAGACCATGGTGGACGGGGTGATTCCCGCCGCTTTCCCGGGGGCGAACCAAACGATGTCCGGCTCGTAATCGTTTCGTGAAAATCCACAGAGAGCCTTTTCGTAGACGATAATTCCCAATGATTTGGACCTGACGTAGGTTCCCAGAATACTGCTGATGAGAGAACTAACGTGGTTGTGGGCGTGGCGTGCTGGTGAGTGCATGATGATCTCTCCGTTGATGAACTCACCCTTCTCGTGAGGCAGGATGGCGTCGCGAAAATGTTCACGAAGCTTTCCCTCCTGCTCCAGTGCGAAAGCCGCGCGCTTGATCTTCAGCGGAAGATCGGGCGCGGCCAGAAACTCGCTGATGGTATGCCTCATGGGAAACCTCTACACGGAAGGTGAATACTTGGCGAGCAGTTCCTCGGCCTTGTCCGGGGCCACGGCCTCGTGAAAATCGTCGTTCACCAGGCAGACCGGAGCGGTCCCGCACGAGGCCAGGCACTCGGCGAATTCGACGGAAAACTTCCCGCACGGAGAGACGGTGACCGGGTGGTGATGGGAATCGCTGGCCGACCGATCAATGCCTGTTAGCTCGCAGAGACGCTCCATCAGTTCGTAACTGCCACCCATCGCGCAGGAAAGCGTGCGGCAGACGCGGATGTGAAACTTCCCTGGAGCTGACTGGCGAAAGCCGGGATAGAAAGTGACCACCTCGAGCACCTTGATCGGTTCGATTTCCAGCTTGCCGGCGACCCACTCGATGGCGGGTGCGGAGATGAAACCGAACTTGTGCTGGACGATGTGAAGGAGAGGCAAAGTGGCAGCGCGCTTGCTCTCGGAGTAATGCGAGATGCGGTCATCCGCCTCCGCCTCCAGCTCCGGGGTGATGGCGAACGGCGGATAGAATTTGCTGCCGGGTGTCTCGTGCGAGGCGACGGATTCTTCGAGCGTGGATGAGGACATGAAATTGAGAGGAAGAAGTTTAGCCGCAAAAATCGTATGTGCACACGGCGGAGATCACGGCGGAGATCACGGCTTCAAAAGGCTGCCCAAATGATCCATGACCGAGGTGGGACCCATGTATTTTCCATCGACGTAGCTGGTTTTGAGCAGCTTGCCCTCGGTATCAGTGAGGACAAGGTTGGGAATCCCGGTGCCGGGATGCTTGAATTCCTTTTTGAAGCGGTCCGCTTTGGAGAGCTTGAGCTGCGGCCAAGTCATTTTCTTCTGCACGGCATACTCTGCCATCGAGTCTTCGTCGCTGTCGCTGGTGACGAGGATGATTTCAAACTCGTCGTTGCCAGGTTTTTTCGCATTGTAGAATTCGACAAGCGAGGGAGTGAATTTCTGACACGGGCCGCACCACGATGCCGTGTAGTAAAAGAGATAATACTTTGTGGGCTTCACAAAATCCTTGTGGGAAGCGAGGCCCTTGCCCTTGAGCGAGACCAGGTTTCCATCGAGCGCCTTGTCGAAAACACTCGAACCTGCCACGGCACCAGCGGGAGCCTCGACGACGGGTTTCCATTCATCCAGTAGCGCGGCATCGGCAGCCGCGAGAGCGGATGCCTTGATCGTAACCATGCGGCCATTGCGCATTTTGAACTCGCCGGATTTGTCGGCGTCGGATCCGGCAACACCGGTTAGTTCGAGGTCAGCGGTCTTCCCGTCTTCACGGGTCCAGGTGCGGAATTCGGCATGGGCGGAGCCGGCCAGGAGGCCGACTAGCAGGAGTTGAAGGGTCGTTTTCATGGTGCGAGGAGCTATATCATCACCTGTCGCACTCGCCCATGACGAAATCAAGCGAGCCGAGAATGGCCGGGATGTCGGAAACCATGTGGCCGGGTAGCAACTTGGAGGTGATGGAAAGGTTGCAGAACGAGGGGCTGCGGATCTTCAGGCGATACGGCACTCCGCCGCCCTTGGAATGGATGAAAAACCCGAGTTCGCCCTTGGGATTTTCCGCCGCGAAATAGACTTCGCCAGCCGGAGCATCGATCCCTTGGGTGGAAACGATGAAATGGTGGATGAGTTCCTCCATCGACATCATGACGCGCTCCTTGTCAGGAAGCATGCTCTTCGAATCCGCCAGGTTGATCGGGCCGTCCGGCATGGTGTCGAGAACCTGGCGGCAAATGAGGATGGACTGGCGCATTTCCTCCATCCGGATCTGATAGCGGGAGTAGCAATCCCCTTCGTCGGCGATCGGCACGTCGAACTGGTATTTCTCGTATCCGAGATACGGGCTGTCCTTGCGAAGGTCGCGGGCGACACCGGACGCACGGAGGTTCGGGCCGGTCATGCCCCATGCGATGGCGGACTCGCGGGAAATGACGCCCACGTCGATCATGCGGTCGAGGAAGATCTTGTTCTTGTCGAGAAGCTTGGAAATCTCACCGATGGTGACGAGGCACTCGTCGAGGAATTTGCGGACGCTCGCTTCAAATCCGGGAGGCATGTCGCGGAGTTGGCCACCCACACGGGTGTAGGAGGTCGTGAAACGCGCTCCGGTGAGTTGCTCGCAAAGGTTATAGACCTTCTCACGCTCGGTGAACGTGTAGAGGAAAACCGTCATCGCGCCGACGTCCATGGCACAGACGCCGACTCCTAACATGTGAGATGAAATCCGGGCAAGCTCGCAGCACAGGACGCGCAATGCCTGGCCACGCGGCGGCAGCGTCCAGTCCATCAGTTTTTCGACGGCGCAGGCGTAGGCCACGTTGTTAGCGAGAGGCGCGAGGTAATCCAAACGGTCCGTGTAAGGCACGAACTGGTTGTAATGCATGCTCTCGGCGATCTTCTCGTCGCCGCGATGCAGGAATCCCACATCGGGATCGGCGGAATGGATGATCTCGCCGTTGAGTTCGAGGATGAGCCGCAGCACCCCGTGGGTCGCCGGGTGGGACGGCCCCATGTTGAGGACCATCCGCTCGCCCACGAGGTCATCGGTTTCCTCGTGGTAGCTCTCCGCAGCACGGGCGGCGCTGGCGATGGTGTCGGGTGCCTCGATTTCCTGGGTAGTCGTACTCATGCCTGATTTGCCGCGGGAAGAAACGCCCAAAGCAGCCGGTTTCGCAAGGGGTTTGTGAAATTTTTCACAAGCTCCCGCGACCGTAGCGTTCGCGGAATTGGCGGAGCAGGTCATCCACGCGGTCGGTGTCCTCCAATGTCGGCGGCGGGGGCACTTCGGTGGGAGGAGACGGTCCAAGCGGCGGGGGCTCCGGAGCCGGTTCGAGCGTAGGAACGTTGGTGATTTCCGGCGGAATCGGTAGCGGCAAGGGATCGGAGGGCTTTTGTGAGACCGGCTCAGCCGGAACAGGTTGCGGCGGAGACTCCTGATAGTCAGGAACCCCGGCTTCCGCGCTGTAAGTCGGTTGAAATGACTGCTCCGGCGGGAGTGGACTGACAAATTGGGGCTCTGGTGGCGCGATCTGCAATGGCGACTCAACTTGTGGCTCAGGCGCTCTTTCTTGCGTGAATTGCGGTTGAAATGGAGGCTCCACATTCGCAAAAGGCGGAGGAGAAATCTGGGAAGGTGAAATCTGCGGTTGATAGGGATCGGTCAATGCAGGCTCCTGCGGAGCGGGTTCATCCGGCACAAATTCCTGAGCCGGTTGAAAATGATCCGGCGAATCCACCTCTTCCTTGAATGAGGGCGCATCGGGTGCCGCAGCGGGCTCCGGATCGACTGTTAGATCGGCGGGCATCTCCAAATCGATTTCCAGCGATGGCGGTGGCGAGAATTCTGGCGCTGGCCAAGAGATCTCGATGGCCTCATCGGGAGCTTCCGTCACTGGAGGTTTTTCGACTATTTCCTCTGCTACTGGCTCAGGGGAAACCGGAGTCTGAGCCGCCATCGCGGGAATGGCCGCCGCTGCGGGAGCCTGAACGGATACCGGGGCAGCCGGTTTACCAGCCTCTGTCGCTTTCAGCCAAGCCACCCCTGCCGCACGGATCACTCCACGCGCATGGGTGCCGGATTTCCCGACATCGATTCGTTCCAACACCTTGCCCCCAAGCCCGGGGACTCGGGAATCCAGAAGCGCGGCCATTTCCGCCTCGTCGAGCGGTTCGAGTTCGACCACCACTTCTGACAAGCGATCCGCGAGACCTCCGCTAAGACGGGGAACGAAGGCGCTCTCCCAGATGTCCCGATTGAGGGAAAGGATCACATCCAGGCGGTCCACCGACTGGCGAAGTCCTCCGAGAAATGCCGCGAACCGGAGAGCCGCAGTTTCGTCCGAGGAAAATCCTTCCAAATCATCAGCGACCAGCACCACGCGTATCAGTTGCGTGACCAGCCCGAGCAAGGCCTCCAGACGCTCCATTTCTCCACCGGATCCCCGGTGAACCGTTTCGAGAAGGGTGCTGACGCGGTTGGAATGATCAATCGGAGCGGCTGCAAAGCGGAACAAGGCCTCCACCCAAAAGGATACTTCCCGGATTTGCAAACCCCCGCGCTGGGACAATTCCTGGCTCAAGCGTTGGCCGAGCACCTCGAAGTTTTCCCGAGCCCAATGGGCGGTCACCGCGTTGGGATGATGAAAATCGAATGTCTCGATCGGCCGAAGGCGAAGTGCGGTCAACGCGCCCTCGCGATCCTGGCATGGGACCTCGCCCGAGCCGACCAAGGGCTGCAGCGCCGATGCGAACAAGCGCCTCGTCACCAGATCCAGAACCGTCAGCCCGCCCGACGCCGGCAGCGGCCTCACCAGACATCTCAGCACGTCATCGGTCACTGTTTCCGCATCAATCCGGCAGCCGAGCGAGGCGTGAAGCGGCACAAACTCATGCGTCGCGCCCAAATGGTGCTGGATGCGCGAGAGCAGATGCGTCTTGCCATGACCCGCACGCGGCGCCCGCAGCAGGATGCAGCGACCTTGCTTGTCCAGCGGAACGGATAGAATGTCGGAAAGAGCTTCATACGCCTGCCGGTTGACCGACTCCGCGTGTGAGGTCGGTGTCCGCCCGAGGGTTTCGAAAAGGTGCTGAAACGGATGTTCGTTGGCCATGGAGAGGATTAGCGTGCGGTTCGCCCGGATGCTGAAGGGCTTTTCAGGCGTCCACAAGAGCGGAGGGCGGAAAATCCGTTGGCTTTCCAGCAACAGTCTGCTTTCCTCGGAACCATGAACTCCTACCTCGTCATGACGGTGCTCGGCAGCGACCGTCCCGGACTCGTCAGCTCTCTGGCAGATACCGTGGCAAGCCACGGCGGAAACTGGCTCGAAAGCCGCATGGCCCGTCTCGCCGGGCAATTCGCCGGCATTGTCCGGATCGAATGCCCGTCCGATGCCGTCGATGGGTTGACCGCGGTCCTGCAATCACCCGGCACCACCGGTCTAACGATTCTTGCGATCCGCGAGGAGGCGGCCGAACCCGTGGCACGCCAGACACTCGTGGTGGATGTCGTCGGAAACGACCGGCCCGGGATCGTCAAGGAACTCTCCGCCGCCATCGCCAGCGCCGGTGGAAACATCGAGGAACTCACCACCGGCCTGGAAAGCGCGCCGATGAGCGGCCAGCCGATGTTCCGCGCCCATGGCATCATCTCCATTCCCGAGGGGTCCGGCATCGCCGGGCTGACGAGTTCCATCGAACACCTCGGCGGCGACCTAACCGTCGATATCTCCGTTTGATCAGAATGGCCAGATCAGCGGGATGAGCGTGCAGGAAATCGTCCACGAAATCAGGTTCAGCGGGATGCCCACGCGCAGGAAGTCGGTGAATTTATAGCCACCCGGGCCATAGACCATCATGTGCGTCTGATAGCCCATCGGCAGGGCGAACGCGCTCGATGCCGCCACCGTCACCCCCATCACGAAGGGGCGTGGGTTCACGTCGAGCTGATGGGCCAGCGTGAAGACGATGGGCACCATGATCACCGCCGTCGCATTGTTCGAGAGCACCTCGGTCAGACAGATCGTGAAAAGGCAGACCAGCCACAGCATGACGATCGGCAGGTTTTCCGGAGCGACGAAGCGCTCGGCCATGCCGACCATCTGGTGGGCGAGGTATTCCGCCGTGCCCGTGTCCTTCATGGCCATTCCCAGTCCCAGCAAGCCGTAGAGCATGAGCAGCACCTGCCAGTCGATGCTGGAATAAGCCTCGCGCGGCGTGATGATTTTCATCCACAACAGTGCCAACGCTCCGACCATCGCCGCATAGTGGATCGGGACCACCGGCACCGCCGGATAGAAACCGTGCAACGTGTCACTCGCAGCCGCCACGAACACCACGCCGATCAGCGCCGCCCACGAATAGACGACATGGGGTGAGGGCTTTTTCACCTCGTTCTCCCTCGTAACGTCGTGCGAGGTGTCCGTCATGATGAAATCCCGCGAAGCCTGGAGGGCATCCAGATTGTTGAGGGCCGTGATGACCAGCAGGGTGTCGCCCGTATCCATCGCGAGTTCCGAAATACGGTCGGTGATGTTCACCCCGCCGCGGTGGAGCGCGAGGACCACGCAGTTATAGGTCTGGCGGAAATCCGAGGCGGCCAGCGTCCGCCCTAACAAGGACGACTCGTCCCGCACGACCAGTTCCGAAACCAGGCCGTCCACCGTGGAGAGAACCTGCACGCCGATGGACTCGAACAAGTCATTCGGTTTCGTCCCCTTCCCGCCCCGGCGATGCAGGGCGACCATGAAGCGGTCGTTCTTCTCCACCACGATGCGGGACAAGGGCAGCATCAAGCGCGTGCCGCCGCGCCGCACTTCCATCACATGCACACCCAGCCCGCGGTCGGCGAGCGGCGTCTCCGCCAGCGGCTTGCCGATCAATGGCGAGGCCTCCCCGATCAAAAGGTGATAGAGCGGCGTGGTCCGGCTATCGATTTCCAAGGCTCCGGTGATCGATGAGCGCGCGGGAATCAGCTTCGGACCGAAAATCGTCAGATAGGCGATGCCGGCGATCGCCAGCGGCACGCCCAGCGGTGCCAGCTCGAACATGGTCATCGGCTTTTCCCCCAGATCCCGCAGCGTGCCGTTCACGATGATGTTCGTCGAGGTCCCGATCAAGGTGCTGCATCCGCCGAGGATCGAGGCGTAGGACAGCGGCATCAGCAGTCGGGAGGCCGGGATGTTCTTCGAGCGGGCGAACCCGAGCGTCACCGGCAGCATGATCGCGACGATGGCCGTGTTGTTCATCCAGGCGCTGAAAAACGCGGTGATCACCGAGAACGCGAAAATCGCCCCCCGCGTGTTGCCCGATAGCCTGTCCCGCAATGTCCGGCCGATGTGATCCACCGCCCCTGATTTCTCCAGCGCCCCGCCGATGACGAAAAGCGCGCCGATGGTGAGCGGTGCCTCGTTGCTGAAGACTTTCGTCATTTCCCTGGAATCCACCAATCCCAGTGCCACCAGCAGGCACAGCACCGACAGCCCGATCACGTCCGGTGCCGCCCATTCGCGAATGAACGCGATGAGCGTGAGAAGGATCACCGCAAGGGTAAGGCCGATATCAGGGTTCATGGATGGATTGCCCCGCGCGGGGCGGCAGCTCCATGTACTGATGCAAGCGGTTTGGCAAGGTCGGTAAACTTGCCCCAAAATCCTCCCGCACTTGCACGCCCGGCCTCATTGGGAAACCCTCCACCCATGCCCCGTCCCCGAGTCTCCACCAACATCGCCATTTCCGCCGACGGCAAGATTTTGAAAAATCCAGGACTCCGGACACGGCCCCCTTACATTGGATTCTGTTTTTCTAGTGACCCCGTTCATCATCCGATTCCCAGTCTCAGATCTCGCAGGCTCCACAGGCCATCTGCGGCAGCGGAGTTTCCCTTCATCTTTCTCGCTCCGTCCTTGCGCTTCCCGCTGAATCGCTCCCGGGCACTTGCGAACGCCTCATTCACGAAATCCTTGCTGCCAATCACTGCTCCATCCGTGAAATAACGGACACGGCAGCGCAGCATTTTCGCCATGCCGGGTTCCTTCAATACCGTTTCATTGTCACCACTCGTCATAGCTTCGGCGGTGTTCATCGTTTTCGCGCGCGAGGTCTTCGCATCCACCTTGGTGTTCGCGGCCTTGCGCTCCAACGCCATCCCCAGCAAGCGCCGATACAATCGCGAGACTTCACGCCATTTCTCCGCCTCAAATCCCACTCCCTGGTCACAAAAATACGCCCGCACCAAGCCCTCCCGCGCTTTCTTGCCGTTGCCCTTCCCTCCGCCACCCACGGCTTCCCCATAACTGCTCCAGCGATAATCCGCCGGATCACCCACCATCCCCGCACGAACCGGATTCAAATCAATGTAGGCCGCCATCGTCCGCGCCGCTTGGCCGCTTTCCACGATCACGCTCTTGAATCGATCTTCCCACAGCGTGCCGGAGCGCGAATGCATGCGGTTGAACCACTTGGT
>Ga0163144_10024916_pt1 | contig 11715 bp, 7 predicted proteins | sample OliLak19BULKMAT1_FD_123175 | JGI IMG/M metagenome (GOLD analysis project Ga0163144, IMG submission 123175) | Freshwater microbial mat bacterial communities from Lake Vanda, McMurdo Dry Valleys, Antarctica - Oligotrophic Lake LV.19.BULKMAT1 | ecosystem: Environmental > Aquatic > Freshwater > Lake... | reverse complement strand
TATTGAGCAAGAGATTAATTATTTTTTTAAAACACTGGTAAGTAAAACACTCATTATCAGATAATTCCACATTCTCATAATTAGATAATTTTACCTCCGTGGCTCGTGTTTTCACGAGCCACAGATGGTATAAAAAAGCAAAATTTTATTTTGTATTTTTTAATATAATACTATAAGTTATTGATAATCAGATAGTTAAATATAATTCTTTTTATTCACTCAAACTATTACCGAAATGTAAGTTAGGGAGTAAGCAAAAAATAATATATTGAAATTAGGTGAAAGTTTTGTATTCGTTTATTTTTTGCTAAAATAAAATCACAAAATTGATATGTTACGTATTCAATTCATCCTAACTATCTGACACCTTCAAGGTGTCTTGATAGTTTATGCTATGATTTTTCTCATTTTATTCTTCACTTACCTACTCGACTTTTAGGAATGTTAGTGTCCTACAGTGAAATACCTTGCGAGGAGTTTAAAGGATACTAGACTTTCCAAGTCTGACAGACTTGGAAAGTCTAAAATATTTAGAAGTTATGTTTCATCAAACTTCAAGCATCTCCACTAAACGATTGAACGAGGTAAATACTGGTGTAATCGTCTTCGCTTATACTTCTTCAAATAAAACCTCTATCATATTTATTAGACAAACGAACTTATCTTTTAACTAAAAATCCCTGTATCCTTACCATCTAAGCTTACTTGATTTTTGGCTTCCCAGTAATCTTTAATGCCCTCATCACCCTTCTTTTCAGCCCACTGATTAAGTTCCTCTCTCTCATCTTGATACTCGTACAAAGGAACCGCCATACCACAGGAATGCTGTACCATATCCACTTTTACATCAAAAATCTGCCTAGCTCCTGGTATTTTAGGTAATAAACTACTTAACTCTTCCCACTCCTCATCATTAGGATGAATGGTTCGGACTTGCCCATACAATCTCAAAATCAAAGGTGTACCTTCAAAAGCACAGAACATAATCGTCATACGATTGATATCTTTTACATGTGCTGCTGTTTCATTTCCGCTCCCTGTTACATTGAGCCAGATAACTCGGTTTTTATCCATTACTCGCAAGCTATCCATCCCCTTAGGAGATATATTGACCTTACCTTCTGCGGCGGCTGTTCCTACAAAGAAGATTTTTTGCTTCTCGATAAACGCTTGTGTTTGTTGATTGATTTCTTTAAATTTTTGTCCCATTGTTTGATAATTAAATTAGTAAAGCTTTTAAAATAAAGTACTCATTTAGCTTGGGTAAAGCTCTGATTATCAGATTATTACAAATCCATAATCCATCACTTATAACTCATCTCTCACTTAGTTTATTTTATGATGAATTTACTTCCTCTATTTGAAGTTTTTATGACTTTCAAATTTAAGATTTTTATTCAAAAACTGCGTAAAATAAAGCTTACTCATCAATTATCAAGTATTTATATTTTAGGACTATAATGTCTTTTAAGCCAAGTAGAAAGTCCTTCTAAGCCAGGAAAAAGCACCCTTTCATTGATATTGGCTTGGTCTAACTTATCCCTTACCTCCCATTTTAAATCAGCAGAGATTACTATCCTGAAGTATAAATCTTCGTGCTGTTCTAGCCACTTATCGAGCAAAGCTTCACTGCTAGACATTGCTGAAAACAAAGCAAACTGATTGACGATACGGTCATCAAAGGAAGGAGGCTCAAAGAAAATCACAAAATTCTCCTTTTGTAAAGAATCAAACTCTTTCCAAGACCTACAGACAGGGTTTAGTGAGTCAGTAGTAAATTTATTAGAGCCTTCTTCTAACAAAATAGCTTTGAGCTTGGCAGGGAGATAATCTATTACTTTCTCATGATTGACTGCCCAAATGACCCCATCTTTATGAAACTGATCTAATTCAGAAGTAGCAAAATGAAGAGCTACATAGGGGGAATATGTCCAATCAAGCAAGCGTGTAGGTAGTCCGAAGTGTTGCCCGATTGCTAGTGTTTCCCAGAAGGCATCAACGCTGTCAAAATCAGTGAGTCGCTTGGCATATTTATGAAAATTACGAACAAGATGTCTTTCCACTTCTTGATATGAGCCTCCTAATCGCATCAGACTTGTCCTCAAATTAAACTCAGAATTACCCATTCCCCTATACACATAAGGCGAGCGATATCTTTGCAATGCTTCATGATAGGAGTCTTTAAACAAAGCTTCTTGTAACTCAGCCCAAGTCTTTACAAGTAAGTCATTTTTCATAAAAAAGGTGTTTTATTTTTAAATTTTGGTATAATCAGAGTCTATCACTATTAAAAACAGAGAATACTTTAATATTAAGTGTTTTTTATTAATAATCCACTTCTTATTTAATTTTTGAGTAAATTAGATTATCCAAAAAGTACAAATACAGGTAAGAAGTTTTACTCTAAAAAAAAGCTGTGCAAATAGATTTGACATCTCTACCTGATAGGCTTTATGACAATATTCCGTAATCGATTGCGAGATTTATTTAAGATGTTTTTGTAGTTTATCTTTATTTTTCTGGTGATAAGATTGGCTTTTTAATGAAAATTTGTAGATTTTGGTATTTATATAAATCAAATTTTAGGTCTAAAAAGCTAAAATTTCTTAGAATAATACAAATAAAATGTTTATGAAAAAGCCAATCCAAGCTTGTATTTTTGACCTTGATGGTGTGATTGTAGATACTGCCAAATATCATTTTTTGGCTTGGCAAAGGCTTGCCAAAGAGATGGACATTCCTTTCACAGAAGAAGACAATGAACAGCTCAAAGGGGTCAGCCGTGTAGAATCACTCAAAATCATTCTTGCATTAGGCAATAAGACACTAGATGATGCGAGCTTTGCTTCTAAAATGAATCAAAAAAATGATGAGTTTTTAGGGTATATTTCCCAAATGACACCTGACGAAATACTCTCAGGTGTGAAGCGGTTTTTGGACGAACTGAAAGACAATGGCATCCGTATTGCCTTAGGTTCAGCCAGCAAAAACGCACGTACAATCCTTACGCAGATTGGGATGATTGATTATTTTGAAATAATCATGGATGGCACCAATATCACCGAAGCAAAGCCTAACCCCGAAGTATTTTTAAAAGCTGCAGAGGGTTTGGGAATCGCACCTGAGTATTGTGTCGTCTTTGAAGATGCTGAAAAAGGAGTAGAAGCAGCCCAAAAAGGTGGTATGCGTGCCGTAGGTGTTGGTAGCCCAGAAATATTACGCAAAGCCGAAATGGTCATTACTGATTTTAAAAACATGACTTATAAAACACTGATAGAAAGCATTTAAAGGAGTGACAAGTGAGAAGTTACTATTTCCGTGGTTTGTGTCTTCATTTCCGTGGTTTGTGTCTTCATTTCCGTGGTTTGTGTCTTCACAAACCATCTTTTAGGATTACCTGCCTGTGAAGACGTAGGCAACATCGTAATAATTTATAACTCATTTCTTACTTAGGATGAGGTTCACTTGATAAAACACTAACTACCAAAAAATATATTTTAACGCACTTAACATTAGAAATTACAATTTAGCATTTTAATATGAAAAATTATCTCAAAAAAGACGAATGGTGCATCATAGAAGAAGGATTGATGCCTGAGTACAACTGCATCTCTGAAAGTGTATGCAGTATTGGCAATGGTCACATGGGGCAGAGAGCCAATTTTGAAGAAGCATTTAGTGGAGAAACCCTCTCAGGGAGCTACTTAGCAGGGGTTTATTATCCTGATAAGACTCGTGTAGGTTGGTGGAAAAATGGATATCCTGAGTATTTTGCAAAAGTACTCAATGCACCTAATTGGATAGGAATAGATGTAAAAGTAGAGAATGAAACTCTTGATCTTGCTCAATGCCAAGTAAGTCATTTTTTGCGTGTGCTTAACATGAAAGATGGCTATCTACAGAGGCATTTCACTGCCCAACTCCCTTCTGGAAAGCAACTCAAAGTAGATGCTCAACGCTTTGTGAGCATGGCTGATAAAGAAATCGGTGCAATCAGATACAGTATCAAAATAGAGAATTTCTCGGGAAAACTAAGTCTTCGTCCTTTTCTTGATGGAGATGTAGTCAATAAAGACTCTAACTATGATGAGAAATTTTGGGATGCTCGCCACGAAGAAACCTCAGAAGATGAAGCCTATATTACTGTTTCTACCAAAAAAACAGGTTTTGTAGTGGTAACTGGAATGAAATTTCAGGTATTAAAAAATGGACAGGTAATTAACCCAAATACTCAGCCACAAACTCGCACTAGATATGCAAGCATAGACCTTGATATATATGTAACTGCTGGAGATGAAATCATTCTTTATAAATATACTACCAATGTAACTTCTCGTGATTATGCCGAAGGAGATTTACTAAAAACTGCCAAAGAAAGAATCTCACAGGCATTCAGCAAAGGATATGATTTGCTCAAAAAAGAACAAGCACAAGCTTGGGGAGAAATCTGGATACATAGCGACATCGTGATAGAAGGAGATGTGGCAGCACAGCAAGGAATCAGGTTTAATATCTTCCAGCTTAATCAGACCTATACAGGTAAAGACGAAAGATTGAACATAGGGCCCAAAGGATTTACAGGTGAAAAATATGGTGGTAGCACGTATTGGGATACAGAAGCCTATTGCTTGGCTTTTTACCTCGCAACGGCAGACCCAGAAGTATCCAAAAACTTACTCGTATATCGCTACAAGCATCTTCAAAAAGCTATAGAAAATGCTCAAAAGTTAGGTTTTGAGGGTGGTGCAGCCCTTTATCCAATGGTAACAATGAATGGCGAAGAATGCCACAATGAATGGGAAATCACCTTTGAAGAAATCCATAGAAATGGTGCCATCGCAAGGGCTATCTATGACTATATCAACTATACAGGTGATAAAGACTACCTTGCAGAATATGGTCTAGAAGTATTGCTCGGAATTGCTCGTTTTTGGGCTCAAAGAATTAATTACTCTGAGGCAAAGAAGCAATATGTAATGCTTGGCGTAACAGGGCCAAATGAATACGAAAACAATATCAACAATAACTGGTACACCAACTTAATGGCTACTTGGTGCATGGGCTATGCCGAAGATGCAACACAATGGGTCAAAAAGAATCACCCCGAAAAATACAAGGCTTTTGTAGCTAAAACCAATTTTGACGAACTTCGTGAAACTACTAAATGGCAAGACATTCGTGCCAATATGTACTTCCCAGAGGATAAAGAAAAAGGGGTATTCTTACAACAAGATGGCTACTTAGACAAAGAACAAATCTTGGTTAAAGACCTTCCAGCCAAAGATTTACCCCTCAACCAAAAATGGTCTTGGGATAGAATTTTACGCTCTTGCTTCATCAAGCAGGCTGATACCTTACAAGGGATTTATTGCTTTGAAGAAAATTATGATTTGGAGACTATCCGTCGTAATTTTGAATTTTATGAGCCTCGTACCGTGCATGAGTCTTCACTTTCACCTTGTGTGCATTCTATCTTGGCTGCCAAACTTGGTATGCAAGAAAAAGCATACCAGATGTATCTAAGGACTTCTCGCCTTGACCTAGATGACTACAACAATGATACAGAAGATGGCTGCCATATCACTAGCATGGCAGGCACTTGGATGTCTATAGTGCAAGGTTTTGGGGGAATGCGTGTGCGACACGGAATTTTACAATTTTCACCTTATATTCCTGAGCAATGGACTAGTTATGCTTTCAAGATTCTATACAGAGGAGTGTTACTTAATATCCAAGTTTCACAAGAAAAAGTCAAAATAGAGAATCAATCCGATACTGAGATTACTCTCAAAATCCATGAAACAAGCCATACCATCGATGCAAAGCAAGTTATAGAAATGGGACTTTTGGTGGCTTAATGGAGATGTTTAGATATTAAGACAGGACATTTATCGAATAAAAAAACCCTGTAAAGTTTTAAACTTTACAGGGTTTTCAAAAATCACAAAATATACTTAATTACTGATACCTTACATTGGCTAAGGTACTGTAGTTAAGAGGATTGATAAGGCTAAAAGTAGAGTTAAATTTAGCGTTAATCACTTTCAAAAATTCATTGGCTATTAGAGCATTGCCAGCAGGGGTAAGATGAACGCCATCTAAACTAGCAATCCCACCTGTTATAAAGGTAAGGCCATAATTCAAGGGATAACTTGCACCAGTGCCACTAACCGCCCATTGATTTAAGATAGCAAAAGCATCTACTAACCCTAAATTACGTGCAGTAGCTTCTGTTGAGATGAGTGCATTGTAAGAAGCAATAGTATTTCTTACAGCATTTACTTCATCTGAGTCTAAGACTGCTCCCGTTGTAATTGGATTATTAGGATGCAATCCATAAGGAAAAGGTGATCCTGCTCCAATATTAGCATAATTAGCTTGTGAACCTAATAATAGTAAATCACTAGTACCCATCGCTCTAGAACCACCATCAGTTTGGATAAATAAGTCTTGAAAAGCAGGTACTCCAGTAGGACGATTTGCATTTACTTGTGATAAGATACGTGCTTCTGTGATAGTCTTAAAGAACGCACCTGCTGTAACGTCAGGGATATTAGCAATCACACCCTTAGCTCCATTGGCAGTAAATATATCTAGCATTGCATCTAGGCTTGTCTCGAACGTTCCCACAGAAGTAGAAGGTACTAAGCCACCCGATGCTGCCGTAAATAAAACATCATTATTCCCCAACCAAAAAGTAAAAAAGGTAGCTCCAGCAGACTGTGTTGTTACATATTCTGCATAAGTCGTAAAAGGAGTAGCATTATCTACTAAACGCTCAAAGAATGGATTAAATGCAGTTAAATTCTCAAATCCTAAGCCCTGAGTAGTTACTTGTCCTAAGAACAGCCCTGGCACACCTAGATTCTGATTAGGACCTGTAAACTGTGTAAAAATAGGCGTATCATCTCCATCTGCAGCACTCACATTGCTGTAAGGTACTACAGTATCTACATAACGCTGTATGGCTCTGTTATTCGTAACAGGCGCTAAAACAGGTCCTGGTAAAGGCAAGCCCACTAACTCTAAATAACCAGAGCCATTGCGTTGCTCAGTTGTGAATAGAGGCTGTATAAAAGCACCACCACCAGCCAAAGCAAACCGCTGAGATAGTAAATTAGGATAAGATACTAACTGACCCGCACGGAAAAGACCATTGTCAGAAAAACCTGCTGTCAATGAGTTACCTACGGCTACAAACTTCGTAAAATCTGCCGTTCCCGGGCTAGGAGGTGCAGCAGGAGCAGGAGCTACTGGAGTAGGGGCTGGATCTATGTTACATGCCGTCAGACCCCAAAAGAGTAAGGCAATGAGCCAAATATTTATTTTTTTCATTTTATTTAATTTTCAATTTTAAAATAATTTTAACTTATCAGTACTTGTATTCTGTACCACTGTTCAAGCGTCTTCGCTTGAACGAGTTAAATACTGGTGCAAGCGTCTTCGCTTGCACCTTTAGGTAAAATAATATTAACTTATCAATACTTGACTAGCGTAAAAACTCATCAAAAGTGATAGAGATATAGTACAATGAACCTACCCAAGGACCACCAAAGTTAGTGTAGTAGTCGTTACCTAATAGGTTAGTTCCACCTGCTTTAAGCATCGTCTTGATAGATTTGATTTTGTAACTCACCTGAGCATCTAATAAACCATACGCCTCTACTGGACCGTGGGCAAAAGATGACTCCCAAGTAAAGCCTTGCTGCCAACGATAGGATAAGTCAAAGCCTACATTTTTCACTACTTCTCTGTTAGAAATACCAATATTAAACTTATTCTCAGGAGTATTAAACTGGATTTCTTGCTCACTACCTACTGGTAAATCAGCATTAAAAGTAGCCCAATCATAATTACCAGTTAAGTTATAACCCTTAGGTAGTTGTATAGTCAGTCCTAAGCCTATACCCATAGAAGTTATAGTTTCTGAAGCATTCACATAAGGACGAAAAGCTGTGAATGCAGGGAAACTACCTACATTGGTAGTAACTGCTTCTTTTGAGAGAACAGTCTGACCTATGATAAAGTCTTCGTAGCTTGAACGATAAAAATTAGCATCTATCAACATTCTTTTACCTATGATTCCTTTGTAGCCTATCTCAAATACACTTAGTTTTTCAGGGCTAAGGTAAGGTAGGTTTACAGTTACTAAATCAGCAGGATTTCCACTTCCCTGAAAAGCTCTTACAGAAGCTACTGAATAAGCTCCACCCTCGTGGATACCAAAAGGCTCTGCATTGGCACGGGTACTTCCTAATAAGATACCAGCAGAACTAGGGAAGAAAATAAATTGTGCTTGTGTATCTGGGTTACGGAAACCAGTCTGGAAAGAGGTACGGAAGTTATGCTGACGATTAGCACCTACTGAATAAACCGCAGAAACACGTGGCGTAACCTGTCCATCAAAGTTCTGGTTCTTATCAAAACGCAAAGAAGCTGTCAATTTAAGACGGTCATCAGCAAGTGATTTAGCTACTTGTCCATAAAAACCGAACTCATCAATGGTGATTCGTTCAAACTCTGATCCACCTCGATTTTCTAAGAAAATAGTACCATTAGAGAATAGATCATATCTACGTACATTACCACCAATTTGGAATTCTACGGGTTTGATAACCTCAGCGAAGTTATAATTAAACTCAGCGTGGTAAAGTCTTGAGTTATCATCAAAACCAGCACCAGCAGGTGTACGATTAAATAAATCTGTTCTTACATTTTCTAATAAAGTATTAAAAGCAGGCGTACCTGGCTGCAATACACCTCTTACTGCTGCTCTAGCACCAGCTAAATCATTAGCTGTAGGCGTAGTGCCTTGCCCATCTAAGTTGAGCAAACGAGGAAGAAGAGCAGAAGCATACGTACCTATATAAGTAGGGGCAGTGCGTACATTCATAAAAGTACCTAGAGCAGTCATATTGTAAGAGTCGCCATCACTTGTTTGTGAAGTATAAGCACGCACGAAGAAGTTTTTACCTCTTAATTCAAGCTTATTAAACTGAATGCTGAAATCTCTTAAAGCATAACGCTCACCACCTTGATAGACAGAAGAACCAGTACCGAAGCGGTAATTATAAATTAACTCTAAGTTATCATTGATACGGTAGTGAAGGGCTGCGTCAAATTTCACACTGCGAGCATCATTGTTATCTAATAAGTCCTGCTCACGAAAGCCTATTGTTGGAAGTTGTATATTTCCTAAAGTCTGCAAGGCATTGGCAATAGCACCCTGTGCACCAGGTCCTAGAGCTGCCAAAGGAGAACTCGCAAAAGCAGGGTTGGAAATAATTCCATTGGCTACTGCAAGTGCATTGGCAGGAACTCCAAAATTAAAAGGGATTCTAAACTCATCTCCGTAGAGGTTCAAACCATCAAAATTGGGGTCTGTGGTGCTAGTTGGGTTATCAGACCGTCCTAGAGTACTCTGTGTAGTGCGGTAAGTATCATAACGATTGGCACGCCAGTCTTCTGCATCTAAAATAGAGAAATTGAGTTTGAATGCAAATTTATCATTAAAAAGTGCCTTGGCGTAGCGAATAGAGAAGCTACTATAAGGGTTAGTGCCATGCGGGGTAGCATCATCACTCTCTGCTTGGTTAGAACTTGTGAAGCCAAATTTAGCATTGGCACTTAAACCTTGATACTCAAAAGGGCTTTTGCTGTTCATAAACAAAATACCGTTGAAGGCATTAGGACCATACAAAGCAGAAGCTGCTCCAGGCACAAGCTCTACACTTTCTACGTCTAGCTCAGAGATACCCACAATGTTACCTGTAGGGAAGTTGAGCAAGGGAGCAGAGTTATCCATTCCATCAATCAACTGTACAAAACGAGTGTTGGCAATCGTAGCAAAGCCACGTGTGTTAATAGAGGTAAAAGTTAAACTTCCACTTTGAGAACTTACCCCTTTAAGTTTGGCGATTCCATCATAAAAGTCAGGAGAAGGAGTCTGACGAATGGCTATAATATCCATTTTCTCTACCGTTACAGGTGAACGCATGATGCTTTCTTCTACCCTTGAAGCTGAGACTACTACCTCTTGTCCTAATAAATTGGTCTCTTCGAGTACCATTTCTAGGTTAGATTGACTACCACTAATCTCAAGTTCTTTAGTAGCAAACCCTACACTAGAGAATACCAGTGTAAAAGGGGGAGAAGTGTTGGTAGTTAAGCTAAAAGCACCTTTCACATCAGTTACAGTTCCTGTAACCGTACCTTTGATGGAGATATTAGCTCCTATCAGGGCTTCACCATCTCCATCTTTGATGGAGCCAGTAATAGTTGTTTGGGCAAAAGCAACTTGTGATAAGCCCAAAAAACTAATTAAAAAAATAAGTAAATAATTTTTCATCTAAAATAAAGTTTATTGGTTTTGATTGGTAATAAACACACAAAAATATAAATTTTTATGAGATGCTTACTATTTACATTGATTTTTTTTGAAAAAAACAAGTGAAAATTTGTACTCTGTCATTAATCAGTCATTTATATCTGTGCAAATAATGACTATCTCATCATTTCGTCAAAAGTAATAGTGAGATAATAAATCCGTTCTATTATACTTTGTCTGAAAACTAGCAGAAATTTCTCCTGTATTGATGCCATTACAAGTGATGAGTTATGAGCAGTTCTCACTTTGTGAATATAATTTGGTTATGAAGACTTTTGCCAAATTTTCTTCACAGAAAAGGGCTTGTTTTATTTTTTATTTTGAAAAATTGCAATAAACAACCCAAAACAAGAATTGCTATTCCTAATTCACTTTTGCTTAAAGTAAATATTTTTTCTTTTGGCTTAATTTTCGCTTATTTACAATTTACTAAACAAACGGTAAGAATTAGTTTTATTCTAATCTTAATTATAAAAAACTAATTATCAAAACCTCACTAAGATAACTTATCACCCATCATTTATAACTCATCACTTAACTACCATGAAACCAACAAACATCCTTCATCTATTAAGCAACCTTAGTTTATATACTGCTTGCTTATTTTTATTTACAACCTGTGGTGGTGATGACGAAGCACCTTCTGAGCCTCTTTTGGGGACTTATCAGTTTACTTTGGCTACTTTTACACAAGCAGCTAGTTTTACCAATAATGGTACTCCACTCAACTTTGCGGTTGGAGGTAATGCATCAGACTTTGTAAGTGAACCTCTTTTGGCTGAAGCACCTTGTACAGGCCCTGCAAATGCTCGTTTAGAGTTTAGAAGTGATGGCAAAACATATCTTACCTGTGTCAATGAAACCACACCTGCCGAAGAGCAAGGAACTTGGATTATTAACCCAGCTCGTACTATCTTGACACTAACTGTACCTACAACAGCCTCCCCTACTGGAAATTTTTCGATTGCTATCGAGAATCTTAGCATTACTTCTACAAGTATATCAGGAACTATCAATAGTTTACCTGCTCCTAGGGAGATTACTAATCCTATTGGGGCAGGAAATATACAGTTTATCAAAGTAAATGTTACCTTCACAAAAGTTCCATAGAGGTAATATGACAAATAGCTGATAAGATTTAGAAATAAATCTCTGAAATAATTAAATACTCTATCCTTGAGAAATCAAGGAGTTTCAAAGACAAACATTTGATTAAATGTTTGTCTTTGCTTTTTTTAGGTTTAATTTTGTGATTGATTAGAAGATGCAGGAAGTGAGATTTTAAGTACTCATTTACTTAATCTCTATTCTCCCCAACATAAAAATGG
>Ga0163144_10024915_pt1 | contig 11715 bp, 8 predicted proteins | sample OliLak19BULKMAT1_FD_123175 | JGI IMG/M metagenome (GOLD analysis project Ga0163144, IMG submission 123175) | Freshwater microbial mat bacterial communities from Lake Vanda, McMurdo Dry Valleys, Antarctica - Oligotrophic Lake LV.19.BULKMAT1 | ecosystem: Environmental > Aquatic > Freshwater > Lake... | reverse complement strand
TTCCCGCATCGCCACGTAGGCCGGCTCGGGTGGAAGAATTGCCGCCACGCCGGCCAGCCAGGCATTGATTAACTTGGTCGCCGGCTTGTGGCGCTGGTGAGCCGGGTTGCCCGGACGAAAGGCCACCACCACGTCCACGTCCCGGAAATCATGCCAGGCGCCCTGCCCGCGAAGCGCCCACTCCAAGCCCCGCTCGCGGAGCGCATCTTCCCAGGCCGTCGTGCGGAAATCGGGGTGGAGATTTTCGGGTTCGCCGAAATAGGCGACTGTGCGGATCTGATCCCCGCGGCGGGCATCGCGCGGCACCAGGCCCGGTTGTGTCCAAGAGGGGATCCAGACGTTGCATCGGCCTGTTGCCTGGAGCGGGTTCTGGACCACCTGAAGCTGGGCGAACGGATGCGCGTGCGAATCCGCCCGAATCGAGACCAGCAACTGGTCGGGACCTGGTGAGAAGCGCGGTGGGAGGGACCGGCAATGGCCGAGCAGGATCGCGTTGCGCGGACGCTCGCTTCCCAAGGTGCATGGAATCCCCCGGGCTCGAAGTCGCTGACAGGTCAGCACCGTCCAGCCCAGGACGCCGGCGGTCACATGCCGGGTCGGTCCGGCGGCAAGAAGGGCCTCCGGTTCAGCCGGACCGTTGGGCAGATCCCGTTTGGGGATGTAAAAGTGGATTTGAGGCCTGGGCTCCATGCGGTTCGGGACATCAGCCGGGATCGCGCCCGGCCATTTCGCCGGCGCGCCTCGTGCGGGGGATCGCCCGCGTCGAAGCTCCGTCACCGGATGCTCCCGAATGGCGGGGATCTAACCAGCGGACCCAATCGGGGTCGATCCTGTTTCGTTCAACTCCGTGGTTCTGAAGGGCGCGGCCCTCTCTGGCCAGCCGGTGTGCGCTGACCGGGGCTTGTCGCCCTCCGTGCCTGCGACTACGGTTCGATCCCAATGCGAACCTGGTTACTGGTGGCCGCCGGCAGCGCCCTGGGAGGCGTTGCGCGGCATGCGGTGAGCCTGCTGATGGAACAGCGGCTCGGAGATCGCTTTCCCTACGGCACCCTATTGGTCAACATCCTCGGTTCGCTCGCGATCGGTCTCATCGCCGGGATGGCGGAGTCACCGGGCCGACACTCGCCTTCCCATGAACTCCGGCTGTTTCTGGTGCCCGGACTGCTTGGAGGATTCACCACCTTCTCGGCGTTCAGCCTTCAGTCGGTCGGGTTGCTCCGATCGCATCAGGGTCTCGCCGCGCTGTATATCGGCGGATCCGTCCTTCTGTGCCTCGCGGCGGCCTACGGCGGGTTCGTGGCCGGAGCCCGCCTGGGACGGTGAGCTCCCCACCCATCCTGCCCTCGCTCACCACTCACGGCAGGCGTGCAGGATGTCCTCGAGTTTGCCCTCCGCGACACATTGCACCGTGTCGGCCCCGCCGTAATACACCTTCACGCTGCCGTCCGGCTCCACAATCTTCGAGCACGGAAAGCAGACATGTTCCACCAGGCCGCGCATTTCGTATTCGGCTTCGGGTGCGAGGATCGGGTGCTTGGCGAGATGCTTCAATTTCCACGGCTCGTCCCCGTCGAGCACCGCGGCTCCGATGCTGTACTCGCGCGTGGTGCAGTTGTTCATGATGCCGTGAAAGAGCATCAGCCACCCCTCGGAGGTCCGGTGGGGGACCGTGGACGGCCCGAGGCCGCTGATCGCGAAATTCAAGAGTTGCGACGACTTGAACACCTCGCGCGCGTCGCCCCAGTGGATGAGGTCGGGCGAGAAACTGAGCCAGACGTTCCCCTTGCCGCCGAGGTTCATCTGCGAAGGGCGCTCGAGGCGCATGTAACGTCCGTCCTTTGATTTTTCGGGGAAGATCACCATGTTCCGGTTATCCGGGACATTGATGTAATTCACGAACTCCAGCGCGTTCAGGTCGGGCGACCGGAACAACGCGACCCGGCAGCCCTGATCGCCCTCGCAGGCGATCAGCACTTTGAACTCGCCATCGATCCAGGTGATGCGCGGGTCGTAGTAGACCGAGCGGGCCACGGATTTCCAGAGCGGATCGGAGGGCATCTCGAACGGCTCGGGGCGCAGTGTCCACCCGATGCCGTCGGCGCTGTCGGCGCCCCAGAGCAGCGTGAGATGGTTGAGCTGGTTGACCCGGCAGAGCATGACGTAGCGGCCGTCGGGGGTTTTTACGGCGGATGAATTGTAAACCGCCCGCATGCGGATCCCGAGTTGGCTCTCGAAATCGGCGGCGGACAGGACGGGGTTGGCGGCGTTGCGGACGAGGACGGGGCGGGTGATGCGGGCGTATTCCATGGGGCGGGCACCCTACGAAGCCGCGTCGGGCAGCGCAATCCGGGAGACATCCGAGGGCACCGGGGGGGGCGCGGGAGGGCTGATTCGAATCGGGGGAGCCTTCTGCTGAAGGCGGGCCCGGCGCCTTCCGTTGTAGCCGGGGGCGGTGACCCCGGAGCGACTAAGGGACAGACACTTTATTGTCATCTGGCGTTTGGAAAATGCCGTGACCCTTGCGGGCACGGCGCTTTACCCTGCGATTCCCATGCAAAAATCTAACGGGATGAATTACGCCCCTTCGGGCAAGCCCAATCCGGTTGTGAAACCCGGCGAGTTCGTGTTTGCGGCCACCGCCTTGGATCACGGTCACATCAACGGGCAATGCAACGGCCTGGTCGAGGCGGGTGGCACCCTCAAGTGGGTGTTCGATCCCGACCCCAAAAAGGTTGAGGCGTGCCGGACCCGGTACCCCGAGACCCGGGTGGCGCGGGCGCTCGACGAAATCCTCGACGATCCCGAGGTGCGGATGGTGGCCGCTGCGGCCGTCCCCAGCGAGCGCGGACCGCTCGGCTGCCGGGTGATGGAGGCGGGCAAGGATTATTTCACCGACAAGACGCCGTTCACCGGGCTCGACCAGCTTGAGGAAGCGCGCCGGGTCGCGGCCCGCACGGGCCGCAAATACATGGTCTATTACAGTGAGCGGTTGCACGTCGAATCGGCGGGGTTCGCCGGCGATCTGGTGCAGCAAGGGGCCATCGGCCGGGTGCTTCAGGTGATTGGGTTCGGACCCCATCGCCTCAACGCGCCCTCTCGCCCGGCCTGGTTCTTCGAGCACGCCAAGTATGGCGGGATCCTGTGCGACATCGGCAGCCACCAGATCGAGCAGTACCTGTTTTACACCGGCGCGACCGATGCCACCGTCACCCTGGCCGAGGTGGCCAACTACGCGCACAAAGTGGACTACCCCGAGCTCGAGGATTTCGGGCATGCCTCGCTCGTTGGCAACAATGGCACGACCAACTATTTCCGGGTCGATTGGTTCACTCCGGACGGTCTCGGCACCTGGGGGGACGGGCGGCTGACGATTCTCGGGACCGAGGGCTACATCGAGCTCCGCAAATACATCGATGTCGCGCGCGATCCGGCGGGCGACCAAGTTTATCTCGTGAATGGCGCGGGGGAGAAACATTTCAGCGTGGCGGGCCAGGTTGGGTTCCCGTATTTCGGGCGACTGATTCTCGATTCGCTCAACCGCACCGAGCACGCCATGACCCAAGCCCACGCCTTCAAGGCCGCCGAGCTCTGCGTCCGGGCCCAGCTCGCCGCGCGCCGCATCGAGTGAAGCCCATGATCCCGCTCGAAGACAATTACGAGGACATCCTCGCCAAAGCGCTGCGCGGACTTGGCCTCACCGACGCCGCGCTCGCCGAACGGGCGGGCGTTGCGGTGCAGGCCGTCGGTGCCGCGCGGTCCGGACGCTTCGACGAAAGCCACGCGCGCAAGTTCGCGCCGGTGCTCGGGCTCGACCCCGATGCCCTGGTCGCCATCGGACGCAAAGCCTGGCACCCGGGAGAGATCGAGGTGTCGGGGCTCGCGCAGTTCACGAGCGACTATCTCGCGATGACCGTGAACGCCTACGTCGCCTGGGATCGGGCCACGCGCGCGGCGATCGTGTTCGACTCGGGAGCGGATGCCGGCCGGATGCTGCATTTCATCGAAGCCAACGGCCTCAAGGTCTCGGCGCTGCTGCTCACTCACACCCACGGGGATCATGTGGCCGAGGTGGAGACTCTCCGCGATCGCACTGGCAATCCACCGCTGTTTTCCGGCACGGAGGAGCCCTTCGGGGGATCGGCAGCCGCCGACGACGGGTGGACGTTCGCCGCGGGCGGACTCCGGATCCGGGCGCTCGCGACACCCGGTCATTCCGCCGGCGCCCGCACCTACGTGATCGAGGGTCTCGCGCGTCCGGTCGCGGTGGTGGGCGATGCGCTGTTCGCGGGATCGATGGGCGGGGCGCCCTCCGCATGGGTCGCCGCCCTCGCCAACAACCGCTCGAAGATCCTCTCGCTCCCGGGCGGGACGGTGCTTTGCCCCGGGCACGGCCCCCTCACCACGGTGGCTCTCGAACTTCGTCACAATCCGTTCTACGCGGGCGTAAGACAGTAGCCCGCCGCGTCTCCCCGCGAAAGCCGAAGCTGCGCGTTGGTCGCGCGATTTGCCGGAGCCGTCGCGGGGCCTCCCCTGGGCCCTCTGATGCCGTGCGTCCCTGTCGCCGTGCAAGACTTCTCGCGACTCCCCTGCGGTTGGCGGGTTGCCACGGATTTGTGACGATCGTCACAAAAACGTGTCAACGGACGCTGGGTCTCATCGGCGGGAACAGCCGTGAACGCCGACGCGTCGTTCGGGCTGTAGCTCTGCCGATTGGCCGGCAAACCCGATGCCGTCAGGGAGATTCTCGATTCGCTGTTTCCCGCCGCCCGCCGACCCTACGGCTGCGTGCCGAGCTGAGCAAAAGGGTTGCGAGTGCCTCGCCGAGGTCCGGGCCCGCCCGGCACAGCCAAAACGGAGTCGGCGATCCTTCCAGCGGCAGCGTGACGATCCCCAGTTCGTCATCATCGAGCTGTACAGGTACCAGCCGGATTGCCACCTGCGTCCCCCGCCTGCCAGCCATCCGCATAGGCGGGTTCGCCGGGATCATCCCATGCGGCCTGGCAGGGCTGCAAACAGAGCAGCGCAAGCGCCCAAGCCGGGCCGGGCCGGGTGGGAAGGATCGCAAAACGCCTCCGCCGGTTACCCCGGCAGATCGCCCGTGAGTGCCTTGGTATTGGCGCCCATCTGCTCGAGGATGATGTCCCTGACGGTTCCGCCGGCTGGAATCATGGGCAGCACGTGCTCGGTGTAGGGCACCATGACGTCGAGCAGATACGGGGTTTTCGCCTCGATCATGCGCTTGAGGGCGGGCACGAGATCCTTGGGATCGATCACGCGCTCGGCTTTGACGCCGAATCCTTCGCAGATTGGGAGGTAATCGGGATAGATCCGGCCGGTGTCGTGCGGGAGGCCCAGGAAGGTGTGGCCGCGGTTGCTGTCGAAGAAGCGGTCCTCCCATTGCACCACCATGCCGAGATGCTGGTTGTTGAGGATTACCACCTTGGCCGGGATGTTTTCGGCCACGGCGGTGGCCAATTCCTGCACGTTCATGAGGAAACTACCGTCCCCGTCGATATCGATCACCTGGCGGTTCGGATGAGCCACCTTGGCCCCGAGCGCCGCCGGATACCCGAATCCCATCGCCCCGAGCCCCGAGGAGCTCAGGAAACTGCGGGGATGCTGGAAATCATAGAACTGGCCTGCCCACATCTGGTGCTGTCCCACGCCCACGGTGATAATGGCTTCGCCCTTCGTCAGGCGGTAGACCTCGCGCACCACTTCCTGCGGCAGGATGCGTCCCGGGATCGGGTTCCAGTGGAATGGGAATTCCTTCTTCCACGCATCGATCTGGGCATGCCAGTTCGGGAACGTCTTGCGGGTGCGGCGTTCCTTGCGGATCAATTCGTTCAGGCGGCGCAGTGCGTAGCGGACATCGCTGAGCACCGGCAGATGCACCTTCTTGTTTTTGTTGATCTCCGAATTGTCGACGTCGATGTGGACGATGGTCGCGTGCTTGGCGAACTCGGACACCTTGCCGGTCACTCGGTCGTCGAACCGCACTCCGAACGCGAGCAACAGGTCGCTCTGGTCCACCGCGTAATTGGCAAACACGCTGCCGTGCATCCCGAGCCATTTCATCGACTGGGGATGTCCCTCCGGGAAACAGCCGATCCCCATGAGCGTGGTGGTCACCGGGATATTCGTCGCTTCCGCGAACTCCCGCAGTTCCTCGTGGGCGCCGCCGGTGATGATTCCGCCCCCCACATAAAGCACCGGACGCTCGGCTTTCTCGATCAGGCCGAGGATCTCGTGCAGCGGCACGTCGTCCGCCCGGGGGGGGTCCGGAAAGCCGCGCAGTGTCACTTGGTCGGGGAAGACCGGCGGGCAGAGCGCCCGCTGGACGTCCTTGGGGATGTCGATGACCACGGGGCCGGGCCGGCCGGACAGCGCGATGTGGAACGCTTCCGCCACCACGCGCGGGATGTCCGCGGGATCCATCACCAGATAGCTGTGTTTCACCACGGGCAGCGTCATGCCGAAAACGTCGGTCTCCTGGAACGCGCCCCGTCCGATGGAGTCGCGCGCCACCTGCCCGGTGATCGCCACCAGCGGCACGGAATCCATCCATGCGTCGGCGATGCCCGTCACCAAATTTGTGGCACCCGGACCCGAAGTGGCCATGCACACCCCCACCTTGCCGGTCGAACGTGCGTATCCGCCCGCCATGAACACCCCGCCCTGTTCGTGCCGTGGCAGAATGGTGCGGATTTTTTGCGAGCGGGTGAGCGACTGGTGGAGCATCATGCTCGCTCCGCCGGGATACGCGAAAATGACCTCGACCCCCTGGCGCTCCAGTGCGGCGACGAGCGTGTCGGAGCCGGACATCAGGCGTCCGGCCGAAGTCGGGGACTTCGGCGCGGCCTTGGATCGTCCGCCGTTCGGGGAGGCGGACTTCGGGGTGCGGGATCGGGACGGTTTCATTGAAGGAGCCGCGAAGTTTAGGGGGTCCGCCCGGTGAAAGCAAGGCGTTGGAAACTCGAGCCGGAACTCATGCCTGTCGGAGCCGGAACTCATGCCTTGACCTTTCGGACCCATTTCCCGAGAACTACCCCCGCTCGGGGCTTTCGAGGTATGGGAAGCCCTGGCGTTTTACCACCCATCCACTTCTATGTATTCCCGCTCCGCGAACGCGCTCCGCCTTCTGTCGGTCGTTCTCTTGCTTGCCCTCGCGCTGCCCCCCTGCCCGGAGGCCCGGGCCCAGGAAGGCTCAGTGGTCCGATCCATCGAGATCCAATACGTCGGACCCGCGTCCGTCAGCAAAGAGCGGATTCTCGCCAACATGCGCACGGCGGTGGGCAAGCCGTATTCGTCTCAGATTGCCGAGGAAGACATCCGCAATCTGTATGGCACCGGGGGGGTGAGCAATCTGCGCATCTTCAGTGAGCCGGCCGCCGACGGCGTGAAAGTGGTGGTCGTCGTGCAAACCCGCGCAACCGTGCAGGCGGTCACACTCCAGGGTGTGACACGGCTCAAGGAGAGCCGGATCCGGAAGGAGCTTGCCGTCAAGACCGGGGACACCCTCGACGAGGCGGCTCTCGAACAGGATCGGCAGAAGATCGTGGACTATTACACCAAGAAGGGCTTCAGCGATATCAACGTCCAGTACAAGGTCGAGACCGACGAGCGGGCCGGCACGGCCCGCGTGGTGTTCGCCGTGAGCGAGGGGGGGAAGCAGGTGATCCGCTCGGTCAAATTCCAGGGCAACGCCGGCATCGAGGCCAGGGATTTGCAGAAAGTGATGAAGACCAAGCCGCGCGGGATCCTCATTCCCTTCATCCGGGCTGGCCGCATCAACAAGGAGCAGCTCGACCAGGATGTTGTGGCGGTGGAAGATCTCTACCGCGACCGCGGCTACGCCGACGCGCGTGTCACGGACACCCGGATCGACCCCGCTGAAAAAGGGGACAAGGTCGACATCCTGTTGGTCATTTCCGAGGGCGATCAATACAAGCTCGGCAAGCTCGGCATCAGCGGCCAGCAACTCTTCACCGAGGCGGAGTTGCGCGCCGCGCTCAAGCTCACCGAGGGCGGTATCTACGGGCCGTCCGGGCTGAGGGCGGACGTCAAGGCGTTGAACGATCTTTACGGGGCCAGGGGCTACGTCGATATGCAGGTCATCCCCGAAACCACCCCGGGCGGCAGGGGAATCGTCAATCTCAACTTGCGCATCGACGAGGGAGCCCAGTCCTACGTGCAACGTGTCAATATCGAGGGCAACACCAAGACCCAGGACAAGGTTCTCCGGCGCGAACTCGCGGTGGCACCTGGCGATGTCTTCAACACCGTCCTCGTCGAGGCGAGCCGCCAGCGCCTGCTGAACCTCAATTATTTCTCCAAAGTCGATCTCTTCCCCGCGGAGACCATGGTTCCCGGGCGCAAGGATCTCAACGTGCAGGTCGAGGAGAAGCGGACCGGCGCTTTCAACTTTGGTGCCGGGTTCAGCTCCATCGACAGCTTCATCGGGTTCGCGGAGCTGCAACAATCCAACTTCGACATCAAGCGCTGGCCCAACTTCACCGGGGGCGGCCAGCGATTCCGCGTGCGAGCCCAATACGGCGACAAGCGCCAGGATTTCATCATCGGCCTCACGGAGCCGTGGTTCCTTGATCGCAAACTCTCCGTGGGCGGCGAGGCCTTCTACCGGAAGGCCACCTACACCAGCGACGTTTACGATCAGAGCAACTACGGGTTGGCCTTCAATGCCCGCAAGCCGCTCGGCGATTTCGTCTCGCTCCGCACCGAATACCGCATCGAAAATATCGAGATCTCCGGGGTCGACGAAGCGGCGTCGCAAACCTTCCAGGACGCGGCGGGGGATGACTTGAAGAGCTCCCTCACCGCCACCCTCACCTGGGACACCCGGGATAACCTGTTCCTGACCCGCAAGGGGCATAAGGTCGAGGGGTTCTTATCCACCGCGGGCGGGGTCCTCGGCGGCGATGTCGAGACCTACGCGTGGGGGATCGAAGCCAGCAAGTTCTTCAACCTGCCCTGGGATACCATTCTTCAGTTCGTGGGCGAACTCGGCGTGGTCGATTCGATGGGCGGTGGCGAAGGGGTGCCGATCTATGACCGGCTGTATCTCGGAGGCGCCAACACCCTGCGCGGATTCGACTACCGCGAGGTGGGCCCGAAAGATGAAGATGGGGAGCCGATTGGCGGGCAGACCCTGGGCCGGTTGACCGCTGAATACACATTCCCAATCATCTCGAAGGTGCGCGGAGCGGTTTTTTACGATGTCGGATTTGTAGGCTCCGGCGCTTACGACTGGGGTGCTGATGTAAACTCCAACTTCGGCATCGGAGCCCGCCTCGACCTCCCGATCGGGCCCGTCCGTCTGGACTTCGGCGTCCCCATCCAAACCGACCAATTCAACGACGGCGGGGGTAAATTTAACTTCAACGTCGGCTATCAGTTTTGAACGAAACCTCACAAACCCCCGTCTGACTCACTCTCAACCAGAACCTACCACCCACCCATGAAGCGCACCCTACTCTGCATCGCAGCCGCCCTTGCCGTCGCCACCCCCTCGCTCCACGCCCAGCGTGTTGCGACCGTGGACATGAACAAGATCTTCTCGTCCTATTACAAGACCAAGGATGCCGAGGCGAAGATCAACGAAGCCCGTTCGACCGCCAAGGGGGAACTCGATGAGCGGATGGAATCCTACAAGAAGAACCTGGAAGGGATCAACAAGCTCAACGAGGAGATCCAGAAGCCCGAGCTCAGCAAGGAGGCCAAGGACCAGAAGACGAAGGCCCGCGACGAGAAGATCGGCGAGACCAAGGGCCTCGAGCGCGAGATCAACGAGTTCCGCTCCACCCGCGAGAAGCAGCTTCAGGAGCAGGCGGTCCGGATGCGCAACGGCATCGTCGAGGAGATCACCAAGATCGTGCAGGACATCGTCAAAACCAAAGGCTTCGAGATCGTGTTCGACAAGTCAGGATCGAGCCTCAACGGCGTCCCCTTCCTGATCTCCGCGAAGGATGACCTCGACTTCAGCCAGTCCGTCATTGACGAACTCAACAAGAACCGGCCCAAGGATGCCGCCGTCCCCGCCACGAGTCCCGCCAAGGAAGCGAAGACCGAGAAGAAGAACTGAGTTCTCTCCCCCGCAACCCAAACCACTCTCTCGAACGCCCGTTCGGCCAACGCCGGACGGGCGTTCTGCGTCACTCCCCGTAGACGACTTCGCGGATCGCTCCCGCTCGCTGCTGCTGCTCGAACCACGTAATAGTTCGTCGCAGGCCCTCCTCCAGATCCACCGTTGCGCGGAATCCCATGCGTTCCTCGGCCCGGCGGGTGTCGAGGCACCGCCGGGGTTGGCCCTCCGGTTTCGTGGGATCGAATCGCAGTTCGCCCCGGAATCCCACCCCATCCGCCACCAGCCGGGCAAGGTCAGCCACCCGGATCTCGCGTCCGGTCCCAAGATTCACGGGCTCGCTGTCGGTCAGCCGCTCAGCCGCCAGCAGGAGCCCCTCCGCACAATCGTCGACGTAAAGAAATTCGCGGGTGACCTCGCCGGTTCCCCAGATCGCAATCGCGTCGTCGCCGGCGTCCCGGGCCTCGGTCATCCGCCGGATCATGGATGGAATCACATGACTGCTCTCCCGATGAAAATTGTCACCCGGACCGTAAAGATTCACCGGAAGGACATAGACGCCGTCGAACCCGTACTCGTCGCGGTAAGCCGCCAGCATCACTTGGAGCGCCTTTTTCGCAACGCCGTAGGGGGCGTTGGTCTCCTCGGGATAACCGTTCCAGTTGTCCTCCTCCCGGAACGGCACGGGAGCGAATTTCGGGTACGTGCAGATCGTGCCGGTCTGCACGAAGCGCTCGACGCCGTGGAGGCGTCCCGCTTCGATCAGGTGCAGGCCCATCGCGGCATTCGCATAGAAAAATCGGCCCGGATGGGCCTTGTTGGCGCCGATCCCACCCACCTCGGCCGCGAGATGAAACACCACCTGCGGCCGGGCCTCGCCGTAGAGACGCACCACGTCCGCGTGCCGCGTGAGGTCGAACTCTTTCCGGCGCGGAACGAAGATCTCCGAGACCCCGCGCTCCCGCAGTTTTGCGACCAGCACGCGCCCGAGAAACCCGGCGCCGCCGGTCACCACGACTCGTTTGCCCGCAAGCGTCAGCATCTCAGTGTCCCTGTTCGGTTTCGGGTCCTCGCCCGGGATGCCCGGCCGCACGAAGGATTTTCTCCTGCTTCGCCAATTCAAGATCAGCCGCCACCATCATCCTCACGAGCTCGGGAAAGGTGACGCGCGGCTGCCAGCCGAGCACAGTCCGGGCCTTGCCCGAATCGCCCAGGAGGAGATCGACCTCGGCCGGACGGAAATAACGCGGGTCCTGTTCCACATACTGTTTCCAGTCCAGATCGAGCAGCCCGAAGGCGGCTTCCAAAAACTCGGTGATGCTGTGCGTCTCACCGGTCGCGATCACATAATCGTCCGGCTCGTTGCGCTGCAGCATGAGCCACATCGCCTCGACAAAGTCACCCGCAAATCCCCAATCGCGCTTGCTGTCCAGGTTGCCCAGAAACAGCCTGTCCTGAAGGCCCAGTTTGATGCGGGTGGCAGCCCGTGTGATTTTGCGTGTCACGAACGTCTCCCCGCGTCGCGGGCTCTCGTGATTGAACAGGATGCCGTTCGAGGCGTGCATCCCGAAGCTCTCGCGATGGTTCACCGTTTGCCAATAGGCATAGACCTT
>Ga0163144_10024914_pt1 | contig 11715 bp, 12 predicted proteins | sample OliLak19BULKMAT1_FD_123175 | JGI IMG/M metagenome (GOLD analysis project Ga0163144, IMG submission 123175) | Freshwater microbial mat bacterial communities from Lake Vanda, McMurdo Dry Valleys, Antarctica - Oligotrophic Lake LV.19.BULKMAT1 | ecosystem: Environmental > Aquatic > Freshwater >... | reverse complement strand
TTCTGGTCACCGTCCCACTTTGGAGCGGTGAACAAAATGTCGTAAGACTGCCAAACTCCTGGCGGCATCGCCATCGCATAGTCCGGGGCTTTGATCCCGTAGATTCCACCGCACTCGTCGTGCAGCGGCCCTCGTGGAACAGAATTGAGTATCTGGGTTTCATAGCTTTGCATCAAGTAGACCCCCGAGTTGCCGTTGCTTTGGCCGGACTTTCCATTCTCATCGACCATGAACTCCAAATGAAGCCGACAGTCAGTGAATTTTTCTTTCGTCACATGGTCGCCAGAACCGGGCACGCCCTGGAGTGCTCCGTCCAACCATTGCCATGCACAGGACTGGCCGGGCTTGGTTTCCGGCTCCCAGTTCTTGATGTCTTCAGGAACTTTCAAGAGCCAATGGCCTTCCTTCGGCGGGTTGGCAGTCGGGATTCCATGGTCCAAGATTCGCACGTTCCGCCACTTCACTTCCAGCCCGGCAGTCGAATTGCCTTGAACTTGAAGTCCGATAAACCCAAAACTTGTCAAGTCGTCTTTTATGTTCGAAATCGGGATGTTGTTCACCCACGTCTGCAAATGGTCGCCCTTTGCCACGACCCGGTAACGGTTCCATTGGCTCAGTTTCATAGCTTTTAGGGCCATTCCGCCTTGGGTTCGGGTCTGGATCCCGCCTCGGCGCGACTCGTCATTGATTGCGCCCGACGACGATCTGCTGACTGGATCGATCACTACCTGGTATCCGTGGACGACGCCGTCCTTGTAACCTGGAACACTTGCTGACCGGAACTGGACGCCAGATTTCAATTTTGGATCGACCCACACGTCGAACTCAAGCTCAAAATCGCCGTAGACCTTGTCAGTGCAAAGATAACTGTTCGGCGACCCAGAGACCGTTTTGCCCACAATCTCACCGCTCTTAACTGAGAACGTGGCCTTCCCTCCTTTCTGGCTCCAACCGTCCAGGCTCATTCCGTCGAAAAGCGGAGTCCAATCAGGCGAGGCAAGGAGGCAGAGGGCAATCAAAGAAACCGGCATAGTGCTTCCATTTGTACCCGAAGTCCAAGGCAGTTGTAGCCCAAGGGGCTCGCTAATTAATCCAATATAGGAGTTGTGAGATCCAAATTTTCTTGCGATTCTTGGCAAATCTCTATCCTTGATCGCTTCAATTCAGCACAGTGATATCTTTTCTAGTCGCGGAAGGCTTGTAGGCGCAACGTGAATTCAATGCAAAGGGTAAACCTGTCAGCGATATCAAATTGCAAGAAAAGTCCGACAGTAGTCCATTCTTCATACACGACTCCACGAACGATGAAATCGCTGGGGTGTTACTACCTTCGGCCAGCATGCTGGCCCTGCTATTCATGATCGTTTCAGGGGTGGATGGTACCGGCCCCGCCAATGCTCAAGTGGTTCGCATGGCGTCCTTATGGGTCAGCCCATTTGTTCTTATTCTGGTGTCCTGGACATGGCGCATATTGCTCATCCGAAATGACGGATTTGTGGTGTCCGACACATCGATCTCGCGGTTTGTGAAGGGCCAAGAAGTATGGAAGAAGGAATTGAAGGAGGTCGTGATTCGTCTCGAAAGACGGTTCAGCCCGATGGTGTTTTTGAGAGGAACCACGCTTGGAGTTTATGATCGAGATCAGACACGGTTAGGCTCGATTGCGTTGAGCATGGTTCATAGTAACAGGGTAGGGAAACAGCATCGCAAGGCTTTGGCTCTCATGATCGAGTCCGCATCTGAGTTTGTCATTCCGCGCCCTTCACTGTTAGATCGGCAAAGAGGCTATCTTTGGAGGGGGTCACTCTTGGGTGTCTGCGGTGGACTAGGGCTCTGGGCGTGTTTAATGGGGCTGGGGCGCCTCCTCGATGATGCGGCACAAGGGCAATGGAAATGGCCTCTTCCGCTTTGGTCGATACTCGGACTGTTTCTAGCACTTGCTTTGATAATGCTAGGTCTCGTCGAACTGACCCATCTCGTTCGTGACAAGGACAAGCTAGACGAGACTGCTGAAACTCTTGCTAGGTTCGTGGATCAGCCTGTATTGGAGCGTGTCGAAATGGTGCCAGGGATTTGGTATCGTTATCGAGACGCACAAGAAATCCAAAATAATTGGGCGATCCAAGCGAAAATCACTACCATCCTATTGCTTGTGACAATTGCTTTAACTCCGATTTCCGTGGCAATACGAGCGAAGCTTGGAATCGAGCAAACGAACTTCCAGGTGTTCCAGTGATTTTGGCAACGGTATTGGGCGGCGTAAGTTTCTGTTGGTGGTTGACTTTCTACTTCGGAAAGGTCGCCGAGCATCGATTTTGTCTTGACAACGACAAGCTAATTGTTGACACCGGTGACTGTACTCGAACCTTCCCAGCTCCAGCTCGAAAGGTGTGGCGTGGGTCATCGCGATATCGTACTTGGCTTGCGGTTTCCGACACCTTCGGAAGATGGCCAGACAAGTACTGTCTTGATCCGTGCTGGATTGAAATGGACGACGAACCCATCAACAGGTCGGAATAGATAAAGCCGGCCTAAGGAACCAATGCCAGTTCTGACTTCAGAACATTGATCGAATCAATATTCTCAGGATCGACACCGTTCAGCGCGGCGAGGTAGATCGAAACGAAGTCCCCGTAAAGCGTGATCGAGAGCATTTTCTCAAGCAACGAACTCCCGCTCGCTGTCACAAAATGTGTCGAAGCGACGCCTTCGATGAGCCTCGCCGTGACTTCGGCGCGCTTCTTCATCTTCGCGCTTTCCGTGCCGTCTTGCAGCACGATCGAAACCCACGCCGCAACTCCTTGTTCGTCCGCCTTGACCCAGCCCAAAACCTCGTTGTGGCAGAGTTCTGGATAAGTGTGGGCGAAGGTCATGTTCTTCGCGTTCTCGCAGATCTGTCCCTTCCAGCGACCAGCGACTAGCCCTTGCCAAAAACCGAGCCCATAGATAACAGAGAGCTTTCCAAAGAGGTTCTGAGCGAGTTGCTTCGTCGGGTTAGATTCGAACGGCACATCAATTGTCCACTCTTTGACAGAGTTCTGGAGGGTGACCATTGCCGAACCCCAGTCCTGCTTGGGCAAGAGCCCAAGCTTCTCGCAGGCGACTACGACTGGCGCAAACAGGAACCCAAGAGCTGTCCTTGGCGGCTGTCCAGCAGGAATCTGGATCAACGGCCATCCGTCGGCCTTCGCAAGCTCAGCCAATCGACCGCCGCTCGTGACGCAGATGATCGGGCATCCTTTTTTCTTCGCGTCGGCGTACGCGCTGAGGGTCTCCTCAGTGTTGCCCGAATAGCTCGTGGCAAAGACCAGTGTTCCCGGCCCCGCCCAACTCGGCATAAAGTAGTCGCGATTCACTAGAAATGGAACCGAGGCCTGGTACTCGAACAGGGCACGGGTGAAATCACCACCCGCCGCCGAGCCTCCAAGCCCAGTCAAGACGACGTTGTTAGGAACCGCTTTCCAAGCAGGCAAAGCCGAACCCCAAGCGAGGTCAAGAGCGTGTTGAACCTGACTCGGGAAAGCGACCGTGAGGTCGTACATCCCTTTCGGGTCGAGCCGTGTGACAAATGTCGGGTCGTCGAGCTGATGCATTATTCGTCAGCGAACGGGTCGTATTCGGCCTCTTTCGGTACAGCCCCACCGCCAGCATGGACAGCGGCTGTCGCAGACGGTGCGCCAGCATCGTCGCGAGGGCGGTCGAGGCCCTGGACATTGTCCGCAACGATTTCGGTCACTTCGCGGTTGTTGCCGTCTTTGTCGACGTACTTCCGCGTTTCGAGCCGCCCTTCGACGGCGACCAACCGACCTTTCGTGAGATAGTTCGCGACGAACTCAGCGGTCTGCCGCCAGGCTTTGCACCGAAAGAAATCGGCCGTAGGCGAACCGTCGGTAGGCTTCGACCTCTTATCGACCGCGATCGAGAATTCTGTGACCTGGAGACCTGTCGTCGTTGTCCGCATCTCGGGGTCACGGGTAAGCCGTCCGATCATGACGACCCTGTTAAGGCTCACGCTGGAACCTCGTCTCGAACCAAAATCTGGTGGCGAACGATGTCGTCGCTGATCCGCATCAGTCGGTTGAGCTCGGCTGGAACCTGGGGTGGAGCCTCAAAGTTCATGAGCACATAGTTGCCCTCACGATGACCTTTGATCTCATAGGCCAGCTTGCGCTTGTCCCACTTCTCAGCAGACTCGACAGTGCCGCCGTTCTTTTCGACGATTCCTTTGAAGTTCTCAGCAACCTTTCCGACTTCTTCGTCGGTCATGGTCGGTGGAACTATGTAAAACGCTTCATATTTCTTCATGGGCTCCCTCTGGTCCAATTTCGGCCCTGAATCATCGGGGCAGAGAACCTGGTGAGCAACGATTGTACCTTGGATTTTCTGAGAAAGGGTCCAACACTTCGATGAAATTCGGGAACCCCCAGAGAGTAGTACAAGTTAAGGCGTGTGGAGAACTCTTTGAAAGGAGTCACACGAATGAAAAACAGAGCTTTCGTAATTTGCGGCCTACTGGCTGCCGCCTTCACCGCGACCATCGCTTTCGGGCAATGGTCAGAGCCTCTCGCTCTTGCTCCGGTCAAGGTCGACGAGTGCAAAAACGTCAACATCGTCTTTGAAAAGGACGGGAAGAGGGTTACGACAAAGAGTAAGTGAGGGGGGAGCGGGCAGTTGGCAGTGAGCAGTGAATGGAAAGCGGTGAATTTCTGAATCTTCTCGACTTTTCACACAGTCGAAACTCTGCCATCTGCCATCTGCCATCTGCCATCTGCCATCTGCCATCTGCCATCTGCCATCTGCCAACCCACCCCCTACTCCAAATACGTCCCGTTCGCCTCTAGCGTGAACCGGTAACCAAAGAACTGAGCCGCTTTCCTAGCCATGACCATACGAGAGAGAAAAATCTCGAAATACTCCATGACCGTCGCGAAGTTCGGGTCAATTTCTAGCTTGAGCGCAATCGTCTTGTCTGCAGTAATGATGTCCACACGGCTCTTGGTCACAGCGTAGTTCACGCGGTCGTGAATGTCGAACGTCTCCAAAATTGGGTTCTGAACCCGAGACCGGTGAACGTCGCTCTTGTCGGCGATGATAACCGCCGCCCCCATCAGGCTGATCGGTGAACCCGCCAGCTCCTCGTGGTTCCCTATCGCGCCCAAAATCGGCACGATCTCATCCGCAGGCATCCCCATTTCGTCCAAGAGTCGAAACGCGATTCCAGCCCCGGTCAAAGGATGGTCGATCCGGTTGATCACGTTCCCGATATCGTGTAGATGAGCGGCGATCATCGCGAGTTCGACGTACCTCTCCTCAGTCTCGAGTCGCTCAAGGATGTATCTCGTGATCCCCGCAACGACCTCAACATGGCGTTGGCCGTGTTCGGTATAGCCCATCGCCTTCATCAAATCGTTTGCCCCCTCGATAAGATGCTTGACCTTGAGGTTGGATTTCACATCCTTGAGTGTCACTTGGCGGGGTTTGGGTTTGGTTTCGATGGCCATTTTGGGCTCTCGCGAATTCGGATCGAACACTCATGATACTCTTCAAGACCTTGGTTCAACCGGGGTTGAGGGGTACATTTAGACCAATGCTCGACCGCCAATTCATCCGCCAGAACCCGGAGACTGTCCGCGCAGGTTCGCTTCGCAAAGGAATCACTGCGCCCGTCGACGCGTTCTTGGAGACCGACCAGGCGTGGCGAGCCGCTTTGCACGAGCTGGAAACAGTCCAGGCCGAATCCAACAAGTTCAGCAAGAGTATCGGCCAACTCATGGGCGAGGGTAAGTCTGCCGAAGCAGAGGACGCGAAATCGCAGGCTGCAGAATTCAAGGCAAAAATGCCAGGACTCGAGGACAACGCCAGAGTTCTCGAATCGAAACTCAGAGAAATTGAACTGCAATTTCCCAACATGCCCCATGAAAGCGTTCCGGAAGGACTAACCCCAGACGAAAATGTGGTCGTGCGCGAATGGGCCGACAAGCCGACTTTTGCCGAACCTCCAAAACAGCATTGGGAGATCGCTGCAGAACATCGACTCATCGACTTCGAGCGTGCATCGAAGATCAGCGGGAGCGGGTTTGCCGTTTACACCGGCATGGGCGCAAAGCTGCACAGGGCACTGATTCAATTCATGCTCGACTATCAAGTCCAAGAAAACGGATATGACGAAGTTTATCCGCCATCTCTGGTCTTGCGAGAATCTTTAGTTGGGACTGGAAATCTACCAAAGTTTGAGGAAGACCTGTACAGCACCAAAGACGACCTCTACTTGATCCCTACCGCCGAAGTCCCCGTCACAAACCTGTACCGAGATGAAATTTTGGACGGCACCGATCTGCCGATAAAACACTGTGCGTTCACCCCTTGCTTTCGACGGGAAGCCGGGGCCGCAGGCAAGGATACAAGAGGAATCCTTCGGACCCACCAATTCGAGAAAGTCGAACTCGTCAAGTTTGTCTTGCCAGAAGAGTCTTACAACGAACTGGAGTCTCTGGTCATCGACGCTGAGTCGATTCTGCAGGCTCTCAATCTGCACTATAGGGTTGTGTTGCTGAGTGCTGGCGATATGGGCGACAAGGGTTGCAAATGTTACGACCTGGAGGTTTGGGCTCCAGGGGAAAATCGGTATCTGGAAGTTTCCAGTTGCACCAATTTCGAGGCCTACCAAGCCCGCAGAGCGAACATCCGGTTTAGACGCGGCCAAGGCGAGAAGCCTGAACCTGTCCACATTCTCAATGGATCAGGACTGGCAGTGCCGCGTTTGCTTGTGTCTTTGCTCGAATCCAACAGGCTTTCTGACAATGGGGACATCGTGATGCCTGAGGCTTTGAAACCATACTTGGGACTGGATGTGTTAGAAAGACCGTGAGGTTGACACTTTAATCCATGTCTGACCAACTTCCAAACCCGAACCAGCCTACCAAAGCGATCTCTTCCCTAGGAGGCTGGGGCCGTTTTCCAGTGTGTGACTCCGTCGCTGTTCGCCCAGAAAAGGCTCGCAATCTGGATCCGATAGGCGACTCGACACTTGCACGGGGGCTCGGTCGGTCGTATGGTGACGCCGCCTTGAACAAGGGCGGGACGCTGGTTCTGACCGAAAGGTTGAACCGCTTTTTGGGGTTCGACGCAGAGACGGGGATCGTTCGAGCTGAGGCGGGAGTGACCCTCAAAGACCTCTTGGACGCACTGGTTCCGCGAGGTTGGTTCGTCCCTGTCACACCAGGAACAAAGCATTGCACTATGGGTGGTTGCTTTGCCGCCGACGTTCATGGCAAAAACCACCACCGTGACGGCACTTTCAGTGCCCACGTCCTTGAAATCGGCCTGGTTCTCGCAGATGGTCGCCGGACCAATGTCAGCCGCGAAACAGAGCCAGAACTGTTCTGGGCGACAGCGGGAGGTATGGGTCTGACCGGGATCATCAGCGAGGTCACCCTCCAAATGATTCCGGTCGAAACCGCGCACATGACGGTCAAGCACTTTCGCTCCCGGAACCTTGACCAAACGGTTGAAATGCTCTGTGGCCAATCGCATGACGCAAAGTACAGTGTCGCGTGGTTGGATTGCCTCGCAAGTGGAGCGAACTTGGGACGTGGAGTCGTGATGCTCGGCGAGCACGCTCTGAAGTCAGAGGTTTCTTTGCGGATCACGGACCCCCTCAAGACACCTTTCAAGAAACCCAAGCCATTCCCGTTCGAGTTTCCAGGATGGGTGCTCAATCCTCTGACAATCAAGCTGTTCAACGCAGCCTACTATCGCCTGCAAGGAAGGCGAACCAACTTCATTTGCGGCTACAACGAGTTCTTCTATCCTTTAGACGGTATCGATGGCTGGAACAAGATGTATGGCAAACGTGGATTCGTGCAGTACCAATACGCGATGCCCATGAACACCGCACTAGAAGGCACAAGAGAAATTTTGCAGGAGTTGAGCAAAGAAAGGAGAGCGTCGTTCTTGGCTGTGCTCAAAAGGTTTGGGCCCCAGGGCCCCGGGCTCCTATCGTTCCCAATGGAAGGGTTGACATTGGCCCTTGACATCCCGATGTCCGACCAACTCCTGCCGTTTCTTGACCATTTGGATGACATTGTGATGAAGTACGGCGGTCGAATTTACTTGGCAAAGGATTCACGGATGAAACTCGAAGTCTTCCGAGCTGGCTACTCAAGAATTGAGGAGTTTTGTGAGGTCAAAGAACGGTTCGATCCTGACGGAAGATTCGATTCAGACATGGCAAGGAGGATCGGCCTTTGTCAGTGACTCGAGATCCAGTCTTGATCCTTGGAGCGACGAGCGGTATTGCTCGTGCCATTTCGCTCCAGCTCGCCAAGCGCGGACACTCCATTTTCCTGGCTGCGCGAGACGAGGATGAGCTGACGCGACTGGCAAGCGATCTCACGGTGCGAACTGGAGTGACTGTTTGGACGGGCACTTTCGATGCTGAAGACTACGGAAGTCACCAAGTCTTTTTCGACAAAGCTCTGGCCCAGGCAGGCGCGTTCGAGGGTGTAGTGATAGCTACTGGCTACCTCGGCGACCAGAACAAAGCAAGAGAAAACTGGGATGAAACACACGCGATTCTGAATCGCAACTTCGTCTCCGCCGCGTCGCTTCTTCACGTCGCCGCAAAGTATCTTGAACTCAAAAAGTCAGGATGGATCATTGCACTATCTTCTGTCGCCGGTGATCGCGGTAGGATGAGCAACTATGTTTATGGCTCGGCAAAGGGAGGGCTCTCGGTGTTCCTCCAAGGTCTCCGTGCCCGACTTCAAAAATCTGGCGTGAGAGTGTTGACCGTGAAACCGGGCCCGGTCGATACAGCGATGACATTCGGGATGGAAAAGTTACCGTTGCTCGCAGATCCAGAGAAAGTAGGCGCATCAATCGTTAAGGCTCTCGTGAAAGGAAACGACATAGTCTACGTCCCCGGCCCCTGGAGGATAATCATGTTCATCCTACGCTCCGTTCCCGAGAAGATCTTCAAGAAGACAAGCCTGTAGCCGCAGGTTGCAGACGGAGGCAAAGCCGACCGCCGCAGGGTTGCGTTCCGCCGTTGTCTGTACTCCACAGCCTGCGCCTACAGGCCGAGGGCTTCCAAATACTTCACGCCAGAACCTGTGTTGAACAACACCGTTTGGTCAGTTTCGAGCACTTGGCCCAAAGCGACAAGCTTCCTCACCGCCGCCAAACTCGCTCCGCCTTCTGGAGAAGCGAATACCCCTGTCCTCGAAGCTATTTCCTTTGCACAAGACACCATTTCTGCGTCACTCACGCGGATTGCCGATCCCCCCGACTCGCGGATCAAATCCAACATGATGAAGTCGCCGATCGCTCGGGGAACTCGCAAGCCCGATGCCACCGTCTGCGCGTTCTCATGCAACACAGCAAACCTCTCTCCGCGATCAAAAGCAGTCGGGATCGGACAACAACCATTTGGTTGGACCGTGAACATTTTCGGACGTTCTGATCCGATCCAGCCCAGCCGCTCCATCTCGTCGAACGCCTTCCACATTCCGATCAAACCAGTCCCTCCACCAGTTGGATAGATGATCGCATCCGGCAGTCGCCCAAGTTGCTCGAACAACTCGTAGCCCATCGTTTTTTTGCCCTCGATCCGGTACGGCTCCTTCAATGTGCTCACATCAAACCACCCCTCGTCGTCCTTTCGGCGCATGATTTCTGCCGCACAGTCTGTGATGAGTCCTTCGATCAGAGTCAAACGTGCCCCGTGGACTTCGCACTCGACGATGCAAGCTCGCGGCGTGTCGCGAGGCATGAACACACTCGCCTCGATTCCCGCCTTAGCGCAAAAAGCCGCCAAAGCCCCGCCCGCGTTTCCGGCGCTAGGCACCGCCATTTTCCGGACTCCAAACTTCTTTGCCATTGAGACGGCCAAAGACATTCCGCGTGCCTTAAAACTGGCGGTCGGGTTGACACCCTCGTCCTTAATGAGCCAATTCCCACCAAGAATCGTAGCCTCATGCATCGGCGTCATTCCTTCACCGAGTGAAACTGGCTCACAGTCCGGCAATAGTTCGCGATATCGCCAAAGTGAGTTCTCCCGACCAACCAGATCGCCAATGTTCAACGTGCCTGGCTGGAAATCGTAGTCAACCCTTAGCGGCCTGCCACACTCGCAAAGTCCCTGGAGAACACTGGGATCATACGATAGACCGCAAAGAAAGCAAGTGAGCCCCGTGACCATGACAAGATTGTAGCTCCAGCAGAGTAAGAATAAACTTTCAATAACTATTGAAATTAGTGAAACTTGTGATATGATGCAAGCGTGAAGTTGGTGCTCAAACACTTGTTCTGGGAGTGGAACGTTGGCATGAGGAGGGCTGAATACTTCGTGTGCATCTTCACTCTGATACTGCTTAGTGCCCTAGCAGACCGTCTCGTAATGACTCAGCTGTATCACCCAGAGGGTTCGCTAGGAACGCACATTTGGCCGAGCATAGGGTGGCTCTCGGAGGCAAACCCCGACCGTTTCCTGGCAACTTGGACACTTGCTTAGGTAGCTGTACCAGTCTGTTGGATAGCATTGCATTGGACTTCTCGCAGACTTCGCGATGCCGGTTGGACCCAGTGGTTGATACCTGTGACTGTGTTACCGCTGATCAATCTCGTCCTTTTCGCAGTATTGTCACTTGCGCCATCAAAAACCAACGCTGATTCTGTGACCCTTAGGAGAGATTCGATCGGTTTTGGCAGCAAGGTTTTTACAGTCATAACGTCCTCCATGCTGGGTATCCTCGGGACGTGGGCGAGCACCGAACTAGTCCACACGTACGGCTTTGGGCTCTTTGTTGTCGTTCCAGTTGGAGTCGGTGCCTATTCTTGTCTGGTTTATGCTGCAATTGAGCGCCGTAGTTTTGGAGAGTGCTTGGGCGTCGCCTTGACGAGTTCTTTACTAGTCACGGTTGGTTTGACGACGTTTGGGTTTGAAGGTGGGATATGCTTCATTATGGCGTTAGCTTTGATCATTCCAGAGATTATTGTTGGAGTCTTCATTGGATGCCTCTTGCAACAAGCAATCCATTCGCCTTATCCGAAAATCGTTGGATCGTTCGCGATTCCCGTGCTTCTCTTGGCTACTATTTTCGGTGAGCCCAGTCTAAAGCACGAAGCTCCGATCCGGTCCGTGAGCACCGCTGTCGTAGTCCAAGGCAGTCCGGAATCGGTTTGGCCGGACATCGTCGCCTACGAACAATTGCCTCCACCAACCGAGCTGCTGTTTCGCGCTGGCCTCGCCCACCCACAAAAAGTCCAGATTCAAGGAAACGGTGTCGGAGCTAAGCGTGTCTGCATGCTTTCAACTGGTCCAATGCCGGAGGTCGTGACCACATGGGAGAAAGCCCGTCTCTTAAAGTTCAAAGTCCTGTCGACTCCGCCATCAATGCGCGAACTTAGTCTTTGGAACATTGACCCGCCACATCTCCACGGTTTCCTTCAAATGGAGCAAGGTGAAATCAAACTTGAGGCACTGTCGGGAAACCGAACAAAGCTCGTTGGCACCTCTTGGCACCGAATTCGGCTGGAGACCGAGTGGTACTGGCGATTGTGGACGGACGCACAAATCCATGCCCATCCACTACCGTGCCTTCCAAGCCGCCTCGTCGAACTAGAACCGGAAGAAAGTGCCAACCTGGAACTGGTTCGTCGTACCAAACGCAACACTCACGCCAAACGCGGTAAAGCCCGCAGTGAAACGCCCTC
>Ga0163144_10024912_pt1 | contig 11717 bp, 10 predicted proteins | sample OliLak19BULKMAT1_FD_123175 | JGI IMG/M metagenome (GOLD analysis project Ga0163144, IMG submission 123175) | Freshwater microbial mat bacterial communities from Lake Vanda, McMurdo Dry Valleys, Antarctica - Oligotrophic Lake LV.19.BULKMAT1 | ecosystem: Environmental > Aquatic > Freshwater >... | reverse complement strand
TCCGGCACCTCCACCGCCTCCCCACATTTTTACAGTTATAGATGTAACACCTGTAGGACATACCCATGTTTGGTCAGCACCTGTGCAATGAAAATAAAACGGTGTTCTAAGCGTACCGTTGGATGAGGCAAAAACAGGGCGAGAACCTGTTCCGGCCAATCCCGATACAACCACATTACCATTGTCCTGAACAATAAGCTGGTCGGTAGTTGTTCCTGCCTGGTTTTTGCTGATGGCAAATTTCCATCCGGTACCATCTGTTCCGTAGGTTAATCTGTTACTTATTGGCGAACCACCTCCAGTTGTTATCTGAGCCATACCCACCACACCTGCTGATGCACCCACACCTACCGATAAAGTTCCGTTGGAGTGAAGCCGCGAGATAGGAGCGGCATTACCTATTCCCACATTGGTAGCGTCATCAAATATCTGTGAAATTCCGAGCACGTTTGAAGCAGTCCATTTTGTTACATAGTTGGTGGTTCCAGAACCTGACATACCTCCTGCGGTAAGTTGCACCCATGCTAATGCTGTTCCATCCCAGTAATATACACCTACTGCAGGCACAGTTGGACCAAGGTTATAAACCAACAAACCTGCGGCAGGTGAAGGTATGGGCAAGGTTCCGTTATTTAATGCCACAAGGACTACACGCGGCAAAAGAAAACCCTTATTGGTTGATGATACTTCCAACATAGCTGAGGCATTTGCAACACCAGTAGTAGGCCCGATGAGTACCCCGTTTTGGGCCTGTGCGCTCAATATCATTGTTGAGAACAGGAGCAGGTATATGGTTGTTTTCATTTAGATAATAGGTATTAGTTCTATAGTTTTTGCAATGGTTAAGCTAATAATATCAAAAGGCTTAATACGGTAAACTTAATGTGATTTAATTATCTTATAAAAATATGATAAACATGTTCAGTATCATATAATTTAGGGGCTAAATATAAAGTGATTTTTATAAAATAACAACGAAAAAATTAATATGATGGAAATTTCTGCACCTAAATTTTCAAATAATTAAGTTTCCAATTTACTAATTGAGGCTAAAAAGGTGATGGCGAAATGATGGTGAGTTATACCTCCTAAAAAAATTACAGCCCATCGGAACACCTAAAAAAAATCTTTGAAAACGCTTGCTGTTGCTCAAAACTCATAAAAAAAAGGTGGCTCGGAACTCCTAATTTCGGGAAAAAGATGGTAAACACCCCGGCATAATCCTGAGCTATGTTTGGTTTTATTAATTAAAAACCAAACACATGAAAACAAAAATCAACATTAAACCACTTACCCAGCGCGAGCTGGAAACCCTGCTGTGGCTGCTGCAGGACAATTGTGTAAAAGATGTAGCTTCTAAATGTTTTTTAACAGACAATGCCATTGAAAGCCGCAAACGCAAACTGCGCCAAAAGGTAAACGCAAAGTATCTGTGGACTGTAATTTTCCGATTGATGTATTTAGACCTCATTCCGCAGGAGGTTTTAGACAAAGCTTTTGAGGGCAACTGGCAGGATGGGTTGAAATAAGCAGTAGGCTGTAATCACTAATCGGTTATCGCTAACCGTTAGTCATCTTCACAACTTTTTTAACAAGAGTATTAAAAAAGCAGTAACTACTCACCGTTTATTTTGCCACACCGTGCCTGCCGGCAGGCACGGTGTGGCATATCTTTGTTTTTAACATGTTTAATAGGCTGAGTAGTTACTTTAATTTTAATCTGCGTAAGCTGTGGCATATCTTTGTTTTTAAGATGTTTAATTGGCTGAGTAGTTACAAAAAGTACAGACTTAGGTATTGCGCAGCCCTGCACTGAGCAATACTTTTACCCCATCGTTCTTTGAGCAGCAGATAAAACAGCATCCTGAATTGCAAGACAAGCATCACGGGTTATAGCGCCAGCCTTACAGGTTATCAGACAAGCATCACGGGTTGTGAGACAAGCGTTACAGGTTGTGAGACAAGCGTTACAGGTTGTGAGATAAGCATCACGGGTTGTGAGATAAGCGTCACGGCTTGTGAGACAAGCATCACAGGTTGTGAGACAAGCGTCACGGGTTGTGAGACAAGCGTCACGGGTTGTGAGACAAGCGTCACGGGTTGTGAGACAAGCGTCACGGGTTGTGAGACAAGCGTCATAAGGTGTGAGACAAGCATTACAGGATACTATTCAATCAAAACAATTATAAATCAATTATCAATTAAAAACAAAATCAAAATGGGAAAATCAAGAATCAGCAAAAAAGACAGCACCTTTAACCAATACCTTGGCAACACCACAACCGCGTTGCTGCTTATTGACCTACCTCCTGCTATAGGTGCATGGCAGCGGCTGTTATTAACACTGCCCGAAAAAGATCAGTGGGTAGCCTACCGCGATCAGTGGAATATCGTTTACCCGAAATACACCGATCTGGCACAGCGAACCGTAAGTATCAAGAACGAGAAAAACACACTAAAAAATAATTTTATTACGTTTGCCGAAGATTTATTGACCCGTATGGTGGGCAGCAAAGCGCTAACGGCTGCTGAACGGGTAACCTTTAACCTGAAAGTGCCCGATCGCACTCCAACTTCGCGCCCGGCTATTGATGCATCACCCTCGGTATTAGTTCGCGCCAAAGAGGGCAGACGCATACAAGTGGAGTGTCGCGTAATAGCCGACAGCAACCGCCCCAGCAAACATACCGATTGCGATGTGGTGGAATACCGTTATACCGTAGCAGCGGTTTCAACAGGTGCAGGAACACCGCCTATGCCTCCCGCACCGCCATCAACCCCAAGCCCGGGCATGCCTGTGCAACAGGTAATTGGCGAAACAGGTAAAGCAAAATTTATTCTGCAGCTTGCCAATGAGGATGCGGGTAAACAATTTACCATGGAAGCGCGCTGGAAAAACTCTAAAGAAAATCAGAAGTCAGGACCTTGGAGTGCGGCTGTGCAGGTAATGGTTGTGTGGTAAGCAGCAAGCAAGACAGTAACAAAACCCCCGTTTCATAATTTGAGACGGGGGTTTTGTTTTAATAAACTAATGTGTACCGCAGGCATTCAGATTTTCAGGTAACTGAGTTGCGGCATAACCAACTCTAACTTTCGTTTTCCGAATAAAAAATTCGGAAACTCAAGTTGGTTTGGTATATCTTTGAAAAAATTATGAAAGGCGAAATTTATTTCCGGTTTATTAACACCCAGCAACTCGATAAAAAGATAGAATCGGGTGTGTTTCCGTTTAGTAAAAATCTGTTTTGGGATGTTCCCCTTGAAAATATTGATGTAAAAAAAAACCAGCGCTATGTAATAGAACGTGTGCTTATGCGCGGTTTTACTCAAGATTTTTACCTGCTGCTTAAGCTCTATACAACTGAAGAAATAAAAGCCGCCTTGCGAAAAAGCCGCGAGTTAGATGCTAAAACCCTTAATTTTTGCAGCCTTTATTTTAACCTGCCTAAATCAGAAATGAATGTTTCATCTTTCTACCGTTGAAAAAGAAACGTACGCTACGTTAAAATTAATTTTCAGCCTACCTGAAATTAAAGAAAATTATGCGCTGGCAGGTGGCACCTCACTTGCCCTCCAACTTGGGCACCGTGCGTCTATTGACCTTGATATTTTTTCACCACAGCCTATTAATGTGAAAGAACTTGAAACACTTTTATCTACCAGTCAAGCCTTAAAATTTGATTTTGTAAACGCAAATAGAAGTATGCTGTTTGCTTATATCAATAGTATTAAATGTGATTTTGTATATGAACCATCAGCCTTAATTAAACCCTTCATTAAAGAGGAAGGGATTAGTTTTTTTCATATTCAGGATATAGCTGCAATGAAAATGCATACCATTTGCGGAAGAGGCAAAAAGAAAGATTTTTTCGACCTCTATGTGTTGATTGAAAATTATGGCTGGCAAACCCTTTTGGAATGGTTTGAAAAAAAATACGATACCAGCCAGTTATATTTTCTCTGGCGCAGCATCAGTTATTTTAATGATGCTGACGAAGACCCTGATATTACCGGTTTTGCTCCCTATACCAAAACATGGGAAGAAGTAAAGGCATTTATTACGATTAATTGCCGTTAATCAGAAGTCAGAACCTTGGAGTGAAGCTGTGCAGGTGATGGTTATAGGGTAGCTAAATCCGAATTAAAAAACGCCCCCCTGTTCTCTTTCCTCTGCGAGCTTTGTTTTATTATAAGATAAGCCACCGCTACTATATTTCTCAGTTCGCACAATTGAGGAGAAAGCACATTGCGGGCATACAGTGTTTGTGTTTCCTGATAAATTACATCTAAGCGTTTCATGGCAAGATTAAGGCGCTGATGGGTGCGCACAATGGCAACAAGGTCGCTCATCAGGTTTTGCACTTCCTTTCGGTTATGGGTAATGAGTACCATTTCTTTAGGCTGCTGTGTGCCTGCCGCATTCCATTCAGGTATGTCTGAAACAATATCTGATTCATTTACCTGCTCGGTGGCATCTACAAAACAACGATGCCCGAAAACTAAAGCTTCCAGCAGAGAATTAGACGCAAGACGGTTGGCACCGTGCAAACCTGTATTGGAGCATTCGCCACAGGCATATAAGTTTTTTATGCTGCTTCTGCCCCACTCGTCCACATCAATACCACCGCATATATAATGCGCGGCAGGTACAACGGGTATCATGTCTTTTGTAATGTCAATTCCCAGCGAAAGACATTTGTTATTAATGTTAGGGAAATGAGCTACAAATTTTTCCTTGTCCAAATGGCGGCAGTCAATGTAAACAAACTCATCGCCACGGGTTTTTAGTTCGGTATCAATGCTGCGGGCAACAATATCGCGTGAGGCAAGTTCTTCGCGCGGGTCGTATTTTTGCATGAAAGGTTGTCCGTCTTTGGTTTTTAGTTTTGCCCCGAAACCACGCACCGCTTCCGAAATAAGAAACGAAGGACTTTCGCCCGGATTATAAAGTGCTGTAGGATGAAACTGAATAAACTCCATGTTAGTGATAAGTGCCTTGGCGCGGTGCGCCATTGCCACACCATCACCCGTTGCTATAATGGGGTTGGTGGTATTGCGATACACCTGCCCTGCTCCACCGGTAGCAAGCAAGGTTACTTTGGAAATTATTTTTTCAATCTTGCCGTTGGCGCGGTTCAGTGAATAAACACCGTAGCACTGATTATAGCTGCGCCACTTGCTAGCTTTGCCCGGACGATGATGGTCGGTAATCAAATCAATAGCAAAATGGTGTTGCAGAACTGTAATATTTTGGGCTGCATGAATCTGCTGCAACAGCGTGCGCTCCATTTCCAATCCGGTAACATCTTTATGATGCAGAATGCGGTTAACACTGTGCCCTCCCTCACGACCTAAATCATATTTACCTGAAGCATTGCGGTCAAAATTAGCGCCCCATTCAATAAACTCTTTCATCCGTTCCGGACCTTCTTTTACCACCAATTCAACTATTGCGGGGTTACATAAACCATCACCACAAATAAGCGTATCGTCAATATGCTTTTGGAATGAATCAAGAATGTTGTCTAATGCAACAGCAATTCCTCCCTGTGCATATTTGGTGTTTGATTCACCTTCATCTGCCTTGGTGATAATGGTGATTTTTGATTCGGGCAACTTCTGCGCTGTTTTCAGCGCAAAGGTTAATCCCGCAATACCGGAACCAATAACCAGAAAATCTGTCTGCATCATAACCCTGCCTGTTTTGAAATCTCTAACATTCTTTTTATTGGTTTCAGTGCTTTCAGTCGCAATTCCTCATCAATTATAATTTCAGGTTTTTCATTTTTCAGGCATAGATATAACTTCTGCATGGTGTTCATTTTCATAAAATGACATTCGCTGCAGGCACAGTTATTGTCTTCTATTGCAGGCGCAGCAATTAGTTTTTTGTGAGGAGCAGCCTTCTGCATCTCATGCATGATACCGGCTTCGGTGGCAACAATAAACTCATTGTGCGAGTCGTTCTTCACAAAGTTTATCATGCCGGTTGTTGAGCCAATGTAGTTGGCAACTTTCAAAACAGGTTCTTCACTTTCGGGGTGCGCAATAATTTTTGCGTTAGGATGCTCGCGATGCAACTTCAGTAATTTGTCAATTGAAAAAGCTTCATGCACCATGCAGGCTCCATCCCACAGCAATAAATCACGTCCTGTTTTTTTGGCTAAAAATCTTCCAAGATTTTTGTCGGGCGCAAAAATTATGGGCTTATCTGCGGGCACTGAACGGATAATGCTTTCGGCATTAGACGATGTGCAGATAATATCACTCAGCGCTTTTATTTCGGATGAACAGTTGATGTAGGAGATAACAACATGGTCAGGATGCGCCTCTCTGAATTTGCGAAAAGGCTCGGCAGGACAAGACATTTCCAATGAACAACCGGCATCCAAATCGGGTAGCACCACTTTTTTTGTCGGGTTTAAAATCTTGGCTGTTTCAGCCATAAAACGAACACCGCAAAACACAATCATGGCTGCATCTGTTTTCTCTGCCTGCTGCGATAATCCAAGGCTGTCGCCAACATAATCGGCTATATCCTGTATCTCGGGAACTACATAGTAATGCGCAAGAATAATGGCATTCTTTTCTTTCTTCAATCGCTTTATTTCTGCGGCAAAATCAAGGGTTGTTTCGGGAACGGCAATTGCTTCCATGCTTAAAATATTTGGACAAAATTAGACAATCTGTTTTCAATTCCTTGAAAACAATTTCAGCAGCAGAAATGTTGCAAGTCCTGAAATTAAAGAGGCTGTTAAAGCCAATGAAAAGCTACCGATTAAATATTGATAGCCGTGCGCTTTTACAGTTTCCAATGTAATTTCTTTGCTGAAATCAATGGTTCCCGGCACCTCCATAAACATTCCGCCAAACACAAAACTGCCATATAGAATAAATGGAATAACGGGTGGCAGACTGATGTTGGCAGCAAGAATAGAAATAGCTTTATTTAGTTTTAAAATATGTGCAACAGCCAAACACAGCAACATCTGATAGCCCCAGAATGGAGCTATTCCCATGAAGAAGCCAAGCATAACCGAAAAAATTTTTACCGAATCGGGTTCAGTAGTATTGAGAAAATGTTGGCGAATAAATGTTCTGAAACTTTTTATTGAAAGCTCTCTGAAAAAATTACGGGGCTTGATATAGAATAAAGCTATCAGCACCAGAAATGTATTGAGTACGCTTACCCTGCTAAAATCAGGAACCGGTCTGAAATGACTGATGCGTACCTCTGCAGGCGGATAATAGACCTTAACAGGAACTGCAGTTACACCAATACCTTTCCATGCTGCACGCACAATTACTTCTACTTCAAACTCGTATTTAGGTGTAATAAAGTTTATGTCTTCCAGTAATTTTATCGGATATAATCTATAACCGCTTTGTGTGTCAGGCAACGAAATTCCGGTATTGATATTAAACCAGAAATTAGAAAATTTATTTCCGAAATTACTTTTACGCGGAACAGAATCCTGATTCATATTTCGCGCACCAATGATGATGGCATTTTTTTCAGTTTCCAGCTTTTCAACAAACACCGGAATATCATCTGCAAAGTGCTGACCATCTGAATCAATGGTAATCACATAATCAAAACCTTTTTTGCGGGCTGCCTCAAAACCTGTGCGAAGCGCAAAACCTTTGCCTCTGTTTTTGAGATAAGAAACAACGTGAATGTTATCAAACCTTGAAAGTATATGGTTGGTTGAATCGGTTGAACCATCATTAACCACCATTACATTTCCGGAGTATTCCGAAACTTCGGTAATTACTTTTTCAAGTGTTTGTGCGTTGTTGTAAGTTGGTATAAGAATGCAGCAATTAAGCGCACTTATTCTCTCGCGGCAATACTCTTTAGTCATTTCAAGAAATCAACGCTGACGGATAAGCGCAACGGTTCCTACGTATTTATGGTTATTAAATCCGGAGAAGGTTTTTATATCAATCCGGTAAACATAAACACCGTCAGGTGCAGGTTTGTTGTTGTTATGCGATTGCCCATTCCATTGCCCATTTTTAAAATCATTGGTCTGAAAAATAAGACTGCCCCAGCGATCATAAATAGTCATGTAATAGCTGTCAATATCGTAGGCATTTCCAACCGGCCCGAATGTATCATTGAGGTCATCAACACTTCCGGGTGTAAATGCGTTTGGAATATAAAATGTATAAACCGGATTTACGGTAACAAAATGTATTGCAGTATCAATACAACCGTCATACTGTCCGTAAGCAACCAGTATTACAGGAAAGGTGCGGGCAGTATCGTACCGATAAGTCGGATTAGTATCGGTTGATGTTCCGTTCCATTCATCGCCAAAATCCCAGAAATAGGTATTGGCATCTTCTGATTCGTTATCAAAATAAACCAAGGGTTTAAAAATATCATCGGGTTGAATACTGAACTGAAATTCAGCTATGGGTGAAGGAATATTTCCAACGCTTATGCTTGTTGAACCTGTGCATCCATTGTCATCTGTAACAAGCACACTGTAGTTGCCTTTCAGCAGGCCGGGTAAAAGCGAATCGTTTCCTGCAACAGGCTGCCATATATAATTGTAAGGCGATGTTCCACCAGAAACGGAAACTGTAGCTGTGCCTTTTGCCTGTTCGCAAGTATCCGTGCGCGAAGTGGCAATAAGTACTAATGGAGTCGGTTGCAAAATGACAAAATCCTGTTCCAAAATACAGCCGTTATCGTCAGTAACCGTTGCTGTATAATTTCCCGGTGCAAGATTGTTTGCGTTATTGCCGGTCTGATTTGCAGGGTCATTCCAATCAACAACATAAGGAGGCGTTCCGCCAGCAACAACAACAGTTGCTGTTCCGTTTGTTTCTCCGTTGCAAAGAATATCAGTGTGCGAAGAATCTATTTGTATTGCAGTTGGTTCATCAATTACAATAACCTCAGTAAGCACACACCCCATACTATCAGTAAGTTCAACTGTATAATTTCCGGCTACTAATCCTGAAATGCTATCTTCCGTTGCATTTACCCCGTTCATAGTTCTTATAACTGTTCCTGTTGAATTTTCCCACACATAATTAAAAGGATCAAATGTGCTTACAACCTCTGCCAATGCAGTTCCTGTGTTATCACCGTTGCACAGCACATCGGTTGATGAAGATGTAAGTGTAGTATTGGAAATACCCACCAACACTGTGTCGGAATAAACAAGATTACTGCATTCAAATTCAACGGAGGCAATGTAATAAGTTGGCTGAGTTGGCTGAACTACAATGCTGAAGCCTGTACCCACCGGAGTTCCGTCAAGCAAAGTCCAGTCAACAGTTGCACCGCTGCCTAAACTTACCACATTAGACGGGTTAAAAGGAATTGGAGTCATTGAATAAGTACTTGCTCCTGTTGGTGTGAAGCGGTAACCGTCTGATGTTACAGTCCATTGTGTTGGAGCATTTCTTCCCGGAACAATATAAGCGTTTGTTCCTGTAATATCAACAATGCCGTGAATTGCCTGACCACTGTTCCATGCCGGACAAAGTGGTTTACTGCCTATATGTGTTTCAATTTCGTTAGTTCCTTCAAACAATTTTATTTGACTGGTAAAGAAAAGGGTGGTACAAGAAAACATTGCTACCGAGCAAAATGATGTTACAAAAATTCGGTTAGGCGCTGTACCGAACATAGCATAACGAACTGCGCCACCACTTGGCGGTAAAATATCTTGCCAGGGACCCATAACAGAATTAAGAAGTTCTGCGGGTAACATTCCTGGCGCTGGTCCGACTATAGACCAAGGTGAATAAACACCCGCACTTCCGGTATTAAAAGTAATGTAGTTATTAGATGAAATAAGGCATTGTGTATAGGCAGCTCCAAAGTAATCAAATGAAAAACCGAGCGGAATAACTCCTGTATATTGGTCATCAGAAAGTGTAACACTTGTTCCAAGCTCGCCCTGCGTTATTGCAGTAAGTGTAATAGGTGAGTTGGAGCAAACTACTGTATCATTACCTGCAAAAATGAGTGATTGTGCCAGCAAATTTTGATTAGCAAACGCAAACAAAAAAAGCAGTGCAATGGCACTGGTTTTCAAAAAATAAAATTTGCTTGTAACGTTTTTTTGCATATCAGAAAACAAAAATAGGGAAAATAATAATCACATTAACAGGTGATTGTGCATATTTTTAATGTTGGGGTAACACAAAAAAAGAAGGACGGAATATCCGCCCTTCTTTTTTACCATTAAAAACCAATAATGATTAAGCTGTTGCTTTTGCAGTTGTTTTTGCAGCGTGTTTTTCAGCTTTTACTTTAGCTTCCAAATCAGCTACTTGTTTGCGAAGGCTTTCTAATTCTTCTTCTTCCGTTTTTTTAGTAAAACCTACTTTTTCTTTCAACTCGTTGAATTTGGTTTCAAATTCTTCTTTTCTTTTTTCGGTTTTTTCCAAAAATTCGTCCACTAATTTTTTACCTTCAGCAGAAGAGATTTTACCGTTTTCAACCAATTCGGTTACTGATTTCTGCAATTTTTCAGAGGCTGCTGCAGCTAAATCAACTCCAGCGTAAAGAAATTTTTTAAATTCGTTTTGCATTTTTTTTGTTTTTTAAGATTTGTAATTGTTTGTTTTTGTTTGACGGTTTTGGAGTAGTTAATTTCCGTTCTAATATTCTGTGCCTAAGTTTTATTTAGTTGGAAAGTTGAAAGATTGAAATATTGTAAAGTCCAATGATGGCAATGGTTTCAGCGATTATTAAATTACTGAAAATAAAAAGATAAACCTTTCTGTGCCCAAAATTCAAATACTGACATAAGCAGGTAGTTGTCAGAGATTGAAAGAGTTGTTGTCAGTTGTGGCAGAAACAAAGACACACGCATCGTGTCTCTACTTATCTGCCCTTACATCTAATGCATCACGAATGCCGTTGCCGACTAATGTAAATGCCAGAACCATCAGCAAAATACCGGTTCCGGGAATAAAAGCGAGATAAGCTTTGTCCAAAATAATATAGCCGTAATGGTCTTTAATCATACCGCCCCAACTTGGAATGGGCGGCTGTGCGCCAATTCCGAGAAAACTTAAACCTGCTTCAATTAATATAGCTGACGCAAAGTTGGCGGCAGAAATCACAATTACGGGACTCATAATATTTGGGAGAATATGTTTTACCACCGTTCTGAAACCTGAAAAACCAAGAGCACGACAGGCTTCCACAAATTCCTTTTCACGAATTCCGAGAATTTGTCCGCGCACAATACGCGCAACTTCAACCCACATTGCCAAACCTACTGCTACAAATACCTGCCAGAAACCTTTGCCCATTACCAATGTAATTGCAATCACCAATAATAAAAGCGGAATAGACCATACCACCGTTACAAACCACATCACTACATTATCAACCCAGCCGCGGAAAAAACCTGCTATTGCACCTAATGAAATACCAACTATCAATGAAATAATTACTGCGATAAAACCAACTGCCAGTGAGATGCGAGTGCCTAAGATCATACGACTTAGCATATCTCTGCCAAAGCGGTCGGTACCGAAAAGAAAACTGCGTTCAACAAAATTAGATTCTATTGGTTGAGGAAAATCTTTTATCATATATTTTTTCAGTTCACCGTCATTTGGCGTGCTGCCGGTGTAGGTTTCCACAATTAATGTATCACCAATAACTTCATATTTAAAAACCGGTACGGGAAAATAATTCCGCTCTTCACCGTAAATTATTTTTTTCAGAAAGCCTG
>Ga0163144_10024911_pt1 | contig 11717 bp, 11 predicted proteins | sample OliLak19BULKMAT1_FD_123175 | JGI IMG/M metagenome (GOLD analysis project Ga0163144, IMG submission 123175) | Freshwater microbial mat bacterial communities from Lake Vanda, McMurdo Dry Valleys, Antarctica - Oligotrophic Lake LV.19.BULKMAT1 | ecosystem: Environmental > Aquatic > Freshwater >... | reverse complement strand
CAGCCAAGACGCGCGGCTGCTGGCTTTGCACGCCGAATTATCGCAACATGCGCCCCCCATGCTCCCAAAGGCACAAGAACTAGAAACGCACATGCCGATAATTCCTTTATCCTTGTATAAGGGCGGGCGTGAATTATCGTTTTTCTCTACGCTAACCACGTTTGGTACACCGATTGACATTACCGTACAGGAACTACGCATTGAAAGCCTGTTCCCCGCCGATGCCCAAACGCAATCATTTTTTGAGTAAGGGCGCACCCGTTGGTTGCCCCACCCGTGTGTTTTATACCGCCACGTTATACAGTACGCTGGCGACATCATCATCAAAACGCGCTAACGCAAGGCGCACGGTTGCCGTAAGTTGGTAGCTATCGGTATACGACAGATAATCCACGTTCACGGCAATCTTACGGCGATACCCTACAAACCAGCCATTGCGATACACACAAACCGCCGTACCACGATTATTTGTGCCACCGCCCACCTTGCCATCCGCTTCTGTAAGGGGCAATTCCGACGAGACAAACACGGGGATGCCATCAATGAAACCGATTTGCCCTGTTTGGGCGGTAGCGAGTGCGCCTGCTTTGTCCATCGTGATAAACTCGCTGATGTTCAGCAGTTTGGCGTAGGTGCCACCGTCCACAATCCACGCCAGCTCATTAGGGCGCGCGCTATAACGATACGCCATGGCAAAGCGAACTTCCCGCAGTTTTGCCAGCGTGGGCGCAACATTACCCATATCAATGGCGTTGCCTGTCGCCGTCACTAGTGCCAGCTTGCGGATGCCATCCATTGCCAAAAACGGGCTATTGCCAATGGGCGCGGTGTGGTCGCTGTTGATATTACCCGTTCCTGCCGTGACCACATCACCGTTTAATAGCACCCCGTCCATCGCATCAGCAATGGCACGCACCGCCTGTTCACGATACAACGCCAGCACAGGCACAATGCTATCTTCCACCAGTTCGCTACTAAACCCCACGCGCAACGCCAGCTTTTTGGCTTGTAGCGTTACTTTGCCGCTGCCCGTCTTGCTATCGGGGATGGGGTTGCCTGCGCCAAGCGTTAGGTGCGCTTCGTCCTTGCTTTCTGGCACAAAGTACACGCTGGGCGATGTCCCTTCTATGGGCAAGTCAAACGGGTTACTGGGCATTTCTAGCTGTTTGAAGAGGGGCAAAATCACGTTATCGGTGCGGGCTTTTTGCCACACCTGGCTACTCCATAGCTCTGGAACCCACTCATCACCATATGCCGTTTGTGTGCTATACGAGAGTTCATCGCTCTTGATGGCAGTCAGGCTAGATTGGCGCACTTTGTGGGCGAGTGCGTTGGCATAGCGTTCTGTTACGCCCTTAAAGCCTTTGCTGGCACGCAACATCAGATAGCCATACAGCATATCATCGGCGTTTAGGCGGTCATATTCACTGGTGACTTGCACGCGCAATGCGTCTTGGGCATCGGCAACGGGCAAGCGTTTTACAGATGGCGTTAGTTCCGTCACGGGTGTTTCTCCTTCTGTTGTGGGTGTGGTGAATAGGGGGGCGATATTTTGCCCGATGGCAAGGTACGCGCTCTTTAGCGTGTTTACGTCCGTTTGGCGCGGTTCGGCAGGGGTGGGCGTTAGGCTACCTTCTACGATAATCCACCGCTTTAGGTGTCCATCGCGCTCCCGTTGTACAAGGTGGGGCAAGCTCCCCGATGACCACGACAGCACACCCTGTTCGATGAGGTGCGCTATTTTCTGGCTATAGCGGTGGCGAGTATTCAGTTGGGCTTCTGCCCACACGCCCGTTTCATCGGTGTGCAGGTGGTCGATTGCGCCAATGAGCGGTTCGGCTAACTCATCATCTTGCCCATGGTGATATAGCATAGGGCGTTGTGGATACCATGCCAACCCTAGCTCGGTTTGGGGCGTAAAGTAATCGCCCTGCAAGTCCTTTTGGTGCGGGCTGCCCCACACCACCAAGTACCCCCCGATGCGCTGTTCGGTGGGATTTAGCATTTTTACGGCGGTTTGCATCATCCATAAACTCCATGTGTTTTGGTGTTTTGGGGTGTTGCCCCAAAGGGCAGTACGTTACTTGAATTTCGTTTATTGCGATTCAATTGTTAAGGTGCGTGATACTGTTAAGCTACCACGCACCCCACGATAAAAGACGAACACCTGTTTGTACGTTTGGTCGGTTTTTTACACGGGGGGCAAGTCATAAAACCGCGCCCGAATTTCATCAATGGTTAAAATGCCCTTTGCGGTGGCAATTTCTTGTAAACGCGCTTGCACATCTGTGGGGCGAATATCCTCAAATTCCAGTGTTAAGCCCTGCCCAAAAAACGGCGTAAGCTCTTGGGCGAGTCTTTGCCCAATACGTACCAACTTGGGGTACAGCGTGCGCTCGATAAAATGGCGTTCTGCAACAGTGGCGTTGGCTTCGGTGGCATTAGCATCCACTAAGCCAATGGGTACGCCAAACACACTCAAAATCTCGTCACGGTGGGCTTTGCGCCCCTGCAAAAAATCGAGGTCTTGGTGCGTTAGCCCCACGTTCACCCATTCCAGCGCGTCCCCCTGTAAGAAGGCGGTGCGCCGTTGCCCTGTGCCATAGCTACTGCGCCACTCTTGCTTGATGCGCTCAAACTCATCGCGGGTTAGGTTGCCCTTCACGTTCACAATACCTGCCGGGATGGCGTGGTCACGCCCAAACGTATTGGCGTTCCACTCTGCCATGGCGCGGTCACTTTTGATTGCCAAACGCGCCGCACTTAGCGCAGACATGCCGTAATAGTCGTTATTAGGATGCCACCGCTTAAAGTGAATCACTTCTAACGGCTCCAATGGAATGCGTGCGCCATCTAGCTCATACACATAACCGCGCACATAACGGGTGCTATCTGGCACAATGCTGACTCTGTCGGGGCGTAAGCACCAAATTTCACGGGGTTTTCCGTTTTCATCCCCCGCAATAAACCAGTAGGCATTACCCATCAATTCTAAAAAGCCTATTGTTTGCTCCAGTAGTTCAAATTGCGATAGCGTGGGGTTGGGGTTATTCAGCAAGTCTAGGATGGGGTGCGCCTCTAGGCGTTGCTTGCCTTGTGGCGTGTGTTGGTAAACGTGCAATGGCACGAGGGCGCACGCCTCGGCAATGCGATTGACGGCTACATACACATAGGGCGATTGCTCATAGGCGATGCCGTGTGTACCCTGCGAAGTCAAGACATTCGCAAATCCATTATGATGGGCAATAGCACTCACATGAGGGGCTTGGGGGCGTAAAGACTTGGTGGCTTGCGATAGCCAATGGCGAAGTGACCACATGGGGCAAAACTCCTTATGACCTTAAATACCAACAAAAAAGACGACATAATCAGCTAATCATGTCGTCTTTTTGAGGGTTGATGTTGAACGCTTGTTCAAACATTTGGTCGTTTTTTTAGGGCTTATCGCAATCGTGCCAGCACGTCCGCGAGTTCTTGGGGAATTGGCACATCAAACGTTAGGCGTTGCCCCGTGACGGGGTGCGTAAATGCTAAATGGGTGGCGTGCAAAAATTGGCGGTTCATTGCCACCCGCCGCTTGCGAAAACCGTACACACTATCGCCTACCACAGGACACCCAATAAACGCCATGTGAACGCGGATTTGGTGGGTGCGCCCTGTAAGGATTTTTAGGCGTACCAAGCATTGCCCCTCTTTGAAGTCTACGTCGGTCACGTCAAATTGCGTTTGGGCGGCTCTGCCTTTGGCTTGTACGCTCATGCGCTTGCGTTGGCGTGGGTCGCGGGCAATGGGCGCGTTGACCATGCCCGTAAGTGTTTTTGGCACGCGCTCTAAAAGGGCGATGTATTCTTTTTCTACGGTACGCTCTTGAAACTGTAACGAAAGGGCGCGATGAGCCTCTAGGGTGCGTGCCACCACAATCAGCCCACTGGTTTCTTTGTCTAGGCGATGCACAATGCCCACGCGGTCGCCTTCTTCTTCGTCGTCTGTGTCATCTTCGGTGTGCAACAATTGCACCAGTTCGGGATAGCGTGACAAGAGCGCATTCACCAGCGTACCCGTAGGATTGCCTGCACCGGGATGCACCACCAAGCCCGCAGGCTTGTTAATGACTGCCAGCACCTCATCTTCATACACCATATCAAGGGGAATATCTTCGGCTTGTGGCAATACCACTGGCACTTCTTCGGGCAATACAATGTGAACGCGGTCACCATAGCGCAGTTTTTCACCGGCTTTAACGGGCTTGTCGTTGACAGTTACGCCACCCTCTTTAATAACGGCTTGCAATTGTGCGCGCGACAGGCTAGGCAGTTCTGCCATTAACATTTTGTCTAGGCGGTCACCGCCTGCCTGCACGATAAACTCATGGGTTTGTGTCATTGGGGTTTCAGTGTGCTTTCTATTCACCACTTGGTAGGTGCTTTAGGGGGTCGATGGTGCCTGTTTTTAATTTGGGCTTGTAGGTGTCCAGCGCGGTCTTTAGCTCTTCGGGGCTAATGACGAAGCCTTTGCCGTGTGCAAATTGGCGTAGCTGTGACAATGAATTCACGCTACTCATATAGGCTTGTGTGCGAAGGGTCTCTTCTTTTTCCATGCGTTCTAAAAATTTGAGTGCGGCATCTAGCGACATCGTACATTCTCTCCTATAACCTAATAGCTCTTTTTAGCACGTTATTTTAACATATCGTGGCGCATTTAGGGTAAGGGAAACGTAAAGAAGTCCGATGAAACGCCCTCACTACCGCGTGTCACGCGTGCAAAAGCGTTGGCAAATTCGCGGATGTGCGTATAACGGCGGTCAATCGGCTTGGCAAGGGCTTGCCAAAATACCATCGCAAGTTCGGTGGGCAATTGCAAGTCACGCCGAATGTAATTGGGGGGCATCACCGCATCGTTAACGTGCGACTTCATTAAGCCAAATAGGGTTTCGCTTTCAAAAGGGGCGCGTCCTGTAATGAGTTCATAAGCAATGCACGCCAGCGCATATTGGTCACTGGGGGGAACAGGCTTATCGCCTTCCCACAGTTCGGGCGCACTATAGCGCGTCACAGAAAACGAATTGGTGTTATCCAGATGAAAGATGATTTTGTGCAACCGTATTAAGCCCACATCAGCCAAATACGGCAAGCCCGCCTCGTCAAATAAAATGGCGCGTGGCTCTACTTGCCCATGCACATACTTGGCATCATGAATCGTCTGAAGCGCATCGGCAATGCGTGCCACTAATTCCGAAATTTGCCCCAAACTTGGCAAGCCTTCTGTGTTTTGTGCCGTGATATTGCGCGATTGCAAACGATTGTGAAGGCTATTGCCACGCATCAGGGGCATCACCATATACACCACTTGCCCATCAATGCCATAGTCTACGATGGGAATAATGGCGGGGTTGGTGATGTTTTTAACGGATTCTACTTCACTTAAGATAGAGTCGCGCGTTTGCTCTAACCTGTTTTCTTTGTCGCGACGCAGGCTAATGGTGCGTAGCGTGTGAATTTTGCCCGTTTTAACGTGCAAAGCATGATACAACGCACTATCTGATGCCGAATCCAGAAGAGCGATACAGCGATAATCGCCATATTTGCGGTTTACGGGCTGTTTACTATCAGACATGGCTCTACAATTCGTGGTGTAATTTAGGTTAGGACGTTCGTTATTATATCACGAAGACAATAACCTGAACCGTAAATAAGGTTACAATTTTGCAAGATTTAGGGGCATAAACCATTCGTATTAACCAATTTGCTCACGCCAATCGGGGGCGGATGGCGAAACGCTGTATAAATGGCAAAGGGCGCGTTTTGCTAGGCAAGCGTCCACATCCCACACATTCTTATCTTCGTTAATCACATCCCACAAGTGCGCCGTATGGGTGGCATCGCCAAACATCGCCAAAAGTGTTGCGCTTGCGGAAATACGAAGCTCGGCATTGCTTTTGTGGTTTGCCAGTTCAATAAACTCTGATGTGGTTTCCCACCCGTCAATCCCGCCCATATCCGTGTTTAGCGCGCGCTCAAACGTCAGCCCAAAGCGTTGCAGAAGGTCGGTTTCACTTTCGGCAATCAGTGCCAACAGGCGTTCTTTTAAGAGGGGGGCATTGGCGGGCAAGTCGGCATTGTTCTCTACCGCTTGCCCGTATGCTTCCATATCTTGAACAGTGAGAGGGATACTTCCCTCTTGTAGTAACCGTCGAAACTGTTTAAGCAACACCACCACTAGCTCGCCTAACGGAGCAGTTAGAAGCGCGTGGGCTGGGTTTGGAATGCTCATTTATTATCCCCCAATAGTACCAGCTGCTGCCCCAATGCCCGGTCCAAGAATGGAGATAATCATCATTAAGAACATGAGGATAATCCACACCAAGCCTAGGGGCCAAAGGATACCCGTTATGATGATGGCTGCTAAATTGCCTGTAAACACCAAACGCATGGGTTCATAAATAAGTGTCGGAATCCCACCGCCTAAGCCGGCGGCTTCTGCGCCCTGCTTAAACCCAAAGACGATATTGCTTAGGCTTGCGCCCACGCCCGGCAAAAGGCTCATGCCATAAAGCAATAAGCCCGTAACCACACCAATGATGATATAGGTTCTTGTATTTAGCCACGCAAACATGCTTTATAACCTCTCTTGGCGCGTTTTACTGCCCACGTCGCCACGATAGCACACTGATATTTTGTAAAGCCGTTACTCTATTATCCACAATCTGCGCCCCCGTATAGAGTACCGTTAAACCGCCATCCGCTAGGTTAAGGATAGAAATCGTAGGATAGGCGGGTTCGCGCTCGGTGAAGGTTGCATGGTTGATTAATGCCACTTTATCGCCCTCAGGTGAAATTGCGCCCGATGCAAACCGCCCTCTGGCAATCCGCTCGCTGGTGCCTGTTAGTAAATCTACTGTAAAGGCGGCGTTGTTTTCGGGGGATGCACCGCCCGCAATAAAGAACAGCTTTTGGCTATCAGGGGCAAATATCACCCGTTCTACCACACTGCCGCGCGTGCCTGCGCTAATGGTGATAGGCGGCAAGTTGGGTGCGCCCATGTCCACAATGTACAGGGTGGCGTTGTTATTGGGGTCGTTTTGTACCACCGCCAAAAATCGACCATCGGGGGATAGCTGTAACGCGCTATTTCGGCGTGTTGTCAACGAAGGCATAATGCCATAGCGAGGGACAATTTCGACCAGTGCAGGTGAGGTGGTAGACGTGGCGAATAGGCTGGATGTGTTGTTGTCTAGTCCATCGGCTGCCGTAAAGTACAGGGTATCACCCACCGCATACACTGTGGTGGTGCGTGTAAACCCAAAGTAAGCACCGCCCGCGTCACCCTGTAGCAATTGGGTTGTGCCTCGTGTGGCAACGTCAATCAAGTACGTTTGCCATTGGTGGCGCAAATTGCCACGCCCGCACTTATAGCCTGTTACCAGTGATAGCCTATCGCCCGATACAGGATACACGCTACTGGTGGTGTAATAGCAATCGTTGGCATCATCTGCGTACAGTGTGCTTACTTCGCGGCTGGTTGTGCCATCCCACACTTGCACTGCCAGCTCTACCGCACGGCTTAGCTGACCTTTGAAGAAGTTTACCCATGTTGCGCCTGTATTGGTTAAATTAAAGTTCGCTACGTTTTCTTGATTTTGAAGAAGTGTGTTTTGGGCAATATCGTACACCAGCAAACGCCCCGAAGGTGACGGGTCAGAACCCGCTGTTTCGTTATAAGCAATGTACCCAATGCGCGTACTATCGGGTGAGAATTGTAGGTTTCTGCCCACGCAGGCAATTGGGGATAAGCCCTCGTGCAGGTTAATGAGTTCTGTGCCTGTGCCATTTAGCAAAAACAGCGTGCCTTTAGCATCATCGCCCGCATACAGCGCATAGTATTGACCATTAGGAGAGGTTACCATACCGCACCCATGCACGCGCCTCATTGCCCCTGTGGTTTGTAATACGGGAGTTGCTTCACCATTTCCATTAAAAAGCAATATTTGCCCCGCTACTGAATCTTGGGGTTTTATCCATAACAGTAATTGGTCTGTTGGAGAAAGTGCGGGTGTTTGTGCGCTTACCCCAAATGCCGTCATTCCCAATAATATGCCTAGTAACCAACGTTTCATGGAACGTACCCTTTCACATATTTCCCGCCTGTGCAGACACATTATAAACCATGCGTCCTAAATGCCCTATGAGAAACCTCACCTCTTTAAGAAATTTGTACAAACAACCATGCTACAATAGCCCTATGATTGTTTTGCCAACATTGTAAAAGGAAGCCTAAAATGCTTAAAAAACGTTTGATTGTGCTGTTCTGTGTAGCCGTCATAGGGGGGCAAGCCCTTGCTATTGGCGAAATTACACCCACGCCCAATAGTCCGGTTGTTCCTACACTTGCACCCACCGTTGCACCCCTTCCTACAAATACCCCTGCGCCTTTTGCATCGACACCTGTTCCCATCCCGCCCCAAGCCGATGAGATTGCCTTGCTAGACGCAGCCATTGCCCTTATTCAAACAGGGCAATATGACCAAGCTATTACAGAACTTACGAGTTTGATTGCCATTAACCCCAATAACCCCGAAGCCTTTGCATTTCGCGGGGTAGCACACCAGCTTAATTTGGCTTACCAGCTCTCTATTGATGATTTTACCCGCGCTCTTGACCTTGTGCCATACAGCTGGGAATTTTATACCTTTAGAGGCAGTTCTTACCAGTTCATTGGCGAAACAGGCGAAGCCATGCTGGACTATGATAAAGCCCTAGACTTAAACCCACGCTATGTCACCGCCTACAACTACCGTAGTAACTTGTTTTTGGCATTAGGTGACCGCGCCAATTCAGACATTGATTCAATTATTTCAGAAGGCATTGAGATACAAGGACGCGGTGACTTTACCCGTGCCATCCTTCGCCTGTCAGAAGCCATCAATAGCAACCCCTCTGATAATCGCACATTGGCGTATGCGCTTTACAACCGCGCTCTTACCACGTACCTTGCCAATGACGTACAGACCGCAATTCTTGATTACAGCCTTTCGCTAGAGAACTACCCCACCATGCACGATAGCTTTTTAGGGCGTGGCATTGCCTATCGTGAAAACGACCAGCTCGAACTGGCGGGGCGTGATTTCTATCGCCGTATTGAAATTTTAGAAAGCAACACCATCAACGCCCCCATTACCCCCAACACCGCCGTTGATTTGGCAATGGATTATGGCGTAGTGGCGCGTTATACCTTTGAAGGCACAGGTGGCGATGTGTGGTCATTTATTGCCCGTGACATTGAAGGCGTGGGCGTAGACCCCCTCATTGCGTTGCTTGCCCCTGATGGACAAGTGCTTGCGGGTGATGACGACTTTGGCGGCGAACTAGATTCTAGTATTGCAGGCTTCACTTTGCCCCAAACAGGCACGTACACACTGGTGGTTAGCCATGCCAACGGAGGCTATACGGGGCGCGTGAGCGTGCTTATTTCTCGCTAGACTGTAAAAAACGTAAGGACGATACCGTGTGTGTCGTCCTTTAACTTTAACGACAAAATATACCAAAGAGAGTTTTAGACGATGCGTTATCAATTATTAGGTAAAAGTGGGTTACGAGTCAGCGAGCTTAGCCTTGGCACCATGACCTTTGGGGATGACTGGGGATGGGGCGCAAGCCGAGAAGAAAGCAAGAAGCAGTTTGATTATTTTGCCGAACAAGGGGGCAATTTTATTGACACCGCCAGCCTGTATACCAATGGTAGCAGTGAACGCTTGGTGGGCGAATTTGTCCATTCTGACCGCGAGCATTTTGTCGTGGCTACCAAGTACACCCTTACGCCCGCTCCCAATCAAGGGGACACCACATCAATTCGCCCTAACAGCAGTGGCAACCAACGCAAGAACATGATGCAAAGCGTGGAAGCCAGCCTTAAACGCCTAAACACCGATTATATTGACGTGCTTTACTTGCACGCCTGGGACTACATGACCCCCGTAGAAGAAGTAATGCGTGGGCTAGATGACCTTGTGCGGATGGGCAAAGTGCTTTACGTTGCTATTAGTGACACACCGGCGTACATTGTGGCACAAGCCAATACTTTAGCAGAGTTGCGCGGATGGTCGGCGTTCTTGGGCGTGCAAATTCCCTATAACCTTATTCGCCGTGATGTAGAACGTGAAATTTTGCCGATGGCGAAACATCTTGGGCTGGCGGTATTGCCTTGGGGCATTTTGGGGGCGGGCGTACTGACGGGCAAATTTTTAACCGACACCAACGCGCCCACCCGTGTTAACCCCGCGGCGCTTGATTTAACCAAAGAGCAAATTGCCACCGTTAAAGAAGTGGTGAAGATTGCCAAAGAAGTGGACAAAAGCCCCTCACAGGTTGCTATTAACTGGCTGCGCCAACAGCAACATCGCGCCCAAATTATCCCTATCTTGGGAGCGCGTTCTTTAGAGCAATTGCAAGATAATGTTGAGGCTCTTAGCTGGACGCTGACTGAAAAGCAGTTGGCACGCCTTACCAAAGTGAGTGCTATCCAGATGGGCTTCCCCCACGACTTTTTGCCAAAGAATCGCTTTGTGTTTGGCAATAGCTACCCACACATTGACAATCACAATCACACAAACCCCATTACCGAATAACGGGGCATAACCTACGGGGTGTTATTCGCTTTTGTCGTTACGGCTAGAGGGGAATAGCACCCCAAAAAACTTGTGCATTTTGGTTTGCGGGGTTTTGCGCTCACGGTTAGCGCGTGACTTTGCCAAAAATTCCTTCGTTAGCTCATCCACACGCTTAAACAATTCTTCGGCTTCAGCATCATCTAGCGTTAAGCGCATTGAAAATGCTTTTGCCCCATGGTGTGCGGGCGCATCATCGGCGGTGTTAATTGCGCCATCGCCAACGCTGGCTAAAAAGTCGGCGCGGGCATCCTCAAATAAGCCGTTGAGCGAAACTTCTATGCCTTCTGTGCTGTGTAAGGCGGTGGGCTGTAGCAAATGATTAGCCACTCGGATGGTCTTTGACGACACTTGGTAATGCTTTTCGATGATACCTGATACCAACCGCGTATCCACCATCACAATGATGCCGTGTTTTTCCAGTAAATTGATGTGATAGTACAGCTTGGTTGCCGGGATTTTAAGGTCAGTTGCCACCTGTTTGACGGTGCAAGGGCTGTTCATTAGCTCCCTAATCCGCAAGCGCAACGGGTCAGAAAGCACTTTAAGCGTTTCTAAGTCCTCAACAATAAATTCGTCGGCTGGCACAAAGTCTAGTTTTGGCTTATAAGCGTCAAAGGTCATCACAATACCATTCTCAATAAAGATTAGAGTGTGATTTTAACCAATGAACGCCCACACTACAAGACACGCAATGTCTCTTTATACTCGCCCGTGTACGCCAAATCGCCATCCAAAAGCAAGGTTAACGAATATTTGCCCTCATGTGGCAACTGCAACACCAGTTCGCCTTGTGCCTTAAATTGCTCATATTGCCAGTGAAAATCGCGCCCATCGGTATAATGCACCGCCACTTCTGCCATAAACGCCTGCCCCATGTTATCAGATTGGGTGCTATTAAAGCGCAGGCGTGCTTCTTTTTCGCCCAATGTTGCCGAATGAACAAAGGCACGCTTATTATGAAACAAAATAAAGTCGGTGCGTGGCGTAATTTTATCGCGCCATTTGCGCCACAAGTGCGGGCTACGCGCGTTCATAATTTGGTGTAGTGTTTCAT
>Ga0163144_10024910_pt1 | contig 11717 bp, 10 predicted proteins | sample OliLak19BULKMAT1_FD_123175 | JGI IMG/M metagenome (GOLD analysis project Ga0163144, IMG submission 123175) | Freshwater microbial mat bacterial communities from Lake Vanda, McMurdo Dry Valleys, Antarctica - Oligotrophic Lake LV.19.BULKMAT1 | ecosystem: Environmental > Aquatic > Freshwater >... | reverse complement strand
GTTCGAAGCTCCGTACGCGATGCTCCAGATCGGGCGCCACGTCTTCCAGGACGGTGAACAGGTTGGCGAGCTCTCCATCGCGCGACAGCGGCAGCAGAAGTTGCGCGCACAGCGGGTTGATCATGATGATCTCCCCGTCCATTCGCGTCTGCATGAGCCCGATCGGGGCCATGTAGAGGAACTGGGTCAGCGCCTCGTCGTCGGTGGAACTGTCGAGCTTCACGGCGCTCACGTGTTTCACGCGGTCTGCGCCGCCGACGCCGGATGGACCACGCCGGCGCTCCAGCATTCCACGCGATCGCGCCCTTTCGCTTTGGCCGAATAGAGCGCTGCATCGGCCCGCTTGATCAGGGCATCGAGGCCGCTGACGCCTGCTTCCATTTCAGCGACGCCCGCGCTCACCGTGTACCGGATCGGGGTGCCGTCCACGTCGACCGCGACCGCCGCGATGCTCTGGCACAGGCGCTCCGCCACCGCCTCGGCACCTTCGAGCGTCGTGTCGGGCAGCAGTACGACGAACTCTTCGCCGCCAAGCCGGGCCACGACATCGACGGTGCGGAAGGTCGCAACGAGACCTGCCGCAAGATGGCGCAGAACGGCGTCGCCGGCCGCGTGGCCGTAAGTGTCGTTCACAACCTTGAAATGGTCCGCGTCGATCACCACCAGCGACAGCGGGCGCGGCACGCGGCCCCAGCGCTGCAGTTCGAGCTCGGCGGCTTCGAAGAACGCGCCGCGATTCGCGAGACCCGTCAGGTGATCGCACAAGACCGATCGGCGCAGCGCCTCGTTGGCTTCGCGCCGGTCCGAGATATCGCGGATGATCAGGCTGTAGACCCGTTCCTCCGGTTTGGATTCATCAACCCCCTGCAGCGGCGCAATCAGGCAGCTGCCCCAGAACCGGGTGCCGTCGGCGCGCTGCCGCCAGCCCTCATCCAGGCTCCATCCGTTGGCATCGGCTTCATGCAACCGGTCGAGCACGCGTTGCGCCATGATCCCGTCGTTGGGGTAGAACATCGCATAGGAGCGGCCCTGCGTCGCGTCGGCTTCGAAGCCGGTCACGCGGGCGATGCTCGGATTCCAGGATTGGACACGCCCCTGGTCGTCCACCGACAGGAGCGCGTAGTCCGTGATGCCGGTCACGATGATATTGATCCATGCCTGGCTCTGCCGCAGTTCACGATCGCGCGTAACTGATTCCGTCGCGTCGCCCAGGACCGCCATCAGCCGCTCGCTGTCGAGCTTGAGGAGGCTCAGCGAAAGAATCTGGGCATTCTTGCGCCCCCCGGATGTGCCGGGACCGACCTGGACGTGCACTGAGTCGCACACCATCCCGTGTCGGGGTTCGAAGCTCCGTACGCGATGCTCCAGATCGGGCGCCACGTCTTCCAGGACGGTGAACAGGTTGGCGAGCTCTCCATCGCGCGACAGCGGCATCAGAAGTTGCGCGCTCGCCGCGTTGATCATGACGATCTCCCCGTCCATTCGCGTCTGCATGAGCCCGATCGGGGCCATGTACAGGAACTGGGTCAGCGCCTCGAACTCGTCTTCCTGCTCGGACAACACCTCGGAGTCCCCTCAGGCGCGCCGATTGATCAGCACGAAACGCGTGGTAACCCCAGGCGCGGCCAACAGACGCAACTTCACCTTGAGCGGCCGCATGCGCAGGGTCAGGACGTAATCGATGGTCGCATCGAGGGCCGAACCGGATGCGGCCGCGTCTTCGAAGCGCTGCGCCACCAGATAATTGTTCATGCATGGAGCGACGACGGTGAACAGCGGATTGCCGATCACGCGCTGGAGCGACAGACCGGCCATCGTCGATTCAAGCGTGTTGTAGCGGCGGACTACGCCTTCGGGGTCGAAGCCGATCACGCCGAACTCCAGCGCGTCGAGGTCGGCGTCGGTCGCCTGGTCGAGGTACTTCAGTACCGTTTTGTCGTCGAAGGATACGGCCTGGACAGTGGTCATAGTGAGCGCTCGGGTTGGGTTGAGTCCGCGAATGAAGGCCGGTCGGACCGGGGAGCCGTCAGCGTCGGCGCGACAATTCATTACGCCGGATGCTGTGTTTTCGACGCAAAGGGCGAAGACTTTAGGCAGCCGTGTCCCGAGATGGCGGCAGGATCGTGCGCCGGTACCGATCCCGACCGTTTCCTGACGACTTTCCAGGCGCGACCGACTAGTGTGTCAACCGGATCGATATTCCTTCGACGGTTGCCTCCCATGACCCTGAACACCCATGCCGACTATCCGGCTGTGCTCGGCTGCGTGCTCGAACTGCACCGCGATGCCATGCCTGCGCCGGAGCAGATCGTCGGACGGCTCGAGAGCCTCTGCTCCGGCCGGCATTTCGAGCTCGGCACGGGCGAGGAATCGATGGCGTGCCTGGCGCAAGGTCTGACGCCGGTGGCGCCGGATCCGCAAGCTTCGGCGGCTCGTGACGCGGCGGCGGATCGATCGATTCCACCCTCCGTGACGACGTGACGTGACGGCGTTTCTCATATCGACGGGCGTCGTCGCCCTGGCCGAGATCGGCGACAAGACGCAATTGCTTGCCATCATCCTCGCGGCCAAGTTCCGCAGACCGGCGCCCATCGTCTTCGGGATCCTGGTCGCCACGCTCGCCAATCACGCAATGGCCGGCGCGCTCGGGTCCTGGATCACGCTGCTGCTGGAGCCCGGAACGCTGCGGTGGATACTCGGTATCTCCTTCATCGCCATGGCGCTCTGGACCCTGATCCCCGACAAGTTCGAGGAAACCGACGCCAGGCTCGCACGCTTCGGCGTGTTCGGCACGACGCTGGTCGCTTTCTTCCTGGCCGAGATGGGCGACAAGACCCAGATCGCCACGGTGGCCTTGGCGGCGCAATATCACGCGTTCTTCCCGGTGGTCGCGGGGACGACGTTGGGGATGATGATCGCCAACGTGCCTGCCGTATTTCTGGGCGACCGGATCGCGCATCGAATGCCGGTGCGGCTGGTCCACATCGTCGCCGCCGTGATCTTTGCGATCCTGGGGGTGGCTACGCTGGCCGGTGCCGGCGAGCGGTTGGGGTTCTGATCAGGTCGGGATTTGCCGTCGCGTCCGGCGTCGCGGATGACCAGAACAAGACCCGCATGGCGTGCACCGTGCGGGTCTGGTCTTGACCGGTCCTGGCGCACCTGATGGATCGCCGTCAGCGTGTCGGATTTAAATTGTCACGGCCCGGTGTGCGGACAGGTGAGGTCGCGATGGCTCGGTCGCGCTCGGGCGGGAGTCCTTCTTCGATTCAGGGCTTGACGGCGATCGCCGACAGTCCAGACAATTTGGCTGGTGGCAAGGCCCTATGCCGGCCGGTGAACCTTTGCGAAGTCACCGCGGATCCGGACTCGAAGCAAAACAAACCAAGCGGGGGGACAAGTGGCAGCTGAGCAGGCATGCATCGGTTCGGGGCGGTTCGCGATAGTTCCGCGGCTGTTGTTGTCGGTGCTGTTGTTGGTCTCGGGTTGCTCGGTCAACATGGCGGCCGTGCGCACGTTCAGCGCCGAGACCCAGCAGCTCACGCAGGCGGTCGATGCATTGGTCGCTGATGCCGGAGCGTCCTGTACTCGCCGCGTGGATCGACTCGAACTCATCCGCGCGCCGGAAGCCGAGGTGGTCACGGGCTATCGCCGCACTTGCGAGCGGCTTGCCAAGGCCAGTGACGTTCCGCGGCGCTACAACACCTTGCTCGCCGAATATGGAAAGACTCTCGGTGCGCTGGCCAACGATCAGGCTGCCACGTTCACCAGCGAACTCGCGGAGGCTCGCGACTCCGTCGCGGCCCTCGCCGGCGGCGCAGGTGCCGGCGGGGTCGACGCCCGCGAGATCGAGGCCGGTACGCGGGTCGCCGATCTGATCTCGAAGCTGGCCACGTCAGGGGTTCGCCAGCGTGCCGTCACCGAGATGCTGCGGCGCCACGACGACATCAGCGCCTTGTGCGGAGTCTTGAAACGCTACATCGATCCACGCTACGTCGGCGTGCTGGATAACGAGGCCGGCGCTCTGGACGGTCTCGGGATCGATCTCGATCGCCGGTACACGGGCAACGAACCGATCCGGACGCGGGAACTGATACGCGACTACCGCGAAGCGGGAAAGGGCCTCGAGGCGAAACGCGCCGCTGCGCGGAAAACCGTGCAGGCGCTGGACGCCCTGGTGGTTACGCACGGCAAGCTCGCCGACAGCGCCGGCAAGCTCGACCGGGAAGACCTCGTTCAGTCGGTGCGATCCTACGGCAAGGACGTGCGCGGGGTCGTCGAGCAATTGCGGGCCGCCCACGGCGGTTCATAGGCAAACAACTTCAATCGCAGGTTCGAAGGGAGCAGCGGCAATGCCCGATGTCACCACCTTGTCGGCTTCAGACTGTGACGCGCTGGCGCAAGGCCTGCGGGATGCCGCGGATGCCGCCAAGGAACAACGCAAAGTCATCGATCCCCAAGGCCAGGAGTATTTCGTACTCCAGCGCCAGGAGGATGCTCTGCGTGACATGGCGGATCAATACACGGCGATCGCCATCGAACGCGACACGGTATTGCCTGACTTGTCCGCCGCGCACCTTCAGGCCGCCATCGACCAGGCCAATCAGACCTTGCTGGGTATCAAAAAGGTCAAGGCCGCCATCGGCGTCTTTGCGGGATTGATCGACTTCGCCAGCGCGGTGATCTCGAAGAAGCCGAAGGCGATCTGGGATGCGGCCAAGGTGCTGAAGGACCGGGTGGACGCGGTCGCGTAGAGGCTCGCGATCCGAATGACGGCGCTACCTGGGCGGCCCGCATCGGGAGCAGACACACCGTCGGCGTTCACTCGATCCTGTACGTCCCTACGAAAGCTTCGAGAGCGCCGCCTCCACCCAGCCGAAGCCGATCCTTTCCTGTTCGAGACGCAGTTGCTTGCGGATCCGGTTGTCCCGGAGATCATCGTAGAGCAGCCTCTCCCCGGGCTTCAGTCTTGGCAGGTCGCGCAGCGTCTGTCTGGGCTCTTCACCCCATTGCGATTCGAACGACAGCAGGGTGGCTCGATCCATCAGGAACGACTCGACGTGATCGAAACGGTTGCGCAGTTGATCCAGGATGGCGAAGCCATGGGTGTCGATATCGCCCCAGTAGTGGACGCGGCAACGCGAAAGCCATCCGGCCTGGCTCAGCATCTCGAATCCATAACCCGCGCCGAAGATGACCAGGCTGCCCTCGACCGGCGGCAAGGCCAGGAAGTTGATCTCGTTCTCGGTGATGAAAACCCGTGAGACCACAGGGTCGAGTCGGGCGAAGCTCTGGGCATCGACCGTGATGTCCTGTCCTGGCGCCGCAGACATCGGTCCGGCGTCGAGCACGCGAAAGCGGATGCGCAGCGATTTGTCGCGGAATCCGTAGCGCCTGGCGAACTGGCCGACCCCGGAAGCGGACGAATCGATCATCGCCGGTGGCAGGACGATATCGAGCAGCTCCATGAGCACGCCACGATGCGCTTCGATGAATTTGCTGTGCACGCCGGGAATGTCCACCTGTCGCAGATAGACTTCGGGTCGGGGATGGGCCTGCAACCAGGTGATGATCTGCAGCAACCGGCTCCATTCATCGGCCAGATCCAGCGCAAACAGGGGCTTCCTCGCGAGCCAGTCCAACAGCTTCGGCTGGCACTGGCGGGTCGCGTCGAGCAATGCGCTGAAGCGGGCGACATCCCGCCGCTTGGCCGTCAACGCGACGGCGTCCTCGAAACGATCGATCCATGCTTCCACGGGGATCGCGTTGGCCCCGAGAATGCGGTGCGTGAATTCCCGCATCTCCACGCGGCAGTACGGCATGGTTCGCAGTTCAGCGATCCAGCCCCGGACCTCGTCGAAGCGATCGGTCATCTCGGCCGACGTGGGACCTTTGAGCGTCAGGCGCCGCGGAAACTGCGCTTCGCCGGTGACGACACTGGACAGAAGTTCACCCCGGTTCCACAGCTTTTCCACCTGGGCGCGGAGCTCCGCCGGTCGGGTCCAGCTCATCCCGCCATCCTTGCCTTCTCCGCGCGGTATTCCTCGATCGACAGATTGCGCAGCTTGGAGGCGCGGCCCGCCTCGTTGAATACAAACCCGACACTGGCAACGAACGGTTCGATGATGTGGATCTTCTGCAAAGGCGTGACGATCAGGATTTGCAGGTTGAGCTGGGCAAACAGGCGCAAGCCGTACTGCGCCGATTCGTCCGAGCCACGCCCGAAGGCCTCGTCGATCACGACGAAGCGGAAGGATCGCGAACGCTTCTCGCCCCATTCCAGGCCGAATTGATAGGCCAGGCTCGCCGCCAGGATCGTGTACGCCAGCTTTTCCTTCTGCCCACCGGACTTGCCGCCGGAATCGGAGTAGTGCTCATGCTCGCTGTGGTCTTCGCGCCAACGCTCGCTCGCGGCAAACAGGAACCAGGTGCGTACATCCGTCACCTTGGTGGTCCAGCGGCGATCCTGTTCCGACAAGCCTTCGCGGCCGTGGAAGCGGTCGATGATGGCCTTGACCTGCAGGAACTTGGCTTCCGAGTACTGCACCTCGTCGGAGCCGGTGAGCGAGCCTTCCGTGCAGGCCCGCAGCTCGGATTGAAAGTCCCGGATGTCGGCGTCCGGGCTCGCCTGGGATTCCAGAACGATGTAGCGCCCGAGGTTGTAATCGATCTGCGTGAGCGACTCGTTGATGCGCGCGATGCGCTCCTTGATGGTCTCGCGCTCACGGGCGAGCTGGGCGTTGAAGTTCGCGATCTCGTTGATCGTGTTGACGTTCAACAATTCCTTGAAGCGCGTCACGAAGCGGGGCAGATCGTCCCGGGCAAGCTGGTCGAGCAGATTGCGATATTCGAAGTCGGCCTCCAGGCTGGCATCGAACTCGGCGGTCTCGAGCTTGTAGGCGTCCTTGAAGGCCGACATCGCCTTGATGATCTTCTCGGCGAGGCGGGATAGCGTCCTGGCTTCGGCATCCATGCGCGCCTGCAAGGCATCGCGCAACTCGCGCTCGCGGTGGTCGCAGGATTCGACCGAAAGCTGGTGCTCGCCCAGCACGTCCGCGCGCCATGCTTCGAGCCGCAGGCGCGTTTCGGTCGCGATGTCACTCAGCAGGCCGGTCGTTTCCGCTTGCAATGCCGCGGCGGACTCGCGCTTTGACTCGACGCTGCCGAGTTCCCGGTCGAGGTTCGACAAGGCCTCCTCGTTGGTGCGCAACGCGGCTTGAACGCTTTCGAGTTGGGCGCTGAGTTCCTGCAAGGTATTGCTGGCGGCCGCCAGCCGCGCCTTTTCGTCTTGCAAACGCGCGACAGTTGCCGCACAACCCGCCCAGTCCAGCTCGCGAAAATCATTGAACTCATTGAGCGCCGCCAGAGCTTCGAGCTGCTGGCGCAAATGCGCCTGCTCGCTTTGCGAGCCGGCGATGTCTCCGGCGATCTTGCCCAGTCGCAATTCAAGCGTGTGCTTGTGCGCTTCCAGGGCGGCGATCTTCGCGGCGTTGCTCCAGCCCAGCACATAGCGGCTGCGATCATCGAGCCGATGACGGTCGTCCTTCTCGTGTCGCTCGCCGGGCGCCTTGATCTGGGCGCTCTTCGTGAGTGCCCGGGTTTCACGGCGGAACTGCTCTTGCGTGGCGCAGCAGGCGTAGTCGAACCGGTGACTGAGTTCGCGTTCGAGCCAGTGATAGAACACTGAATCCGGCTTGACGGTCAGCTTTCTCACCGATGAGTCCGGGTGCAGATCATGGGCTTCGGCCTGACGGGCGGGGCGCACCCTGAAATACACCAGGCGCCCCGCGAGATGGGTGCGATCCACCCAGGCGGCAACCTCCGGGTAGCGCTCATCGGGCACCAGCAAGGCGAGGCCGAAGTTGTGCAGGACGCGTTCGATGGCGCCTTCCCAGTGGAGGGCCTCGTCCCGAACCTGGAGCAGTTCTCCGGCGAACGGCATGGCTTCTTCATCGAATCCAAGCGCCCCGCACAGGGCTGCGCGCATGGCGACCTGCGCCGATGGGATATTGCTGCGTCTGGCTTTGAGGCTGGCGATCTCCTGGCGCAGCGAGTCATGCTCGCGCTTGCCGTCGCGCAGTTCAACGCCCCATTCGGTGACCCGGTTCTGCAGATCGCTTTCGCGCCGGCTCAGATCTTCACGGCGTGCCAGCGCTTGTCGTCGCAGTACATCGAATGCTGCCTCATCGTTGGCGGGAGAATCGCCCAGGACGCCCAGCAATGCTGCGTAGCGCCGGGCGCGCTGCTGCCGTCGATCGCGCTCGCGCTCCTGCTCGCGGATTTCGGCGGCCAGTTGCGCCAGCCGGTCGCCGCCTTGTTCCGCCACTGCACCCTTGAGCCTGTCCTCCTCCCGCCGTTGGCCGTCGCGTTGCTCCGCGTGGCGCTCCTTTTGTGTCGTCAGACGGGCGTGGTCCGCAGCCAATAGCTGCAAGCGCCGATCCAGCATTGCGAGCTTGAGTTGTGCGAACCAGGGTTTAAGGGCCTCGCGGCAGGTACGCAAGCTTTCCAGCTCGGCTTGCTGCGCATGGTGATGATCGCAGTCGGACACCAGGGGTGTCAGCAACTCCACCTGACGCTTCGCCTTGAGCACCGCCTGATGCGCCCGGCTCAAGTCATCGAAATGTGTGATCAGCGCGCTGATGCGAGGGGCCACATCGAAAGGTTCCAGCATGTGGCTGCGCACGAAATCGGTGAGGTTACCCACCGATTTCATCGACACCGTCTGATGGAAGAGCTCCAGCGCCTGATCATTGTCGATGCCGAGGCGGCGGCGGAACCACGCGCCATACTTGGGGAAACTGTCCTCGATCTCCGCGCCGAGGCTGCGCAGCTTCTTGCGCAATTGCGCGATGTCCGAGCCGAAGTGGGCAAAGTCCGTGGCGATCGACAGCTCGCGTTCGGCGCCCACGAAAAAGCGCGCCGGCTGGCCCTGGGCTTCCTTCATCCAGAACACCTGTGCCAGCGTGACCGTCTGATCGTACCCGGCATTTTGGAATACCCCGAGGATCACCGAATAGCTGTTGTGATCGCGCAAGGCTACCGGCCGTGCCGTGCCGGTCACCTCGTTGCGTTCCGACTTGTAGTGACCGAGCACGTACGAGCGCAGCGTCCGCTCTTTGCTGTCGGCGCCGGCTGCCTTGTTATAGGCGACACGCTGCGCGGGCACCAGGAGCGTGGTGATCGCATCCACCAATGTCGACTTGCCGGAGCCGATGTCGCCCGTCAGCAGTCCGTTCCTGCCGTCGAGTTCCAGCGCCCACACGCGAGCGTCGAAAGTGCCCCAGTTGAACACTTCGAGCCGCTTCAGACGAAAGCCCGACAAGGTGTCGTCGCCCACCAGATCCATGCCGAACGAGAGCAGGTCAGTCATTGGCGGGCGCTCCCGCAACGTCATTGCCACCCGCAAGCTGCGCCTGGTAGGCCGCCAGCTGGGCGTCGAAGTCCGCCAGCCACTGCGCATCGACGAAGGCCTTGAGGATGCGTCGCATCTCGAAACTCGCCGGGCCGCTCGGAACTTTCATTCGACGCAGAAAGCCGAGATCCACGATCTTGTTGATGTGGGTTTCGATCTGATCGACGAGCTTCGCTTCGTTGCTGCTGACGGGCAGGAACACGCGTACCAGTTCCACGATGTCGTCGCGCGTGAGTACCAGGCGGGTTTCGCCGCCGCCAGCGTCGAACTCGGCCAGCTTCTTGCGCAGCAGTGCCAGCAACAGACTCACCGGAAACGACAACGGCCGGCGCGCGACCAGACGGGGCAGCTTGGGTATACCCTCACTAGTCGTGGGTTCAGGGCGGCTCCTGAGAAACGCATAGCCCTCGGCTTCGTCCAGCATCAGGTCCAGACCCAGCACCGACACATAGTCCCGCACGCGGGCCTGCAGGTCGAGCAATACACCCCAGAGGCTCTCGTCTTCCTCTCGATAGATCACGCCCTTGAGCAACGTGATCACCAGCGCCGACAAGTCCGCTCGAGGCGACGGGGGAGCATCGCCGGGCGTCGGTTGTTGTGCCGCTTCCATCCTCACCTTACGAAGATCACGCGCGGCAACCGGGCGCGCTTGCGCACGGCCGCGCCATCGCTCGCCACCGCATCCCATGCGATCAGATCCGGATTGTCTTCATCCACGACCGCCTTGAACGACACGCTGCCCAACTGAAGGTATGCGACCAGTTCCGCCAGTCCCTGCTGCAAGGGCCGGGATTCGGTCAATTCGCGCAGCGTGACCTGGGAACGATCCTGCAAGGCCTGCCGGATGTGGCGGGCGAGCTTCGCCTTGTCCACAACCACCTGTGAATAGAGCGCTGCGGCGTCTACGTCGGTATCGCCCGCTAGCAGCTCGACATCCGCGATCAGGGGCTTCAGTGCCGGGGTGAACAATGGCCGTTCCATCGGCAGATCCATGTCGGCGGCACACTGAGCAATGCTCGTCACCGTGCCTGCCGGAGGTGCTTCACGCAGTGCCAGAGCCTTGGCCTCGATGCCGCGCAGGATGTCCATGATGCGGCGGTTCTCCAGCCAGGCCTGGTCGTCCAGAAAGCGGCGCAGTTGCTGCGAGAGCTGCGCCACCGTGCGCTGAGTGTGCTCACCGGCTTCCAGCCAGTCGTAGTGCACCCGCCGTGTGCGCGAATCCGGTTTCAGCTCGGCCACCGGCGCCAAGGCCAGCACCCGCGCGAGCAGCTCGGTCAATTCTTCCTGTCGGCGGCTGGACATCAGGAAGTCCCAGAAAGCCCGGAAACTCTTCCCTTGGTCGGAATCGGCGATGGCATCGCGCTCGCCCATGATTTCTTCCAGCAGCGCGCCCTTGGCGCCTTCCCACAGCGCAATGCGCTCCCGCACCCGGCGATCGAGCTGGCGGAAGTTGTGTTCCACCTCGCGAAAATCGGTCAGCAGTTCCCGTGCGAGTTGCATGAACTGCTGGAAGCGTTCTTTGAGCGCGGTGTCGTCCAGCAGCGGCACATCGCCCGCGATCACTCGCGCGATCTCCGCATCGATCTCGTCGCGCCGCTTGTGCAGCTCCGCGACGCGCTTGGCGGGGTCGGCCTCGCTGCCCTCGCTCATCTGTTTGAGGAGTTCGAACAAGGTCAACAAACGCGACTCCGTGCCCACGAAACTGCGCTCGGTCAGCGTGCCCAGCCATGCGATGGCCTTCTCGGCGGCAGGGGTCAGGTCGAACTGCGGCTCATCGGACCCTTGCCGGTAGAACTTGCGCAACCAGCCCTTCTCGGGGCTGGCCCAATCGTTCAGATACTCGAGCGCGGTCTTGGGAAAGGCATTGTCGCCGAGCTGCTGGCGCAGTTCGTAGAGCTCGTCCTCCAGTGCCTCGGACAGATCGGCGGCCGCCATCACACGCCTGTTGGGTGCGACGAACACGCGGTGCAGGAAGCTCGCCACCAGCGGCGCATGTTCCGAACGCAACAGGCGCCACGCGGGATGGCGCGTTCGGAGGATGTCGAGAGTGGCGTAGTCGAGGATCATTGCAGCAGGGGCTCGAGCTGACCGTAGCGCCCGTCCGCGACCAGCGCGAATCGGCAGTGCCGCTCGAAACGACTGGCCCACGGTCAGCCGCTGCCGGCGCGCTTACGGATTGCCCAGGTAATCGCGTTTCCCGATCTCGACACCGTTGTGGCGCAGGATGTCGTAGGCGGTGGTGACGTGAAAGTAGAAATTCGGAATCGCATGCCCGAGCAGGAACTGCAGGCCCTTGTAGCGGGTTTCC
>Ga0163144_10024907_pt1 | contig 11717 bp, 11 predicted proteins | sample OliLak19BULKMAT1_FD_123175 | JGI IMG/M metagenome (GOLD analysis project Ga0163144, IMG submission 123175) | Freshwater microbial mat bacterial communities from Lake Vanda, McMurdo Dry Valleys, Antarctica - Oligotrophic Lake LV.19.BULKMAT1 | ecosystem: Environmental > Aquatic > Freshwater >... | reverse complement strand
CGACGGGGGCCCGGCGATCGCGTCGTCCGAGACGCGCAAGCTCGACACCATCGCGCCCGGCATCGCCGAGCGCAAGCCGGTAACCGAGCCGATGCAGACGGGCATCAAGGCCATCGACAGCATGATCCCGATCGGACGCGGCCAACGCGAACTGATCATCGGTGACCGCAAGACCGGTAAAACCGCCATCGCGCTGGACGCGATCATTAATCAGAAGGGGAAGGGCGTTAAGTGTTTCTACGTCGCCGTCGGTCAGAAGGCATCGACGGTCGCTGCCATCGTGGACGTGCTTCGGTTGAACGGCGCGATGGAGTACACGACCGTCGTGGTCGCCAGTGCGTCGGATCCGGCCCCGCTGTTGTACATCGCGCCGTACGCCGGTTGCACGATGGCGGAGTACTTCATGTGGAAGGGCGAGCACACGTTGTGCGTCTACGACGACTTGTCCAAGCAGGCTGCCGCGTACCGTCAGTTGTCGCTCCTGCTGCGTCGTCCACCGGGCCGTGAAGCATTCCCCGGCGACGTGTTTTACTTGCACAGCCGCTTGCTCGAACGGTCGGTCAAGCTCTCCGACGCCAACGGCGGTGGGTCTTTGACGGCGCTCCCGATCATCGAAACCCAGGACGGTGACGTGTCGGCGTACATTCCGACGAACGTCATCAGCATCACCGACGGTCAGATCTATCTCGAACCCGAACTCTTCTTCTCGGGCGTGCGTCCTGCGGTCAACGTCGGTATCAGCGTGTCGCGCGTCGGTGGTAACGCGCAGACCAAGATGATGAAAAAGATCGCCGGCTCGCTCAAGCTGGACTTGGCGGCGTATCGTGAACTCGAGGCGTTCGCGCAGCTCGGTACGGAGTTGGACAAGGCCACGCAATCCCAGCTCGATCGAGGGGCGCGCCTGGTCGAACTGCTTAAGCAGCCGCAGTTCAAACCGTTGCCAGTCGAGCAGGAAGTCATCGTGATCTACGCGGGCACGAAGGGATATCTTGATGATATCCCCGTCAGCCGCGTGCTGGAATTCCAGAACGATCTGCTCAATTACGTCGACACCAGCGCCCCCAAGCTACGGGCCGACCTGATCGAGAAGAAAGACCTGACCACCGACATCGAGGCGGCGCTGAAGCAGACGATCGTCGACTTCAAGTCGCGCGTGTGGAAGAAGTAATCGGACACGTCTCGAACGAAAATCATAGACGCCCGCATCGTCCTCGATGCGGGCGTTTTTGTGTTAGCGGTTCGGATGAAACAGCGTCGCAATATCCGGCCGGAGTAGCACGCGGAGTTGCCACGCGCTCACCAGCCACATTAGGACAATCAGCACGAACATCGCCTGACGAGCGCCGGCATTTTGGAAGAACGCCCAGCCGTAGAAGGGCAGAAAAAGCAGCAGCACGCACAGTACAATAAGCGCGAGATATCGCATGGCGTTGCTGAGGCGCAGCAGTCCGAAGCAGATCGGAAACCCGAGCAGGCCGGGGCTGGGGAGGAAAACGCCTTGTCGGACCAAGACGATCGTGTACCAAGCGCCAAGCCCGCCGAGCGCGAGGAAAAGGAACGCGGTCGAACGTAGCACGGGAGGGACGGCGGGGGGGTCGGTCATAGGGTTTGACATGATCGTGACTCGCAGGGTGCGCGTCCAGTTTTCAAAATTTGTCGAGCATCGTGCCGTTTGCGTCGAGCTTTCAAAAGATGTCGCGCATCGTGCCGTGCGTTTTCAGACGATAGCATTTAACGTAAGTCGCGCGCTTTACGTTGCGTAGCGGTCGGACCGTAGGTCCACCCGTTTTATCGCGATCGCGCAGGACGGGTGGACCTACGGTCCGACCGCTCCGCGAGGATTTGTGGAATTTAACTCATGTTCTACGAATTGACCGACCATTTCGTCGTCCGCGCCGACCTCGACACGACGTGGGATTTTTTCAGCCGGGCTGAGAACCTGCCCGCGATCACTCCGCCGTGGCTTAAGTTTACGATCAAGACTCCGGAGCCGATCACGATCGAACAGGACGCGCTGCTGGACTACACGATCTCGTGGATGGGTGTCCCGATTCATTGGCGGACGAAGATCATTGACTGGACGCCGAAGCGGCAGTTCGTCGACCTGCAGTTGCGCGGGCCTTACGTGCTTTGGCATCACCAGCACACGTTCGTGTCGACGGACGAAGGCACGGTTTGCACCGACCGAGTGATGTACAAACTGCCGGTGCCGGGGATCAGCAGGGTGGCACACGTACTGATGATCAAACCTCAGTTGCTGGAAATTTTCCGGTACCGGCGAAAGGTCATCACCGAGCGATTGGGATGGGTGCGGGCGCTTCAGGACGACGTGACGATCAAGTCGATGTAAAACGAGTGTTACTTGGAAGGCACTTTGACACCGGGCTTGGAGTCGTCGTTGAAGAACGAGTCGTCGGCGGTCAGTTCGATGGGGCTGGGGTTGGCGGCGCGGGTGAGGACGTGTTTCACCAGTTCGAGCCGATTGATGACCTGCTCCAAGTCAGGCGGACGCTTCTGTGCACGGGTTGCGACCATTTCCATCGTAAGGTTGGAAAGGCCGATAGGCACCCGCGGATTCAGGTCCATCGGGGTGTCGATTTTGGTGTCCATCAGGAAGCTGTTCTCGCCCTTTTTGCTGGTGGTGTAAAGCGTCGGAATGTTGCGTCCGGTAAGTGCCCAATACAGCGTCGCACCCAGGTTGAAAATGTCAGTCTGAATACTCACGGGACGACGCGCGACCTGCTCGGGCGCGATGTAGTCCGGCGTGCCCTGAATCCGCTCTTTCACCGTTCCGATGCGGGCGGACTGTCCGAAGTCGATCACCTTCACCACGCCCCGATCGTTTCGCAGAATGTTGTTCGGTTTGATGTCACAATGGACGTAGCCGAGCTGGTGCATGGCAAGCAAGCCCTGCGACGCTTGGATGAACGTGTCGATAATATCGATCAGTCCGCTGGGCATTCGGACGTCGAGCGGCTTACCTTCGACCAGTTCCATGGTCATGAAGGCCTCGGACACCTTCAACAGCATCGTTCTAACGATCTTTAAGTCATAGCTGCGGCGTAGGTGTGGGTGAGTGAACTGCTTCGAAACCTCGAATTCCGTCTCCATCTGTTCGATGAAGCGGATGTCCTTCTGGGTTTCGCGTTTCACATGCTTGAGCGCGTAGACCTGTTTGGTCTCGGGGTCGCTCACGGCGTAAATGGTGCTGCGCGCACCCTCGCCGAGACGCTCTAGGACGTCGTAGTGAAGCAGTTTAACAGCCATAATCGCTCTTGCCACCGAGGGTTAAGTACGATGGATGCCCTGCCGGGTGGCCCGATTCGGCAGACTCCGTTCCGGTTCGTGCAGTCGATGAAACGATAGATAGATAAAACGTACTGCCGACCGGGAAGTATCGACCCTCATACGGACTGGCATAACTTATGCCAATCCGCGCGTGTTAGCAAGTGATTGTTCGGATCGTACGACTATGGAGAGTGCCCGTAGAAAGGGCGGGGCCAAGAGTGGCCGATGTGATCGGATGTAAAGTGTTTTCAGGGAATCAGTTGTGAGCGAAAGGCCGTCGAGGGAAAGTATTTCCCGATGGCGGCGGCGGAGTTGGGTTGGGTGGTAATAAAACTGACACGGTCGGCGCTCACGCCGAGCTTTCCCTGAAGCGTGTTCACTAATTGGGCAAGACGACGCATCTGTGTCGGGGTGGGGAGGGAGCGGTCGAAGTCCCCAATCAGACAAATGCTGATGCAGGTGGGGTCAATCTCGGCAGCTTGGGGAGGAGGCGCGGCGGGGGTTTGGTGGTTCCAACGTTGCCCGATTTGAATTTCACCGTCGATCGCGCCGTCGCCGTTCCCGATGACGAAGTGGTCCCCGAGTCCGTTACGGGGCGTCGCGAGGGTCGCGGCGCTTCCGGTGGGGGTGGCGCTGTGTCGGACGTAGATGTAGGTCCACCGGCCCGGCCGGACTTCGACGGCTGTGTCGAAGACGACGTCGAGCGAAGCGGGGTTGTCCACCGCGAATAGACTCGCGCTCGCGTCGGGGACGAGTGGGGGAGGGGCAAGCGCAAGCAGCAGGGCGCTGGTGAGGGTCAGCACACAGGCCAGGCTGGCCATGACGATGAACTTGCGATGCGCGGGCGTTTTCACAGGCAGGCCCCGGTGTGGGGGGTACGGTCGGGCGTTCTACGGAGGTTCCGATAAGCCTCTGCACGCCTCTGCTAATACATCGGCAGGTCGGGGGGATAATTTGCAAATATTTTACGCGGGGTGTTAAGTGGCAGGTTCGGCAAGCCGAAACGCCTGTGCGGGCCACCCTTTGGTGCCCCGAAATGTTCACAACCTGTGGAGCGTCAGTTGTTTACTGGTTGAGCGACCGGAGTTCACTGGTCGACATTTCGACGTACGCCCCGCCTGTTTTTTGAGCGACCGTCTGGAGTACGTTTGATCCGCCTGATCCGTTGATGGCGAGGATATATACTTTAACGCCCGCCCGCCTGCTGACCGCCGTCGCGAAGGCGTCGTCCAGCTCAAAGGCCTTACCGGTGGCAACGACCAGGGAATCGGGGGCGTGGTCCAGGCCTTTCTTAAGTGCCTGTGAATACGTGCTTTGCCCGAAGGCGTATGCATCCTGCAACTTCACCCGAGCCTCCTGCACGTTGGCGGGCGTGGCGCTGACCATGGACGCGATCGGGAAGGCGAGCGGGTCGGTCCCGTTGTCCCAGAACTGGATTTGAAATTGGCGGTCGGGTCCGAGTGTTTCGATTGACTTGAACGTGGCTTCAAGAAGGTCACTGAAGGCGTCGCGCGTCCCGGTGCCCCGGTCCAACACATAAACGACCGATCGACCCGAAAGAGGAAGCCCGACGAAGCTCGGCCCTTGTGCGACCACGGGTTTAACACCGCCTGATGAACTGCTCCCCGTCGATCCACCAGTGGTTCGCAGGGGCGGGGAATTGATCCCCGTTGGTGAGCTATTACCATCCCCCGAACCGGTCATGATGAAGACGACGATCACGATGCTCAGCAACACGCCAACGGCTCCACCGGCGATAATCATCAGTTTCTTGCGATCGGAGCCGAACGCCTTCTTCGGTGTCGTCGAGGATTTGGGCGCACGAAGCCCGCCCCGCGTCAGGCCGCTACCTGAAAGTCCGCTCGACGCGACGATCTGTGCGAGCTCGTCTAGTCCGCTCCCCTGCATCGGGGTACCGACACCACTTTTGGACTTGTGTTGAAACAGTGCCTTCTGCGGCTTCACCTTTCCCCCCGCCGACGCGACGGCGCCACTACTCGAGCCTTCGCGCAGATTCGCGGGCACGGTCTGGATCGTCCCGCAGTGCTGACACCGGCACACCCCGCCGGCGAACGCGTCGTCGATCTTCAGGACTTGCTTGCAATGTGTGCAGGTGAGAGAAATCATGGTTCAAAGCTTGGGGACGGGAGTTGCCGGTTGCCAGTGGCCAGTGGCCAGTTGTTAGTTGCCAGTGGGAGAAATTCATTCGGGGACCACTAACAACTGACCACTAACAACTGGCCACTGGCAACTGATCTCAGGGCCTCCACAGATAATAGAATCCGTTCGGCAGCAGGAGTTGCGACGCGCCCGAAATATTTTCGATCATACCACTTTTTGCCTCGGGTTGCGGCGCGTCGCCGTGGGCGTAGATCGATCCGGAGTAGCCGAAGGGACGCTTGTACAGAATCACTTTCGCGCGGTCGGCCCGGGACAGTTGCTTCGCGAGGTCGATCGCGTCGTCGAGCGTGCCCGTCTGGTCGGCGAGGCCGAGCTCGACCGCCGTCGTCCCACTGAACACCCTGCCGTCGGTCGCGGTCGCGATTTTTGCGGGATCGGTAACTTTGCGCGTGCTCGTCACGACGCCCTTGAAGCGCGCGAAATATTCGTCGACCAAGCCTTGCATCACCGCGCGTTCTTTATCGCTCATCGGGTGGAGCGGCGAGCCCATGTCTTTCAGTTCGCCGCTCTTGATGGTGTTCGAGCGGATGCCGAGCATTCGGAGTCCGCCGTCGATTTCGAAGGTGGTGAAGATCACACCGATGCTACCGACCAGACTGGTCGGCTGGACGACGATCCGGTCGGCACCGCAAGAAACGTAGTACGCGCCACTGGCCATGATTTCCTGGGCGCTCGCGACGACGGGCTTGCCGGTCTTCTGACGAAATTTGACGACCTGTTCGTACATCGTGTCCGAAGTCGTGACCGTCCCGCCCGGCGAATTGACGCGCAGCACGACGGCCTTCACCGAGGCGTCCTTCTCTGCGCGTTCCAGTTCCTGGGTGAAAAGGCTCAGAGAATTTTCGCCCGAGCCGAGCAACCCGCCGGTCCGGGCGTTGGCGAGCACGCCTTCGACCTCAATGATCGCAATCTTGTCCGCGCCGAATCCACGACCCGACCTCACGGTGACTTCGCGAAGGTCCGACGTGTTCTGCACGGGCGTGATGAGCAGACTCGGCGCGCCGCAGCCGGAGACGAAGATCAAGCAAAGGATCAGGAGGATTCCACGCACAGACGCGAAGACGCCAAGGAAAAAGCAGTCGCCATTCCTTGACGTTTTTTTTGCGTCTTCGCGCCTACGCGTGGAATACATTTTCAAGTTGTTCATGGAACATCCAGTTGTCAGAAAAATTCGCACGGCGAGTGTAGGATGACGCACGAGATCGGAAGGCGGATTCTACACATGGCGTTCCACGTGAGCAAAGAGAGGTTCGCGGAAGTGGTCGAGCAGGCGCTTGCGCGTCTGCCCGAGGCGTTCGCGCGCCACGTCGAAGAGAAGTTGCGCGTCGAGGTGCGCGACGCGCCGACGCGGGCCCAACTTCGCAAGGTCGGATTAAAGCCGGACGAGTTGCTCTTCGGCCTGTACGAGGGCGTGAGTGAACTCGACCGGAGCATCGAGCACTCCGGCGTTCTGCCGGAAGTGATCATGATTTTTCAGGAAGATCACGAAATGGTCGCTGGTAGTGAAGAAGAACTCGTACACGAAGTTCGCACGACTGTTCTCCACGAGATCGGCCATCATTTCGGAATGGACGAGGACGATCTGGAACGCTTGGGGTACGCCTGAAGTGGTGCGACGAACATTACAAACGTATTGATTACAACCGACATCTGATCCGATCCACGGCCGAGCCTGCCGGCGATTACTTATGGTTCGGCACGCCTGTTGCATTTCTCCTTTCCAACAAACCCCAAGCCCACTTGCCTGACAACGTGTCGGGTAGTCGGGTTGGGTAGGAGCCTGACCGCCGACTCAAATGATTCGGTTCGCACGGTCGGGCTGATTTTTTAAAGGAGACCGTCATGCTTACTTTACTCGCTTCCACGTCGGCTTTGATGCTGGCTCAGGTCGGGATTCCGAACTTGGTGTGGTTCGCCATCGTGTTCTTTGTAATCGCGATCGTCGCGTATGTCTTCGGCGCGCAGGGAATCGCCGGGATGAGTGCGGGCATCGGTCGCACGCTGCTGTTCGTGTTCCTGGTTCTGGCAGTGCTGTTTGCGATCATCGGCCTGCTGAACCGTGGCACGGTCGGATAAACCCGACGTACACCGCCAGTCGATTCGGCCTTGCGTCGTTAGACCTAAACGACTAACAACGTCGGTATGGGTGACGTGCACGACCGTTCGACGCAAAAGAATAAACCAAGCCTGCGGGACGAACGTTCCGCAGGCTTTGTTCTTTTCCGCGTCGACCCGGGGACGTTGCAAGTCCCGCTTTATTTGCTGTTAGATTACGGCACGCACTGGGACTACGCCAAGGGCCACGTCGAAGCCGGCGAGGATGACCTCAGCGCCGCGCGTCGAGAGCTTGACGAAGAGACGGGTCTGACCGAAGCCGAACTCGTGCCGAATTTCGCCCGTGAACTGACCTACGTCTTCCGCGACAGAAAGAAGCGCCTGGTAAGAAAAACGGTCGTATTCTTCCTCGCCCGTACATCTCAAATCCCGGCCAGCGTCCGACTCAGTCACGAGCACGTCGGCTTCGAATTTCTCCCGTTCGAGACTGCTTTAAAACGACTGACACACGTGGGAGCCAAGGAGCTCCTGCGTTTGGCGCACGCGCATTGGCTGGCCAGTGTTTTGTCGCATCGCTGACGGATCAAGTTGTAATCATGAGTGCGACACGTTGACAGCGACGAATCGTCCGGTTTTGTCGGAATTTGGCTTGACGTGGGTCACTGGTTGCGCCAAGAATCTTAGACACGTTCTTCGAGTGAACCGTCCGAATGAATTTATTACCCGCCGTCCAACTCCGAAAGATTGAATCGCATTTGTCGAGCCTGGTCGACCGTTCGATGCGGGCCGACGGGCTACAGGGATTGGAAGATCAGGTACGGGCATTCGTGCTCGCGGGCGGGAAGCGTGTCAGGCCGCAGTTGTGCGTATGGACGTGGGAGAAGATTCAGGGTTCAGGACTCACGGTTCAAATTTTGGCACCGTCAAGTACGGGCGCGTTTTCACTCCCGGATGCGGATCCGCCGACGTCGAACCCTCTGCTCGACCTCGCGTGCGCGTGGGAACTTTTTCACGCATTTTTGCTCGCGCACGACGACATCATTGATGCGTCCGACGCCCGGCGCGACCAACCGGCGCTGCACGTGCGACTGGCCTCACTCGACGGCGATTGCCCGATCTTCGGTCGAAACCTCGCGATCGTCGCGGGGGATTTGCTCTTCACCGCGTGCTTCGAGCTTTTGCACGACATCGACCTTCCCGACCCGGCGTACCGACAAATCCTCAAACTCTTTTCTCGCACCGCCCGTACGACCGGCTTCGGACAGGCGGTGGACATTTGTGCGTCGCACACGCCGCTGGATCAGTTGAGCGAAGAAACCCTCCTCCGGGAATACCTGTGGAAGACGGCGGCGTATACGTTCGAGGGTCCGATGCTGAGCGGCGCTATCCTTGCGGGCGCGAGCGAGGCTTCGCAGGCGGCGATCTCGCGCTTCGCGCTGGCGCTGGGGCAGGCGTATCAGTTGCAGAACGACATCATCGACCTGACCTCGCCCGCCCACGACGGGTGTGACCTGGTGCAGGGAAAACGGACGGTCACGTTGCTTCGGACGCGCGCGGGAATGTCGATCAGTTGCAAGTCGGAACTGGACAAGACGCTCGATACGATTCAAAAGCTGTCCACGACCAAGGGTGCCGCCGTGCCGTTGGCCGAGTCGCTCCGGCGCGACCTCTGCGCGTCCGGAGTCGTCGAAAAAACAGGGACGATCGTCGACGGCCTGATCACCGACGCGAGGCGAGCCGCCGACGCACCAGTGCTGGGTGAGCCGCTTCGGGCGGGGCTGCATTCAATTCTCGACGCGCTGAACAAGCAATATTTCGCGCGCGTAACGTAGCCCGGGCGTCTCGCCCGTTCTAAATATCCTCAATCCTTTTTTCAAAAATTAACTCAACAGGAGATAGAGAACGGGCGAGACGCCCGAGCTACGATAAAACTATGCCCCACTTCTCTGAACATCAACCCAAAGCCATTGTCATCGGCGCCGGCTTCGGTGGCATCGCCGCAGCGTTACGTCTGCGCGCGCGTGGTTATCACGTCACGATCATTGACAAGCAGGACAAGCTGGGAGGCCGCGCGTATCAGTACGAGCGCAAAACCCCGCTCGGTACGTTCATCCACGACGCCGGTCCGACCGTCATCACCGCTAAATTTTTGTTCGACGAATTATTCGAACTATTCGGTAAAAAGCGCGAAGACTATATCGAGTTCCGCTACACCTCCCCGCGGTACCGCATCGTTTTTGCAGGAGAACGTTTAGCCCCGCCGCTCGTGGCGGGCTCTTCACGGCAAACGGAAAAGCCCGCCACAAGCGGCGTGGCTAAATCGGAGCTTCCCTTCTTCGACTACGGCGGGACGATCGAAAAATTCGAAGCACAAATCGCCAAGTTCGAACCGCGCGACGTCGAAGGCTTCCGCAAATACCTCAAACACAGCAAGAAAATTTTCGACGTCGGTTTCACCGAACTCGGTGACCAGCCGTTCGACAAATTCACGACGATGCTCCGCTGCGCCCCCGCGCTGATTCGGTTGCAGAACTACAAGACCGTCTACGGCATGGCCAAGAAGTACATCCGCAACGAAAGCCTCCGCCGCGTCTTCAGCTTCCAGCCGCTGCTCGTCGGCGGCAACCCGTTCAACACCACCAGCATCTACAGCCTGATCTTCTACCTCGAACGCCAGTGGGGCGTACAGTTCGCCATGGGCGGCACCGGCGCGATCATCCGCGGATTGGAACGGCTGATGCGCGAGGAGGGGATTGAGATTCGGCTGGGGGAAGAGGTCGAACGCATTCAGATCAAACGCGAACCTAGCAACGGTCAACACCGTCGCATGTACGACGACGCTCAGTTAGGCGTCGAATCACCGACTCGATGGCGGAACGGATCGACCCATGTCGAAGGCGTCACGGTAAGCGGCGTCGGCGACATCAACGCCGATCTAGTCGTCGCAAACGGGGACACGCCGAACGTCTACACGCATCTCGTTGACGAAGAACACCGTAAAGGACTCGCCGCGCGTCGCCTCAAATCCTTGAAATACAGCATGGGCCTCTTCGTCCTCTACTTCGGCACGACGAAGCAATACCCCGACGTCGCCCACCACACCATCGTCCTCGGCCACGAGTACTTGGGACTGATCACCAAGCTGTTCGACACGCAGGTGCTGGAGACGGAGGATTTAAGCGTCTACCTGCACCGTCCGACGGCGACCGACCCGTCGATGGCGCCGGTGGGGTGCGAGAGTTTTTATTGCCTCGTCCCCGTGCCGAACCTGCAGAGCGGCCACGACTGGACCGAGTGGGGGCCGAAGGTGCGGGACGCGACGGTGAAATATTTGGAAAAAACAGTATTGCCCGGCCTGAGCGACTGCATCGTCGACGACTTCTACGTCACGCCCGAACACTTCGCGAAAAACCTCAACACGCTGCATGGCACGGGATTTTCGATCCAGCCGATCTTTTCGCAAAGCGCGTGGTTTCGCTTCCACAACAAAGCGCCGGGTATTGATGGGCTGTATTTCGTCGGGGCCGGCACGCACCCGGGCGCGGGCATGCCGGGCGTACTATGCAGCGCGAAGGTTTTAGAGCATCTCCTTCCCGAATCAACACGACCCGTCAAAAAGGGTACCGTAGGGGTATGAAGCGTTGTTTCAACGAAAGTAGACTGCATGTCAACGCACCAACGCAGCGCACGAATGGGCGCTGCCGGAACGGTACGTTGAAATGCACCCTACAGGCGGAAGCGTTCACGCTCGTGGAGTTGCTCGTGGTGATCGGCATCATCGCCGTTTTGGTCGGCCTTCTGCTCCCCGCGCTCGGTCGCTCGCGCGAGGCCGCGAGTCGGGTCGCGTGCTTAGTCAACTTGAAGCAAGTCATGTCCGCGCTGGTGTTCTACGCCGACACGAACAAGGGGCGCGCGCCGATCGGGTACCGGTCGGCGTCGAAGCAGTTCAACAGCATGGTCTACTCCGGCACGAGCCAGAAGATGGTCCTGTTCGGCATTTTGTACGAGAACAACAAGCTGCCCGAAGATTTCGCCCGGACGCTGTTTTGCCCGAGTGAAACCGACCCGCGCCAGATGAAAGGGACGCCGCAAAATCCGTGGCCGCCGGGCCAGCCTGGCCTGACTACGACCAACGTCTTCGCGGGGTACGCGCTGAAGCCAGCGGTCGCAATTCCGGACGTCCCCGGCACGGT
>Ga0163144_10024906_pt1 | contig 11717 bp, 8 predicted proteins | sample OliLak19BULKMAT1_FD_123175 | JGI IMG/M metagenome (GOLD analysis project Ga0163144, IMG submission 123175) | Freshwater microbial mat bacterial communities from Lake Vanda, McMurdo Dry Valleys, Antarctica - Oligotrophic Lake LV.19.BULKMAT1 | ecosystem: Environmental > Aquatic > Freshwater > Lake... | reverse complement strand
TTCACTCCCCCACCAGCCATCCAGAGCGTGAAGGCGTTTTTATTGTGATCGCGGCCCCCGTTCGCCGCATTCTTCTTCTTGTCGAGTTGCGCAAGTGGCAAGCGTCCGAATTCGCCGCACCACAACACGAGCGTGTCGTCCAGCAGGCCCCGTTGACGCAAGTCCTGCAACAGCCCGGCAACGGGCTTGTCTGTCCGATCGCAGGCGTCCTTGAGCGATGTGGCGATCGAGGCATGGTTATCCCAAAACTGGTACTCGATGAACAACTGCACGAACCGCACGCCGCGCTCGATCAGTCGCCGGGCCATCAGGCAGCGACGACCGTAGGAATCGGTCGCCTTGTCGCCGACGCCGTACATGGCCAATGTCTGCGCCGTCTCCTGCGACAGGTCGAGCGCGTCGGTCGCCGACATCTGCATCCGGGCGGCCAGTTCATACGTCGCGATCCGGGCGTCTAACTCCGGCTGCGACGGATGCGCGGCCCGGTGCATGCCGTCCAAGGCGGCGAGCAGCTTTCGCTCGTCCGCCGCGACGTCCGGCGGCTCGTCGAAATCCGGTTGCAAATTCAACACAGGCGACCCCGTCGACCGGAAGCGCGTGCCTTGATAGAGCGGCGGTAGGAAGCCGGATTGCCAGTTGGCGAGATCGTTGACGGGCATCTTCAGTGGATCGTCGAGCACGACGTACGCCGGCAAGTCCTGCGCCTCGGTTCCCAGCCCGTAGGTAATCCAGGCGCCCATGGTGGGATAGCCGGGCAGCATTTGACCTGAGTGAATCTTGAAAAGAGACGGCTCGTGCGTAATGCTCGTCGTGTGCATGGATCGGATCATCGCGACGGAATCGACCTGTTTGGCGAAGTGCGGCATCGCGTCAGACACCCACATGCCGCTGTCGCCGTGCTGCGCGAACTTGAACGGGCTCCGCATCAGAGCCCCCGCATCGCTAAGAAACTCAATTTCGCCGGCGATCTTCTCGTAGAAGTCTTCGCCGTGCCGCCGATCGAGCTCTGGTTTAGGGTCAAATAAGTCCATCTGGCTCGGGCCGCCGTTCATGAAGAGCTGGATCACGGCCTTGGCCTGCGGTTCGAAGTGCGACGGTCTCGGCCGCAGGTCGTAGGCTCGGGGTGCATCGCTGGGTTCATTTGCACCGGCCGGTCGCGCGAACAAGTCGTTGCCCGCAAGCGATGCCAGCGCCGCGCCACACAATCCTCCGGCGACATGGTCGAAGAAGCCGCGCCGTGTCACTCCATTTACGGGAGCTGGTCGACGCCACTCGTTACGATTGCTCATCGCAGGTTCTCCCTACTCCACGTAGATGAACTCGGCACAGTTAAACAACGCATGGCAGACATTTGTCAGGGCTCGCAGCTTGGCTTCGTCGGCGGACAATTTGCCATGTCGCACCATCAACCGCGGCCGGTTGCCATGAGATTTCGGAGCGGAACCGTCGTCCCATTCGCAGGAATACGCTTCGACGCCGTCGGCGGGCATCAGGACAATCGCCAACTTTCCATCGGATGCCGCACGGGCCTTCAGGCGTTCGAGATCCCGCGGCGAGGCGGGCTGGCTGGCCAGGTACTTGCCGACGTCCTCCGCGGTGGCAGGCAGATGGTAGCTCCCCAGCGCTTCTAACGGCTCCAACTGCGCTGCCTTCTTGGATTGGTACGCCGACCAGCTCAGTCCTTCAATTCCGGCAGGAATGCAAGCCGCGACTTGTTTTAAGGGGCCCTGGTTCTGCACGCCCAATTCGAGGCGGACTTCGCTAATGTCGAGCCCGGCCAGCGGACGAATGTCGAATTCGACTACGCCGTATCGAAATCCCTCTCCTTTCAGCGGCCGTGTTGCCACCCACACGTGGTCATTTTCCCAAACTTTGTCGGGCTCGAGCTCACGGATCCACAGATCCGTCATCGCGGTAAGAGCGATGGTAGTTGGGACTTTCTCCCAGCGATGTGTCAGGCTTGCCAACGTTTGGCTGGTCGCTTGCCTCTCGTGCGATGTCGGTTGTCGTGCCAGTGCCAATAGATAGGCGTGCTCCAACTGTCGCTCGGGATCGTTCCCGACTTCTCGCGTTACACGCTCGGCAAAGCGCCGTGCCATGTCATGCACCCAGCCGTTGTTCATTAGCTGTAACGCCTGCGGAGCGACGATCGAGTTTCCCCGCTCGATGCAGTTGGGAGACATCTGGGGGTAATCAAAGCTGTCGAGGAGCGTTGGAATCTCGGTGCGCTGCTGCAAGGCGTAGATGCTCCGTCGCCACCCGCGCTCGGTGCCGCGAACCGTTACCAGGCCGTCCTTCCGCACGTCGACCGGATCGGGCGGACCCGAGGGAGTTTCGACTAGCGCGCCTGCCGTGGCCAGAATCGCGTCACGGACGACCTCGCCTTCGACGCGCCGCACGAGCATACGCGATAGGAGCAGATTGGCAGGGTCGAGCTTCAGTTGCTGTTCGCCCGCCTGCGACGACTGGCGGTACGTGGTCGACGTCATCATCAGGCGGTGCATGGCCTTAATGCTCCAGCCGTTTTCCACGAAACGTCCGGCCAGCCAGTCGAGCAGTTCCGGATGGCTCGGAGGCGCCCCGGTCTTGCCGAAGTTGTCTAAGGTGCTCACAATCCCGCGTCCGAAATGGTGCTTCCAAATCCGGTTGACCATGACTCGTGCGGTCGACGGATGATCGGGCTGCGTCAGCCAGCGGGCCAAAGCCAGACGGCGGCCCGTGCTCTTCGCGCCAGGCCAAGGGGGCTTCACTTCAAACGGGGTCTTCCCGTCTGTCAGCATGGACGGAACACCGGGACCAACCGGGCGGGTGGCATTCTGGTAATCGCCGCGGCGGAGGATGTACGTCGGCGATGGATCGCCACGATCCCACAGAACGCTGACCATTGGTTTGGGCTGGAGCTGTCCTTCTAACGTACCAATCTCACCAGTGACCCGCGCTTTCGTCTTGGCATATTCGGAGTCGGCGTCGGCGAGCGCCTTGTCGTCGATCTCAAGCTGTTCCTTATGGGTCTCCGCAAGCCGTTTCTGCGGCTCGTCGCGTTTGTCGGCCGCGGTATTGAAGACACGCCGCAGCTCTTCGCGCGCTTCCGCCGGGATCTTCTCGAGTCGCTGTTCAAACACTTTGGCGCGTAAGGCCGCGGTTTGTCCCGTCAACGCGGCCTTAAGTTCGTCGACCCGTTTCTGCGGCCCCCGATTGTGCTCCTCGACCGCAGCCGCCTCCTGCGGCATCACGTACGGCAAGTACCGCGAAGTGGGGCCCAGCCAGTCATGTTCGTCGAAAGCAGGTTTTAGGATCGCCGCCAGGCGATAGTAATCGCGATGCGGCACTGGATCGAACTTGTGCGTGTGGCAGCGCGCACAATGGAGCGTCAGCCCCATCACCGTTGATCCGAGGACTTTTATTTCGTCGGCAACGACTTCCAGTCGGTTGGGCACGAAATTCGTTAGTCTCTCCCAAGTACCGTTGGGCGCCATTCCCAAGAATTGAGTCGCAACGAGGTTGTCGTAGATTTCCTGCGTGATTTCGGGGGCGTGTTCGTAATCAGTCAGTTCGTCGCCTGCGATCTGCTCGAGCAGAAACCGGTCGTAAGGCTTGTCGGCGTTGAACGCGCGGATCACGTAGTCGCGGTACCGATACGCCCAGGGACGACGCCTGTCGGGCGAAGTTGCGCCCTCCGAGTCGCTATATCCAGCGATATCCAGCCAGTATCGTCCCCATCGTTCCCCATAGCGCTGCGAATTCAACAATCGATCGAGTAGTCGTTCGTAGGCGCCCGGATTATCGTCGCCCAGATAAGTCGCGATTTCACTTGGGCTGGGAGGCAGTCCCGTTAGATCGATGTAGACGCGCCGTAAAAGCGTCAGCCGATCGTCTTCCGGCGCGAAGGACAACCCCTTCTTCCGCAATTTAGCTAGCACGAAGGCGTCAATGGGGTTACGGGCGCTACCTGTGGAATCAACAGCCGGCGGCTCGACTTTCTTCGGAGGTCGAAATGACCAGAATTGGCGATCCTCGTCGCTTACCAGTTGGTCCGGATCGGTAGTCGCCACGTCTGCAAGCTCGTTCGATTCTTTAGCGCCTAACGCGATCCATTGTTCAACACGTTCGATCTCACTGGGCGCAATGGGCTTGATGCTGACGTCGATCAAGCGACGGGACGGCGGCATTTCGCCAGCCTTGACGCGCTTGAGGAGCAAGCTCGCCGCGGGATCACCTGGAATGATCGCGGGTCCCGATTTGCCGCCGGCCAACATGGATGCCCTGGTCCGAAGGTCCAGACCGCCTTCTTTTTTGTTCCGCCCATGACACACCGTGCAACGTAGCATGAGAATGGGGATTACATCGTGGTGGGAAAGCTCCGGCTGTGGCGGGTTTGCTTTCGATTCGTCATCCGACTTGGCGAATTTCGCGCCCGACTCGATCCACTTCCGGATCGTTTCTACTTCCTCGGGCGCAAGCCGAGGCTTTTCATTTTCGGGTGGCATCAAATCGCCGCCAACCATGTCCCAGAGCGGGCTTTCGTCGAGCTTGCCCGGCGTAACGATCTGGCCGGAACTACCCCCTTTGCGCACACCGTCGGACGAACTCAGATTGAGCTCGCCCTTCTGCGTCTTCTCGCCGTGGCAGCGAATGCATTTGGCCTTGAAGATTGGCGCAACGGCCTTCTCGAAAACAACCTCCGGGTTCTTGCTGGGCGAGGGATCCGCGGCCCAAACGCCCTGCGTCGCCGCGAGCAACACCAAGCTCATTGCCAGGAGTCGCGTCGCGCCACCTTGCCAGGGGAGTTGCCGTGCCATGCGTCTTAAGTTCCTGTAAGCCCATACAATACTACTGAAGGCTACGCGCCTTGGAACGAATTCGATTCTGCGACCAGAGCATGACGGACGGTCACCAACTCGCATCGCGCTACTTCAAGCGACCAACAGACCGCAGCAGCCAGCCCTCCCGGCAAAGGGGGTTGGGCTTTGCCCGAAGGGGCTGGCCGAGCTGGGATCTGTACCATCAATCACACATCGTGGTGTCGTCCTCGGGGGGTGGTCAACTTTTTTCTTTGCCCCCGTGCAGCGCAACGTACCATTGCTGCCAGGGAGCCTAGTGACAAGAGGACCCAACTGCTGGGTTCGGGTACGGCTGTCGCGGCTCCTCCGCTCAGCGTGTTCGCCCAATGCGACGAGACATAGTTAATGTCAAAAATATTAACGATCCCGTCGTAGTTGACGTCGCCGTTCGGACCAGCCGTATTCCAGTTCGAGGAAATCAAATTGATGTCGAAGATGTTTACGATCTTGTCGGCGTTTGCATCTCCGGCAAGTACGGCCTGATAAAGCACTGGGTTCGAGAAAAGCCCCTGGCCGACAAGGTTCCACGTGAACGTTAAGTCATTCGGTGTGCCGATGGTATACACCGTACCGAGAACCTGGCGGCTATTGCCCGCCATCGTCGTGGAACTGCTGAGATTCAGCTCCGTCAACAGAGTGGCCGAAGGAGCGACGGACTCCCACCCTGAAACGCCATGTCCCGCAAAGCCGCTGAACCCAGCTGGATTCAAGCTACCAGACGCCGAGGACAGCGTGTAGGCGTCAGTCGTGAGCGCCGTCGACGACGTATTCGTTAGCACGGCCTTGGTGTCTTCGATTGTGCTGCCGTGGTTGCTAAGCAAGACGTTGACCACGACTTGCAGGCCGCCGACTTGGTTGACGACGCCCGGAGCACGCAGCGTGCCATCGGGCTGCGTCCATTGAAAAGCCACGTCCGCAGCCTGGAACTGCGTTATGGCCTTTCCCAGGCTCAGGCTACCGCCGGCGGGAATTGACGTCGACGAGTTCAAATTCAACTCCGTGAGCGAATTGACCGTTGGCGCCACCTCCTCCCAGTTCGGCACGCCCGAATTGCTAAGGCTGTCCCAGCCGACACCCTGCGTATGCGTGGGGTCGGGCAATAACCGCCCAGAAGGCGAATCGATCTGATAACCGTCCAGTGACAGGGGTCCGGTCGAAGTATTCCGGATCCTAGCTACGCCGCTGAATTGGTCGACGTCTAGAACTAAGCCGGGGTTGAAGATGATCGGGGCGGGATTGACGAGTGTGCCATTCGGGTGCGAATACCTAAAGGTCAGGTTCGGAGTCGCGCCCGGCGTCAACGCCTTTCCCAAGTTGAGGCTGCCGCCAAAGGGGATCGATGTCGAGGAATTCAAATTCAACTCCGTGAGCGAATTGGCCGTCGGAGCTACTTCTTCCCAATTCGGCAGCCCGGAATTGATCAGGCTGTCCCAGCCGACACCTTGTGTATGAGTCGGATCGGGCAGCAACCGTCCGGAAGGCGAATCGATCTGATAGCCGTCGAGCGAGGCAGTGACCAGCGTTCGATTCTGGATCGAAATCGTGCCAGAAAAAGGGTCGACGAACAGCGTCAAATTCTGAGACTGTGCGGTCGTTGCCATGAAGGCAACCATCGACCAGGCGATACTAGTCGCAGCTAAGTAATGAGTAAACCTTGACATCAAACTCTCCTGTATATTGGACAAGACGAGATGTCGGACCGATCAACCGTCCGCGGCTTCACCGCGCCCATCGCGTCCCGTTGTGTCGTTGTGAACTGCATGGTCCAATGACTCGAGGTTGTTGACGACACTACGTTAGGAGATACAGGTTGCGCGTCCCGATCTGTCTGCATTCAAGTTCAGTTTGCGGTTGCGTCGTCGACGCAGGAAAAGCGTCGCGGGAACGGCCACAGCCACTAGCAGTAAAGTGCTCGGCTCTGGCACCGGCAGCGGAATGTCCGCGGCGCTGCCACCCGCATTGGCCGACAGATAGGCTTGCTTGAACGGCACGAAATCCGCCAAATTCACGAACTCGTCGCCATTGACATCGCCGTTGCTTAGAATTGCAACCGGTTGGTTCCAATTCGTTTTCAAAATGGAGTAATCGGCCAATGTCACCATGCCGTCTCCGGTGAAGTCGCCTGGCACGTAGTTCAAGACCAGCAGAAACGGCTTCCCGCCTTCGGTTGACAAGAAGTTTCTGCCCGTTCCGCTGTTGGCACGGAAGATCATCGTGATAATGCCGTCACTCGTGCGGATGGTATTCAGAACAGCAAGATCCGCGGCGGATGCAGCGCCACCGACCGCTGTGCCATAGGTTCCGATTGTGGGTGTGCTTGCGGCAAACGATCCTCCACCAAGCGCCGTAAACAACGTTTCGGACGGCTGGATAAAAAACGCATAGTCGCTGTAATTCACCGCGGAAAGGTCGCCCGGCTGCACGGATGAATTGACCCAAGCTGCCGGCGCCATTGCGAAGTTCGTCTGCGAGAGGTTGGCGCTATCTTGCTGCGCCATCAGAATGAATGCGCTTGTAATTGGTTGAGCCACACTGCTGAGATTGAATTGATTGAGCGTGACGCGACTGCTTACATCGACGGCGCCTTCCTGCCTCCAAATAGAGTTCGTCGTATCGGTAACGAAAATCGCCCCTTGGTTAATCTGCCGGACCCAGGTGTCGTGGGTGCCGCTGGCAGGGGCAACCATAATCGTGCCAGTCGCGCGAGTCGTAGCGAGCGCCATGCATACCGTGCTTGCAAGCAAGACTGTCCGACACATGAGAATCGTGGTCATCTGGTGGCTCCTCAAGAATGCAAGAGAATGGAAAGAAGGAAATGCTACGTGCTCACGCCACATCGATCGCCATGCTTCTGTGTTCAACGGCAACTACTGCCTCACCCCTGGAACAAAAACAGCGTTGGGGCCGCCTCGCCGCGACTGCAACCCTTGCCATTGCACTGACGAAACGAGCCCACTCGGCGCCGTACATTCACCTATTCCGTAACCAGCGACGATCTCTTTTTGCGTGTCACTTTGTCATATTAAAATGAAACTCGTTGCTCCCGTCTGCGGTGATGACCGCGGAAAAGTCGTTGGTCGCGAAGTCGCGATACTTTCGTGGAATGTAATAGTAGTCGGAAAAAAGGGGTCTCTTTTCATCCTTTCTTGGCGTGGGGACGGGCGGAGCAATCGATACCCTGTACGAACCGAGCGGAATCCCGATCCCGTACTCGCTGCCCATCTTGAAGGTGCCGTCTGGCTGCAACTCACAGCTCGACCCGAACCCCTCGTCCGACATGAAATGGATGATTGCTCGATCTGGCAAAGGCTTGTTTTCAAAGGTAACAGTTCCAGTGACCGGGGCGATCGGCGGCTTCGACTTGCCGCAACCGAGAATTGTCAACAGCATGCACAAAGACCAACTGGTCCGCAGGAACTGCGCCATAGCGCGCTGCAATGCGCTCATTTTGATGAAATCCAGAGCCTTATGATGTGTTCGTTAAGCATTATCAACCGCAGATGCTATGCGATAGCTAGTTAGTCAGGTTAGCAACCTGTCCATCATCACGAATTGCCAACCAGCGAAGGACGACGATGTCGGTCGACTCTGAAAGAAGTGCGACGCTGCCGTCGCAGCGCAACGAGTTCGCCGCATTAGGATGAGGCGATAGAATGGGATTATTCCAGCCGCCATTGTCGCTCATTCCAGGCGCGTCGGTTCGGTAGCCGACTGGATAGCGAATCGAAACAATGTTATAGGCCCAGTTATAGTCGACCCAACAACTTGGCGTTCCCGGATCGGTGCTCGGCTGGCCTGAGCATCCAGAGCCGCCCATGAACCCATCGGGTGCACTCACGCGACGGTCCACGAGTTGCCCTGCATAGACTGCGCCTGATTGAAGTGTCTGGGCCGAGGTGGCGACAACCCAGTTGGATTGTTCGGCAACGACGATGGTGTTGCTTGTCCCATCCGTGATTTGGGCGATCCTGACGTTCATATTCGGAATCAGGACACCGTTGGCACAGGCATAGCCGGTATTGCCTGCGACACAGCGACGCCCGCCGGTTGGGTCTGTGGGGTCTCGGGGGCCCGCGGGTGCACCCGCGATTCCTACATAGGACGAGGTACCGAAGAGTTGTCCAGGCGAAGGATAGGCCCATTGCCATTCGGGCAGTTCGCTGGACGGGCACGAGTACGACGCGGGCCTTACGCCAGTCAGCACCTCGCGGTTTCCGAGTCGGCTGCTGCCACCGTTGAGCCACATGGCAAGGTCTTGGTCAAACCTCAGCTTTGAGTAAATGGAATTTAACTCCATATACGGGAAAATGTGGATCATCCAACTCGAATGCCAGTTGTACGCGGATCCGATCGGAAACTGCTGGCAAACGTCGTGGTAACCGTGGAGGGCCAGTCCGATCTGTTTCAGATTGTTCGTACATTGCGTGCGTCGCGCCGCCTCGCGCGCGGCCTGCACGGCGGGCAACAATAGCCCGATCAAAATGCCGATGATCGCGATTACAACCAGTAGCTCCACAAGTGTGAAACCACGCAGTCGTTCGCACTTGGGTAGTCCACCACGTCCCACCCGCGCAGTGCCCCCGATGTGACCTGTGCATACTTGGACCGAGCTGCGGTCGATTCTATAGGGGCGTTGGCGACCAGACAGGAACTCATCTCGGTACGTCGCGGGACGACAGTCGTTCATCGTGTCGACTCCTGTAACGATGCTGACTTGGCGGAGAATCCTTACCAAAGTCGTCGGCTAGTTTCTGTCAGGGGGCAGAGGAATCGGTCCGCCAATCATCTCCGAATACAACTTGATGGATGCACCCTTATCGCCGGTGCGAAAAGTGGCGACGATTTCGGCGTGCTCGCGATAGATATCCACCGGATCCTCATATTTGATGTAAGAGGCCCGAAAGGCCGCGACGACCTGAGCCAGGATCATCGACCAAATGCCCAACAGTGTAGGATCGGCGGCGCGCTTCAGAATCGAGCGATGAAACGCCATCTCATGTTCGGCAATCGCTGGGTAGTCACGTCGCTCGCAGGCGTCCCGGAGCTTCGTCAAAGTCGAGTTCCAGGCTAAGAAGTCGCTGTCGTCCAGATCGTCAAAGCAGAGTTCTAGAGCATAAACCTCGATCGCGCGTCGCAACGGCGTAAGGAACCTCTGCACGTGATCGGGCGCCGGCTTCTTAACCCGCACGCCTGCGTTCGGCGCTGCCTCGAGAAAGCCTTCGTGCGTCAACTGGATAAAGGCCTCACGGACAGGCGTGCCGCTGACGCCGAACCGTCTAATGAGTTCTCGCTGACGCAAAACCTGGCCTTCCTTCAACCGCCCAGTGAGAACCTCGCTTCGAAGCAAATCAACGATCTGACTCGACAGACTCCGCGCCAACTCGACTGGCTCCATGAGACTCTCTCTACCTTCTGGTTCCAAAAAGACGAAATGCCACGTTCGCGAAAACGCATTATGTTATACGCATTTAGCATTTTGTAATGTATACGATCCATGAATGCAAGAAAATTCTCCAAACTATTGGAGATGGCAAAGATGGGACAGCGACTTGTCGTATCGCAGAACGGCTACCGAGAGTATTTAGGCAGGGTAGTGGCCGATCATTTCTTCAGCCATTTCTTCAGCGGAAAATCAGCACAATTGGATGTGCGTGAATGATCGCAAGTTTTTCAATATAAATGAGTTGCGATGCGACTGAGATCGAAAAACGTACGGCCCATGTGGCGACCAGATGGTAGTGGGTCAGTATGAATTCCGTTCGTTGGTTGTCTGGGGTTGAGCGCAGCGAACCCCCAGATTGGTACGCGACTATGGGCTCACTTCGTTCGACCACAGGCGCCCAGAAATCAATCTGACCCACTACCGACCAGCTGCTGCCGCCTGCACCCTATCCAATGGATTTCAGCGCCTGGTTCGAGGCATTCTTGAGGGGCAATGGAACTCTTTTGATGCCCGGAATAGATTTCCCAGCATCGCCTGATGTGGCCAACGCGATTGCGATTACGGCCGTAGGGCAAAGAGCGTAGCCAGGCAGGGGTTGCCTGCGGCGCACTCTCGATCGGGGGTAACAATACTTGGGGTGCTTCACGCCCTGAATTGGCCGCCCACTATTCCAGATGCGGCGGCCTGGCGTGCGGGTGCTGCGTGCTGGGCGGCAGTGAGGAATTCTGGGGCGTCTTCTTCAGCCGCGCCACTTCGCTTGTCAATGTCTCGACCTCGGCCTGCAACGCCGCAATCTGCGCCAACAGCACGCGGATGATGGCCTAGGCTTCCGGCCGATGTCGAGAAATCAGCGCTTCCGTGATTCGGTCCAGCGACATCCTCCAGGTGTCGCCGATTTCCACGCCGGCGCGAAGACCAGTTCTTCCCAAACCACGCCCCAGGCCGTGAACGCTTACCGGTCGCCTGAACCGTGATCTTCCCCTTCCGGTCCAAAAACTATCGTGTGTCGAAACGTCGGCGGCGGGTCGGTCATGAATTCGTCGCAAGATAGTCGCGATCGCGGACTTTGCCAACGCGTCGTCACGATCTTTGATGAATGTCGAGCGAGTTCTGACGAATTGCCGAAGGTAGGGCGCAGCAACGACCTGTCGACAATTCAAAGTTCGATCGACGCCTACTTGGCATTTCTGAAAGCTGAAGACCGAGCACCAAAGACTTTGAGCAAGTACAAAAAAGTCTTCGAGCGACTCAGCGAACTTGCTGTTCGCCGTGGCGTGGATGCCGGGTTCCGCGCGGCTGACTTCGAGGGTCTGGCAGACGGCGGTCAGAGCAAAAGTTCCTGGGAGAGTGAGTTGTTCGACGAGGGCATACGTATCGGCTAGGCGTGCTGACTTAAGATGGCCAACGCTTTTTTTAGGATGTCACGTTCGCGC
>Ga0163144_10024904_pt1 | contig 11718 bp, 7 predicted proteins | sample OliLak19BULKMAT1_FD_123175 | JGI IMG/M metagenome (GOLD analysis project Ga0163144, IMG submission 123175) | Freshwater microbial mat bacterial communities from Lake Vanda, McMurdo Dry Valleys, Antarctica - Oligotrophic Lake LV.19.BULKMAT1 | ecosystem: Environmental > Aquatic > Freshwater > Lake... | reverse complement strand
TTCGCACCTGCCACCACCGATATGCTCACTTAATCCAATGGCCTTGGGATGATGTTCAAGGAGAAATGCTCTGGTTTTCGGCATCAGCCGGGGAATCCAGAATGAGACATAAACTTCCAAATCAAGCCGGTTGCACAACGCGCACAGCTGGTCGAGAAATCTCTCATACAGAGCATGTTCCGCGCCATGCGTAAAATCAAACAGGTCTAGCAGTTGCCAATTCCCGGGGAATGCTTCATCCGACAACGCCTCACCAGCGCGATCGGTCACGTAGTCATTTTCGAGCCAGATCCCTGTGTAGCCGTGCGCTTTCATGCGCGCCAGTTCCTGCTCTAGCTCGCTCACCTCACGGTGGCGCGGCAACCCGGCCAGGATCATGTCAAAATGGGTGGTCATACTTCTGTACACTCGTTACTTGATATTTCGAACACCGCCAACCGTCTTTTCAACACGCTTGGCCATCTTTCGATCCCGTGCTCTACGCATCAGGACCGCACGCCCCCTTTTTTCAGCCGGTCGATCTTGCTTAAAATCACCTCCGCCAAACCATCCAGAATCACGGCATTATCACCACCGGCCTCCGCCAGTTCCTTCAGGCGTTCGGTCGCCGTTGGGGAATTCAGAACATTGCTGATCTGGACCTAAGATTGGTCGATCGATCCAGCATCGCGGGCGCGTTGGCGTGCATGTTCGTAACCATCTTGAGATGCCGACCACGTTCAAAATCGTATTCGAATCAATTCTCTTCACTCACCCGGTTCAAGCGCATCAAAAGCATCATGTTGCTCGCCCGCTGAAATGCTTAAAATTTGCAAATCTCGACACTCGGGAAAGAACGCCTTCATCCAATGAAAGTTTCGCGTTAATCATGCGGGTCGAGAATTGGCCGACCGTTAAAAACTCAGAAATCTTCCTGTAACTACTTTTATAGAATCACTTTAAGATAAATTTACACGTGAGCAATGGCGTTCTGAGATGCTGTTGAACGTAAATATACAAGCGAACGAAATTAAATCAAGTGGAAAATAATCGCACAAAATTCAGTTTTAATTTGCATTTGAATAAGCGTGGTGTATGTTCATTTCAGTCGACCGTTGTGTCGGTACTCATTTCTGCGGATTCAAAAGCCAGACTGGCCGTTAATCCGCTATACCCTTGGAGGCGTTATGAACATGCTACGTGTTTTTGCGGCGGCGAGTGTTGTGGCGTTTGTTGGTCTTTCGGCTCAGGCGGCAGTGGTAATTCAGCCAGTGGCTGTTATGGCCACGTCAGAGTTCACCTTTGGCCCGATGCCAGCTTCGAACCTGATTAATGCATCCGAATTTAGTCCTGGTGATGTACCGTTGATTGCAAATGGCGCCAGTGTTCCAAGCCCAGGCACATGGCCGATGGCACAGCCTACGCGACCCGGCGGTTCTTACGGTTCTGGTTTTCCTGGCTTTGGCAACGAATCTTCGACGCTTCCTAAGGTAGTGTTCGACCTCGGCGCATTCTACGATATCACCAATATCGCACTTTGGAATGGCCAAGAAACTGCGGGTTACTGGACTGCGGTTGAGGATGTTAATGCCTATGCTGTCAGTTCTTATGGTCTGACTGTTCCTGGATCGGGAGCAAATGCGCTTTTATTCAACATTTCTCCCAATGTGAATGCTGCCAATAGCCCACAGATTAGGGCTTTGACACTAACAAACACACGTTACATCCTCTTGGATGTTATTAGTGGCCAGGACCCGGGCGTAATTGGACTTGCGGGCAGCGGGCATGCCGAGTTCCTTGAGGTTCGCTTTACAGGATCGGTCGTTCCCGAGCCGACATCTCTTGCTCTGATCGGCGCGAGTGGTCTGCTGGCCCTTCGTCGTCGGCGCGCGTAAGTCTGTCTTTTGATACTGAACCCACACAACCGGGCAGGTTAATCGCCTGCTCGGTTGTATTGAGGCTGACCTCGAAACCTCCGTTCCTTGATACGCTTTCGTAAATGAACGAATTTGAATGGCTGACGGGTAAATTGTTAGAGGAAGGGTGGACATAGGTGGGTTGCCAGCCCTAAGATTCTAAGTAAACCATTTATAATTCGATATTTATGTCAATTACGGGAAATACGATTTCGTTCAATATTTGTCTTGCATCGAACCGGGATGAGTCTTACAATGGCCTGCTGTCAGGTGTGTGATGTGCAAACCCGAATGGATGAATTGAACGAAGGAGTTTTCTATGCCCTTGCTGGCAACCCACGAAGTGCTAAATCAAACCCCTCGTGTCCGGGTGATGCGCAGGGTCCGCCAGTGGATCAGTGAAGGCTCCCTGCCCGCCGGTGAGCGCATCCCAACCGTCGGTGAGCTGGTCGATCGGCTGGGCGTCTCACGGGGGACTGTCCACGGTGCCCTGCGCGACCTTGAAGTTGAAGGCGTGATCCGCGCCCGTGGCCGGGCACGGTTTGCTGTCGGCTCCAGTGGCGAAGCGGGCGAGCGCGTCCTGGCTGATACGGTGGCGATCCTCAGCACCGTGAAAACACCGCCAGATGGTTCGCCCGATGGTTCCCCCGAAGAGGTCGGCTATAGCGGTTGGGAACATGTGATTCAGAACTCTGCTGCCCGGATCCTGGCCGATCAATATCATGTTCTGGTGCTCAATCCCGGACGACTGGACGGTGACCGGATCCAAGCCTTGGCCAAGAGCGGTCTTCATGGCGCGTTGCTCTCTCACTACATGCTGAAGCGGGAAAGCGGGCAGCGTGTGGCCGATGCCCTGACCGCCTCCAACATCCCTGTGGCCATCTATGGCGCTGCCGACGAATTTTCCACCCACGACACCGTCTATTCAGATCATGAAGCCGGCGCTTATGAGGTAACCCGTTGGCTGATCGGGAAGGGGTGCCGGCGCATTTTGAGGGTCTGGCACCAGTTCAGCCCGGCTGATTATCCCGCGTGGCTGGCACAGCGCGATTCGGGCTATCTTCGTGCCGTCTCCGAGGCAGGGATCGGGCCTCTTCCGGCACTGGAAGTTCCGATTATTCCAAGGAAGGAAGGCCAGCCCCATGAAGACTATTTCCAACTGGGTGTACGGATGCTTGCTGGATTCTTGATCGAAAGTTTACAGTCGGCCCAACCCGCTGACGCCCTGATGGTAATTTCTGATGGCGTGGTCCCTTCTGTGATCGCAGCGTGCAACTTGCTAGGGCGCACGCGAGGGAAGGATTTGTTGATTTCCGGTTACGACAACTATTGGCAAACTTCGCCCGAGTATGTCATGGAGAAGGAAGGACCGGCCGTAACAGTTGATAAGTGTAATGCGCGAATAGGGTTAGAACTGGCTAAGCTTCTGCAGCAGCGCATGGCCGGGCAACTGCCCGCAGAGCCGCAGCATCGAATTGTGAAACCGGAGTTGGTGGTCGTGTCGGCCTGACAGGTTTGGCGTCAGGCAGGAGTAGTTTGAGTTGGATTGAGCCAGAACTGGTCCGCGGTTGTGGACCAGAGTTCACGGGAAATCTTGCGTAGGAGTTATCATGGAATCGTTACAGAGGTTTGATCGTCGTTGCAAAGCCGGCTTTACCCTGGTGGAACTTTTGGTCGTTATCGGAATCATCACATTACTGATCGGTATCCTGCTCCCTGCGCTGACAAAGGCACGCAAGGCGGCCAATAGTGTTTCCTGTTCATCGAATATGCGTCAGATCGGGCAGGTGATTGCGATGTACTCGGGGGAGAACAAGGGCTTCTTCCCGTTGCAGAGCAATGATTCGGTCGATGATCCCACTACGACCACGCCTCCACGCACTGTCTCGACCTACGACGGTGCGATGATGCGATGGTTTGATGCCGTGGCATTCTTCTTGAAAGTAAACGACCTCGGCCTGAGCATGAAGGCTCGCGATCCAGCCTTGGCCGGTGTACCGGCCGATCGCGCTGCCCGGTTCAATAGGCGGATGGGGCTTCTCTGGTGTCCTGATGACGAGATGCGTGAGCGCAGTGCCCATTGGTGGCCCACAAGCTATGCGGTGCCAGGAACCGTCAACGCGTATACCAGGAAGGTCAGTGTAGATCCGTCAGTCTTCATACCGGATTCGGCGGATACGTTGTCCTCTCGCTATTCGAGCAACAAGATCACCAGGATCAGGCGTACTTCGGATGTGGCGCTGCTCGGAGAAACCTACAACGGCCAACCGTGGGGCAATCTTGCCTTTTCTGCGCTGGGTGAGTTCTCTGTCACCGGCCTGAATGCCGGACGCGACCACGGCAATTTCCGCAGCAACTGGCTCTTTGCGGATGGACATGTTGCCAGCAGGAATGAAATCCCGCACCCACTGTTTATTGGCAACATTCCTTGGACCTACTTGGGAACAAAGAAGGTTATCAATACCGAAGGTTACAGCGGCTTCGTTGCTAAGTTCACAAGATAGTCTTTGGGAGGTAAAGACCTTTCATGAAAACTCGTAGTGCGCATGTTCGCGCACCTTGGCAGGTGGAGATCCGGGAGATTTCTCTCCCGGATGCTCCACCTTCCGGGGAAGTGCTCGTTCGCGTGGATGCCTGTGGCATTTGCGGTACCGATGTTTCGGCGTTTACGGCCAGTGCCGTCCACTGGGAACCGGCCGGTCACGAAGTCGCCGGGACCGTCATGGCCATCGGACAGGGGGAGGCTCGGCTTCAGGTCGGTCAGCGCTTGGTTTTGGAAACCGCCAGTTTCTGTGGGCAGTGTGATCTGTGCCGCAACGGGCGCGTTGATCTGTGCGTCAAAGCTCCCAACTTCTGGGGTCGGCCTGCCATGGGATTCAGCGATCTCATGCTCGTTCCCTCGGCTTGTGTGGTTCCCTTTACGCAGCCGATTTCGGCGGCCATCGCGTGCCTGGCCGAGCCGGCCGGCGTGGCCTATGACATGGTGCGTACGGCCGGCATTACCCTGGGCAGCCGGGTTGCCATCGTGGGACTGGGTCCGATCGGGCTGATGGCGGCGTCGCTTGCAAAATACAGTGGCGCGTCGCGAATCGTCGCGATCTCGCGGTCGGCTTCACTGCGTCGCCTGGAAATTGCCACCGAGATCGGTTGTGAGGCCATCCCCTATGACGGCCCGCTGGATCAACTCGAATCCCTACGCTCTCAGTTTGACCATGTTCTGATGACTGCCCCGGTCGAATGCATCACTCCTGCTCTGACGTTACTCTCCTACGGCGGGGAGATGACCTACGTTGGCATCGGCACGGGAAACAAAATGATCAGCTTTGACGCCAACGATTTCCATTTTCGCAAGCTGCAACTGCGGGCCAGCTTTGCCAGCCCGGCCCTGTATCTCCCCGTAGTTCTTGATCTGCTCGCCGGCGGAATCATTCCGGGCGAAAAGATGGTTTCTCACCGTTTCGGTTTGTCGCAGATGGACCAGGCAATGCGAACGCTTCGGGATGATCGCGCCGGCGTTGCCAAGATCGTCATTGAACCAGCCAGGGATTAATACACCATGAGAGTCGGTATCATCGGAACAGGAAGCATTGCTCAGCTTCACGCGCGAGGATTAAAGTCCTGCGGCCACGAGATCGCAGCGGTCGCGGATATCAGTCCGCAGCGCGCGGGTGATTTCGCGCAGAAATGGAACACCGTCGCCTGCAGCATTGAGCAGCTCCTCGAACGAAAACTCGATCTTGTTTCTGTCACGGTGCCGAACGTGTTTCACTTTGAGGTGGCCGCTCAGGCCATCCAGGCCGGGCACGCCGTCCTGTGTGAAAAGCCCATGGCCTGCAATCCGGCTGAATCAGCAAAGCTGGTGGAACTGGTGGCCCGGCACGGCCAGCCATTCTTCGCCGGATACATGAAGCGTTCGCACCCGACCATGCAGCGGTTTCGCGAATATGCCGCACGCATCGGTACCCCGCGAAGCGGTATGGTGCGTGTTTACCATCCTTTCCCCCTCCACATGTGGGGTTGGATGGCCGAGCAACTCAAGAAGGATCCGCAGAGCCTTCGTCCGACCGTTTTCAACGACGGCGTCTTCGTCAACAGCGGTAGTCACATGCTCGATCTGTTGCTCTGGTCTGCCGGTGGTGTGCGGCGCGTGCTGGCAGCGCGATTTCAGCGACACGAGGGCGTAACCACTGACACCGCCGCTCACGCCCTCCTGGAGATGAATAACGGCGCCACCGTCACGGTGGAGTGCGGATGGCTTCCTTTAACGGGTGTCGGCCGACGCGAAAACGGGTGGGATGAAGTGCTGGAGTTGCGCGGCGATGATGGACTCGCACGGCTCTTTACCACTTGGTGGGACCGCCCGGAGACGGAGTCGCCGGTTGCAGACCTATGGCACGAGCCGACCCGCCAGACCGAAACCTTCAATGCCGGCCCGGTGGATTACTTCGCGAAAGAATATGAGTTGATTGCCCTGGCCTTACAGGGCCAGAAAGTGCCACTGGCCACGGTCACAGAAGCCGCTGCGGTGGACACCTTGATCTCTGATGTCTTTGCAGCTGCAAAATAGTGGCATGCAGACTGCATGCACAATGTTTGTGTGTTGTGTTACTCACCGATTGAAAGCATAATCTTTATGAAAGAAAAACTGGAAAACAGCGTCCAAAGCATCCGATTCGCCAATGGATGCGAAATTGCCCCGGTCATCGTTGATGGGCGGTTTCTGGGTCTGGGTTCGGTGTCGGTCAGTGGGGTTACACTTCGCCATTCACGCCGTCCGATGTTTGTAGAGATTCGTAATCCCGATGGGATCGAGCTTTCAGATTATAGTATTGCCAAACAAAGCGTCTCTCCCACCGCCGCGACGTTTGAGTTTGCCATGAAACGCCGGCAGTCGGGAATGACGGAGCGGATGCTTCACGAGGTCCGCTACCGATACGCCGCCACCGACTGGACCGCCACTCCGGAGGACGCAACCGATACGCGGCTGCGGCTGGAATTGCGTCCGGTGGTTCGCCAGATTGGTGAGTATGAGGCAATCGGGTTCAGCTATCAGTACCATTACACAAGCCCGAGTATTCAACTTTACAAGCTGCTGGACCGCAGCACTTGGGAAATCGGCGGAGATGCGCACGGCAATGAGATATGGATGCGCAATGGCTGGAGCCAGCCCATTGTGCCGATTAAGCAAACCGAGCAGCATTTCTCCACCGAGTGGCATCAGCCGAACATCAAGTATCCCGACATTTTTCAGTTTGTGCCGCTTCAAACTCAGCTGCAGGGTTTCACCTTCACCGCCTCGGCGGCGGGGGTTTTAATTACCTGGGCAACCCAGGCGTCTCATATCCGCACCCTGCTGGAAAAACCGCGTGGATATGATGAGATCGTCCATCTCCATGAGCACTGCCAGGATCTGTCTGGCGAGCTGACAACTTCCCCCATGGAGGTGCTATTTATCCCTGGTCAGTTTGATTGGGTTCAGCGCGCCAACCTTTACTGGAGCATGCAGGAACTGGTGGCAGATACCCTGCATCACCAGCTCGGTTTGCGACGCGAGCGTGTCTGCACCTATGGTGTGATCGAGGAATGGGTGATTCCAGACTTTGATCGCTATCGCCTTAATGCATTGCCCAAGTTGCTGGGCGCCGGGATTCAGTCAATCTATCTTGCCAATCACTTTGCCAACAACATGAATGTGTATGGGGTAAGTAACTTTTGCTGCCCGGTGGATCTGCGCGTTCCAGCCAGCGTAGACCCGGAAAAGCTCCGCGAATTCTGTCACGCGGCCAAGGCGGGCGGGGCATTGGTCGAAATGTGGGGCAATACGGCGCTTTCAACGCTCGCTATCATGCTGCGATCCAAGGATGCTCCGGCCGGCCATCCGGCGGCCGAGCCTACCGCCATGGATGAGCTGTCCAAGGCCGCCGATCCCTTTGTCCGCAATCCCTCGGGGGCCATCGAGGCCGATCATTACACCCCAATGTTTGCGGTCATGAACCTACGTGACGCAACAGTCCGCAACTTTTGGTCCACCCGCTGGCAAGAAGCATACGACAATCTGGGGTTGGGCGGTGTTTTCCTCGATAGTTCGTTTAATCTCAGCAGCGACAAATTCCATTATATCGGTAATCCCCAGGCCAATATTGACAATGTAACGCCCGATCAAAGCCACTTATTTGGATTTATTCGCCCGGCCGAACCGCAGCCGGGGGCCATCCTGTCACAATACATGGCATATCTCGAACTCATCGCCGAAATGCAGAAGATGGGGTATCGCTATTGCGCAGAAGACCTGGGTGTGTTTGGCCTGCACCGCCATGGCCCGGATGTTACATGGCGGGTGAAGAGTCTGCCCATGTGGAACGAGTCGTTGGCAAACTTTGATCCGGCCGCACTGCGTAAAGCCGGCGACAATCCCGACGATATATTCTTCCGCGGCCTGGCTTACCGAATGATGTGGAGCATCTTCTGGCATGCAGAGTCGGACCAGCTCAGTTTCAATTATTACGGGCCTGCTAACGTAGAAGATCGACCAACTCAATGGCATATTGATCTGCTCAAGGCATTCAATGTTGTGAATGCATCGATGGTGCGCCGGGCGATTTTGCCCGATGAAGTGGCCGTGAGATATGACAATGGGAAATGTCAAGTCATCTGGTGCTTTAAGCCCGTGGAGTTGCCATTACAACGTGAGATGGTTATTCACGATGTACTTCAAGGAACTCGAATATTAACTACCAAGTTGATTGCCAAACCACTCCATATTTATTTGATTGAGCCTGTAACTGTTGATTCTGAACTAATAGAAAGGCAACCCATTAACGAGAGAAGATCCTTCAGGCCATTACCCAATCCATTGTCGAGTCTAACGACCGGTACGGGTCTCCCAGTATCCATGAAGACTTGATAGAACTGGAATAGAGTCCTGCGTCAACACCACGGACCGATGACGAAGCATAAGCGCATCGACGCGTTGACAGGCGCTTTTTTTCGATGGCGTGTAAACGGGCCGGAGATCTTCAACAGCGACCGGGGAAGGTGGTTCACGTCGTCGGTGTTCACGGACTTCGGCGAGCTCAGTCGAGCCGGGGTGCTGCAGAAGTGTGGGGTATAGATCAGCATGGTCGGGCGTGGCAGGGTGTACGTCAACACTTTCATCGAACGGTTGTGGTGGAGCGTGAAGCACAAGAAGTGTTATCTGCGCGGGTCCGATTCGGTGAAAGAGTCACGGCTGTGGTTGGGGCGCTACTTCGGAATTTACAATCACGACCGTCCACACCAGTTCATGGGCTGACGATCGCCGGCGTCGGTAGTCGGCGATCGGGAAGCACGGCGGCGCGGACTTGAGAAGCACTGGCCTTGCGTAAACTACCTCATTCTTTTTCTTTTTCTACCCGTTGTCGGTCACTTGACGGGCCGGTCTTTTCTGATCTCGCCGTCGTTCTGTCACGTCGATCCGACGCCAGTTCAACAATGGTTTGAAGGCGACAAACAGGTTGGCCTTGCCTGGCCGCTTATATTCCAACTCAGGACGCGCCGGACGGCCCGGCTAGGGTATCGGTCAACCAGGTCAATCAACATTGATCTGTCGCCAGGTACTGCAAAAGTGGAGATCATTCCCTGAATACTTCGCCCACAGCAATCGCCGCCGGTTTGGGGCGACCGTGGACATCGAAGATGGCGGTGTTGGAGGTGCAGGGGAAACAATCGTGGCCCATCCAAAGGACCACACCGCCGCAGCGCGGAAAGCGATTTTTACATGCGCGGACCGCCCGAGAGAGTTCTGCGGCCTGCCGTTGCTGGCTCCAAGCGACGAATTCCTCCAGATTTTCAGGTTCACGGCCTTTTTCGCTGAGAAAATCCGGCCACTGAATCCACCAGGAAGTTCGCCGCCATAGGGGATTGTCCAGACTGGCCGGCAGTTCGGGCAGTCCGCCCGAAAATTCGCGGATGATTTCTACAGAACTGGCGCCGGGCACTCCAACTTCCGAGCGGAACAGGGCATCATCGTTTTCCCAATAGTTCGGCTTTGACACGTTCCACGGGCCATGAACATCCCAGTGCAGGCCCTTACCAAAATCATTCGCATCGGCGGTGAAACGAGGACCGGAGGCGCTGCTGGGGAGAAATCGACGACCGGGATCATTCAGCTGAATCAGTTGTTGCAGGCGGGCCATCAATGGGTGAGAACAATCCACAGGTTTGCCGATGCCCGTCTTGTTGCCGTCCAAAGCGCCCTGCAATTCATTCCCACCGCACCAGAGCAGTAGGCAGGCGTGGTGTTGTCGCCGTCGGATGTAGGAGGCGGCGATAGCCACTAAGTCTTCAATGGCTTGGGGATCCTCAGGGGGCCAGTTTTCCAGGCCCGAGGAAGAAAGTGGGAATTCCTGCCAAACCAAAAGGCCCAGTTCATCGCACAGGTTGTAGAAGATTTGCTTTTCCAGCACCGCCCCGCCCCAGACGCGCATGACATTGCATCCCATGTCACGGTAGGACGTCAGTTGCCGGCGATATTGATCGGCGGTGACATCAGCGAAGTTGGGGAGGATCGGAGTCCAGTTCACGCCTTGCAGGAAAATTGGCTTGCCGTTGACCTGGCAGATCCAAGGATCAGCGCCAACCGGGGCCCCCTCACAGGGTTGCCAATCGATCGACTTAAAACCCACGGTCATATTACTGACGTCCGACTGCTCTCCGGCGGCGTTGAGCAGTTGCAGTTTCAGATTGTAGAGGGGCTGAGCGCCGTGGCCGTTGGGCCACCATGAGTCGACGGGAAGATCATTCCATGTGACCTGACCTTCAAAATCGCCGGTGCGGAGAATTCGTGATCCATGCGACAGGGTCAACCGCATACAACCGCTGGCGGCCTGAACATGCAGTCGATTGACACCAGTGCGACAGACCACATCGCCAATCTCCTGGCCATCGGATACTTCGAGAGTAATGGCATCCCAAACGCCAATCTGCACCAGTCGCGGAATCCAATCCCAAGTGTAATTGAAGCGCGGCTTCCATTGCACCATCTGCGAGGTGAATCCAAGCTGGCCCAGCCAGCGCGGCGGGCAGTCGAAGACGATCTGGATACGATTATTTTGCTCGCGGAAATACTTGGTCAGGTCAAAGCAGTGGGGGATGAAGGCATTTTCAAACCGGGCCACTTCCTGGCCGTTAACCAGCAGCCAGCCGGGACCGTCCAGCCCCATGCAGCGAAGGCGAAAAGTCTTACCAGGCGTGAGCCATGGATCGGGGATGCTTGCTTCGAAAGCCCAGTGTCGATGTTCCACCCATTCGCAATCCCGCGCATTGAGTCCCACGTTCCAGTCGGGAAGCAAACCGGCCAACCGCAATGCAGATTGCACCGATCCGGGCACTTTCGCGGGCACCGCCGCTAACTCCGATGCCAGCGACATGCCGGTTTCCATGGACCGACCCCAGCCCCATTGGTAGGGTGTATATCCACGAAGTGACCACGATAAGTCAGACAGATCAAATGATTCATTCACCCAGACCACCACGTATTTAGAATGTATCGCGGCGACGTCGGCGTCTCCGCAGTTTTCAGTTTCCATTAACAAAGGTCGAGTATACCGAAACTATCGATCGAGGCACAATGACGCATTGCCAATGGTCATGCACGATCCAGGGGAAAGTCATTTGGACTGCATGACATCGATTGCAGAATCCGGATTTCGGAATGAAGAACGGTGTCCAGACCCCATTCCTGTCCCCAAATCCAGCGTTAGGTTTTCAGGTCAGGTTGAGGGGTTGAGGCCGGGAACGTCCTGGCCTCGGGTGATTCGGTTATGCTCTTACCGTCCACGCGGAG
>Ga0163144_10024903_pt1 | contig 11718 bp, 6 predicted proteins | sample OliLak19BULKMAT1_FD_123175 | JGI IMG/M metagenome (GOLD analysis project Ga0163144, IMG submission 123175) | Freshwater microbial mat bacterial communities from Lake Vanda, McMurdo Dry Valleys, Antarctica - Oligotrophic Lake LV.19.BULKMAT1 | ecosystem: Environmental > Aquatic > Freshwater > Lake... | reverse complement strand
TGAATCCTGAATCCTGAATCCTGAATCCTGAATCCTATGCCATCTGAAAAAACCGCGTCCCGACCGCTGCAGGACGTCAACATCATCGGCACGTCGCCGCTGATTTCGCCCGTGGAACTGAAACGCGAATTCCCGCTTTCACCCGCGATTGCCGAGCACGTTGGTCGATCGCGAGTCGTCATCGAAGACATCCTCCGCGGCGACGACAAACGCATCATCGCCATCGTCGGGCCGTGTTCGATTCACGTTCCCGAGATGGCGATTGAGTACGCTCGGAAACTCAAAGTGGTCGCCGACGAAGTTCAGGACCGCGTCGTGGTCGTGATGCGTGTCTATTTTGAAAAACCTCGCACGACGGTCGGCTGGAAAGGACTGATCAACGATCCTCACCTGAACGACACATTCGACATTGCCACCGGACTGCGGAAGGCCCGTCAGATTCTGCTGCAGATCAACGACGTCGGCCTGCCCGCTGCAACAGAGATGCTGGAACCGATTACGCCCCAGTACATCGCCGATTTAATCACACTGGCTTCGATCGGGGCAAGGACCACAGAATCACCGACGCATCGTCAGATGGCCAGCGGGCTTTCGATGCCCGTCGGTTTCAAGAACAGCACAGAAGGCAGTCTGGACGTGGCCATTAATGCCATGAAGGCGGCTCGCGTGCAGCATCGTTTTCTGGGGATCGATCACGACGGAAAAACGTGCGTGATGAATACCCGCGGAAATGAGCTGGTGCATCTGATTCTGCGCGGCGGTCGCAACGGTCCGAACTATGAAGCCACACACGTCGCGGAAGCCGGCAAACTGCTGCGCAGCGCGAAACTGCCTCCGCGCCTTGTGGTGGACTGCAGCCATGCGAATTCCAGCAAGGACTATCGCCGTCAGCCGATTGTCTGGAACGACGTGATCCGGCAGCGCGCTGCCGGCAACGAAGAAATCGTCGGACTGATGCTGGAAAGCAATCTTGTCGAAGGTCAGCAGAATCTGGGCGATGATCCGTCGAAACTCGAGTACGGCATCAGCATCACGGACGGCTGCATCAGCTTTGAAGAGACCGCCGAACTGCTGCGATCGGCGAGAGCAATGCTGGCGTGACAGGAACGTGGGGCAGGCTTTCCAGCCTGCCTTACTGATGAGTCAGACGCAGGCTTTTCAGCCTGCCTCATGCTGATGAGTCAGAGGCAGGCTGAAAAGCCTGCCCCACGGAAAACTCACACGACTGACCGCGGTGCCCCGGCTCGGCTGAACGCGCGCCAGACGAAGAACCAGATGACGGCCATCAGCGCGACGGCGATCAGGACGGCAAGCCAGGCCTGCCGGCTCGCGCGATCCGTCATCGTCTGAACCGGCTGCAGCGCTGCATCACGCTGCTCCTGCACGATCACAATCCACCCCGTTCCCTGAACCGGAGCCATGGCCGCCATCCATTCGCCTCGAAACGCATTCGCAGATGAGTTATCGAGCCGTTCGACAGGATCGCGATAACGCTCCAGTTTTGCCGCACTAAAGTCGCCGGGTGTGGCATCCAGTTGCTTCCGGATTTCGGCGACAGTGGGTTCATCCATAGTGAGCTGCCCGAAAAGTTCGTCGTCACTTTGAGCAGCCTCGGCGGCACGCACAAATGCTTCCGTCAGCAACGGGTGATCCAACAGCCCCAGTCCGCCCGAATCCTGGTACTCTGCCAGTGCGATAATGCGTTCCACGCTTGTGGAACCGGGGCCGACTGCGTCTGCATCAATCATCCGTTGTCCAAGGCGTGCCTGGAGTTCGCCCAGATGTGCGGATCTGGCGAAAACGCCGATGACATCACCGGCCGAGTTGTGCACTGGGACACTCAGTGCCACCGTCATCCGATCGGTTGTTGTGCTTTTGTAGGCGATACTGACATGTCGTAATGTCAGGGGCGAAATGTCCTCCGGAATTCGTTCGCGGTCGTAGTCGAGACCTCGACCGTGAAAGTAGTCGCGATAAGCGAAGTTGCGTCCAATCGTGCGATCACTGAAATCACGCCGCCAGATCTGAAATCCAGCGCGGTCGGTTAGAAACCAGCTCGTGTCAATGCCACGCTTACGACGTGCATTGGAGGCATTTGCACGTTCCCATGCCCTGTCCAGCAACTGCATCCACGGCTTTCTCTCCGCAATTGGCCTGGCCTCATCGGATCGCATTTCTGAGACGATATCGTCGGAGTTTCTCTGCATCAGCTCTTCAAGTTTGTCCGTCAGCTCCTTGTCGGAAAGGATCGTTTCCAGTTCGTCCAGCCGGTCATCCAGTTCATGCTCCAGCGCGGCCGCCTGCAGCCGCGCGGAGAGGGCGTCGCTTTCCAGAGCTCGGGTCGTCAGCTGTTGTTCCGTGATTTCCAGATTTCTGCGCAGGGCATTCACGAAGATCGGTACCATCGCGGCCATCAGCAGCACTGGAGCCACAACGCCCAGGATCAGCAGCGGACGACGAGCCCGCTGGCGGTCACGGGTATCCAGTTCATCGCGCACGGCCTGAGCATTCGGCAGTCGATTGCCGGGGTTGACAGCCAGACATCGGTCCACGATTTCGGCCAGCGATCTGTCGACTCCTCTGACGCTGCGATGAGCCGTTGCCAGGCCGGAGGTCCGGAGCATCTTTTGATACGCCTTCAGCCGCTCGTCCAGGGACTGAGCCGATTCGAGCTGCCGCTGAGTTGACTCGTTCCGGTGCGGCGGGTTGCCGGTGAGCATGTGATACAGCAGGGCACCGACGGCATACACGTCCCAGCGGGCATCGGGCAGAGCTTCGAGATCGGCCTGTTCCGGAGCCATATAATAGAGTGTTCCGAGTGCCGGGCTTTGCTCATGCGACATTCGCGACTGGCCGAAGTCGCAAAGTCGAGCGTGCAACTGTCCATCGAGCAGTACGTTGTCGGGCTTGAGATCGCAGTGCAGCACGCCGGCACCGTGAGCATCGATCAGCGCGCTGCAGATTTCGCGGATGATCCGGATGGATTCGTCGACCGAAAGTGCGCCCCGGGCGAGATGGTTTCCCAGCGAACCGTTTTCGACGAACTCCATCACAAAGTAGGGCGGTTCCGCATTCCAGCCGACGTCCAGAAGTCTCACGATGTTGCGCGACGTATAGACCGCCGCGAGTTTCTCGACTTCGCGGCTGAGCATCGACCAGTTCAGACCTCGCCGATGAGGATAAAACTTGATCGCCACCATGCGGCCTGTGCGGTCTTCACGAGCCAGCCACACGGTGCCGTAGGCACCTGTTCCGAGGCGGCGAACGATCGAATAACCTTCAATCTCGGCCGGCGGCTTGTTGACCAGCAGACTCAGCTGCCGTGATCGTTCACGGTCATCATCGCCCTGGATTTCTGTGTCAGTGGAACCGGTCACCGTGGCTGTCCTGCCTGTGATTCGCTGTGGAGCATCGGCGGAGGGTAGCCTGTGGCTTCCGCATCAGGAACTGAACATTCCCGTACGTCCCGCTTGCCGAGCGGGACTTCGTGGCTTGCCGCGACCTGAGTGCATGAGATCCACCGGAATCGGGCTGTCTGAGTGATCGCACGCCGCACGGGTTCGCATTACGGCGAAAGTCCTTTCCGGGAGAAAGGACCTTCCTCAACAATCAAGCGGAATTACACCACGGCCTGATATTGCCACGCTCTGGCTTTGAGGCTCCTCACGTCCCGGCGCATCGGGATGAGTGCTGCTTTACGATTCGTAGATGCTCGACCAGGCATTGCAGTAGTTGCAGCGAATCCTGCCGTCCGGCGAAAGTTCCGCCGTGCTGTCGACCGTCGCCCCACAGCTGCGACACTTGCCGGCGGCGGAACCTGGAGGCAGCTGGCTCAATGCATTCAGCGCTCGGCGTCTTTCATCAGACTTCGCCGGCCCTGAGTGGTCATTGGACGGTTCTGAATTCTTCATCGCTCGGTTGACGTTCCTGAAGACATTGAAGAACACGAACCCGGAGGTTCCCAGAGTGACCAGGAACATCAGTCCGACGAAGGCGGCAACAACGATGAAGACAGTATTGAATGCCATGTGACCTGAACCCGATCGGCAGATTTCAACCTGGCCCCTGAACGTCTGTTTCGGACGCCGAGCACGACCGGAATGATATACAGTCGGCCGCAGCAAGTCAGCGCCATTCCAACCTCGTTCCCAAGCTCCAGCTTGGGAACGCACGTTTTCGAAGCTCTGCTTCACTATTCACGCATGGCAGAACATTGACCACCTCATCGCCATTGCGGGAAGCAGAGCTTCCGGGAAGGGCGTTCCCAGGCCGGAGCCTGGGAACGAGACGAACGAGACGAATCAACCCCCTCAGTCTTTCCGCCACCGATTCCACCGGACTGCGGTAAAACTCGTGGCGGCAACTCCAGCAATGATACCAATCACCCAACACGCACCGATTGCCAGACGCCTCCAGCGGTTAAGTCGAAAAGGGGTTCCTCCAAAGGATGTGGACACAAGGAAACCAAGGCTGCCGCACGTCGCGTAGAATGTGATTCCGCCGACTACGATCGCAAGCACACATCCGATCGCGACTTCAAGGATTGTTAGTGATCGCTGTCGCCGTTCGGACAATGCCGGAGGTGACACAGCAACTGGTGCCTGGTACGGATTTTGATCATCGCCCGTTGAAGTCATGATTGGGCTCCCCGGCATCATGCTACAGTGCGCAACGTCGTCTTGTCCCTTTCGGCGATTCACCAACGGAGTTCATTCATGAAATCATGTCAGCCTGCCGGGCTCAGGTTCATCGCAGTTGCCCTCGTTGCGACGTCGCTGCTGATCATCACCTGCAACCAGGCAACCGCGCAGCCGCCAGCCATCGAGAAATTTCTGACCGAAGGCCGGCTGGCCGATGGGGCTGCTGCGATGGAGCAGGTGCTCAAGACGAAGCCGGAGGATGCCGCCGCACGATTCAGCTTGGGGATGACTCAGGTGCTGCAGTCGGTCGAAAAGCTTGGTCAGGATCAGTTTCGATTCGGCCTGCTGGGCGGTCGCCGTCGAGCGATGCCAATGATGAGGCTGCCTATCGCGGAAAACGATCAGCCGGAACAAATCAGCTACGCCAAGTTCCGGACGATGATTCAGACATTTGTGACCGGCCTGACGACTGCTGAAGCGACGCTCGCGAAAACGAAACCGACTGGCGTGAAACTGGCGATCAAGGTTGGTCAGATCAGACTGGACCTGGATGCTGACGGAGTCGCCACGGATGAAGAATCTTTCTGGAAGATCCTGTCGGCGATGCAGAGCGGTGGACGAGTCGATGAAGCGGCCCCCGACGTCAATCAGTTCGAGATCGCCTTTGACGACGCAGATGTGCTCTGGCTGCGAGGCTACTGTCACGTCATGTCGGCGTTGGGCGAAACGATGCTGGCCTATGATGGAAAGGATCAGTTCGAACGCGTGGCTCACCTGTTCTATCCGAAAGTCGATACGCCGTATCAGTATCTGATTGACGAAGGTGTGGGGCCGTTTTTCGGATTCAATGGGCAGAACGTTCTGGATCTCATCGCGCTGATTCACACCGTCAATTACGAAGTCATTGAACCGGAGCGGATGAAGACCGCTCTGGGACATCTTGAGGCAGTCATTGCGCTCAGCCGTGAGTCCTGGAAACTGATCAATGCTGAAACCGATAATGATCGCGAATGGCTGCCGAACCCGAAACAGACAGCCGCTATGGGTGGAATGAAAGTTTCGCCGGAAATGCAGATTCAGTGGCATGAGTTTCTCGACGAAGCGGAAGCCATCCTGCAAGGCAAAAAGCTGCTGCCGTTCTGGCGAGGCATCAAAGGCGGCTTTATGCCGATCGACGGGAATCTCCCCGTGAATCCTGACCTGGGCATCAACCTCCGCAGGTTCTTCACAGAGCCGACTCGATTCGATCTCGTGCTCTGGCTGCAGGGAACCGGCCTGCAGCCCTATCTGGAAAAAGGCGAACAAACCGACCCGGACAGCTGGCGTAAAATCATGAACGCATTTCAGGGCGAGTTTTTCGTCTTCATGGCCTGGTTTAACTGATTGTCGGAGTCTTTCCGGATCTCGCGACGTCTTTACGTTACAAGCACGAAGCGCCAGCGAGTGGTCGGTCTGGCAAGCCAGCGAGTGCTCGAATTCCGGAACACTCGCTGGCGCGCCGTGCCTGAGCGTGTTTTTGCGTCCCGCCGCCGGTTTCTTCCGCTCGCCGCGTTGCCGGAAGTGAACTAGACTTCGCGGACGGATCGCCAGTCGCCCGGAAAACCCCTGACATTGAGCCCCTCTTATGTCGTTGCCAACCTGTCCGTCCTGTGGCCAGTCGGTGCTCGAAGATAATGTCGTCGACTGCCCTTTCTGCGGTGCCGCGATGGACGGATCACGCGGCGCGAAAAATACGCCTCGACCGAAGGCGAATCCGGTCGCCAATCGCCCCGGAGCCAGAAAAATCCCGGCAAAGCCGGACGTGCCGTCGTCGCAGAATGAACCAGCGGCGGAAACACCAAAGCCGATTTCCCGCCCGATTGCAACAGCCCGTGCCAGCAAGCCGAAGGTCGACGAAGACGACCCGTTCGGGATGGGGACTTCCGCGGCAGCTCTGGCCATTCAGGCAACCGCTAAGCCCGAAAAGGGCCGCCTCCACAAAGTAACTTGCCCGATGTGCGAGCAGGTGGGGTTTGTCCCAAAGAGCGCTGTCGGAAAATCGGTGCGGTGTGCCAACGAGAAGTGTATGGTTCCAGTGTTTCTCGCCGACGACCCGACTGTAATTTCGGGAGAACGCAAACCGGCGCGCATGTCAGATGCCGCTGAAGCAGCACGAAAGTCGGCGGAGTCAGCGACGCAGGTCAAACGCAGTCCGATGATCATGTATGGGATTGTGGGTGTCGTGCTGCTGGGATTGGCATTCGGCGTCGTGCAGTTGCTCAATCGCAAGCCCGATACGACTGATCTGAACACCCCGGTGTCGATCGATCCGAAGAACTTCGGCCCGGATGACGACGAAATTGTCCGGCTCCAGGCGGCGGCCGACGCAATAGCCCAGGCGGCCATCGACGCCGCAAACCCCCGACTGGAAGTTGCCGCACTGGTCAAGCGGATGATCGGCCTGGCTCGTCAGCCCGTTCGAGACAAAGCTCTTGCCCGCCGTATGACGGGAGATCTCTACCTGCGGTTGTCGGATTCGAAGCTGGCTGCACAGGAATTCAATCAGCTCGTCGACTTGGAACGCAGCCGTGCCTTCTATCGCATGGAACCGTACATTTCGCACTACTGGCGTTCGGTGACAGCCGGTGATCAGGACGCTGCGAAAAAAGCCTTTGAGGATGCACTTGCCGAACGGCAGAATCTGGCGAAGAGCGGGCGATCCGGCACGGAAGCCGCGCTGGGACTTGCCGCCGCACTGGTCAACGAAGGCCGACAGGCGGAAGCCGTACAACTCGTCGGTTCGCGTCAGCTCGATGTGACCCAGGCAGGCAACCGTGACGCAACGACCAGTACTGCCTGGTTCTTTGTCGCCGGCCGCTGCCGGGACGCCAGTCTGCCGATTCCGGCCGTGCTGGAAACATTACTTTGGAATGATCCGCTCAGCACCGCGGTAGCGGTGGACCTGGCCATCCAACAGCGCTGGACGGAAGCGATCGGATGGGCTGTTGCTCTGACGGATGGCCGCACGACTGCTGATTCCCTGGTGGCCATCGCTGAAATCGCGGCTCTGCGGAACGTCCCGGCAGACGTGATCACACAGTTCGAAACGGCGGCCGCCGCTGCCGATGCCGTGCATGGCTTACGGATTCGGGCGGCCATTGCTGCGGTGTCAAAAGATGCAGCGAAACTGGACGCTTGTCTGGCAGCGATGCAACAGCTTCCGGTACTTGCGGCGATTCCGCTGCCGAATTCCACGGAACTTGTCCAGCAGGCAGTTCCCGATCGCAGCAGCGCGTTAAAACAGGGGATTGCCATCGCGGAAATCGCCAAAGCCGCTGCCGTGGCAGGCACGCCGGACCAGGTTGCAGCCGCGCTGGCGCGATTGGCCTCGGATCTTGCCGCAGCGGCACCTCAGACCGCCGCTCTGAGGACACTCACGATCGACATGGAGGCGAATGAAGCGGCCTACAAGAAACGCATCGCCGCCGAAATGCGAGTTGGAGATGTCAATCAGTTCACCGCCATGTTCCGCAACTATCGCAAGCACATCGAACAGCTGGCCACCGCCGCTGAAGACCGCCGGTTGCTGCATCTGCTCCTGCTGTCCCGCGTCGTGCGTTCAGGAGGACTGGTTTCCGTTCAGGAAGCGATCAACGGCTCCGCCGAACTCAAACAGGAAGTCTTGCTGGACGAGCTCAGCGGTATCATCGCCGTTGCCGCACGGATGGCAGGGAAGCCGTTTCCGGAATTGTTCACTCCGGACGTATCTTTGCGACAGGGTCAGGCTGGCTTCGGCAATGCGCAGACGGCCGTCGGCGTCGCAGACAGTCTTGAAATTGCGTGGGCGAACCGCGACGTGAAACTTGCAGCCGGTCTGCAGGATCTCGCCAACTCCAGCGGTGGGAAATCCATGCCGGGACTTCGTGAGGCACTGTTTTGCGAACTGATTGAATCGTCAGCGACCACCTGCAAAGCGCCGGAAACAGTGCTCGCCGCCATCTCAACTTTGCCGGCGCAGGTCTTTGGCATCTGGCGGGAAGAAGCCAATGTGATCGCTGCCCGCGTCTTCGCAGATCGCGGGTTGGAGAAACAGGTCGAAGCCTGGATCGTCGGTCAGAAGCTGTCCGCATTCGAACAGTTTACTCTGCTCTATGGTATCTCGCTGGGACTTCTGGAACGCCCTGTGCCGACCCGGGACAGCGTTGCCGAAAAGTCGTCCGCCGGCTCGGGTCAATGACGCCCCGGCGTTCCGCCTCGGCGAGCGGTGGGTTTCCATGTCGTTCCTTTCTGCCGGAAAGGAATTTCGCTCGGCGAGCGGTGAGTTTCCATGTAGTTCCTTTCTGCCGGAAAGGAATTTCGCTCGGCGAGCGGTGAGTTTCCATGTAGTTCCTTTCTGCCGGAAAGGAATTTCGCCGCAAGGCGAACCTGTGCGACGCGCGATCCCCAGGGCAGACTGGTGTTGACAGTCCGGATGCACTCAGGTCGCTTGCCGCACTGCTTGTGTCAGGAGCCGCATGGCTGCTGTTTTCGCGACGACCTGATCTGACGGCGACTCAGGTCCGAAATGTCCTGCTGATGTCCGCCGAAGACAGCGACGTTCCCGGATTCGATCAGAACACCGGTGCCGGAATCCTCAACGCCGCTCGCTCGATGGCCGCGAACCGCGATCATTTGTTGCTGCCAAAGATCGCGGGAGTGACCCTTGCGCGGCGCGAAGGAGCAACGGTTGTCGAAGTGAGCGGCAAGGTCGAAGCCTCCGATCCGTACGATCGTTGGCTGCAAGCAGCGTTCGGTGAATCGCCCGAGCGTGATGCGTGGACGACCGTAGTTCACAGCCGTCCCGAGGGAACCGAAGACGGCGTCTTCGGAACGATCCGAGTCGTGCAGGACGAATCGAAGGTTGTCCGATAGTCCAGAGCAGCTTTGACGACGCATTAAGTTCGGGCTAAGAGATAGCGGCTTACTGTTGTCTCCCGGCGCTCCAGGACTCCGTCGGCTGGGTTTCAATGATTGCATGTGACCAGCCTGAATCAGGGTGCAGAACGAGGATTCCCGCCGGCGGAGCGGCGGGCCAACAGTAGGCAGAACAACCGTAGGCGGAACAACCGGAAGTTGGTGTTGATTGACAGATGTCTCCGTGTCCGGTAGCGTCGGCGCGCAGATTTGCGTCGACACCGTGGACAAGGCAACTTCTGATGCTGCTCAACACTTGGTTGCGTGCGCTTCGTCGTGTTGTTGTTTTTGAATGCAAACGCTCGGTGCTGCGTCGCCGGAAACGGTTGAGCGACCGCGTTGCCCGGCCGGCCGAATCGCTTGAGTCCCGCGTGCTTCTGACGATCGAGGTCGACACCCCGTTTGGAGCACCCGGCGGGCCGTTGGCCCAGGTGGCCGAACGATTCGACGCGAACGCAACTCTTGATCTGGTGACGTTGTCTGCGTCCGGCCACCTGACGGTCGCTCTGAACGGCGGCGACGATGCCTGGTCATCGATTCAGACGATCAATCCGGGTCTGTCGAGTGGCGTTGGTCTCGCTTCCGGTCGGATCAATGTTGATTCCTACGCGGATCTGGCGATTCAGTCGGCCGACGGAATCACGATTGCACTGAGTGACGGCGCGGGCGGTTTTTTTGTGACACAGTCGCTGACTCCGGCACTGGCCGGGCAGATGGCGCGCAGCGGCGGATTACCCGTGGGACTCACGTTGGGACTCTTTGATGAAGATTTCTCAACCGACCTTGCGGTTGTCGTGCCCGGAACAAACGAGTTGCTGGTCTACCGCGGTCTGAGCAATGGATCGTTCGGCAGCCCGATCAGGTACTTGTCCGGAGGCACTGAGCCGGTGTCCGTCATGACCGGTCAATTCGTCGGCAGCGATGCACCCGATCTGGCGGTCGCTCACAGCAACGGAATGATCGCATTCTTCGCGGGCGATGGCACCGGAGCGTTTACTCTGCAGACGAGTCAGATCGTCACAGCAGCGGACGGGACAACACCGGCCTCCATCAGATCGCTTGCGGTCAGCGACTTCAATGGTGACGGCGAATCCGACCTGGTTGTCACGGCGACCGACACAGCCGTGGTGCTGCTGAATCAAACGGACACGCTGTCGTCGAGCCCCATCGTCAACGGACGATTCGACCAGGGACTGACGGGCTGGACAACTCAGATTGTCGGACACACCGGCACTCAGCGTCCCGGAATGATCTCGGGGCTGAACGGTTTCGCACGGTTCACTGAGAATGAATCGTTTCTGACATCGCTGCAGCAGACATTTGTCGTCCCGGGCGATCCTCAGACGCTGTCGTTTGAACTGCGTTCACCGGGACTCGAACTTTCTGCTGCTGGAATTCCGGATGCGTTTGAAGTCTCCCTGCTGAACAGTGCGAACAGCTCGCTGGTACCGACGCATCGACCGGTTGCGACTTCGTTCTTCAATGTCATTGCGGGCGGGCAGGCGTCGCTGGCCGGTGGAGCCACGTTTAACGGCACGACGGTGACACTGGACATTTCCGGTCTGGTCCCCGGATCGAACGCCACGCTGATTTTTGATCTTGTCGGGAATCCACCCGGTACGGCGTCGACGGTTGTGCTGGACAATGTCGTGATCACGCCGGAACGCATCACCCGGGATACGTTTTCAGTCGTCACATTGCCGGGTTCGTTTCTGGACGCAACCGGGGTTTCCGTCGGCGACGTGAACGGCGACGGCCGGCCCGACGTACTTGTGACGGATCGCACAGCCGACAGCCTGCTCGTGTTTTTTCAAAATGGTCCAGCGGCCGGCACATTTCTTCGTACGGATGTCTCACTGGCTGCATTCGGAAACGATCCGGTCAGCGTTGTCGCAGGCGATCTGCTGATTGGCAGCACCGACGATGACATCGCCGTCGGATTGTTCACATCCAGCCTTGTCGTGTCGGGACTTGATGTCGACACGCTTGCTCCAGCGGCAACGCTGATCAGTCCGGTTCCGAATGCTGTCAACACCGGCGTCACCAATCAGATCGTCGTCGAATTTTCCGAACGAGTGCGTGATCACGGCAGCGGCGGAAACAATTCCGTGACCAGCCTGAATGCGTGGCGCCTGACCGAAGCCGG
>Ga0163144_10024902_pt1 | contig 11718 bp, 10 predicted proteins | sample OliLak19BULKMAT1_FD_123175 | JGI IMG/M metagenome (GOLD analysis project Ga0163144, IMG submission 123175) | Freshwater microbial mat bacterial communities from Lake Vanda, McMurdo Dry Valleys, Antarctica - Oligotrophic Lake LV.19.BULKMAT1 | ecosystem: Environmental > Aquatic > Freshwater >... | reverse complement strand
TGGATCGCAAAAACTCTTCTGGCCGCTGCCGCGTGTGTGCCGTAGCCTACACTCAAACTACATGCGCAACGGGGGCTATGCCTACACCACAATCATCAGCAGCAAGTACCATGGCCAAACCCTGCTCTCCCACTTGGCAAGCCTTTACGCCCACTCAACCCCGAAAGCCTGGCAACAAAAACTGAACAGCGGCGAAGTCACCCTCAACGGCGTCACCGCCACCGGAAGCGAATCGGTCACCTTAGGCCAAACCCTGGTCTGGAACCGTCCCCCCTGGATCGAACCAGACGCCCCTCGGCACTTCGAAGTCCTGTTTGAAGACTCCCATCTGTTGGCCGTCAACAAACCCAGTGGGCTGCCCACCCTCCCCGGCGGCGGATTCATGCAGAACACCCTCCTGCGCTTGGTGCAAAAGCAAACCCCCAACGCAAACCCTGTCCACCGGTTGGGCCGCGCCACCACCGGCATCGTCCTCTTCGCCAAAACACCGCAGGCGGCCTCTACCCTATTCGCAGACTGGAACACACCCAAAATCCAAAAAATCTACCGGGCGCTGGCTCAAAACGTGGCGCAGTACGACGCCTACGAAATCCTCACCCCCATCGGCCTTGTACCGCACCCGCTCATCGGTTCCGTGTGGGCCGCCAACCCAAGTGGCAAGCCTTCAAAATCACTGGCCAATGTGATCTCCCGCACCGCCAGCACGACAACGTTTGAGGTAAGTCTAAGTTCGGGCCGCCCTCATCAAATCAGAATCCATCTGGCATCCATCGGCCATCCCCTGGTCGGCGATCCTCTGTACGGCTTAACCGGCCAGCCTCTTGAACATCTCCCCGGCCTGCCCGGCGATGGAGGATATTTCCTGCACGCCCAATATCTAAAATTCCACCACCCCATCACCGGAGAACAAATCAATCTTGAGGCCGCTTTGCCGTCCGGATTCTCATTGCATCAGTAGGTTCACGGCGGAAATCCCATGAGGTCGGCTTTGAAACCTACGCGATCCCTCGATTCCGAATGCTAACGAAGCGGGTTTCCTTACACTTTGAAAATTGTGGTTATCAGGTCTAATGTCGGGACGGCCCGTTTTTGCGCTGCACTATTCAACTGAGTAATTCACAACTTCCGAGAACTGGACTTCAGGCCAACTTCCTAATGGCGAGTGTTCCGTCCAGAATGGCTCCCGTTGGTGGATGCTTTCAGAACTTTTGCCTCGCTGCGGGCGTGGCTGGGCGGCTGCTTTTTGATCAGGTGCCATGGGTTGCGACGGCGTGATAGTCGCGTTCGGGCGGCGCGGTTATGTTCGGATTGCCTTCTTGCAAGGCGACCGGCTGGCGGCTGGTATGTGATCAAAGTGGGCGCAGGTGATGGAACTCCAACGTTCCCTAACTCGTTGGGTCTGTTCCAGAATCCTGGACGGCCTGAGGTCGTTTCGTTTGGCTTCGATCTGGAGACGAGGCACACATTAATCAACGACGTTGGCGAACCGTGCGAAGCGGTGTGGGCTTCTCCGACGAAATCCTGGAGACTACACCTGCACGTTTCTCCCGGTGTCCGGGGCACAACTTCGAGACCACATGACTTACACGCTGTGGTTCTACGGCCACGATGAGTTCGCCGCAGTTCAGCTTGTGTGGCTGACTCGAACGGCAAGCCGCCGTGGAACGATGGCTTCGACGAACGTTTTCGTGCAGATCAACCTAATCTCAGCCGATAGGCTTCGCGGCACGAACGGCGCCCCGTAGTCAGTCATTCGACAGCCCTAGAGCTAGAGCGGCATCGCGGGCTTGGCCGACACTGTGACGCCCAGTTCCGTGGCGAGCCAAGCCTTGGCGAGCCCCCATTGACGGATTACGGTCCGTTCGGACACTCCTAAATATACCGAGACTTCCGCCACGCTCAATCCCCCAAAGAAGCGAAGCTCCACGATCCGAGCCTGGTTCGGATCGAGCTGCGCCAGCGCCGTCAATGCGTCGTCCAACTTCGCGACATCTAACCCGCGATCAAAAACCGGAAATGCGGCCTCGTCAAAGGGTACTGCGCCCACGCTTGCCGCTCGCTTGCCGGCGGCCCGGCGGCGCGCATCTGCACTCATCAATCGGCGCATCACCGTAGCGGTGAAAGCGAAGAACTGTACCCGGTCCCGCCAGTCGCCCTTGGGATCGGCGGCGAGTTCCAGAAAAGCCTCATTGATCAGGACGGTCGGCGTGAGGGTGGCTCCAGGGTTTGAGCGCAGGTGACGCTGGGCAAGGGTCCGCAACTGGCCGTAGATCGACTGAAAAAGCTCATCCGAAACGGTCTGGTCGCCAGCTCCCCAGGCCCGCAACAGGGTTGTGATGTCGGCAGCCACGATGTTTGTGTAGCATACCAGAAAGGTTGCGGTCCGAACGTTACGGCACCGCACGAGTGGATTGACCATACTTCACAGGCGGAACGACCTGGTCGTTCCCTGGGACACGGTGATGCAGCCGGCCGCTGCTGTCGGCGTGAACATCCCACAGGACAGTGGATGTTTCTACCCGTTCGCCAGAGGTTTTCGGACAGATTGCCGATAGGACGACGGCTCCATCGTCCTTGCGCACCCCCAGCTTCATGTCCGTGCACGTCCTCTGAAACGTGGCGACGCCGGGGCCGGCACTAAGGCGGCCATCCTTATTGTGAAATCCTCTCAGCGCTGCGTAGGATTCCACCCGTGTCTTCGTGTCGCTCTTCAGGCAGGATGCCACCGCAACCGGAATACCGGCTGAGTCGACTCCATATCGGATGTTGTTGCAGGTGTTTGGGAATGTACTCGGCTCCTGCGCGAGTGCGCTTCCGCCGCCGAGCGCGACAGCAAGGACAGCCGTTCGTCTGATTGCTGAAAGAGCCAGCTTGATACTCATGATTGTTCTCATCGCGGCCGGAGCGATTCAGCTGGAGCCGGCGACTCACAAAGAATACTGGTAAGAATCTTCCAGAAAGTGACACGCTAATTCAAGTATTTTCTCGACACCGCGTGAGGCGAATCGAAGCGTCGAGCAGCCAGTCCAGAGCTTGCCCTATCCACCCAGCACGGGGAAACGCCAGCAAGCCGGCCCTCGCGGAGTTTCTGCGTCGCCAGCCAATCTTCGGTGCCCTTCCGATCACTCCGCCCCGTGGGAGCACCTGACTCACAAAAAGATTTCCACCCTCCGTGGCACCTTTCGAGTACTTTCTACCAGTATCTATGTGGAGCCGGACGCCAGCGACGCTGGCCGGTTGGCCCGGTCCCTCTGCAAAATTTTCGCAGCGGCGACAACACCAAAGTGGAGATTCTATTCATGCTCAAAGATTTGCGACGGTTGGCGGCTCAAGCGCCGGGAAGATCCCGAATGATGGCGATGCTGGTGGCTGCTGCGATTGGCGCGGCGAGTGGCCACGCTCAGGTCGTCAATGGCGATTTCTCGCAGCCCGCCGTAACCAAGATGAAGCTCCTCCCGCAGAAGCAAGTCAACGGCTGGAAGACGACTGACTCGAAGGGTGAGATCGAGATCTGGTCGGATGGTTTTGCTGTTGGCGGATACTCCTTCAAGGCCCCTCCCGGCATGAAACAATTCGCCGAGGTTAATGCCAATAGCCACGGCAAACTATCGCAGGAGGTAACGGGAATCAAGGCCGGGAACCAATACGGATTCTCTTTCTGGCATCGGGGGAGGCACAGCGACACGGAAGTAGACACGATCGAAGTCACCGTGATGGATGGTGGTAAGGAAGTGTGGAAGAGGACCTTCAGCACGACAAGAGCGGCTTGGAAGCAATACACGGTGAACGTGGGAGTCAAGAACGGCGGAGGCCCCGCTGTACTCGCTTTTTCATCCAAATCCACCGCTAGCAAGGATGACTCCGTTGGCAACTTCCTGACCGGTATCAAGCTCGATTCGTCTGTCGTGCCTCCACCATGCGTAACAAATGCAGTGGGAGACTATCTATGGACCACCGACAATCGGCAAACCACGAAGGGCAATGGAAAGCTCGAAACTGGCGGAGTAGTCAAGCTGAATGCTGACCAAATGGCCGTCGCCCAAATCGGTACGCCCTTGCGCGATGCAAGGAAGGGCGTCTGGCAGATCACCAGCGATTGCCGGGTGACCATCGACTGGGAGAACGGCAAATTCTTCGACAACTTGACCATGAGCATCGACGGCAAGCAAATGACAGGCAAGAACCAAATCGGCACGATAATCACGGGCACAAAGAAGTAACCAACGTCTGAACTGCAGGCATGGATACTTCAGCGCGGCGCCGCCCTTCACAGGGTGTGCGCCGCTATCCATTTCCCCTCTCGACTAAACTGCTGGCCCACTGCGCCAACAGAGGAGATATCCTTGCGCAGCCAGGGTTTAGTGTCTTCTGTAGGAAATGGTTTGGGCCGCTTGCGCAAATGCTCCGCGGCAAAGAATACTGGTAAGACCCTCTGCAAGAGTGATCAGGGGAACGAATTTCTGATCGTGCCGGAAGGACTCCGGAAGAGGGACAGCGTGAAGTGAAATCAAGCCAAGACGCCAGCGATCGGTGGAATCATGTCTGTGCGTTGTCCTCGCTCCTGCTCGATTCCCCGAAGCCGGACTGGAAGTACATTCTGGATCGTGAATGCGGCACAGACAGTGAGCTTCGAGCCCAAGTGCTCGAGGTTTGCAACAACTACTCCGAAACCGATGAGTTCTTTGGCGTACCGGTGGGCTCGCCCCTGATTCTCGAAGACTCCCTGGTGGGACAACGGATCGGGGCCTGGAAAGTCCTGCGCATTCTGGGCGAAGGCGGGATGGGCCGGGTTTACCTGGTGGAGCGGGCCGATGGCGTGTTCACACAACTGGCGGCGCTCAAAGTCATCCGGGAAAATTCCGATCCGGCATCAATCCGGCGGTTCCAGACAGAACGCCGCATCCTGGCCATGCTGGAACATCCGTCGATCGCTCGCGCTATCGACGGCGGCGCAACCGCCACGGGCGCTCCCTATCTGGTGATGGAATTCGTGGAGGGCGGCCAGCCGATTGACGAATTCTGCAAACACAGCCCCGTTAAAGAAAGAGTCCGCTTGTTTCTCCAGGTGGTGGAAGCCGTCGAGGCGGCGCACAAGCATCAGGCCGCACACCGCGATTTGAAGCCGGCGAATATTCTTGTGACCTCAGGTGGACTGCCCAAAGTTCTCGACTTCGGAATCGCGAAGCTGTTCCAGGAGAATCCGCAATCTCCCGACCAAACCAATGCGGCCCAGGGCGCGCTGACTCCCACCTACGCGAGCCCCGAGCAACTGCTGCGGGAGCCGACTTCGCTTTTGAGCGACATCTACTCTTTGGGCGCCGTCCTGTACAAGATGCTCACTGGCCGCACGCCACGTGACTTGACAGGCCTCAATATTTTGCAGTCGGTCCGGCTGGTGACGGAATCCGATCCGCCGTCGCCGAGCGCCCTTACCGAAGAGGTGGATTCGGAACTCGACGCAATTGTGATGATGGCGATGGAGCGCAGTCCATCTCGTCGCTACGGCTCGGCGACGGAATTCGCCGCAGATCTACGGAGGTATCTTGAAGGAGTCCCCGTCAAAGCCCGAAAAACAACCCTGGTGAATCGCGCGAGCCGTTTTGTCCGGCGGCATCGCGGTGCCTCGTTGGCCGCTTCGGTATGCCTGCTCTTGGCTCTTGGAGCGGGGGCGAGCGTACTCCTCGGTTGGCGCGCAGAGAACCAACGTCTCCAACAGCTACAGAAGACTGCTCGCGGGGTAATTGGCGAGTATCAGAGCCAGTTGGCCAAGCTGAGCGGCCATACGACGCTTCTCGACCGGATAGCGTCGGACGAGAAGAAATACCTGGACAACATCCTTGCCGATGCCGCTAAAGACCCGGATCTCCGCCGGCTCGTCGCGTCCGCTTACGGATCCCTGGCGGGCTACCAAGTATCGGACAAGTTCGCGGCCGAGGATACCCTGCTCACGTCCATGTCGCAGTGGCGGGAGGTTTTGAAGGGAGAGGCTACAAGCTCGGACCGGTTGCAAATGGCCGGCACCTTGCGGCGTCTCGGCTGGAGCCAGATCAATATGGGGAAACTGACGGAAGCCGGACGGTCGTTGGACGAAGGTATGCGGCTCGTGGACTCCCTCTCCGGGACTCCGAGTGAGGAAGCGGGCAAGCAGGAACGTATCACGCTGCACCTTGAACTTTCGCGTCTGGGCGTTTGGGCGGGTGATATGCGGCGCGGGGTTGAGCATGCGCAGAAAGCTGTGGCGGAGTTGGAAAAGCTTCCCGCGAAACCGTTCGACCGGCGTGGTATCGCGATCGCACGAATACAGTTGGCCGACGCCGCTATGGCCTCCGGGCCGGGGAATCGCAAGCTCTTTGACGAGGCCTTAAAGCAAGCGCGTCTGGCTGTCAAATCTGTTCGGGAGGCTCCCGCATGCCCGGAGATGTCGTGCCGGGAAGTCAGGGCCGCTGTTTTGTCGCGGGCTCCCTCGATCCTGATCCACCACGGGCTGATCGAGGAAGCGCTCGCCCTGAGAGATGGTGTGGATCTGGCGGAGGCGATCCTCGACGAGGATCCCGGCAACGACAGTGCTCGAAACAGCCTGCGGTTTGGACTGTTCTATCTTGGCTGGGGCCTCCATCGAGCTGGACGCCTGGAGGAGTGCTTGCGGGTGCGCCGCAGAATGCTGGAAATTTCAACGGTATCCGGGCGGGATCCAGGTCCTGCGGAAGAGAGGCTGAACGAGGCAATCGCTTGCGGCGAAATGGGCCGCCTCCTCGTCGAATTGAACCGGCTGGGCGAGGCGCAAGGATACTTTGAGCGGGAGGCGGAGATTCTCGCCGATCCTCCGAACGAGAATATCGCATGGATCATACGGCAGACCGATGTCTACCGTGATCTGGGCCTATTGCATGAGCAAAGGGGCCTCGATGAAGCTGCCAGAGCCGAGTTCGCCAAGGCGTCGGCGGCCGCCGCAACCTACCTCGCCAAAACCGGAAGTGCCCGGGCAAAGGCCATCGAGGCGGACGCTCACTACCAGCAGGGAAGAACCTTGATGGCCGTTAACAAAGCCGCTGGCTGCAGCCTTCTGCGCCAGAGTCTCGACCGGTATGGGGAGTTGACGGTGGCCGCCGGCCGCATAGACAACGACTGGGAACTCAATATCCGCGACGCCACCAAAGCGGCTCGGGGCTGCAAGTAAGGCTCGTGCCTTCGGCCCCCGCGCGGTACACGAGCGCGTGCTGGCGCGGGTAGCCCGGAACGTGTAGAACAGATCTTGTTTCAACTCTTCAGAGAACCGCAGCCAAGTGCTGGCCGCATCGGTCGCCGCTTCCTCGGACGGCACCGGACCCAATTCCGAGGCAAAGAAGAACGTCAGGTCCGGAACGGTCGATACGAAATCAACCCGGCCTTCTTTGACAAAGAAAACGTTCGCGCACTTTAGGTCCTGCGTCTGGGGGCATTGCACGGCGACCGGGTACTGCCGGAAGATTACGCCGAAGAAACTGATATTGGGGAAGGTTCGGCCCACGTAATCGTCGGTGATCGGTCTCACGACAGCACTGGTGGTTCCGCGACCTTTCAGGTAGTCCTCGACCAACTGCTGATCGCCCGCTTGGGCGATAGTTGGCGACCAAAGGCCAAAAAAAATGGCACCTAAACCCATTGCAAAGGGAGCTTTCCAAAACATCGGACACCTCCTGCCCGCCGGCACCACGGCGACTGTATCTGATCATTCCATGCCGATGGACGGAAGGCAAGGTGGTCGTGTCGGCAAGCGTTTACCTATGGCGGCCGTGCAACGGCGTTCTGAGAACGGCTATCCATTCAGTTGGAGTGGTTTAGGATCGCCGCCGTCTGGAACCTCGCGAAGCTCAGAACCGCCCATAATTCCCACCAGCCGCTATTCTCATTGGATCAGTAGGTTTTAAGGCCGGAATCACGTCAGGATCGCCCTGAAACCCTGCGCGATCCCGCTATTCCCAACCTGAACGAAGCGAGTCTTATTCCATTCCGGCAATGGTGGTTATCATGTCTAACGCTGGAACGGCCCGTGCGCTTTGGGGAAGTTGAACGCCCTTACGTTCGTTCCTTCTCGTTGAACAGCAATGAAAACAGGTATTCCCTGGCGGCGTCGGAGTCACTCGCAATTCCCCAGGATTCAAAGGCTGAAAGGGCCTGATCGACCTGCGCGACGGCCTCGGCAGGGTCGAGCGGCCGATCCAGGTTGTAGTCTGCATCGTGCCGGGCCTGCTGCAAGAGGATGAATGATTGAGCCACATTTTTTAGCTCCATGCGGAGAGTAACCTCCATTGAGTGGGAGGCCCCTGGACCACTTTCGCCGCCAGCGCTCTTGATCGTTGCAGCGGAGATCTTTTTCATTCGCGCAGGCTCAAACATTCTTCCGATTCGAGCCCGGTGAATCGGATCGCTCCACTTCAAAACCATCGAGCGAACCAGAAGGTGGAACAGAGCCTAGTACGCCGTCGAGACGGCACGGCGAAGATTGGCTTGGTTTGGGGGAAGCGAAAGTAGGAGCCTCGCCTGTTCGAGAAGCTCCTCAGCTAACGTGTCAACCATTCTCTGGCTGGCTCACGAAATTGAAGTAGGCGTGGAGTCCTAGTTCTTCGCTCCGGACCTCGCGAAGCAGAGCTGCTGCGATCGCTTTAGACAGCCGGGCAATGACCGCGGCGGGAAGGGTCGCCCTTTTGAGGGCACATCGAAAAAGATCGACGAGTCGCCGCTCCAATCCTGCGCGAGGCGATAGTCAATCCGGGCTATCTCCAACTCTTTGACGAAGAGTTCTTGGAGGAGTTTGACCCGTTCCAACACTTCATCCTATTGAACCAATTCTGAGGCGACAATTGGCATGGTGACCTGCTGCCATGATACCGAGGCAAGCCGACGGGCTGGAGCATCGGCACCCGTAGCCGCAAGGGTCCAAGGCCGCATTGGAGGAGACGATAGAGCCGCTTCCTCTAATGGGACTTCTCGCCAACTTCCGGATCGCGCGTGACTCGTCATCCGAGTATGCCTTCTCGTCACGAATGCGGGTTGCATGAATACCTGAGAGCGCAGACGACCCCGGCGGGATATCATGAATCATGCTCCGATACCACGTAGCGTTTTATCTTCCGCGCACTCCGGGTGGGATGGTGGTCGCGGAAGCCTTAGATTTTCCTGGAGCGGTGACACAGGGCTTCGATCTAGCAGACGCCCGGGTGATGATCGCGAGTGCTCTCGAAGACATGGCTCAACTGGTTATCGAGGAAGGCAAGCCTTTGCCCGCCCCGAATCCCGACTCGGTCGCCGCCGATGCCGACCTCATTGAACTGATCCCGCTTTCCGTTCATGCCGGAAGCCCCCGTTCTTGAAACGGTACGAGTTAATCGACCACCTCAAGCGGCATGGTTGCCTGTTGGCAAGAGAGGGTGGGCGACACTCCGTCTTCGCCAGTCCGTCTGGGAAAAAGGCCCCGGTGCCTCGCCACAATGAGATCGACAACCGCCTCGCCCGAAAGATCTGTGAACAGTTGCAGCTTCCGTCGATCCGATAGCGGCCGGTCGGATTGTCAGCGATCCGTTAGGAGGCAATCTCTTTAGACAGGCGGGCAATGACGGCGGCGGGGAGTGTCGTCTTTTTTAGGACCACATCGACAAAGATCGAGGAATCGCCGCTCCAATCCTGGGCAAGGCGATAGTCAATCCGGGCGATCTCCAGCTCTTTGACGAAGAGGTCTTGGAGGAGTTTGACCCGTTCCAGCACTTCATCCTGTTGAACCAATTCTAAGGCGACAGTTGGCATGATGACCTGCTGCCATCATAGCGCGGCAAGCCGACGGGCTGGGGCATCGGTGCCCCTGGCCGCAAGGGTTCAAAGCCGCATTGGACGAGACGATAGAGCCGCTTCCTCTAACGGGACTTGTGGCCCGCCAGCTTCCGAATGGCGCGTGATCCGACCGTAATTCTCAATGCGGCCGACCAGATGAGGCCGTCGCCGTAGACCCGCCGTGTAGGACGGGCAACAGGGATGAGGAAACTACCTCGGGCCACGCCTTGCACTCTTCCCGTTCGCGACAATCGCGAAAACTCAATTCGCGAGTGCACATGCACCGGTTTACATTGTGCGACAGGCTTCTTGCGTGTTAAACACCTCTGGGTTCATCGTTCTTGAGTGAAACGGGGAATGTCATGAGCAACTCCATGGCTAGGGTGGCGCTCACGACTGGGGTTGTGCCCTGGCCTGCCGACGCCGAGGCTCTATAACCGCGTTGTGGAAGCTTAGTGCAGGCGGGCCACGGTAGAAAAAAAACAGGCGGGCAAGTTTCGGGATATGGCAGAATCGTTTATAAACAACTTGGCTGCCGCGCCGGGCCGCCGCCGGCGTCCCCGTCTTAGGCCGACCAGGGTAAGTATTATCTAGGTCAGCCTAAACAAGAGTTAGACATCAGAATCGAGCCGGTTGCCTGCGCATCCGACCATGCCTGCGATACGCGCGTGCAGGAACTATCCAATCAACAACGAGGAGGAAGCTGGTGGCGCTTATTGACTATCTGAACGGCCCGAAGTACCGTCGGCAACTGCAGGATTCGGAGAAGCAGGTAGCGGAACTGCAATGGCGTTACGCTGAAATGCAAGCCCTTGTAAAGAAGTATGGCGCCATGGAGACGCTTGAAGTTCAGAGGTTGATCGAGCAGGAGCACGCCAGGCTTGAGGCGGTCCGCGCGACGATCAAGGGTGCAGAGCAAGACGTAGCAGTTCTGACGCAACAGAGTTCCGAGCTGAAGGGGCAGATCTTGGTTTTTGAAGAAGCCCTGCTTCTTGAGAGTTTTGCACTGTATGTGCCGAAATTTAAACTCAACGCGAGTCACGAATACAAGACTCGGCTCGATGGAGTGCGTGATCGCCAGAAGGCGATGATAAAGAGCGGAGAAGCCGCCACCGGAAACATGGATTGGCAGGTCAACGGAAGCAAGGCGGAAGGACGCAAGCTAGTCAATGACATGCTGAAATTGGCCATTCGCTCGTTCAACAACGAGTGCGACTACTGCGTCGATAATGTAACGTTCGACAATATCGAATTAGGCGAGAAGCGCATCCGCCAGTCCTTCGACGCATGTAATCGTCTAGGTCGGGTCATGACAGTGCGGTTGTCGGCGCGCTATTTAGACCTCAAGCTCGACGAACTTCACCTCGCGCACGAGTTTCAAGTAAAAAAGCGGGAGGAGAAGGAAGAAGCCAAACGCGTACGCGAAGAGTTGCGAGAACAACAGAAGCTTGAGCAGGAAATACGTGCCGCGCGAGAGAAAATCGCCAAAGAGCGCAAGCACTTTACGGCAGCGTTAAGAGACCTGAATGCGCGGCTGGAGAAAGCGGCGACCGAGGAGGAGCGCGCACTGCTTTTGATTAGTATTGCCAAGGTTGCAGCGAGCACGGCAAGTCTGGATAACGAAGAGAAGGTAATTGACTATCGCGAGCAAAACGCCAAAGCCGGTTACGTGTACGTAATCTCTAATGTGGGCGCTTTTGGTGAGGGTGTCTACAAGATCGGCATGACTCGCCGTCTCGATCCGATGGAACGCATCGATGAGCTTGGAGACGCGTCGGTCCCTTTCTGGTTCGATGTTCATGCGATGATATTTTCAGACAATGCTCCCTCACTGGAAGCCAAGCTGCACTTGCGTTTTGCCGCCGGTCGTTTGAACAAAGTCAATGGGCGGAAGGAGTTTTTCCGCGCCGATAT
>Ga0163144_10024901_pt1 | contig 11718 bp, 7 predicted proteins | sample OliLak19BULKMAT1_FD_123175 | JGI IMG/M metagenome (GOLD analysis project Ga0163144, IMG submission 123175) | Freshwater microbial mat bacterial communities from Lake Vanda, McMurdo Dry Valleys, Antarctica - Oligotrophic Lake LV.19.BULKMAT1 | ecosystem: Environmental > Aquatic > Freshwater > Lake... | reverse complement strand
GTGCAACCCGGCCTCCTGCGGCGCGTGATTGGCCTTCCGTGTGTTACAGGGAATGCAGGAGCAGACGATATTTTCCCAGGTCGTCGGCCCGCCCCGGTCCCGCGGAATCACGTGGTCCAGGTTCAGATCTTTGCGCTCAAAAACTTTCCCGCAATATTGGCAGGTGTTTTGATCGCGCTCGAAAATATTGTGCCGGGTGAATTTGACTTCCTTTTTCGGCAACCGATCAAACATGACCAGCAGAATGACGCGAGGCACGCGGATGCGAAATGAAATCGTGTGAATGCTCTCCGGGTGCGGTTCCTGCCGCGAGAAATCCTGCCACTGGCTGAAATTAAATGTCTGAAACGCGCCATCGCTGTCGTTGAAGACAACGTTCGCGTGCCCTTCAAATAAAAGCGTCAAGGCCCGGCGCGCCGTGCAAATATTGACTGCCTGCCAGAGCCGGTTCAGAACCAGAACGTGTTGGTTGAGAAACGAGGTCATACGGTTGCAATTTCGGGCGAAAACTATCACAGGGCGAAATGCAGTGTCAATGTGACACGTCGAAAATCGAGCAGGGCTCTTGCCGCGAAATCCCGCGGGGGAAAAGAGTTCGGTTCGTGAAACCGCGGGAGCATCAGATTCTTTCACCGTCGGAATCGATGCTTTAACCAATTGTAATCATTGCCAAAAGCCCTTCCGGGACGTAACTATTTGCCACTATGAAATGGGTTTTCTTCCTTTTGATTTTGTCTGCCTCGCTCGCCCGGGCGCAGGGACCGGACCACGAGTATATTCAAATCTACAGTTTGATCGGGCAGGCCGACACGATGAGGGAGAGTGGCGACACGCGGATGGCCGCAGTGCGCTACCGTGATGCGCAAATGGCGTTGCAAAAACTGCAGGCGGCCTATCCGAACTGGAATGAGGGCGCGGTGAAATTTCGTTTGCAGGACATAGCTCAAAAACTGCAATCCCTCGGGCAACCTGCTTCACCTGAGATCACCCTTCCGACGGTTCCGGCGATCACGACGCCAACTTCAGTCCAGCCCGCTCCATCCGTTGACCAGGTTCGGCAGCTCCAGGAAGAGAAAGCCCTGTTGGAAGCGAAATTAAAGGAGGCACTCTCCGTGCAGCCGAGCGTGATTTCGCCGAATGAACTGGCCCGAGTTCAGGAACAGATGCTCTCGTTGCAAAAAGAGCGTGACTTGCTCAAGGTCGCCCTTGAACAGCAAAAAAAACCGGCTCCCGCCCAGCCAAGCGAAGCCGACGCAGTGGCCTTGAGAAAACTGAAGCAACTCGAGCAGGAACGCGACGAGTTGAAAATGAAACTCGCTGCAAAGACGAGTGCCCCGGCGCCTGTTGCCGTCAAAAGCGCCACGGCGGATCGCTCAGCCGAAGTCCAAAAACTTCGCGCGCGATTGGAGGTTCTGGAAGCCCGCCCCACGCCATTCACTCCCGAGGAGCTTGCGTTGTTCAAGCAGCCGCCCCCCCAATTGCAACCGCTGCCGTCGCCGACACCGGCGGCGGTCGCAGAAGAGAAGCCGGTGAAAAAACCGCGCGAGCTGCCCGCCGGTTCGGGCGCTTTGGTTGGCCAGGCTGAGCGCGCCTTTGCCGCCCGACGATTCGACGAGGCCGAGAAAAAATATCTCGAGGTCCTTCGCCAGGACGAAAACAACGTTTACATTCTCGGCAACCTTGCCGCCACCCAAATGGAATTGAGCAAGCCGGATGAGGTTGAAAAGACGATTCAGCGCGCCCTGGCGGCGGATCCCGATGACGGCTTCACTCTCACGCTGTTGGGCATGCTCAAGTTTCGCCAGGATAAAACTGACGAAGCACTCGATATCTTGAGCCGCGCCGCTCAAATGGACCCCCAAAATCCTGAGACGCAAAACTACCTCGGAATCACGCTCAGCCAGAAAGGCCAACGGGTCGCCGCAGAAGCCGCGCTTCGCAAAGCGATCAAAATCCAACCGAACTACGCCGGAGCCCATCATAATCTGGCAGTGGTTTATGCGACTCAAACCCCGCCGTTTCTCGAACTTGCCCGCTGGCACTATGACCGCGCCATCGCGCTCGGCCACGCCAAGAACGCGAATCTGGAAAAGATAATTAACGGAGGTAAATAAACCGCGCCCGCGCCCGCGGTACGGGCGCCTCTCAATGTTCGAGTTTTCGAGTTTAGCGTTTGGTATTTGGTGTTTGGTGTTTTGTTCGATTGAAAAATTTGCTTCACCCTAAGAAGTCAGGTGCTACCCGTCAAAATGCTTCGCCAAACCGTCACTGAAATTGTCGTCAAAACCCGCGGTCGCGGCTTCTACGAGTTTACCCGCGAAGTTCAGGCGCACGTCGCGGCGGCAAAAATCCAGACCGGGCTCGCCACACTTCATCTCCAGCACACCTCCGCCTCCCTCGTGATCCAGGAAAATGCCGACCCTGAAGTGCGCCGCGATTTTGAAAAATATTTTGCCCGCCTCGTTCCAGACGGTGACCCGATTTTTCGCCACACTTGCGAAGGCGAGGACGATATGCCCGCCCACATCCGGACGGCGCTGACGGCGGTGAACCTGAGCATCCCCATTGTCAACGGCGAGATGGCGCTGGGCACGTGGCAGGGAATTTACCTTTGGGAACACCGGCTCGCCGCCCACACCCGCCGCGTCACCGTCCATCTCCTCGGGGAATAGGGCCGGGGTAGCACCTGCCTCCGGCGGGTGCGAATTCAGTGGGGAAGGGGCGATCCCAACCGATCCGGCGGCAGATACGATCCACCGACCAGAATCACGGCGCACCGTTGAAACGAGGACAGGAACGCCCCTCGCATTCGCAGACAAAAATGTCTGCGCTCCTTGGGCGCGTGTTGGAATGATTGGGTGCGAATCGAATCGGCGCGTTTTGAAACGCACCCGCCGGAGGCAGATGCTACCCGTCATCCTTGGGGAATAAACTGGCGATCCGTGTCGAGCGATGGCATTTTCGTTGGCAACGAATACGATGCAACCACCCAGCGCTCAACCCACACGTCTTCTCCTCGGTTCCCTGTTTTTTGCAGCCACGCTCGCGCTTCAGGCGCAGACCAACGCCAACCGATTTGGGTTTACCGGCCCCGAGATTTTTCCCATCGACAACCAGATTGGCTTGCTCCATCGAGCCGACCTTGATGGCGATGGCCGGATCGATCTGGTTTTGGTCAACAATTCACGGTCCAAAATCAATTTGCTCTACAACCAAACCGGCCAGACCAATGCCGTTCTTTCTTCACCCGCCGAATTCAAACGGGAGTTGAACGAGCTTCCGCCCGACGCCCGCTTCCGGATCGATTCCATCGCCTCCGAGAAAAGAATTTCCGCCCTGGTTGTCGCGGACCTCAATGGCGACAAACGTCCCGACCTCGCCTACTACGGCGATCCGAAGGAACTGGTCGTGCAATACAATGACGGCGCCAGCGGCTGGAGCACGCCAAAACGCTGGCCGATCGATGACGGACAGCTTGGGCCGAATGGGCTTACCACCGGAGATTTGAATGGCGACGGGCGGATCGATCTGCTGTTGCTCGGCGACAGCCAGATTTACGTCCTGTCGCAGAGCGAGGACAGGACGCTGGGCGAGCCCGAAAAAATTCCGTTCACCGAGGTGGTCAAGGCGATTCAGGTTCTGGATATCGACGGAGATGGCCGCGATGATTTGCTCGAGGTGAACTGGGACAGTCCTAATCCATTTCGTTTCCGTTTGCAGGACGCGGACGGGCAACTCGGCCCGGAGATTCACTTCGCCCTGCCGGCCATTCGCTCCTATTGGGCGGATGATCTCGACGGCGACCGCAAGACGGAGATCATGACCATCACGCAAAATTCCGGGCGCGCGCAGATTTCCAATTTCGTTCTGAAACCGGCCGAGGCGCTCAACGACACATTGAAGCAGGGCCAGTTTCAAGTGCTTCCGCTTAGCAAAACCAGCCGGGCGCGCCGCGGAATCCTCTGGGCCGACATCAACGGCGATCAATTGGCGGACCTGCTCGTGAGCGAGCCGGATAGCGGACAGCTCTCGGTCTATTTTCAAAAACCGGACGGAACCCTGAGCCAGGGCAAAAGATTTCCCACCCTCACCGGCGTGAGCGAGCTGGCGGTGGCGGATTGGGACGGCGACGGTGTCCTGGACATTTTTCTCCTGAGCACCGACGAGCGGCAGATTGGGATGACGCACCTCGACAAGAGTGGTCGGATTTCCTTTCCGACCATTCTTCCGCTGGAAGGGCGGCCGCTGGCCATGGCCGTGGGCAGGCTCGAACCGCAGGGTAAACCGGTGCTCGCGGTCGTGCTGGAGCAGGAAAATCGACGGGTGCTGGTTACGCGGACAGCCGACGACAAACCCAGAACACAACGGCTCAACGAAAGTTTCAAATCCAATCCGAGCGCGATGGCGATCCATGATGTCAACCAGGACGGGCATCCCGACATCGTGATTCTAATTCCGTATGAAAAGATCAAAGTCCTGTTGCAGGTGCCCGGCAAGAGTTTCGACGAGCAGGACATCATTCCTCCGGGCGGTTCGGTCGAGCAACCGTGGCTGACCTCGGTGGACGTGGATGGCGACGGAAAACCCGAGCTGCTCCTCGCGCAAAAGAATTTCCTGCGCGCCGTCGTCGTGAAGGCCGATTCCCAAACCAAGGGCACCGCAAGCCGACCGTCCTGGTCGTTCGTGGTCAAAGAACAGATCAACGGCGCCTCAAGCAATTCACGGATTGTTGCCGCCACCCCGCTGGCCGGCGGCGACCGAAAGATTCCAGCGCTCTTTCTCCTCGATGCCGAGCGCAAGGCACTGACGCTTTCCGAACGGGACAAAGCCGGCGTCTGGCAGGTGGTGCGCAATGTGTTTCTGCCCGTGACCGATTTCAACGAGTTGCAAAGCATCGGCCTGAAATCAACCAACGCGAACAGCGTGGCCTTCGTGGGAAACAGTTCCGTGGCCTGGATGAATCTGAGCGGGCCGGTCTGGAAACTGAACGAACTCGACGGCTACGAGACCCCCATCAAGGACGGATACCTGAACGACGTCATTTCGGGAGACTTGAACAACGACAAACGCCGCGACCTGGTTTTTCTGGAAACGGCCCGGAACTATCTGGATATCGTCCTGTTCGAACCGCCGCACCAGTTGGTCCCGGCGAACCGCTGGCCGGTCTTCGAGGAACGCACCTTCCGTTCGCGCCGGAACGTTTTCGCCGAACCACGCGAAGCGGTGATCGCCGACGTGAATGGCGACGGCAAAAACGATCTGGTCATTCTCGTCCACGATCGAATTTTGGTTTACACGCAGGAATAGATGGGGAGTGCGCCCGCCCCGGGCGCAGCGCGGCAAAACCGCAACCCAAGGAGCGCGGACAGCCATGTCCGCAGGTTCCATCCTCGACGCCTGCTTCGCGCGGACAAGGCTGTCCGCGCTCCTGGAAAATCTTCGCCTGACTCAACGAAGTTGGGAGATAGCATCGCGAAGAACAGCAGTTGCGGCGGCTTGTGCCCCCAATCCGACGGAATCGTTTCGGGTCGGAATAAGCCTTCACAAAAACCGGCGAATCGGCTTTTATCAGCGAGATCAAATGGAACGCCAATCACATATCAGCCGAAATACGAACCGGTGTTCGTACATTAATAGCCGACTTTGCGCACCGTGAAGATGTCAGCCCTCACGAAGCTATACGGAGACGAGTATCCAGCAGCAGCGGTGACGGACGGCATACGGCTGCCGCTGCGCTCCGAGCGTCGGTTCTCGCGGGGCTATCATTCAGACGAGAACAAGATGGGCACTGAGATTTCCCGTTTCATGGATGGGTCAGCTTCCATCACCGCTTCAGAGCTTCAGCGGGAATGGCCGAGTTGGACAGACGACATGCGGATGGATTTCTCCCAGTCGTCTTGTTGGTTGCACGAGCAGGCCGACTTCCCTGAGATGCTCCGCTTCATCATGCAGCATGGCGGCCCAGAGCACTGGTCTGGAATCGCTTTGAGCGTTGCATCGCAGCTTCCGTGCGACGAGGCGTTCGATACTCTCGTTCGGGCTTTGCGCAGCACAGAGCTTGGCCGCACGTCGAACATCGGTCAGGCGATTGCTCACACGAAGCACCGAGATGCGGAGGCTACGCTTCGCAGACACTTGGCGGCACTTTGGGAGCACCCTGCGCTTTGGGACGAAGCCGATTTCATCAATTGGGTAGGGTTCGACGCGACGACGTGCATCGCCCATCTTATTGGGGCGGGCGGACCGCCTTCTGATTTCACGGCGCAGGTGCGCAGGCTTTCGGAGCATGTCTGTTCGCACAACCGCCAGTCCTGTCGCAATTTCTTGTCCAAGCACTATTCTTGGCTCAAATGAGAGAGATGACGATGACAATGCCCTTCGAATTACCCGAAGTCTCCGCTCCCGGTGGCCGTCCGCCAGGACCTTGCGGTTTTCGTTTGTCTCTGCTGTGGCAGGGGCAGCACCTATTCTTTCTCCTCCGATGCACGCGATTTTTTCCAGCGCAAACTCCGTCTCGCCCCGGCCGATTGATTTCGTGATGGGGCATTCGCGTGAGAGTTTTGCGTGACGTGCCAGAGAAGACTTCGGAGGTTTGCCAACGTGGATTGTTTGTGCCCGTCTTACAGGCCGGAGGGCTTCGTTGGGGATTCCGTTTTCCTGGGCCTTCAGCCCAGGCTTTCACATCCCGGCCTTTCAGGCCGCAACCCGCTCAGGACCGAAGGCCGCAATCTGACGCGTCGCAAAGGAGGCGGTTCGGATGGGCGTGAGTCATAGCGACAGGATCGGGGCCGCAACCCCATTGGGGGGCATATCGAAAACCCTGTCTGTGTCACCGCTTCGCGTCGTATCTGAATCAGGGTGGGTCTCAGTGTGCGGCAGATTGCACGAATCGGTCTGCGCCTTCGCGCCGCGCCGCAACAAAATCAGGGCCGAAGGCCCGTCATGTGATAGCCCGGCCTGAAGGGCCGGGTAGGTCGTCCCACAAGATTATTAAAGCCCTGCAAGAGCGTCACGCCCGTGTCCGAAATGCTCTCCGCCCGGTAAATCAATGCGCCATTCTCTTTGGCCGCATTTCCTCGGTCAACCATGTCGAATGGCTCGATCCGCCCTCTGCGTGATCCGTCTCCCGATTTCAAAATGGAGCGCAGACATTTTTGTCTGCGAGTCCATGGGATCTTTCCAACAGTGACACACGCGCTGGGGCCAATCAATGTTGCGATCAGGCTCTCTTTTGCTTTCATCGCCGCCGCGCACCGATGAGATTCGCCACCCGTCGCTTGCCTTCGAAACGGTGAAAAGGTATTTTTCGACCAATGACCGACAAATAAGCTGTGATCGACGCTCTCCCCGCCAGGCTCGATTACGCCTATCGGTTCTTCGGCACGAGCTGGACAGCGTGAGATATGCAACCACAGATTAAATTTAATGACGCCTGGGAATCGATTCCCTTGGAATGCGCCGACGAGATGATTGATTACCTGGACGACGTGCTTCAGGCCACGCATCCATTGCGCTCCTATAACCTCTTTCCGATTGCGAAGTGCTGGAGGCAGCCCAAGTACTTGATCGAGGAGGAGGATGCGACCGACAACTTGTGGGTTTTGGATTTGCAGCGCAAGATGCGGATTCGAGGCAAGACATGTTATTACTTCAAGCGTTTGGAGACACAAAAAGAGTTGGACACTTTGCTCCAAGCGGACCACAAGGCATGGGTTCAATACATGAAGGATGCAGGAGCGTGGGAGGAGTAAACCGGGGGCACCAAAACTCCGAGGCGAGCCATTGTTGAACATGTCCCGTCGAGTTGCCCGACTTCAGATCGTTCGCCTCTACTTCTTCAACTCCGGCGGCGCGGGATAGAAAAACTTCACCGTAAATCCGTTCGCGTTGTAGCCGCCGCCATAGACGGAGTAGTGAAAATACTTTGAAACGCTGTCGTAGGGCGGCAGCAACGAAAAATCGGCCCACTCATTGATCTTCTTTTCCTCCGCCGGAGTTTTGGCGCCCGACGCCGGATTTTTTAGCAGGTCGGCCAGGGTCGCTGACTCGCTCTTCAACGCGGCGAAGGTCGCGCGCATTCCTTCCTTTTGGTTGCTGTAGCCGAAGAGGCCCAGGCCCATCCCGCCCACTTTTTCCGCCGCCTCGGCGAAGCCAATTGTTTCGGAAAGGGGCTTTGCCTTGGTCTCGCTGCTCCGCAAATATTCTTCGAGCATCGGAACGTCCGACGAAAATGCGACGTAGCCGCCGCTGGCCGAAAAATTCAGATTGCGTTTCGCGGCCGTCGGATCGAGCAACACGGCGGGCGAGGCGAGGTTGTAGATCTTGCGCCCCAGAAAATCACGCTCCTCAACCGGCGACGGCGACAGCAGCGACATCCCGATCCGCATCGCGCTTGCAAGCTTGTCCGAACCGGGCGACCCGAGGAGATGCACCGACGGAGGGGAATTGATATCCGCTGCCGCGCCGGTGGCCGGCTTTCTTTCGTAGCTGATATAGTCGTCGCCGAGCGAGGCGAGCAGCTCTTTCTTCAAATCGAAATCCTGGTCCTTATCCTTTCCCGCCGACTCCATGATCAGTTTGACGGCGCCGCCGAGCGCGGGAGAAATCTCGGTCAACATATCCTCCAGGCCGGTCAAGGCGTTGGGCAGATTCAATCGCCAGCGCATGAATTTGGTGACGTCTGCGGGAACAAATACGGGCGGGCTCGCCTCCTTCGTTTCCGGTCGCAAAATATTGAAGATGCCTTTTCGATTCGCCTCCGGGATCGCGAGAGAAAACTGAATGGTGGCTCCTTCGGCGGCGCTGCGATAGCTGAGCGCGGCGGTTTTCAATCCACCCAGGCCGAGTGACAAGACCAATTTTTCCGGGCTGGGCATGAGCGAATTGTCCGAAGCAGAACTGGCCGGGCCACTGGCAAAAATATCGAGGAGCGGTTTGACGTTCATCCAGATGTAGAGCGGGGCGTCGCGAAACATCGCATTGTGCGCCGCTTCGTAGGAGGCCTCCCCGCTGAGCGACGGGGCCAGGCCGCCGGCCTGTTGCACGAGCACCTTCTCAATCACCTTCGGCGTGTTGGCGACCAGGAGCAGCGATCCGCTCTGGCCCACGGTGATTTCCAATTTTCGCCCCGGACTTTTCGTTTCGACGGGAGCCGCCGCGGCGCGCGGAATGAGTCTGTCCATGAGGTTGGTGAGGACGTCCGTTGTCGTCAGCAGGGTTGTGAATTCGAGGTCGCGGATTTTCTCGGTCTTGATTTGCTTGCCGGACTCGATCCATTTCTTTTGCATCTGGGCCAGGTTCGTTTTCAGCACCTCGCTTTTGTCGCGGGTGTCCATGAGGAAAATCCATCCGACCGACTCGTTCGTTCCTCCCTGCCAACCGTTCTGGGTGAGGGCAAAGGTGAACTGCCCGTTCACCAGCCCCTCGTAGTCCGAGAATTTGATGCCGAACTCCTTTTCCAACGGGACGGCAAGATCGCTTTTGAATTTCGCGACAAATTTGTCCCGGAACGGTTTCAGGGCGGGATCGTTCCAAAGCTGTCCGTGCGGAGAGTTGGTGAAAACGGAGAGAAGTTTGGTCGCGTCCGGCGCGGTCACAAGGAGCAGCGTGTCGTTCGGCAGCAATTTTTCCGGCGGAGGAACCTGGGCCGGCGCCGCGATGGCAAAACCCAAAAAAACGGCGACGAGCAGAAAACGATATTTCATGATTTGGAATCTTGGACGACGGAACGTCTGGCAACTGCCAAATTATTTTTCCACCGAATGCCGAATGCGGCTGGGCGGTTCGAGATAACGAAACGGATTGCTGGGATTGTCGTTGTCGTAAGAGTAGGCGTCGCGATGGTTGAGGAAGAATTTCACCGTCTCGATCGGAATGGCGAAGCCGAGCCCTTCGCCGAAGGTGATTTTCATGTTCGTGATTCCCACCACTTCGCCGCGCAGGTTGAAGAGCGGCCCGCCACTGTTGCCCGGATTGATCTGGGTCGTCGTCTGCAAATAGAGGTCGCCCTGCATCTGTCGGGTCTTGGTGCTGACGATGCCCTCGGTGACGGTGCGTTCCAGCCCGAGCGGACTGCCGATGGCGAAGACGCGTTCGCCGACGGACAGCACCTCGGAATCGCCGAGCGAAACGTTGGAGAATTTCGGCGCGTCGCTGTCCTCGATTTTCAGCAGGGCGATGTCACGAAATTTATTGAGCGCGATGATTTTGACCTGTTTGTAACTGCGCCGGTCCAGCTCCCCGTTCTTCTGCTGATAAACTTCCACGGAGATCTGCGTCTCGCCCTCAATCACGTGGAAATTCGTGATCAGAAAACCCTCTTCGTTGATAAAGAATCCCGAGCCGAGCCCGCCAGGAGTGCGCACCTGCACGACCGATTCGCCGAGGTGCTGGACCAGTTCGCGAACCGTCCGTTCCGGCGGCGGCTTGGCGGCGGTGGTGAACATTTCCTGTTTTGCCGGCACCGGCGCGGCTTCGACTGCGGGAACCTCCACCGGATTGGGCGAGGTCAGGACGGCGTCCTGCTCCAGGATTTTCACGATCTGATTTCGCGGAATGACGAGGGTGGTGTAGCCGATGTCCACCACGACCTGGTCCCGTTTCTCGGTCAAAATATTCCCGGTCACCGCCGCCTGGTTCTTCAATTGAACCGTGGCTGCGGAAGCGAGTTGCAATCCGGAGAGGACGGTTACGCAAGACAAACGCAGTATCAACATGGGTGCAGGATAGCGTTTGGCGGCCAATTGACAAGGCCGCCAAGAAATATTGCCGAGATAATTCTTGGAGATTCCGACAAATTCAATAAATTTGCGTAGCTTTGGCTACGGGGCCGACCAGAAAACCGCTAATTTTCAGGCCCTCCACAGAGACCCAAGCGCGCGCCAATCGGGCGCGGCTTGGCGTGCTTCTGTGGAAGGCGCTTAGCGGTGCCTCTGGTCGGGGTGCGTTGAGTTCGCGCCTTTCCCGTCTTCCGGGTTTTCGCAGGCAAACAATCCAACCAAATGAAATTCCCGCGAATAACCTTGTTAATCCCCGTCTTGCTTTTGATCTCGTGTTCAGTCTGGCCAACGTCTGCGCAGGAAAATCTGTCCCGTCCCTCCCGGGGACTGACCCGGGATCCGGGCGAACAGAAGATTGAATTACAACAGGTGTTTCCCGCGCCAACCCGCGGCATTTTCCATCCGGTCTCGGGCAATTTGCCGCCCACGCCGTTCCCGCCAAATCCCGAATTGAACCTGCCGATTTATTTTTGGAGCGACGGCGTCTTCGTCTTTGACGACGCGGAGGTCGATCTCCGGGGGCTGGTTGAAGCGGGCATTTCCCTCTTCGGTGGGACAACTTCCTCGGCTCAAACGTCCGCATTCGACGCGCCGCCTTCTCCGGGTGAAGGCGGCGGCGGGGAGAGCGATCCCATTGATCTTCCTCCGGCTTACAGTCTCGCCGGATTGAAGTTGACCGCGCCCGGGTTCACAAACGGCGTGATGAATTTCACATTGATGGAGAGTGAGACGAACTGGGTTTACGATGTGTTTTGGTCGCCGCTCATTCCGACCAATCGCTGGCGGTTGCTCGGTCAAACCGTGTTCGGCTCCACCAATTTCAGTTTTCCCATTCTGACGAACGAGATGGCGTTTTTTCGGCTCGGCCTGATTACTGATGCCGATGGCGATGGATTGCCGGATGCGTTTGAGATTTTGGTCACGGGCACGTCGCCGTCGT
>Ga0163144_10024899_pt1 | contig 11719 bp, 8 predicted proteins | sample OliLak19BULKMAT1_FD_123175 | JGI IMG/M metagenome (GOLD analysis project Ga0163144, IMG submission 123175) | Freshwater microbial mat bacterial communities from Lake Vanda, McMurdo Dry Valleys, Antarctica - Oligotrophic Lake LV.19.BULKMAT1 | ecosystem: Environmental > Aquatic > Freshwater > Lake... | reverse complement strand
TGCGAGACAAGTCGACAGGCCGTCGAGCATCGAACCGCGGCTGCGTGTTCATGTCGCTGTCGGAATACCTGCAGTTGCTGGACTGGACCGGCCGTCTGTTGCAGCCTGGTAAAAAAGGTTCGGTGTCAAAGCAGGTTCCTGCGATCCTCGAACGCCTGAACCTGTCGACGGAACTTTGGCTGAATGCCGTCGAACAGTTCGGCAAACGTCGCTCCGCGAACCGGATCACACCGGCGTCACGGTTCAACGCGACGGCTCAATTGCCAACGAATCTGGTTTTGCGTCGGTGACAACAACGACTACGCCGGCGACAAAACGCCCGGCAGTCTGACTCGCCATTTGCAATGGATGGCCCCGGAATCGCCCCCACCCCGGAATCGCCCCCGGAATCGCCGGATTCCACGCATCGAATGCGGGAACGTCACCCTGTTGAACGACGTTGAGATCCTGTTCGTATTGCGCGACAAACTTTTGCAGTCCTGTGATGATTCCCGAGGATTTCGCTCACTGGTCTTCAGCCGTCTCCACTCGGAATGTGACATATTCGCTGCAAGTGTTGTGTTGTCCCCCACAAACACCGGGGCATCCGGAATCGTCAACCCTCGAGCCGCCAGCGCGGTTCGCACCCGCGGGTCGTTGAGAATCTCAGGGTTCGGCTTCGCCGAAGATCCTGCCCGGCAGGCAGGATCTACGAAGAAGGCGAAGATCCTGCCCGGCAGGCAGGATCTACGAAGAAGGCGAAGATCCTGCCCGGCAGGCAGGATCTACGAAGAGGGCGCCCGATCCCGCGAGATCCATCAGCTACTTCGAGGGCAACACTCCGATTTTCAAGCTGGTCGGATGCTCGCCGGATCGGAAGACTCGATGAGTTGCCTTCTGAAAATCGTCCGGCTTTGCAAAGTAGATGTTAGGGACGAACGTCTGCGGGTTGCGATCGACCAAAGGGAACCAGGTGCTCTGAATCTGCACCATCAGGCGATGCCCCTTCTGAAAGCGGTGCAGCACGTCGAGCAGTTCAAAGCGGACTCGTGCTGGTTCACCGGGAATGAATGGCTCCGGCTTTGCATAGTCATTGCGGAACCGGCCGCGGATGACTTCGCTGCGGATCAGCATTTGGTAGCCTGCCAGCGGCGTCGATTCCGGAGCATCCGGTCGCACGTCGATCACCTTCACGACCCAGTCGGCGTCGGTGCCGGTGGTGGAAACCCACAGGTCAGCTTCCAGTGGGCCGGCCAGCACCGTGTCTTCTTTGAACGCTTCGGTCTGATATGTCAACACGTCCGGACGGCGCGATGCGAAGCGCTGATCATCCACCATGTATTCGATCGCCATCCTGGGAGTCATCGTCTCACTGAACGGAACGGGCTTGTCCGGATCGCTGACGAACTCATCGAAAGCCTCGTGGCCGACGCTGCCAGCGTCGGTCCCCGGCGGACTCAAGCTGCGTCCGCCACTTTCGGGGGCTGACCAGTCGAGTTTGCCTGCCTCGTGCAGGTACAGTTGTTTCGTCTCGGTGTTTCTCGGCGGCCAGTGGTCGAAAGTTCGCCAGGTATTGGAGCCGGTTTCGAAAACGGTCGCCTCTGCGGGCGCAGGGAGTTCTTTATCCTTGAGATATTTCTCGAAGAACGGCAACTCAATCTCTGAACGATAGAACGCACCGGTTTTCGAACCGAACGGAACTTTCCCCAAAAAGTCGCCGTCGACGGAAGCCCAGCCGCCGTGATGCCACGGGCCGACGACCAGCACATTGTTGACCCCGGGATTCATCTGTTCGACCGATTGATACGTCTTGAAGGAACCGTAGAGATCTTCTGCATCGTACCAGCCTGTGACAGTCATCACCGCCGGCGCGACATTCTTCAGATGCGGGAGCAAGGCTCGTTTCTGCCAGAATTCGTCGCGGTTCGGATGCTGCATCATGTCTTTCCAGAACGGGATTGAGCCCTTCAGATAGAGCTTGTCGATGTTCTCGATCGAACCGGCTTCTAAGAACATTTTGTAACCGTCTGCCATCGGGTAGTCGTAGCGCGTGATGGGCACCGTCGTCGGCGTCGGCCGCTCTGCAGCGTGACTCGTCAGCCAGCTAAAGGCGTGAGCCAGAAAGAACGAACCGTGATGCAGGAAGTCGTCGAAATACCAGTCGCCGACCGGAGCCTGCGGTGAGACCGCAATCAGTGCCGGATGCGCATCAATCATCCCGGCCGCCGCGTAGAAACCGGGATACGAGATGCCGTGCATGCCGACTCGCCCGTTGTGATGCGGCACGTTCTTCAGCAGCCACTCGATCGTGTCCCAGGTGTCCGAACTTTCATCGACATCCGTCGGCTTCGACTTATCCGGCAGATGCGGTGTGACTTGCAGGAACTCGCCTTCCGATGCGAATCGTCCGCGAACGTCCTGGTTGACGAAGATATACCCGGCCTTGATGAAAAGTTCGCTGGGGCCGAGCTTCGATGGGTACTTATCTTCACCATACGGTGCAACACTGTACGGTGTTCGCTTCATGAGCAGAGGGTACGTCTTCGTCGTGTCGTTCGGTACGAAGACGGACGTCATGAGTTTCACACCGTCGCGCATCGGGATCATGTACTCGTGTTTGGTGTAATGCAGCCGGATGATGCTTTCCGACTGCGTGATTTCCTGAGCAGCAGCATGGTCGAGGCCACCAGCGTCGACCAGGCAAAGATTCAGCAACAGTGTTGAGAAACGAAAGCCTGTCATGAGCATACGCCTGTGGAGTGCCCCGATTTGACGGAGCTTTGCGATTTTCATGGAACAACTCGCTTTTTCTAAATTCAGGTTGAAGCAATACTCAATGTTAAAGCCTGCACCCAAAAAATGCCAAAGCTCCGTCAGGCCGGAGCACTCCGGATGATTGAGACTCACGCTGAAATGCGTGGCCTGACTGAATACCGATTTGTGGCCGACATGTTTCATGCGAACTGTTTCCGAACCACCGAAGTCAGAAGTGAACACCAAGGGCAGCGTGAGCGGCGGTTGGTGGCACGAGACCGAAGAGCCGGGTCGAATTATCTGCGATCTGTGCCCGAGAGAATGCAGTCTCAAACCGGGAGACCGCGGGTTTTGCTTCGTCCGCGAAAACGTCAGCGGCGAAATGCAACTGACGACATACGGCAAGAGCACCGGATTCTGCATTGATCCGATCGAAAAGAAGCCGCTCAATCACTTCTATCCAGGCACGCCCGTGCTTTCGTTCGGAACGGCGGGATGCAATCTGGGATGCAAGTTCTGTCAGAATTGGGACATTTCGAAATCACGCGAAGTCGAACGGCTGAGCGAACTCGCCATGCCTGACATCATCGCTGCAGCCGCGAAGCAGACGGGCTGCCGCAGCGTCGCATTCACCTACAACGATCCGGTGATCTGGGCGGAATATGCCATCGACACGGCAAGAGCCTGTCGCGAACAGGGCATCAAGGCGGTCGCAGTGACGGCAGGGTACATTACGCCCGAGGCTCGCCCGGCATTCTTTCATGCGATGGATGCCGCCAACGTGGACCTGAAGGCATTCACCGAAGACTTCTATTACCGGATCACTTATTCGCACCTGCAGCCCGTGCTGGACACACTCCGCTGGCTGAAGCACGAGAGCGATGTCTGGTTTGAAATCACCAACCTCGTGATTCCCGATGCGAATGATTCTCCGGATGAATTTCGACGGATGTGTGACTGGATTCTGGAAGCTGTCGGAGCCGACGTCCCCGTCCATTTCACAGCGTTTCATCCGGATTTTCGGATGACCGATCGCCCCAATACGCCGCATGAGACACTGATCATGGCGCGGCAGATCGCCGTCAACCAGGGAGTGCGGTTTGCGTACGTGGGCAACGTGCATGATGTCCGGAATCAAAGCACCTGGTGTCCGAATTGCGGCGAGCTGCTGATCGAACGGAACTGGCATCAGTTGGGCATCTACCGCCTGCGAGGCAGTCACTGCAGCAAGTGCGGAGCGAAAATCGCCGGGCACTTTGATGAGTCGCCGGGGAACTGGGGACAAAAACGACTCCCGATAAGAATCAGCGAGTTCGGTTCAGGTCGGCATGTTCCTGCGCACTCCGGGGAACCTTTGATTCAATTGACCACGCCGCGAATCAACCCGGCTGTTTCAACTCTCATCAGGACCTCCGAACCAATGCATGACAGTCACGAGAACCCGTCGCTGACAAAGCGTCAGGAGCTGGCGATTCATCACGCCGCGTGCGAGATCGTGGCATCGACGGTCAACGAGCGGCCGGTGAGGCTTGCTGATCCGGAACTCGAGGGTGCCGCCAATACGATTGTGACCGGCGCGTTTGTGACGCTCAAGCGCGGTCGGCAGCTTCGGGGTTGCTGCGGCATGGCAGGACAGCCGATCACCCTGCTCGAAGGACTGATGCGTTCGGCACGGCGGACCGCGAATGATGATCAGCGGTTTCCTCCAGTCTCCGCGACGGAGCTGCCTTTTCTGACTCTGAGTGTCAGCGTGCTGTTCAACTTTCAGCCAGTCGACGCAGTCGGAGAAGACCGTGTCACCTGTGTCGAGGTTGGCAGGCACGGCCTGAAGGTTGTGCAGGGCAATCGGTCCGGGCTGCTGTTGCCGGTGGTCGCTGTGGAGCGAAGCTGGGATTCTCGGACGTTTCTGAATCACGTTTGCCGCAAGGCCGGTCTGCCCGACAACGCATGGCTGCAGCCGGACACTCAGTTACTGCGATTTGAAGGCATTCTGATCGATGGTGAAACCGATGCATCATTGATTCCCTCATGCGCTCCGAAAAAGTCGCGAACGAGCCAGTCCGACGCCGACACACTCGCCAGGTTCGCCCGAGCCAACATCATCGCTCAGCTTCACGGGGCTGTGCCGCAGTGCTTTCCTGCGAGTGTGCCCGACGGAACAGTGGATGGTGTTGCCGTCCGCATGTCGTTTGGCGGCACGGACCAGGCGGTGACGCTGAGCAGGATCCAGGTCCGAGGCGGAATCCCATTGCAGATGACTCTGCTGGAACTCACGCAGGAGGCCGCATTATGGCTTCAGCGCAACCGGGTCAATTTGCAGGCGATCGACCGCATGACAGCCGATGTCATCGTGTTCACCGATCCGGCCATGCACGCGACGCTGGACGATCCGGACCTGCGGGGAATCGATGCCGAACAACGGGCGGTCATGATCACTGAGTCCGGAACGACCGCCTGGCACTTTCAGCGTGACGCCTCTGCGGAGGAGCTTGTCGCGAAGGCTGCTGCAGCAGCGAAAGTCGGCTCGCCCGCCGCTGCGCAGATCCTCAGTTTTGCCGCGAGTTCCAGCGCCCCGATGATCAGCAACACAAGCGTTCCCATGCCCCAACCGGGGGCTGGCATTCGTCCGGCTGCGATGGCAGGCAAGTTTTATCCCGCTGATGCGGACGCACTCTCGAAGCTCGTTGACGACTGCCTCGGTGAAATCCCGGATGTGAAAGAAGACTGGCCAGCCATCATGCTGCCTCATGCGGGCCTGCGATTTTCCGGTCGAGTCGCCGGAGAGACACTGAAGCGAGTCTGCATCCGCGACACGGTCCTCATCATTGGCCCGAAACATACAGGGCAGGGCGTCGAGTGGGCGGTGTCTCCGCATTCGGCGTGGCAGCTGCCCGGCATCAACATGGCATCCGATCCTGAACTCGCGCGACAGCTGGCCAATGGCATCGACGGACTGGAACTCGACGCAGCAGCACATGCTCAGGAGCATTCGATCGAAGTCGAGCTTCCACTGCTCGCACGACTGGCACCGACAGCAAAAGTTGTCGGCATCACCATCGGTGGGGGAAGCCTTGACCGCTGCCTCCGCTTCGGACAGCAACTGGCGACTGTCATTGCCCGCATGCCGTCACCACCGCTGCTGATTATTTCCAGCGACATGCATCACTTCGCGCAGGATGAAGAGAACCGGCGACTCGACGAGATCGCCTTGCAAGCCATGGAGTCGCTCGACCCGGCCCGCCTGTTCGAGACCGTGTTCGCGAATCAGATCAGCATGTGCGGAGTCCTTCCCGCGGTGATCGTTCTCGAAACTCTGAAGTGTCTTGGTCGGCTCTGCCAAACCTGCCGTACGGCCTACGCAACAAGCGCCGACATCACTGCCGACAAGTCACGAGTCGTTGGATATGCCGGGATGCTGATCTCGTGAGTCGAGGATCTGCCGCTTGAATTTGTCACGTGATGCACCCACTGCCAAAAATCGAGCTGCGCTTTCCGGCTGAAATCCAGCAGATACGAAACTTCTGTCACGACCGCCAGATTCGAGACGGCACGCCCTTTCAAACGCTGGATGAACCGCAATGCGTCCGCATGAAACCGGTCGTCTTTATCGAACAATGCGACCAATGGGCCGGAGTCAACGACGACGGTGGCGGGCATTCAATTTGTCTCGCACGATCTGTTTACGGTTTTGCGACAAGTCCGAGCGTCCGCTGCCGACCTTGCCAAACAGGTCCTTCCCTAATTCCCAGGCGAGCGGCGTTTCGTTTTCAGCATTCAGAAACGCCTGCAGGCAGTCGCGAATGAGTTGCGATTTAGAAACCCGCTTGCGCGACGCAGCGCGCGCCAGTTCTTTTTCAAGGGGCAACGGTAACCGAACAGTGACGGACATGAGGCACCTCCTGAAGTTGTCCGACAAAGCGTAAGACACCAGCGCCGCTCGGTCAACGCCCCGTCGTATGGACCGGCCCCAACTAAGAATGCCTGACGGCATTCTGGCAGAAACACTTCCGGTTCTCTCGATGTGTTTTAAGGCGAGCGGCAGAAACGAATCTACCGTAGCTGGATTCACAAGAATTCAGGGAGACTCTGAATTCTTGCGAATTCAGCTACGGAACAGGGAAGAAATTCTCTGCCGCTCGCCTAAGCTCGCGCGGGCATTCACCGCAAATGGCGGTCCTGGCGGCGGTACTCGGCGGCGAGGAGGTCTTCGAGGAACACCACGCGCTCTTCCACAGGGGGCTCGTCCGTTTGCATCTTCTTACAGAGAGGTCCGACCAGGCGGTCAAGCAGCGAGCGCTGCTGATCGGGCGGAAGTGAGTTCCAGCGGTCCAGGATCCTTTCGACGGCATCGATGTCCTCGCGACCCAATCGCGTCAACCTGGCGTGGTCAAAGCGAAATCGGGCCTCGGCGACGTTCCGGTCTGACAGTTGCTGCCGAACCGCCGCCAGATCTTCGGCCTCATCGCTGATCACGATGGTCCCGGCCACCATGTCCCCGAACCTTTGTCCTCTCTTCGAAAGGACCGGAACGATGAACAGGATTGGCATGTTATCGGCCAGTCGAAACACGTTGCGCATAAAGACGCTGCCTGCATCCAGAGCAAATCCGTCCGCTTTGACCACGCGGATCCTGCACATCCGCTTTCCGGGGGTCTGCCCGCGCAGCAACAGTTCGCTCAGTCCGAAATAGAAAAAACTGCTGAGTCCCCAAATCAGCATCGCGACGCCGAAGACGTACATGCCAAACGTTTCGGGATCGACCTCTTCGTCCGCGCCCTGAACCACTTCGTCGATCTGACGAAAGAAATCGCGAAAGTACCCCTCGAACGCGGCGCTGAAGATCAGGAGTACGATGAACGCGAGAAAAATGCCGAAGTTCAGTATGATCTGATCGACGAACCAGGCGAGAAACCGCGTCCCCAGACCGGCGGGACGATATTCAATCTGAACGTTCTCGGGCGTTTCGTATTGAATTGTGGCCGGGAGGGGGATGGGCATGAATCACCTTGTGAGAAACTGAAGGGCGGGGCGAGTATGAGCAGTTTCGTTGCGCGCAACAAGCCTGCGTGGGAGGAGCTGGAGGGGCTTATCAATCGGGCTCGCCGGTCGATGCGTAAGATGACTCCCGAGCAACTGAGTCGCCTTGATGTCCTCTATCGCCGCACAACAATTCACCTCGCCCAGGTTGCCTCTCGCACCAGTGACCGGCGCCTGACCAATTATCTGAACGACCTGACGGCCGCCGCCCACGGGCTGATCTATCTGCCTCCGAAGCAATCGCTGTTCGCGGGGATTGGTCATTTCGTGTTCGAGGGCTGTGCGCGGTCCCTCGCCCGGCATTGGCGGGTCCATGCGATCTCGGCCGCGTTGTTGATCGGAGGAGCGCTGCTGGCGTATTTCGCGGCCATGGCCGATCCGCTCGCCGCCTATGCCCTGTGGCCGCGGGAAGATCCGCGTCAGCCGGGATCGACTCGCGAGCAATTGCTGGAAGTGTTGCGCGGCGGGCGTGAACAGGCGGGCGGTACGAAATTCCTGTTCGCCTCGTTCTTGTTCTCGCACAATCTGAAAGTCGGTCTGCTGGCGCTGGCGCTGGGAGTGCTGGCCGCGATCCCGACGGCGCTGCTGATGATCTACAACGGGATGATTCTGGGAGTCTTCGTGGCGATTCATCAGCGGGCCGGCATTGACGCCGAGCTGTGGGCGTGGATTCTGCCGCATGGCGTGACGGAACTGGGGGCAATTGTGTTGTGTGGCGGTGTCGGACTGATGCTCGGACGGGCCGTCGTGGCACCGGGACTACTCACGCGAACGGAAGCCCTGCGCCAGGCGGGACAACAAGCGGCGCTCACGTCACTGGGTGTGGCCGGGATGCTGTTCGCAGCCGCGATCATCGAGAGTTTCCTGCGACAGAGCCACTTGTCGACTTCAGCCCGCTTGATCTTTGCGGCCGGATCGGCGGTCTTCTGGATGTTGTTCATCGTCCACGGATTCCTGCGCGAACGTGCCGCGAACAGGCTCACAACAGGTTCCGCTGCCGCAATTCAATGAACTGGTTCACCAGCGGCACCGTCAGTTGGCTCGGCTCCACGTCAAGGATGAACACGCCGCCGTGCCGGAGCGATTGCAGAGCCAGTTGCCGTTCTCGGAGCAACCGGAACGTGACGGCCTGCTTTGCGCCGTCCACCATCGTTTCGACCGGCTCGCTCAGGATGCGGTTGAGCAGCGGCGTGCGCAGCGCGGCGAACAGGACCACATGACGACGGCCCAGCCGCATGAGTGACGCTCGAAACTGCTGCGACGTTTCCTCGTCGGAAACATCCGACAGCACCACGATCAGCGAACGCTTGGCCTGCCGCGTCTGCAGAGTCGCAAACATCGGGCCGAAATCTGATTCGCGGAAGTCGGATTGCACGGCATACACGCTGTCGGTCAGGGCATGTAGTGACGACGCACCTGTGACCGGAGGCAGATAGCCGCGCACGTCACTGTCGTAGAGGCCCATCCCGCAACGGTCGCCGCTTTGCAGCGCAACGCGGGCCAGAATCAGCGCGGCATCGACTGCGCAGTCGAGCTTCGTGCCGCGATCAGTCTCGGTTCCCATCAGTCGTCCGCAATCGAGCAGGATCATGACGTCGCGGTGCCGTTCGATCTGAAACCGCCGTACGACAGGCCGCTGAATGCGCGCGGTCGCACGCCAGTCGATGCGCCGCGGATCGTCTCCTTCGCGGTACTCGGTCAACGATTCAAACTCGGTCCCCGCACCGTGCTGGCGGGTTCGCGTTGCCTTGTCCAGCAGCAGCAACTCGGCCCCGCGATCCTTGAGCAACTCGTCTCGCGATGCAAACTGTTCCGGAAGGACTTTGATCACGGCGGGCAGCGCAAATGAACGCTGAACTTCCACCAGGCCGTGCGATCCGCACAGTCGAATCCAGACAGGACCGAACTCCTGCTGTCCCCTCTCGAAGATCCGGCAGGCGTGAGCCAGTGAGACCCGTCCTCCGCGCGCTGCTGCGTCGAACGGGCTGCTTAAGAATCGCGGAGCGGTCGCACGAGGAACGACATCGCGCAGTTCACCGCGCACATCGTCATCGCCTGCGTTCTCGATTTCCCAGACGACGCCAAATGCCACATCGCGACCAACGACCGTCGGGAGCGAACGACGCACGGTCAGCTGTCCCAGCCGCTGCGACAGAGTTCGCGCTTCGAGCCCCGCCGCCACGATCAGGGCCATCGTCAGCAGCACGATCACACTCAACAGCAGGACCCAAGGCAGCACAAAGTAGACAAGGGACAGTGCCACGAGACCGAGTCCCGCGCGAATCGAATTCGGCCCCGGACGAACGTGGGCGGCCACACGCCAGAATCCACGTTCACCTGGTGCCGAATTCATGTCGAGCGACGCGATTTTCATGGGACTTATCGGACTTATTGGATGGATGGGACTTACCTTGGAACTTCCACTGCTTCCAGTAACTGGCGGAGTACGTCATCGGTCGTCGTACCTTCCAGTTCAGCTGAGGGGCTGAGGACGACTCGATGCCGCAGGGCGGGAACGAACGCGGTCTGAATGTCATCGGGCGTGACGAATTCGCGGCCCGAGAATCTTGCGAGGCTCTTCGCCCCCATCAACAACATCAGCCCGGAGCGGGGACTGGCACCGACCGACAGCGAATCATCGTTGCGCGTCGCACCAAGCAGTTTTTGCACATAGGCCACGACTTCATCGCGGACGTGCGTGTCGCGAATTGTCTGCCGCGCCTGCAGGATGTCGGCGGGTGAGACGACCGGCTGCACACCCATCCGGCGCGGGTCAGACAGTCCGCCGGTGGCGTGATGCTCGCGGAGGATGCGCTGTTCCTCGGCCGCCGACGGATAGCCGACCAGGACTTTGAACATGAACCGATCGAGTTGTGCCAGCGGCAGCGGGTACGTTCCCTCCTGCTCGATCGGGTTCTGTGTGGCGAACATCACGAACGGTTCGGGCAGCGGATGCGTGATCCCGTCATGCGTAACGCACAGCTCCTGCATCGCTTCGAGCAATGCCGACTGCGTTCGTGCGGATGCCCGGTTGATTTCGTCAGCCAGCAGGAAATTGGCGAAGATCGGCCCGCGACGAAACTCGAACTCATGAGTGTTCTGGCGGAAGATCGATGATCCCGTGATATCGTTCGGCAGCAAATCAGGCGTCATCTGGACTCGGCGATAGTCGAGGTTGAGCGCGGCGGCGATCGTGCGGACAAGCAGTGTCTTCGCCACGCCGGGCGGTCCCTCCAGCAACACATGACCACTGCTGAAGAGTGCCGCCAGCGAGAAGTCGATGACCTCATCCTGACCGAACACAACCTTTGCAATCTCACTGCGAACGGACTGATAGAGCTGTTCTAGAGACAACGGGAAATCCTTTGCAACAGACGGATGGCTTCGGATTCAGAGAGGGAGGAATCCGGAGCGACGGCGTGGTCGAGTTGCCGCATGACCTCGCGGAACTGATCGGCCTCACGCGGGGAACGCCTGGACATTTTTGAGGCGATCGTGTCGGGATCGTGTTTCGAGGGAGCCAATCCCAGCCGATGGCCGACGGTGTGGAGGACACCACCTCGCACTTCGGACAGAAGGAACCGGCGACTGCCGCGGGCGCGATTCAGAAACCGCGCCATCGCCTCGATGTACTCGATGATCGTGCGCCGCGTCCTGATCGGCACATCGAGCGGTGGCCCGAGCAGGATCGCGATCCGCCAGAGCTCCAGAGCGAGCAGCCCCACAATGGCCATCGTCACGACCGCGTAACTGCTCTTCGTCAGCAGCCACAGCGGATTTCCGCGAACGCTCAGCCCATGATAGAATTCGTCGAATACAATACTGCGTCCATCCGAGGCCAGAAGGTCGTAAGCCAGCACACCGTTGTCGGCCTGCCCGAGGCTGGCGTTCATCAACAGCATCGGCTCGCCTACGACAACAATCTCACCCTGACCCCGTTCGAACGAGG
>Ga0163144_10024898_pt1 | contig 11719 bp, 16 predicted proteins | sample OliLak19BULKMAT1_FD_123175 | JGI IMG/M metagenome (GOLD analysis project Ga0163144, IMG submission 123175) | Freshwater microbial mat bacterial communities from Lake Vanda, McMurdo Dry Valleys, Antarctica - Oligotrophic Lake LV.19.BULKMAT1 | ecosystem: Environmental > Aquatic > Freshwater >... | reverse complement strand
AGTCGCAGGTCGAACGGATGGAAGCCCAAGTCGCGCAAGCGCGCGTCGAGCTCGATCGCCTTGCCGTCCGTTCGCCGATCGCCGGCCGTGTGCTGAAGGTCGACGTCCGTCCCGGCGAGTACGTCGGCACGCCGCCGGGGAAGCCGCTGGTGATCTTGGGCGACGTCTCGACGCTCCATGTGCGCGTCGACATTGACGAGCAAGATCTCCCGCGGCTCGAGCCGGGTATGCCGGGCCAAGGCTTTGTCCGCGGCGACGCCGAACGGCCGCTGCAGCTTTCGTTCGTGCGGATCGAACCGTTCACCGAGCCGAAGCGTTCGCTGACTGGCGCCGGCAACGAGCGGATTGATACCCGCGTGTTGCAGGTGATCTATGCGATCGAATCGACGCCGCGTGAGGTGTACGTCGGGCAGCAGATCGACGTCTTCTTGGACAAGTCGAAGGGCGCCGACCAGTTGCGGCAAGCGTCGATTCCATGACGCGAGTACGCGTTTCCATGACGCGAGTACGCGTTGGCGCGATAACGCCCTCACTCCCTCGAACCGTTCCCTAGCAGTGGTACTGTAGCGAGCTCAGAATGATCAAACTCATTCGTTTCGCTCAGCAATCATCGCCGCCATGATCGTCGCCCCGCTGGTGGGAATCGTCGTCGCGTTGTAACGATTGCGCGGTCTGTCACTACGATCGGCGCAATGAGCTATGTTTGCGCGGTGGCATTCCGCAGCGCGAGGCAGGCATGGCCGACGACGACAAGATCCAGCGAGTTGGCGTGGACGCCGCCGAGGCGTTGCGCGCCGCGGCGGAAGTGCTGACTGACGAATCGGTTCCTTTTGAGCGACGGGTCGAGGCCTATCGCCGTTGCCTCGCGCGCCACGCCATGTTGAGCGCAAAATTCCTGCAGATGGGGAATCGCTACATCATGGCGACGTCGCTGGCGGGGCAGCGGGCGGACTCGACGCCGCCTGTTTAGTAAGGACGCCCCGAGCAGCCTAGCGACTTCAGCCATTGGCTCTGCCGAGGGGTGGCATTCCGCAGGACGACGCCTACCGACATGGTAAGCAGTCTCCAGGCGGAGCCTGGGGCTAGCAGCGGCGCATGAAAAAGCCCTGTTCTTCGATTTGAAGTCGAGAACAGGGCCTTTCGGAAGCGACGCTGACGGGGCTCGAACCCGCAACCTCTGGATCGACAGTTCAACCCTAGTTGTCCGTTGATTCGCTGTTAGCGTTTTTTCTCGGTATAAATAGAGCCGCTGGCTCGGGCGCGTCGGTGGTCGCGCCGCAGCGGGGTAATCATTTGGGTATACATCAAACCAACTAGGGGAAGTCATGATCCCCGTTGCTTGCTCGCGGCCCGTACGCCCTCCAGCGTCGGCCGCGGGCGGGCAGGTTGGGCTGGAGGGTTGAACGTGCCGTTCGAAGACGCAGAAGAGGCGGTAGCTTTTTCTATCGAGCATGAAGGGCCGTACGCAGCAATCGTGACTGCAGGATACGTCTTGCTCAACGACGTACAAGAAATCGATCAGCTAAGCCGCGAGTTCCATCCGGACGACGGGCCCACCCGGAAAGGGCTCAACTCAGCGGATCGTTCGCAGTTCGACGCTTGGTTCGCGAGCATGGTAGTCGCGCTGGGGGCAGGAATTGAGCGTCTCCAACGGCTGATGCGCGAAAGCGGCGTTTGGGGGAAGCTGTGTGAGGCGAACCCGTATACTGCCACGGTCGCCGATTTTCATGGCCAGTGCTTCGCTGGCTGCGTTCGTGACTTGGGGCTTTCGCGCTACGGGGTGATTTACAAGGCGGTCGACCCAACTGGCGCCAGGGAGTGGCTTCGCTACAGCCTAGCAAGGTGGGAGCGTCTCGCGATCAAACCCGAGGCGATTACTGGCCGCGTCGACGACGCGCTACGGGCCGTCGCTGAGGAGCGAGAATTCGATTTTAGCCGCGTCTACATGGACCTGATCAAAGAGCGTCAAAGGGCAGATGGCAGCTTCCTCGATAAGGAGGATGCACCGACAATTGTCGGGCCCAACGATGAACGCGACGCCTGGCTATACGAGCAGAAGAAAAACGGGGCGACTTACAAAGCCATGCTCGCTGGCGTTAAGGCCCGAAAAGAAGACTGGGATCAGCTTGCAAGTGACCCGAGCATCTATGCTGCAATTCGGCGGTATACGCGGAAAGAAAAACTCCCTGCAGTCGTGGGTAAAAGGCAGAAATAGATTAGCGCTAAAAAGCGCTAATTCTTGTGTGGTATCTTCGCCGCCGCACGCCTCGCTATCGTATTCGCAGTTGACTGTTAGCAGCCCGTCGGCTGCGATCAAACTGTGAGGGGAACGATGGCAACAAAGACCGTGGCGGCGCGTAAGGTGTCCGCAATCTGCCCGGAGCGTGTGTATCCGCTACGGGCCTTCCAAGAGGCATCGGGCGTCGGCAGCACGCGCATGCGTGAGGGTCGGCTCGCTGGGATCCACCTCGACACCTTCAGCGTCGGGCGCAGGAAGTTCTGCACCGGGGCCGCGGCGATCGAGTATCTCCAAGCCCTCTCCTCGCTCAACCAAGCCAAGTAGGCGAGAGGCGGCAGGGATGGCCGGCTGGATCAAGCTGCACCGGAAGACCCTCGAGTCGCAGGTCTACAGCGACGCCGAGCTGTTTCGGCTTTGGTGTTACTTGTTGCTCCGCGCCAGTTTTAAGACGAGTTGGTTTCGTGGTGTTGAAATTAGGCGGGGTCAGGTGGCGTTCTCTTACCGCGTTCTCTCCGACGCTCTGGGTTATTCACGGGGCAAGCTCGAACGAAGCATGAAAAAGCTCGAAGCTATGGGCAGCATACACATCAAAGCGGGACGCGAATTTTCGGTCGCAACTGTCTGCAATTACGAGAGTTACCAATCGGATGAAGATCCGATGCGGGACGCCGGTGAGGCCGCCGATAGAGCCGTCGACAAGACCGCTGCTGGGGCCGCCGATAAGGCCGTCAACGGGGCCGTTTATAAGAAGGAAATAATTCAAGAACCTCCTCCCCCTACCCCCTCGGCTGCTGCGACGCCCGATCGCAGCGCATGGGAGGGGGTGGGGGATGTTCTCGCTGGCTTGGGGATGACGAAGGCGCCCGACGCCGTCGCCACCGCTCAGGCCCGCGGGTTGGCCGTCAGCGAAGTCCAGGGGCTGATCGCCGAGTGGCGGCAGCACGAGGGGGCTTGGGGCACCGGCGCGTTGTACCAGCGCCTCACGGGCCAGCTCGCCGCTTGGCCGCCGGTCGCCCCGGCCTTCGAACGTCAACAGCAGTGGCAAGCGGCGGTGCGGGGGCACGACGCCAATGCGGCCAGGCGGCTCGAAGGTGATCGACGTCGCGAAGCAGATCGGCAGCGTTACGACCAACTGAACGACCGGCACGGCGCCTCGATCGACGCGATGACGCGCGACGAGGTGCTCGCTCAGCTCGGCGCCGACTCGCCGCTCATCGATCAGTACCGCAGCCGCGGAGTTGAATCGCGATTGGTTCGCGAGGCGCTCTTCGCGGCGATTGAAAGCACGGAGGCAGTTGCATGAGCCAGACACCAATAAAACAATCCGCGCCCGTCGGCTACGGCACCGCGGATCCCAGCGAACCGATGCCGATCTGGCTGCGCCAGCAAATGCGAGCCGACGCTTGTGGGCATTGCGGCGCGAGAGTGCTGCTGAACGCGGCCGGCTTTCGCGAGTTCAAGAAGGAGTTGGCCGCGCGGGGCATTGGAATCAAGATCCTCTGCCCGAAGTGCTCGAAGCAAGCGGAATCAGAACTTCCGCCGGGCCCGAAGATGGTCGTCGTTCCTCCCCCAACCGACTGTCAGGACAATTAAACCATGATCATCAAAAATCAACCAATGCTGCTCGCCAGCCACCTTGCCGACGCCGACTGCCTCGAGGAGCTGATCGCCGCCCCCCGTCCCGCGGCGGTGAGCGGCGCGCGAAAGACCCCGCGGCTGGCCTACGTGTCGCTGGTCGGCTTCATGACCCCCGACTATTGCGACGAACTTTCCGAGCAACTCGCATCCTTCGCGGCATCGGACCGGTGTGCCACCATTGTGTTGTGGATCAACAGCGGCGGCGGCTACTACACCGGCACCCCAGAGCTAGCCGAGCGAGTACGGCGGACCGCTGCGATTAAGCCGGTGATCGTCATCATCGTCGGGTATTGCTGCAGCGGCGCCTACTGGGTCGCTTCCCAGGCGACCACGATCTACGCGGCGCCGTCTGCCATCGTCGGGTCGATCAACGCCTATGTGGTGCTTCTCGACAGCAGCGAAGCGCTGAAGCGAGAAGGCTTGAAGGTACTGCGGATCGCCGGCGCTGGAGGAGTTGTCAAAGGCCACCCGACGCCAGGCGTGGAAGTGCCCGACGAGTTCATCGCCATGATCCAGAACAGCTGCGATTACATCGCGCTGAAGTTCATCATCGCCGTTCAGAAGGGCAGAAAGATAGGCGATAAGGAGTCGCGGCCTCTCGCAACCGGGGAAGTCTGGCACGCTGAAATCGCGAGGACATCCAAGCTCGTTGACTATGTGATGCTCCCCGAAGACGCCATCGCGAGCATCGTAGAAGGGCTTGCCGCGCCGGCCACCAAACCGCCTGAGCAATACGCCCGGCTGGTGGGGATCGACGCTGAGGAAAAGCTGGCGGAACTGCTGCAGTCGAGATTCGGCGTCGACGACGATGACGACGATGACGACGCGACGCCCGACCAACTGGCGGCGTTGCGGGAAGAGTTCCCCACGCTGTGCCAGGCCGCGGCGACGAACGCCGAGGCTCGACGCCGTCGATCCTGGAGCGGGCCCGGGATGGCGTAGACCCGCCAAAGTAACCACCATTATCTGAAACAGGAGTAGACCGTGCCGACCAAGACCACCAAAACGAAACCCATCGCCCGCCAGGCGGAAGGCGAGCCGATCAATTCATTGATCGATCGCGAACAAGATCTGCGGGCAGTCAAGCTTGCGGCGTTCGAGCGATTGAAAGATAGGCTCGTTGAGGAGATTGAAGATCTCGAACGAGCGACGTTGTTTATGTCCTCGCGGGATGTGGCTGTGTTCGAAGAGTTTGGGATTACCCGGCAAGACGGCATCTCCATGGCGCTCCGCGTTCATCAGGGCATCGCCGAAATTCGCGAGGAAGCGGGCGACCCCGCCGTCATCGAGTCCGCTCGGCAGGAGCACGCCGCGGCGGTCGAGGCGGAGCAATCGACGCGGGCAGATGCTGAAGAGCTCGACAACGTCGCCGACGGCGAGCCGATGCCGGTGTTGGCGCGGCAGATTCGAGCGCTGCAGCAGCGACTCGGCGAGGTAACCGCGACCAGGGTTGCCGCCGAAGAGAAGCTTCGGCGACTTGAGGGACGTCGCGAGTGGTTGCGGAATCATGCGCCTGAGGCGATGCGATCGGACATCGGGAAGGAACTGTCGCGACGCCAGCTAACGAGCCCGACGTGGCGGCGGCTTGGTGAGCTGAAACTTCAGATTTTCGAATTCGGCAAAGTTGTCGAGCAGTCAAATATCTCATTGTACGACAAATGTCTTGTATTGTGCGTTCATGCTCAGCATTACTGCCCTGAGGCGTATAGCTCTGGCAACGGTTCCCCTTCAATCGAAATTGGCCGGTTTCGCATGCATGTCGACCAATTAGAGCGCGAGACTATTCCCGCGTTAAAAGCCGAGCAGGCTGAGATGCACTCGAAATGGGACGCGGTCGTTGCGGGGGTTGAAGCGGCGCTCGACCACTGGATCAAAACCGGCGAGGTCCTCAGCGACTAACCATACATCACATCGTTGGCGCCGGGTGGTTACGCTCCTTTCTTGGCCTGGTTTCGACGATGTGGTTAGCCGGTCGGCTGCTGTTTGCTTGGGCGGCAGCCGGCCGGCGTTTTAATCACTTCAATTTCTTTCTGAGGAGAAAAGCTATGGCCAATTCAGTTCCAGAATCGGCGACGACGCCCAAGAAGAAGCTCGAATTCTTTCGCGCTGAAGCTCAGGCGTACATGGAGAAGCACGGCTGCCGTTGGAGCGAGGCGACGCTCGCCATCAAGAAGAAGTACCCGGAGGCGCGAGCGGCGTTCGGAGCGCCGGAGCCGTCGCCAGCGCGTTGGTAGGCGTCTGAGTCGTCGAAGTAAATCACCCCACACACAATCGATTTAGGAGAAAATCATGCAGATGGATCTAAGCGGGCTGCTATCGCTTGTAGCGGACGCAGCCTACGCACCTGGTACCCGCGTCAAATGGTCGGCGACGCCTGGCAAGGTGACCGTGGCCGGTGACGAGGCGTGCATCGGCACGCTGAAGAATCGCACATACAAGGACGGCGACCCGTGCGTCGTGATCGACAAGCGTTGTCCCGGTACGCGGATCTTCATCGCGGGTGGCGCAATCGCCAAAGGCGCCTCGTTCACGAGCGCGGCCGGTGGCAAGGTGGTCACTGGCACCGGCGGCGTCGAGGACTATGGGCGTGCCCTGACCGCGGCGACCGCCAACGGCGGTCTGTTCGAAGGGATGCCCGAGTAGACCTGGCAGTCGCAGCCTGGGAGCCCCAGGGCCCCCCCGGGGGCCTTGGGGTCCTCTCGGGGGGCCCCCCGGGGGGGCAAGCGAAGCTGCGATCGACACCTTTTTATACCGACAGGAAACTCGAGGGAGTTCTCGCTCCCTCTCTCTCTCTGACCGTGAAGGCAGTTCATGGCCCTGACAAAAGCCCAATTAGCTCAGGCGTCGGCGTCGCTGATCAAGCGGATCCCCCAGGCGGTCGCGGCAGAGGTCATCGGCAAGCCGGCAGTTTGGCTGCGAGATAATCCCGACGTCGGCGGCCGCAACGCCGACGGTTCTTACAACCTTCCCGACCTGGTCGCGGGGATGCGCGAGCGGTTCAAACCAGCGGAGTTGCCGGACTCTGATTTGGAGAGCGTCCTGCAGGCGACTGAGGCGCTCGCCGACATGGCCTTACGACCCCAGACAATTGCCAGGCTGATGGAACGCCTCGAATCGTCGCACGGTGCCGCTGGCTTGGCGGCGTTCGCCGCTGAGTTGCTGATCCAGCTTCTGCACATGGCGGCCCTCCACGACCGCATTCATAGTTGCATGCGGCCGACGCCAGAGCAAATCAAGGCCGAGGCCGATCAGAGGTTGGCGGAGCTAGCCGAGTGGGATGCTCGCGCCCAGGGGCGCGTCGCCGTCGTCTGCGGCGGCTGCGATTCGTACCGGTGGGGCCGCAGCTGGCGGGAAGGTCCGGCGCCAACCGGTTATGCGGTCGATCGAGATCACGACGCACTTTGTCCAGCATGCGAGAAGGCGAGTCGGAAGAAGCGGCCACGCCCGCCGGTCTCGCTTTGAGAGTCGCCAAGCCGACGCGGCTGATGTGACGAGCCACCGGGGGCGATAGCCCGGGCTGTTTTGACAACTTCACGCCGGCGGATGCGGATGACAACCGTCCGCCGGCAGCTTTTCTTGTCTCGAGCCGGCAAGAGAGTCTGACTAGTGTAGGAATGGCGTCAACTCACGCACTTCAACTACCTCCCCTTTATTGCATCGCCGTCTTCAGCGTCCTGCGGTTCTGATGCCACAACCGGACCAGTCCACGCAATGGATTGTTCACTGGCCACAATCCCTTCCAGTCTTATTTCTGGGAGCTCGGAGGCGTCATCGGGGAAGTTAATGTCGATGCAGCTATTGCGAGGCTGCCTGACATAAGCGATCGGTCTAACTATACGTATGTTGTAGTCGTCTTTTGCGAACTTGACTAATTCAGAGTTCATCGTCACGAGCATGCCTCTTCGCAGGAAAAACTCTCCCGTCATTCGAATCGCCTTGCTGTTTATGTACTCAATGTCTACCAACCGTCGCTTTTCATCGTCGATCAGCGCAAGCGAATGCGGTGTGCGGTCAAGGCGGAAAATAAAGTTGCGGTTAACGTGCATCTCGTTGTTCACAATTTCGCACGCGATCTTTCCCTCTCGATTGAAAATACTCGCCGAGAACTGCACCTCACCGTCGCGCATGTCAAGCGAGAACATACTTTCTCCGCGCTGACTGAGAAGTGAAAAGGGAAATTCGCTAACGCATGCAACAACAAGACCAAGGTGGACTATTACTGCGTCATGTGGAATGTCCGCAACAAAGTTCTCAAGAACAGCAGGCAAGAGTGGACTGGGGCCCTTTCCTGGAACTAATCTCTCGGCATCGCGTGCTAGCTTCGTCAGACTTTCGCGTACTTCATTTAACGCGGTCAGGGTGTCCTTGTTCCCCGCCTTCAGTAGGTTTTCGATTGAGGCTAGAAGTGTCGAGTTAGATTGGATAAGTCCCACCAACTCGGTGTGGTTCGTGCGTCGAAGTGATTCCAGGTATTCCTCAATCGTCGCGTTCTTTCGCGAGCCACTCTCAGATTTGAGGGAAAGGGCGGCCGATGCGACTGCGAGAAGGCCATCGGTTAATTGGTAAAGGTCCATTCGACTTCCAAGTGTTGGTTCCCGCCCAATCTCCCTCACCCGGGTGCCAGTTGCAAGCTGTGTCAGGTGGCAGAGAGCCTTCTACCTGACCAACTGGCGGCGGCAGCTACAACGAAATCCCTATGCGCATAGTGAATCTCCGTTCAAGCACCATCAGATTGCTGCGTTTCTCAGCCAGTTCAGATCTTCGACAACTTACCCGCCCCGCGGACGTAGCGAACCCAGTGGGGCGTTCTCTCAATCCCGGCCAGATTCTTGGCTCCCTGCTGGGGGAGGTGGGTCGTGAATAGCGGCCTCGTGCGAAGGTATCGTTTTGACGCCGACACGGAGAGAAATCTCGTCGACAGTGATGCCCCCGACGAGGTTTGCCTTTTCAAGTGGGTCCAAACCTCGGTTGTCGGACAACCCAAGTTCCATCAAGACCTTTGTAAGAGGGTACAAGGCTTTCGGTTTAGGGTTTATTGTTGGGTCCCGATCCTTACTGATTGCGGTGATGACATTTTCAAAATCCGCCGCGAAGTAATACCCTTTGAATTTTCCACATACCCACCCTGCATCCTGGAAGACCCTCTCAAATTCACGAGCGTATCGGCTAGCTTCCGCATCGCCTACTGGATAGCACACGGAAACTGTTTGGCCGGCGTAAGGTGCAATTGCTTCCTTGATCGCCTTCGATTGCTCTGGGGTCAGATGCCTTTGTCGCTGCTGATCGGCGAGTGCCTGTTGCGTGTCGCGGACGCTGGCCTTCAGGTCTGCAAGCTGACCTTCGGTGGTTTTAGACCAGCGCGCCTGATTTGTGTCCTTCTTTGAATTATCGTCACTCTGTTTAGAGATATCCGAATGGAGAAACTTAAAGAAAAGAGCGAATGCGACGAAGACAATCGCGATCCACTTGCGTGGCGCGCTCTGCAGAAAAGAGGGCAGCAAGGTCCGCTCGTAAAGGAATGATCCAAACGCGAAAATGCCGCAGCACAGCGCAATAAAAAATGTCCAAAGGGCCAAGATATTATGACCGGACGTATCGAAAACTCCACCGATGATTGTGATGATTCCGCCAATAGCCGTCGCGGCGAGTTCCAGCGTATTGTCAGGTTCCGTCTGCTGGATCTTTACTGGGGTTTCGGGCTGTGCCTGATCCTGGGCATGGCTCTCGGGGTTCTCGGAAGCACCGCTTGGAACGTCTTGCTGCATTTACTTAGGTTCCATGCTTCGGATCTTTGACAATACAGTTTGCCCGCGTCGGCGACTAGCGTCCCGCCGCGGGCAGGTTAATTATTCCTCGGTAGGAACGAATTTCACCCTGACGCTAGTCGCGCCGCCGACGCCAAATCCCATGAATTTCCCATCGGCGCTAAATGACACTTCGAGCTCAAGTTCGGTGAGATCAAATGAGTCGCCAAGCGAATCCGCAATCTGCAGGGCCATATTCCTTATCGAATCTTTGGCCTCTGAAATTCCCTGTTCCAATCGTCCCTGTGGTACGACGTCGTTGCCATCCTCGAAGTCGGCTGGAACCAGCACTCCGCTGCGGTTGCGGCGTTTGAATCCCTTGGGAGCTGCCAGCTTCTTCTTTGGCGGCAAAGGTTTCTTGGCGGCCGACTTCTTCGCTGCGGACTTCTTGCCCGAGACTTTCCGTCGGGAAGCTTTCTTAGAAGCAGACTTTCTCGCAACCTTGCGTGCTGCGGCCATCCTTCACCCCCGAATCGAATTTGAAGAGAGTTAACGAATTGGACACCGAGTATATCGCAATTGCGGGTTATTCGAAACGCGATCTTGCATTTCCCCGGGGTATCCGCACAATAGCGAACGTCGACCCCAGAAGGATCGGCCGGGCGTTAGAACCCGATTGAGAGACAATCAGATGACTGCAACATCAGACCGTAGGCCCGGCCGCGTAGGCGCGTCTCCAAGCTGTGATCCCGGTAGCGGGGGAGCGAGGATCGCGCGGGTGACTCAATCACCTTCTAAACTGCGTTGCCGGGCCTACGGTCTTTTCGCGTCGTCATCAGGTTGTCAGAGTCGCCTCAGTTACAGGGGCGCTGGCCCCACTGGGGCGATTTCTCTTCGCGACAATCTGAGCGGCGCCATGGAAGGAATGCCATGGTCGCGATCTGCGTCCAGACTCTCGAGCAAGATCCCGTCGAGCGCAACGCCCGGGCATTGGTAGACCAAGCCGAGTCGTCGCTGAACCAATCAGCCTTCATCGAGTGCGGTTGCTACTTGCGCGAGGCCGTGCGGCTCTACTTGCACGCGGAGTGCGAGTACCACCGCTGCCTGCCGAGGGAGAAACAAACATATGAGGCGCCCCCTCGCGTACTGGCGCGGGCGCTTCGAAAAGCTGGGCCTCTAGAGCCGGGCTGTCACGGCTGGATTCTTGAGATTGTCGAGATGCCGAATAAGGCAGCCCACTTGAAGTTCGTCGAGCCGAGTCTGCTGAGGACAGGCATCGGTTTGTTGCGTTTCTTTCTCAGCGGTTCCCCTTACCTCATTCAGCCGAAGGCAGGAGGTCGAGTATGCGCAAGAGCATCTCTTGGCGAGCATTCCGCAAGCAGTATAGCGCGATGCATTTGACCATGCTGCGATCGAACGTTCACGCCGAGTCTCGCCTTTATGTCATCGAACGAATCCTGCGATCAAAGTTGCTCGCGGATGTTGCGACGACCGAGGCGGCGGCGGCCGGCTTTCTTTATTGGAGACAATGCCGATGAATGATTTAATCAAAGTTCACGTCGTCACCTACAAGCGGCAGACGAACCTGTTCATGCGGTACCGCGACCCGGTCACCGGGAAGCAGGTGGCTCGATCGACCGGCACGCCGAAGAAACGCGACGCCGAGCGAGCGGCCGCCAAGTGGGAGGCGGAGCTGCGCGAGGGGCGCTATCAGAAGTCGTCGCGCGTCACCTGGGAAGAGTTCCGCGAACGTTATGACCGGGACGTAATGTCTGGGCTGAAGCCGAGCACGGCGACGACCTACGACGCCACGTTCAACGTGTTCGAACGGCTCCGCCGGCCGACAAAGCTTGCCGAACTTACCACGTCGATCCTGACGGCCTTCGTCACCGATCTCCGGGCGCAAGTCAGTTCGCCGGCGACGATCGCCCGGCACCTCCGCGCGTTGATGGTGGCGTTGCGTTGGGCCCACCGCGAGGGGCTGCTGGCTTAAGTTTACCCACAAGTTCGCGTGTAGATTTTACAAAATGCGAAGGGCATAGGGGCGGCTGATAGCGTGGTTAAGTCTTGTCGGGATTGGGAGCTTGGACGCGGCGCT
>Ga0163144_10024897_pt1 | contig 11719 bp, 6 predicted proteins | sample OliLak19BULKMAT1_FD_123175 | JGI IMG/M metagenome (GOLD analysis project Ga0163144, IMG submission 123175) | Freshwater microbial mat bacterial communities from Lake Vanda, McMurdo Dry Valleys, Antarctica - Oligotrophic Lake LV.19.BULKMAT1 | ecosystem: Environmental > Aquatic > Freshwater > Lake... | reverse complement strand
GCCGCCGGCATGGTCCCAGATCTTCTCCTGATAGCCTTTGCGCGTTGGCAGTCGGAGGTACACATCGGCGTCGCCTCGTGCCACAGCAAGATATTTGCATTGGCTGTCCATGCGAACCGGCTCACGATGGATGCCGAGTTCCGAGGCGATCAGTCCGGACCAGTCATGCGAACTGTGTCCCGACTCCACCGATTCACACAACCGAAGTTCCGAAGCCTGCGACACATTTGCCACCTGGATCGATTGAGGAACCGAGTCCGGCCGATCGAGATTCTGCATCCACGCGCCGTGGCCGCGTACTGCCCAGGCCAGGGTTCCCGATCCGGGCGGCGACCCGGCCCCAGGCATGTTCGGGCAGCCGAGCACTCCGATTTCGATTCGGCCACCCACAATCAGTGCCAGCGAGATCGCGTACTGTTCCTTCCGCAGGAATCCTTTGGTGCCATCGATCGGATCGAGTGTCCAGAATCGCGGGCTGTACTCGGAAGCGCCGCCGCGGTCGATCCAGTTGCAAATGTCCTCCGGCGACGCTGGAACTCCGACGGCCGCACATTCGCGAACCGCACGGCTGAGAAACTCGGAGCCGCTCGGCTGCCTCAGTTCCGCCGCGCCTTCTTCACCGATCACCGGATCATCAGGAAAGCACTGCTGCAGTACTCTGCACACGATCGCCTGGCTGGCATAGTCAGCGACGGTGACAGGACTGTTGTCTTTTTTTGCAAGCGATTCCGTGGTGATCCCTGTCTGGACCGATCGACAGACGGCTGCCGCCTGACGGACGGCCTGAAGTGCGGTCTGAAGCTCTTTCTGAAATGAATGATTCATGGGATTCCGGGAAGTAAAGAAGTACGGCGACGGACACAATCGAACGTCTGCGGCATGATAACTGAACGCGGGCATTGTCCGCACCGAAAGGCGAGTGGCAGGACGTCAGGCTCCCCGGCACATCGTGACCATGGTTTGCGCGTTGATGCCGTCAGCAAATGAATGCCTCGGAGGGCTGACGCCCTGCCACTCGCCTGAACATGTGCGCAGTTCAACCCCTTTGCAGGCTGCGGTTTGATACCGGAGTGCGCGCCGTTACGATTCGCCTGCGCCCGTACTGGTTCCCGCTGTCTGGATTTGAAATCACCTCATGACCGTCCGAACACGCTTTGCACCCAGTCCGACCGGTTACATGCATATCGGCGGCATGAGGACGGCACTTTTCAACTGGTTGTGGGCTCGGAAGAATCGCGGGCAGTTCATCCTGCGAATTGACGACACCGATCAGCAACGGAACATTGACGAAGCGCTGGAACCGATTCTGGCCGCATTCCGCTGGCTGGGGCTGGACTGGGATGAAGGTCCGGATGTCGGAGGTCCGCATGGGCCGTATTTTCAGTCGCAGCGACGAGCCACCTACGACGCGGCGCTGAACAGGCTGCTGGAATCCGGTCATGCGTATCGCGACTTCGAGTTGCCTGCCGAAACGCAGCTTCAGAAAGAGCTCGCAGAAAAAAACAAGACTGTGTACATCAGCAGCCGTGTGTCGCTGCAGCTGTCCGGGTCCGAAGTTGAACAGCGCATCGTGGACGGCCATCCGTTTGTTGTTCGACTGCGAGTGCCTCGTTCAGACGTCGTTGTCATTGATGACCATGTCAGAGGCAAGGTGGAGTGGGACTGCAGCCTGATGCCGGATCCGGTCATCGCCCGCAGCGATGGCTCGCCGCTCTACAACTTTGCCACAGTCGTGGATGATGCGGCTCTGGACATCACACACGTCATTCGCGCAGAAGAGCATCTGTCGAACACACCGATTCAGGTGTTGCTGCATCGGGCGCTGGGGAACAATACTCCGGAATGGGCTCATATTCCGTATGTCGCCACACCTGGCAGCAAAGAGAAAATGAGCAAGCGCAAGATCGACCGGTATCGGACCAATCCGCAATTTCAGAAGTTGTTCGAGCTGGGAGACCAGGTGCTTCGCCGGATCGGGATCGATCCGAAGTCTGATGCCTTGTCACCTGTGATGGTGGCCTATTATCAGCAGGTCGGATTTCTGCCGCAGGGCGTTCTGAATGCACTCGTGCGGCTGGGCTGGTCACTGGACGATCAGACAGAGTTCATGTCGGTCGCCGAAATGAAACGCACGTTTACGCTGGACCGCATCATTCCCAGCGCAGCGGGGCTTGATCCGGACAAGATGCTGAACTTTCAGTCACACTGGATGAATCTGCTGCCTGCCGCCGAGAAACTCGAGGGTTGTCTGCCGTTGCTCAAGAAGGCCCGACTGGTCGAAGATGAGAATGATTCGGCGACGCGCGCCCTCGTCCTCCAGGTAATCGAACTTGCGGGGGAGCGGCTGCGTGTCTTTGGCGACATCTTTCAGCTGGACGAATTCTTTATCGATGATGCCGATCTGAAAATTGATGAGAAGAATTTCCAGAAACGGGTTGTCAAACCTGACATCGCGATTGATCTGCTCCGCGAACTGCGGCGACGCCTGCAGGAATGTGAAAGTTTCACGGCTGTTCCGCTGCACGATCTGCTGCAGGCATTTACTGCAGAAAAGGAGGTGAAGGTCGGAGACCTCTTCCCGGCGCTTCGTCTTTGCGTCACTGGTAAGGCTCAGGGTGCCGATCTGTTCCGTTCACTTGAGCTGCTTGGCAAAGAGAAGGTCCTGAACCGCCTCGACCGATCGCTCGGGCTGGCGGAGTCACAGCGAGTCTGAGTGTGTCATTCGTCATTCGTCATTCGTCATTCGTGCTGCCGGGCTGTTTCCCGGTTCCCTCTCTCGGTGATTCAATCCATGGCAAGCGTTCTCGTCACCGGCGGTGCCGGTTTTCTTGGCAGTCATCTGTGCGATCTGTTGATCAATCGGGGCGACGATGTCATCTGCGTCGACAACTTCTTCACAGGTTCGAAGGAGAACGTACGCCATCTGATCGGGCATCCGCGGTTTGAGCTGATCCGGCACGACATCGTGCATCCGCTGTATGTCGAAGCTGACCGCATCTTCAATCTCGCATGCCCGGCGTCTCCGGAGGCCTACCAATACAACCCGATCAAGACGATCAAAACTTCGACTGTCGGGATGGTCAACGTCATGGGACTTGCCAAGCGCTGCGGAGCACGAGTGCTGCATGCGTCGACATCTGAGGTCTACGGTGATCCGCTGGTGCATCCTCAGACGGAAGACTACTGGGGTCATGTCAATCCGATCGGGCCCCGCAGCTGTTACGACGAAGGCAAACGCATTGCCGAATCATTGATGATGAACTATCACCAGGCGCACGGAGTCGAAATTCGCATCATACGGATCTTTAACACTTACGGACCGCGAATGGCTCCGGACGACGGTCGAGTCGTCTCGAATTTCATCATCCAGGCATTGAAGGGTGATGACATTACCGTTTACGGCGACGGCCTGCAGACTCGATCGTTCTGTTACTGCAGTGATCTGCTGGACGGGATGCTGCGGCTGATGGATCAGGACGATCACACCGGTCCGGTGAATATCGGCAACCCTGTTGAGAACACGATGCTGGAACTCGCCAAAGCTGTCATCCAGGGCACAGGCAGTTCTTCAAAGATCGCACATCGGCCACTTCCCGAAGATGACCCGAAGAAACGCTGCCCGGACATCAGCCGCGCCCGAAAATGGCTCGGCTGGGAACCTCTGGTGCCGCTGGCAGAAGGTCTGAAGAAGACGATTGAGTGGTACAGGGCAAAGCTGGGAATGGCCAATGAATAGTGGTTGTTCGCTTGGCGGCGAGGATTCTCATACTGTTGACCGGCCGCTCCGCCGGCGGGGATTTGCGCACCTGAATCCCAGCCGGCGGAGCGGCTGGACAACAGTAAATCGCAGCCGCAACGGGACGACTGTGAGCACATTCCGAAGGACCAATGATTCATGTCCAGGATTCTTGTCACCGGAGCCGCGGGCTTCATCGGCATGCACACTTCCTCGCGGCTGCTGGATCGGGGTGACACCGTTGTCGGGCTCGATAACCTCAACGACTACTACCTTCCGAAACTAAAGCATGATCGATTGGCTCAATTGAGCGGTCGCTCCGGCTTTCAGTTCGAGAAACTGAGCCTCGAAGATCGTGACGGAATGGCGAAGCTGTTCGAATCGAACCGGTTTGACAGCGTCATTCACCTGGCGGCTCAGGCGGGAGTTCGCTATTCGCTGACGAACCCTCATGCGTATGTCGACGCGAATCTGGTCGGGTTCATGAATGTCCTCGAAGCCTGCCGTCATCAGAATGTGGGTCATTTGACATATGCGTCGTCGAGTTCCGTTTACGGAGCCAACCGCAAAACGCCGTTCTCAGTTGAGGACCGGGTTGACCACCCGGTGAGTTTGTATGCGGCGACGAAGAAAGCCAATGAACTGATGGCTCATACGTACAGCCATCTTTTCGGCCTGCCAACGACCGGGCTGCGATTCTTCACGGTCTATGGTCCCTGGGGCCGGCCGGACATGGCGATGTGGATTTTCACAAAGGCTATTCTTGCCGGTCAGCCGATCGACGTGTTCAATCACGGAAAGATGCGACGCGACTTCACATTTGTGGACGACATTGTGGAAGGTGTGATCCGTACGAACGACACGATTCCGATGGCCAGGCCGATGGCTGCTGATGCCGATGATTCTCAGACGGCAGCTCCGTATCGTGTCTACAACATCGGCAATAACCAGCCGGTCGAGCTGATGCACCTGATTGAAATTTTGGAGGCAGCATTGGGGCGCACGGCGGTGAAGAACATGCTGCCGATGCAGCTCGGCGACGTCCCGGCAACTTTTGCTGACATCGAAGCCCTGCAGCGCGATGTCGGCTTCCGTCCGAGCACACCGATCGAAGAGGGCGTTCGGAAGTTTGTCGACTGGTATCGCCGCTATCATGCGTTGTGACGAAAAACCAGTGGCGGAGCGACTGGGCAACGTGAGCGTATTGACTCCGCACGCTCCCGAGTTCACCTCCTGAAGTGACAAATCCTATGAACTGGACAACTCAACGCATCACGTTCATCGGCACCGGGCAGATGGCGACGGCATTAGCGGCTGGATTCGTGCGCGAATTGCTGACGCCGGGCCAGATCTCCGGATTTGATCCCTCCGAGTCGGCACGTCAGAAATTCGCCGATGCCGTCGGCAAAGGAGCGATCGTTTCCTCCGACATTGCCTCGGTCGTTCCTGAAGCAACAGTGATCGTTCTGGCCGTCAAGCCGCAAGTCATGAGCGATGCCCTGACGTCACTCACGCGGACCAGTCGCTCCGCCGACTGGAATTCCGCTTCCGGCCCGCTCGTTCTATCCGTCGCTGCCGGAATTACCCTGAAGAAACTGGGCGACGGTCTGCCGTCCGGAACACGCCTTGTCCGGGTTATGCCGAATACTCCATGCCTGATCGGTCGGGGAGCGTCGGGCATTGCCGCGGGTTCGACTGCAACTGTTGCCGACGTTGCGCTGGTGCAGGATTTGCTGCAGACCGTCGGCATTGTCGAAACGGTGCCGGAGTCCCTGCTGGATGTCGTCACCGGCCTGTCCGGCAGCGGTCCAGCGTATGTCTTTCAGCTCATCGAAGCGCTCAGCGACGGCGGAGTCAAAATGGGATTGCCGCGAGCCACGGCAACTCGATTGGCCGCTCAGACTGTCGCAGGTGCCGCTGAAATGCAGCTCACCAGCGGCCAGCATCCCGCAGTTCTGAAGGATTCCGTGACCAGCCCCGGCGGAACCACGATCGCCGGACTGCACGCACTCGAATCCGGCGGCTTCCGAGCGGCCCTGATCAATGCCGTCGAAGCCGCCACTCTGCGGTCCATGCAGTTAGGTGAGTCGCTCTGATTGCGATTTTTGGCTCTAATCCTCCCTGCGTTTAAAACAACGGTCCCCAAGCCCGGTGGCGGGTGACTGGGACGAATCGCGGCCCCGGCCACTCTGTTGCAAGGTCTTTCTCATGGCAACACGATGTTTCTTTTTTGCTGTTGCAATGCTCGTCGCACGACCTGCAATGAGAGCTGACGAACTGGTCGTGAGCAAGCCGCAGTCCGTCGACTTCAACCGCGACATTCGACCGATACTCTCGAACCACTGCTTCCAGTGTCACGGGTCGGACGAAGACGCACGGAAATCGGAACTGCGACTGGATGTGCGGGACATCGCCGTAGACAAGCGAGCGATCGTTCCGGACGCGCTGGCGGACAGTTTGCTGCTGGCGCGCATTACGGCGAGTGATCCGGACGAACTGATGCCTCCGGCGGACGCGAACAAGCCGTTGAGTCCGCGACAGGTTGAATTGCTTCAGCAGTGGATTCGGGAAGGAGCGGTCTACGAAGACCACTGGGCGTTCCGGCGAGTGGAGCGGCCGGAAGTTCCGTCTGTGCGAAATGATCCCTGGTGCCGAAATGAGATTGATGCGTTTGTGCTGCAGCGACTGCAGAACGCAAATCTAAAGCCATCTGCAGAGGCCGATCGGGCCACTTTGATCCGCAGGCTGTCTCAGGACCTGCTCGGCCTGCTGCCGACTGTCGAAGAGGCTGATCAGTTCATCCACGACGAATCCCCAGGTGCGTTTGACTCCCTCGTCGAACGACTTCTCAGCAGCGCTCATTACGGAGAACGCTGGGGGCGACACTGGCTGGATCAGGCGCGGTACGCCGATTCCAACGGCTATACGATCGACAGTCCGCGAGTCATGTGGCCCTACCGGGACTGGGTCATCGCAGCTTTGAACAACGACATGCCCTTCGATCAGTTTACGATCGAACAGCTGGCCGGCGACCTGCTTCCCGATGCCGGAAAATCTCAGCAGGTCGCAACGGCGTTTCATCGCAACACGATGATCAACGAAGAAGGCGGAGTGAAGCCGGACCAGTTTCGCCACGAAGCTGTGATCGACCGGGTCAACACGACCGGAGCAGTCTGGCTGGGACTCACCGTCGGTTGCGCTCAGTGCCATTCACACAAGTTCGATCCAATCAGTCACGACGAGTACTATCGTCTCTATGCATTTTTTAACGGCACGACCGACGCAAACAATGTCGGCGCGACGGTCGAAGTCCGCGAAGCCGAAATGCTTGGGTGGTCTTCCGAACAGCTTGAGCAACTGAGTGAACTTCAGCGGCTTCAGACGGAGAAGGCAGAACTTGAGAAGCACGCCCCGGCTCAGCCGTCGCTGGCGGAACAGGAATGGAACTGGCAGCCGGCGAAGATTGACGCCGTCCGAGCATCCGGAAGCGTGATACTCAAAATTGAGGAAGACCAAACCCTCCTTGTCAAATCGCACCCGGCGGCGAATGACAGCTACGCGATCACCATCAAGCGGCCTGAATCGGTCGATGTCGCAGCACCGATTACGGCCATCCGATTGCGGACGCTGACGCATCCCAGCCTTCCTTCCAACGGTCCAGGTACGGCCGGCGGAAATTTTGTGCTGACAGACATCGCATTGAAGGCCGATGGAACTGAGACCCGATTTTCCAGAGCCTGGGCCGATCACAGCCAGTCAGGCTATCCGGTCGAGAATGCGATCGACGACAAGGCCAGCACCGGCTGGGCCATCAACGTCGATGGTGCGCAGGTCGCTCGCGGCATCAGGATGAATGCTCCGCACGAAGCCATCTTCAGCCTTGCGAAGCCCCTGACGTCATCCGACGGCTTACTGACTGTGGTCATGAAGCACGAACTCAACAAAGATTATCTGGTGGGTCACTTCGCCCTGGAAATCTCGACTGCGACAGTGACGAGTGACCTGCCGGAGACCGCGGAAAGCCTGCGGCTGGCGGAGGTCAGGACTCAGATCAGCGAACGGGAATCCGTGCTGCCAGGTAACGGCAATGCGGTCAAACAAATGGTGATGAAGGAACTTGAGAAGGCGCCGGAGACCTATCTGCTGACGCGCGGTGATTTCCTGACACCCGATCAGGCACACGGAGCGCTGAATCCGGGAGTTCCTGCGGCCATGAATCGATCGTCAGAAACGGCTCCGTTCGCCAGTCGCTTCGATCTGGCGCGCTGGCTGGTCTCGCGCGACAACCCTCTCACGGCGCGAGTCACTGTGAACCGGATCTGGGCGAAGTACTTTGGCCGGGGACTCGTCGAAACCGAAAACGACTTTGGCTACCAGGGCACTCCACCGACTCATCCCGAACTGCTCGACTGGCTTGCTGCGGAATTCATGGAGCGGGGCTGGTCAGTGAAGCAGCTGCATCGGCTGATCGTGAACTCTGCGACGTATCGGCAAAGCTCCGATTCGAAGCAGGTCCGCAGCATCGATCCGGCCAACTCACTTTTTGCCGGTCAGACGCGGTTTCGAGTCGAAGCGGAAATCGTCCGCGATATGGCGGTGTCGGCGAGCGGTCTGCTGTCGGAAAAGATCGGCGGGCCGGGAGTTTATCTGCCTCAGCCGGACGGGATCTACGATTTTACGCAGAACAAGAAAGACTGGCCGACCGCTTCGGGTGCCGATCGTTACCGCCGCACGATGTACACCATGTTCTATCGCAGCGCTCCTTATCCGCTGCTGTCGACATTTGACGCTCCTGACTTCAGCACCGTGTGTACTCGCCGGGCACGCTCCAACACACCGCTGCAGTCACTGACGATTGCCAACGATCAGGTCTTTACCGAATTGGCCGAGGGTCTGGCTCGACGGGTCCTGCTGGATGCGTCCCGGACCACGGATGAAGCTCGTTGTCGCGCCGCATTCCGCCACTGCCTGACGCGGGAACCCGCGCCGGTTGAATTGAACGTTCTGCAGAACTTCCTGAGCCGTGAATTGTCACGATTTCAGTCATCTCCCGAAGACGCACAGAAGTTCGTCACTCGCCGTGACAACGATCCGGCTGCCGAAGTTCTTGCCGCCTGGACCAGCACCGCTCGTGCGCTGTTCAACACGGATGAATTTCTGATGCGGAACTGAGTATTGCCTGGTCCTCGCCACATCGCTGTGTTCCGCTGGCTGGTGCTTCTGAGCGCCGTGCCGATCGGCTGCATTGCGCTGTACTTTCTGCGTGACGAGCTGAGTCTTCAGCGGCTGGCCGACCATGATGCGTGGATGCGCCAACTGTATAACGATCATCCCGTTCTGATCACCGCCGCTGCATTCGTTCTGTATGTCGCCGCGACTGGAGCCAGTGTGCCAGGAGCAACCGGGCTGACTCTGGCCTGTGGTTGGCTGTTCGGCTTTTGGAGAGCCTTTATCCTGGTCAGCTTCGCCTCGACGTCCGGTGCGGCGCTGGCTTTCATGGCCAGCCGGCTGCTGCTGCGGGATCGCGTTCGGAAACGATTCGCCGACAAACTCAAGGAAGTCGAATCGGCCCTTCAGCGAGACGGAGCGTTCTATCTGTTCCTGCTGAGATTGGTCCCGGCAATTCCGTTCTTTGTGATCAACATCGTCATGGGACTGACACCGATCCGGCTGCGAACGTTCTGGTGGGTCAGTCAGCTGGGGATGCTGCCGGGGACAGTTTTGTACGTCGCAATCGGAGCCAGTGTACCGACTCTTCGCACACTGGCCGATCAGGGAATCATGGGAGTTCTGACGGCTGATGTCGTATTCAGAATCACGGCCGCCTTCACTGCACTCGGCTTGCTGCCCCTGATCGCCCGCCTCATGATTGTGCGTCGACATTCCCGCGTGCAGTCGCCCGAGCGCGAGGAATGACGCGGCTCAGCGAACGCGCTGAGGTCGTGTTTTGCCCGTCAGCCGACGGCGCTAGCCGCGGGTCTTGTTGGAATTGACGAAAATTCCATGAACACGAGACAACACAATCGACGAACAGAAACCCGACGCTAGCGCGTACGGCTGTCAAGTATCGTAAACATGCCGGACCTGAAAGAAATTGAACACTCCATCAGCACCGCCATGCAGGCGGACAGATTTGCGCTGCGCAAAATACTGCGGGCCGTGCAGCAGGCGGAGCAGGCCGGAAGACCGAACGATCGCCTGCTGATGAAGCTGCAGGATCTCCTGCACAAATCGCTGCAGCGGCGCGAGCAGCGGGCGGCGTGGAAACCGCGATTGGAATGGGATCTGGAACTTCCCGTTGTCGCTCGCAGGCAGGAGATTGCCGACACGATCCGCGATCATCAGGTGATCGTACTCTGCGGAGAAACGGGTTCGGGAAAGTCGACGCAACTGCCGAAGATCCTGATCGAAATGGGACGGGGCCTCACAGGCGTCATCGGACATACTCAGCCACGCCGCATCGCTGCGCGGTCTGTCGCCGCAAGGCTGGCCGAAGAGATGAACGGCCGGCTTGGACAGGAAATCGGTTTTCGCATCCGCTTCACCGACAGCAGCGGTCCGAACACGCGAGTTCGCCTGATGACCGATGGCATTCTGCTGGCGGAAACTCAGACTGACCGGTTTCTCGACCAGTATGACACGATCATCATCGATGAAGCACACGAGCGGTCTCTGAACATCGACTTCCTGCTGGGATATCTGAAACGACTGCTCCCGAAGCGACGCGATCTGAAGGTGATCATCACTTCGGCGACAATCGACGCCGCGAGGTTTGCTGATCACTTCGGAACGAACGACAAGCCGGCGCCGGTACTGCAGATTTCCGGTCGGACGTATCCCGTCGAAATCGTCTACCAGCCGCTGGACGATCCAGAATCCTCCGGCATCGCCGCAGACGACCGCGAACCGCGCGACTGGCTGGACGGCATTACGGTTGCTGTCGAACAACTGACGTCGATTGACGACGGACACATCCTCATCTTCCTTCCCACGGAACGTGACATTCGCGAAGTCGACAGAGTCCTTGGCGGTCGGCGATTTCAAGGCGACACGCCGCAGATGCCGACCGAGATCGTGCCATTGTTCGGACGATTGTCGATGGCTGACCAGACACGAGTCTTCTCGCCCTATGGACATCGACGGATTGTGCTCGCGACCAATGTGGCGGAATCATCGCTGACCGTGCCGGGAATTCGTTCGGTCATTGACACGGGAACTGCTCGCATCAGCCGGTATTCAGCTCGGTCGAGGATGCAGCGACTGCCCATTGAACCGGTCTCACAGGCGTCGGCCAATCAGCGCGCCGGACGGTGCGGGCGAATCGGGCCGGGAATCTGTATTCGACTTTACAGCAAGGAAGATTTCGACAGCCGCGAAGCGTTCACCGCTCCGGAGATTCAACGCGTCAACCTCGCTGCTGTTATCCTGCGGACTCTGAATCTGAAGCTCGGCAGCATCGAAGATTTTCCATTCCTCGATCCGCCGCGTCCGACAACGATTCGTGAAGGCTATAAGACGCTGGAAGAACTGGGAGCGATCTCTCTCGACGGTGAATTGACCGACACTGGCCGTCGCATGGCAAAGCTGCCCGTCGACCCCCGCATCAGTCGGATGATCCTTGCCGCCGTCGACGAACATGCACTTCCGGAAGTCCTCGCCATCGCCGCGCTGCTGGAGAGCCAGGATCCTCGCGAACGCCCGATCGAGAAACAACAAGCCGCTGATGAGGCTCATCGAAAATTCCTGAACCGCGATTCCGACTTCCTCACAATCCTCAACCTCTGGGATGCATGGCACGAGAACCAGAAGTCGCTTTCGAACAGTCAGGTCCGTAAATGGTGCCAGCACAATTTTCTCTCATGGATGCGGATGCGCGAGTGGGTGGACGTGCATGTTCAGCTGAAGGACCTGCTGGCCGAGAGCGATGATCCGGCGATTGCGAAGGCAGCAAAGTCGTTGAACGATCGCCGCCATGGCGAGCGG
>Ga0163144_10024896_pt1 | contig 11719 bp, 9 predicted proteins | sample OliLak19BULKMAT1_FD_123175 | JGI IMG/M metagenome (GOLD analysis project Ga0163144, IMG submission 123175) | Freshwater microbial mat bacterial communities from Lake Vanda, McMurdo Dry Valleys, Antarctica - Oligotrophic Lake LV.19.BULKMAT1 | ecosystem: Environmental > Aquatic > Freshwater > Lake... | reverse complement strand
GGCAACACCGGCTCGCAGTCGTCGTCGCTGGTCATCCGCGCGCTCGCCGTCGGTGAGGTCGTGCCGGGCGACTGGTGGCGGGTGTTCTATCGTGAGGTCTCGATCGGCATGACGCTCGGCGTGCTGCTCGGCGTCGTCGGCTTTGCGCGCGCATATTTTTTCGGCGGTGAGGGCAGCATCGCCATCGCGCTCGTCGTCTCGTCGAGCGTCGTCGTCATCGTGCTGATGGGCACGGTCGTCGGCTCGCTGTTGCCGCTCGGCATCAAGCGCATCGGGCTCGATCCGGCGGTGTCGTCGACGCCGTTCATCGCGTCGCTCGTCGACGTGCTCGGGCTGCTCGTCTACTTCTCGCTCGCGACGACGATCATGAAGGCGTTTCGGTGAGCGCCGCCGACTCGACTCCAGACACGAGCCCACCGCCGGACGACAGCGCCGCGCGCCTCTCGCCGACGGTCGTACGGCTCGGCTTCGTGAGCCTGCTCACCGATGTCGCGAGCGACATGATCGTCCCGCTGTTGCCGATCTTCTTGACGACGGTCTTGCACGCATCGCTCGGCTTCGTCGGCGCGGTCGACGGCGCTGCAGAGACCGCCTCATCGCTGCTGAAGATCGTCTCGGGTCGCCTGTCCGATCGGGTGACGCGCCGAAAGCCTTTGGTCGTCGCCGGCTATACGCTCGCCGCGCTGGCGAGGCCGCTCGTCGCGCTCGCGTTCTCGCCTTGGCATGTCCTCGCGGTTCGCATCACCGACCGCGTCGGCAAGGGGGTGCGCTCGGCCCCGCGCGATGCGTGGATTGCCTCGGTGACGCCGCCAGCGCTGCGCGGCCGCGCGTTTGGACTGCACCGCGCGATGGACAATCTCGGTGGCTTTCTCGGGCCTCTGCTCGGGTTGCTGCTGCACGTCGTGCTCGGCCTCGATCTGCGCTGGACGTTCGCGCTCGCGTCGATCCCAGGCTTTCTCGGCGTGATCGTCTTGCTCACGGCGCGCGACAGCGACGCGCTCGCGGAACGGGAGCGCGACGCAGCGAGGTCACCACCTGCGCCGCCTCCCGCCTCGACGGCGCTGTCTGCGACGGCACTGTCTGCGACGCCGCTGTCTGCGACGCCTCCCGCCTCGACGGCACTGCCAGCGGGACCCACCGCGCGTGCGCCACTGCCGCGCGCACTCGTGCTCTTTTACGTCGTCTTGTTCTTCTTCGCGCTCGCGGGCTCGTCGGACGCGTTCGTCATCCTGCGCGCGAAGGAGGCTGGCGCGAGTGACACTTGGGTGTTGCTGCTGTGGACGGGCTTCTCCGGAATGCGCGCGCTGCTGGCGACGCACGGCTCGATGTTGTCCGACAGGTTCGGGCGTCGCGGCACGCTGCTCGCTGGCTGGGTGCTTTACGCGCTCGTGTACGTCGCCTTCGCGTTCGTCGATGGCGTCCCCGGATTTGCGGTCGTGCTCGCCGTCTATGCTGGCTTTTACGCGCTCACCGAGGGCACCGAGCGCGCGCTCGTCGCCGACCTCGCGCCGGCGACCGCGCGCGGTACGGCGTTCGGGATCTTTCACGGTGTGATCGGGCTCGCGGCGCTGCCCGCGAGTCTGTTGTTCGGCGCGATCGCCGATGTCACGAGCTTGCGCACCGCGTTCCTCATTGATGCTGGCATCGCCAGCGTCGCTGCGCTGATGCTCGGCGTATTGCTCGCCAGCACCCGTCGCAGCGCGACTGCCAGCCGAGTTTAGGTAGCGCGCCGCGCGCTGCTCTCTGCGTGACGCATGCGATCCGCGCCGCATACTGCGCCGATGCCGCCTGCTCAGAATCCGGACGCGCCGCCAGTCGGCTCTGGCACCCGCCGTCGTCCGCTCTGGCAGCGGCTGCTGGCGTGGCTCGCGCTTGGGATTGGCTTGCTCGTCCTCGCGTTTGGGATCGCTGGCGCGGTTGCCAACGAGCCACGACCTCACCCGCTGCCGAGCGATGAAGCGGATCAGCTCGCCCACGCGCTCGAGCGCGCCGTGAATGTGGAGGCGTGGGAGCGGACCGGCGCAGTGCGCTGGTCGTTCGCCGGCAAGCGCTCGTATCTGTGGGACCGCAGCCGCTCGCTCGTGCGGGTGCGCAGCGACGACGTCGAGGTGCAGCTTCGCGGCACCTGGGGTCGCGTGTGGCGCGATGGTGGCGAGGTGCGCGGGCGTGAGCGCAAGACGATCCTCGCGGCCAGCTGGGCGGCGTTCATCAACGACTCCTTCTGGCTGAATCCCTGCGCGAAGCTTTTCGACGACGGCACCACGCGCGCGCTGACCGCGCTCCCGGGCGGCGCTCGCGGGCTGTTCGTCTCGTACGCGTCGGGCGGCGTGACGCCTGGCGACGCGTATCTCTGGGAGCTGCCGCCGGCGGGCCGCGGTGACACGCCGCGCGCGTGGAAGCTGTGGGTGTCGGCGCTGCCGATTGGCGGCGTCGAGGTGAGCTTCGAGCGCTACGTCACGATCGCGACGGGTGCGCGCATCGCCACGCGGCATCGCATCGGCCCGGTGACGCTGGCGATCAATGACCTCGCCGGCGCCGCGACGCTCGCGCAGCTCGAGCCTGGTAACGATCCGTTCGCACGCTTGCTCGGCCCCTGAGACGCGGAGGCGACTGCGCGGACTACTACATCGGCGCGGGCGACTTCGAGGACGATGACCGCGACGGCGCCCCCGTGCGGAAGCTTCGAGCCGGCCGGCGTTCTTGCGGAGTCGCCTCGACGCGCGTGATAGCGTCGCGACGTGCCGTCGCCACGCAAAGCCGCGAGCTCAGCCGCGACGCTCGACGTCAAGAAGGCGCAGCGTCGGGCCGAGCTGCTGATCGCCGCGCGCGATGTCTTCGCCAAGAAGGGCTACGCGATCGCGACGGTGGACGACATCGTGCTGAGCGCCGGCGTCGCCCGCGGCACTTTCTACCTCTACTTCAAGGACAAGCGCGATGTCTTCGGGGCGCTCGTCGACGACTTCTTCGCGCGCCTCGCGGTGAGCATCCGCTCGATCGACGTCGCGCACCCGACCGAGACGCCGGTCGAGCAGCTGCGCGCGAACCTGTCGCGCGTCGTCGCGCTCGCGCTTTCCGAGCCGGCGATCATGACGTTGGTGCTGCGCGATGTGGCGAGCCTCGAGCCGGAGCTCGGTGGCAAGCTCGAGTCGTTTTACGTGGGGCTGCACCAGCTGCTCGACGAGAGCTTCGCGCTCGGTCAGCGCATCGGGCTGGTGCGCGAGGGCGATCGCCGCGTGATGGTGGCCATTGGACTCGGCGGGCTGAAGGAGCTCGTCTACGACGCGGTGCGCGGAGCGATGCCACGGAGCGCGGAGGTCCTCGTCGACGAGATGATGCGCTTTCTCGCGATGGGCCTGCTCGCGCCGCCGCCAGTGCATTCACTTCCGCGCACCGCCTCGCTCGAGCCGCCGGCAGCGCGTGGGTCCAAGCCCGGCACGCGCGGCGGCCAGCGCTGAGAGACTCAGAGCCGGTCGCGAACGCAAAGAAGGCCGCCACCTTTGCAGGTGCCGGCCTTCTTCACGAGCGCTGCGCTGCGCGACCGCAATCGCACCAGCGCGCGCTACCCGTTCAGCCGCCCGCCGAGCCGCTCACCGAGGCCGAGACCTCGATACTGACCGAGATCGAGCCGGTGGCCGGGACGAGCGCCGTCGCGGCGTTCGACACACACGACGCAGCCGAGAGGCCGAGCGTGCCGACTGCGCCCGGCAGATCACGCGCCGTGCGACCCATCGCGTTGGCGGCCGCCGCGAGACGCTCGAGCTTGAGCTTCACCGCGAGGATGTTGCCGAGGCCCAGCTTGAGCGCTGCCTTGAGGTGGTTGACGCGCTCCTCGAGGTTCGACGAGACGTTGCCCGTGATGGTCACTTCGACCGAGCCCGGCGTGCACTCTGCCTGCGCGCTCATGCGCGCGTCACACGACGCCTGGCACTCCGCCTCGATGCGCGGTGGAGTGACGGTGCCAGTGCAGCGCGGCTCGCTCATCGCGACCGAGCAGCCACCGCGGCACTCACCCGAACAGCTCGCCTGCGCGCGAACGACGCACTGGCCCGAGCACGAGCCGGTGCAGCCCGCCGAGCAGGTGCCGCTGCAGGTGCCCTGACACGCGCCGTTGCACGAGCCGTCGGCGGCGCGGGTGCGGCAGGTGCCTTCGCAGGTGCCCTGACAGACACCAGTGCAGCTCGCCGAGCAGGTGCCTTCGCACGTGCCCGAGCAGGTGCCGCTCGCCTCGACCGAGCAGCTGCCCTCGCACTGCGCCGAGCAGCCGCCGCGGATCTCGCCGCCTTCGCACTGAATCTGCGCGCTGCCGGGCGTGTAGGTCGCGTCGCAGCTGCCCGCGCACTCGGCGTAGGCGTCGATGCGGACCTCGCAGACCGGCGGCGTCGAGACGACCGCGATACGCAGGCGCGCCGAGCCACGCAGATCGTTCATCTCGGAGCGCAGCTTCGCGCTCACCGCGTCACAGGCGGCCTTGACCGCGGGCGTGTTGCCCGACGCTGCCATCTCGCTCTCGGGAATGCCGAGCTCCGCGCCCATCTGCATGCAGGTGTCCTTCAGCGACGACTCGAGCTGCGCGGCGGTGCCGACGAACGTCGACGTCGCGAGCAAGAACGCTTCGAGCTTGGCCGCTGCCCCGCTCGTTCCGAAGTCCCCGGTGCAGGACGAGTCCGTGCCGCCTGCGCCTGCACCGGAGAGACCGCCGCCGCCCGACATGCCGCCGAGACCGCCACCACACGCCGCCGAGAGGATCAGTGCCGCACATAGAACTACGCCGAACTTGAGTCGATTCATCATCTGGATCCCCTAGTAGTTCTGCTTCTTCGCGTTGCCGGGCCCAGCTTGCTCGCCGAGACCTTCGACCACGCTGCCGCTCATGTCTTCGTAGCGAAACGCCTTCGAGATGCGCCACGCGGGCCCGTTGTCAGCCCGGATAGTGATATCCACCGCGCCTGCTTCGTCCACCTGTGGCGTGACGGCCACCAGCGTCTGCGGATCGATGATCGTCACGGTTTCAGCGCGTTTCGTGCCGAAGTAGACCGTGTAGCCGATATCGGTGCGGAAATTTGCCCCGAGGATCTTCACCGGCTGGTCGCCGAGTGTGGCGCCTGCGCGCGGGTCGACGTTGAGGATCGCAGTTTCGCCTCCGCCTTCACCGCAGCCCACGGCGGTCGTCGCGAGCACGCCCGTGAGTAGGGCGATGGTGGCGATGAGGCCTGACAGCGAGGCAGTGCGCGCGCGATGACGGTTCGTCATTCTCTCTCCGGTTCGGTGGACCTCGGGACAACGATTGCGGCCCCGTTCGGACGGCCGGCACGATACGTTGCCCCCGCTTCGCAGGTCAAGCCGTGCTTGACACCCAAAGACCCCGCTCTTCACACTGTCGCAACTCCGGCCGGCGACGCGTCACTGCAGCCGGTGACCTGGTCGAGAACGGCACGAAACAGCCCGTGGCGAAACAGAACTTACTGCTCGTCGATGCCGATCCGCGGAGCCTCCGCGTGCTCGAGGTCAGCCTGCGCAAAGCGGGCTACAGCGTAACCGCGACTACAGATGCCCAAGGCGCGCTCGACATGATGGCGTTGTCGGTGCCGGACCTGATCTTGTCCGACACGCGGCTGCCTGGGAGTGACGGCTTCGCGTTCGTGCAGCGCATCCAAGAGCGGCCGGACCTCGCGACGATCCCGTTCATCTTCCTGTCGAGCGATCCATCGGTCGAGAGCAAGGTCCGCGGCCTCGAGCTCGGCGTCGAGGACTACCTCACCAAGCCGATCTACATCAAAGAGATCATCACGCGGGTGAACCTCGTGCTGCAGCGCAAGCAGCGCGAAGGCCTGAAGAACACGCTGAGCAAGACGCGCTTCAGCGGCTCGCTCGCGGACATGGGGCTCGTCGATCTGCTGCAGACGATCGACATCTCGCGCAAGAGCGGCGTGCTGCACTTGGAGAGTGGCCACACGCACGGCGAGATCTTCTTCCGCGAGGGTAAGATCGTCGACGCGGAGGTTGGGCGCTTGGTCGGCGAGCGCGCCGTTTATCGCGCGCTGGTGTTCAGCGACGGCACCTTCGAGATCGACTTCCGAGCGGTGCGGCGCGAGGAGCGCATTCAGATTTCGACGCAGGGCATCCTGATGGAGGGCATGCGTCGGCTCGACGAGTGGGGGCGCATGCTCGAGCAGCTGCCGCCGCTCGACAGCGTGTTCGAGGTCGACGAGGGCCAGCTGGTGGAGCGCCTCGCGGAGATCCCCGACGAGATCAACGACGTGCTGCGGCACTTCGACGGCAAGCGCGCGCTGCTCTCGGTGGTCGACGCGGCCGAAGCCGACGATCTGGCGACGCTCACCGCGATCTCGAAGCTCTACTTCGAGGGGCTGATTTTCGACAGTGGCCGGCGCGCGTCGATCGTGCCCGAGGACGTGCCGCCGGCGATCTCGGTGATGCCACCGCGCGGCGACGATCACGACGAGGTACACGAGCTCGTGCCGGGTGGCGGCGAGTCACTCGCGCCGCCCCGCATGCCGTCGATGTTGCCAGCGACGACCGACCGTGCGCCGCCTAACGCCCTCGTGGCAATTTCGGCGCACGATGTGCCAGATCGCGCCAGCGCTCCAATCTCCGGAGCTGCACAATCCAACGGAGAATCGCGCGCGACGGTCGGAGGCACGGCCCCTGCATCTTATGACGAGCGCACGAGCACGGCTTCTGATCAGCGCACGAGCGCCGCTGCGGAAGACTTCGACGAGACTACGGAAACGGAAGACCCCCAGGCCGACGATGACACGGGCTCGCACGTCGCGCGGAGCAGCACTCCGGCGATTTTCCCGCCTCCGGCCACGCCCACAGACGAGCCGATCAGGCTGAAAGAAGAGGATGGCATGGCGAAGAAGGGCAAGCGCAAGAAGAAGGCCGGCGGCGCAGATGAGTCCACGGTCGTCGCCCAGCCCGAGAGCGTCGCTGTCGAGAGCAGCAACGTGATCCAGTTCCCCGCCAAGGGTGCCCGTGTCGGCGCTTCCACGGCGCAGCTCGCGATGGGGAGCGGCGCCGTGGTCGCAGAGGAGCACTCCGGCGGCGAGGACGAGCAGGACGACGCGCCGCGCGCGGACGAGACGCGCGAGACGAAGAAGTCGGAGCGCGCCGAGGCCGACGAGATAAAGGCCGCGGAAGCGAAGGCTGCGGAAGCGAAGGCCGTGGAAGCAAAGGCCGCGGAGGCGAAAGCCGCCGAAGCGAGAAAGGCGGCAATCGACGCAAAGGCGACGGAGCCGAAGGGCAAGAGCAAGACGCCGACTCCAGTGCGTGGTGTGTCGACGGGCACGACTGGCCCGCACGGCGCCATCAGCATCACCGGCGAGCACAAGGCGGTCACCGAAGATTTCTTCAGCGCGGAAGCCTACGAGAAGCTCGGCAAGACCGAGCACGAGACGTGGGACGACCTCAAGAGCGGCGAGTTCGCGCCGCCACCGAAGCGCGGCATGTACGTGACGCTGGGGATCGTCGCTAGCTTCCTGCTCCTCGGCGGCGTTTACCTGTTCGTCAACAAGGTGATCCTGCCGCAGCCGGAGGACATCGGCGGGCCGCCGCCGGTCGCAACGCTGCCGACGCCGATCGCAGCACCGAGCGAGGAGGGCTTGCCGAGCGAACCCGTTGCGGTGGTCGCTCCGGTCGAAGGCGCAGCTCCCGTGGAAGGCGCAGCACCCGTCGAAGGCGCCATCCCGACGGAAGGCGCGCTCCCTGTCGAGGGCGCCGTCGCGGCAGGCACGCCGGTCGAGGGCACGGCTGTCGAGGGCACGCCGGTCGAGGGCGCGGCGCCGGTCGAGGGCGCGGCGCCGGCGGTGGCCGTCGCGCCGGTCGAGGCGGCTGGCGACTATGCGACGCTACTCGCCGATGGCCGTCGCCTCCGCGGCGCGCGCCAGATCGCGGCGTTCGAGCAAGCGGTCGCGGCGAACCCGAACGGTGGCGAGGCGCTCGCGGAGCTCGGCTTCCTCTATCTGAATCGCGGCGACAACCGGCGCGCGCTTGAGTACGGCGAGCGTGCCGTAGCGGCGGACCCGACGAGCTCGCAGGGCTGGATCACGGTCGGCGCCGCGAAGCAGGCCCTGCGCGATAGTACGGGCGCACGCGAGGCGTATCGCAACTGCGCCGAGCGCGGTGTGGGCCGCTACGTCCGCGACTGCCGGCAGATGATGTAGCTGTTGAGCGCGTCGCGACGCACAGCGACACGACGGATGCGCAAACAGGGGAGGCGAGTGCCTCCCCTGTTTCATTGGTGCCGAGCCGTCGGCACCGACGGCACTGCGCGCCTCAGTTCGTGCAGGTCGTGAAGAAGTTGCCCGCGGGATAGACGTAGATGCCCGAGTAACACATCTCTTCCGCCGTGCTCTCGCCGAAGCTGATCGCCTCGCCGGGGTTGTCGTACGTGCAGGTGACCTCGATGCGATCGCCAGGGACGAGCGCCACGCCGGGCGCGATGTTCCGGTAGTACTGCTCGTCGAACGTGTAGTCCTCGTCCATCAGGATGACCGGCGCGTCGCTGCCGCGGAGCAGCTGCACGCGCTGGTGCATGCCGGTCTGGTGCATGTGTGGGAACAATGCGAACAGCGTCGTGTTCGCCGTGACGTCGCAGGTGCCCGTCTGCTCGCTCACCGTGCGCGGCGCGACGACGAGCCCGACGTCCTTGCCAGCGAGCGTCATCTCGGCCTCGTGCTCGATCGACGCGCCGTCGATCACCCGCGCTTGCACGGCCGACGTGCCGCTCAGCGGTGTCGTGTCGAAGTTGAACAGGTGCAGGTTCAGCAGCAGCCGCGACCCGGCGGGGATCCGCACCGCGACGCCCTCCGGAAAGATCAGTGGATTGGTGCCGAGGCCGGAGCCGTAGATCATCCGCGGACCGTTGGTGAAGCCGTCGCACTCCGCTGTCCCATCGGGGCCGGCTCCGTCAGGTGCGAAGGTGAGCACGGTGTGGTGGGTGCCGACTGGAATCACCGGGTGAAACTCGCTGACGAAGATCTCGTCGGGGATCGTGACGAGCACGCAGAAGTACTTCTCGTTCATCGGCGGCACGGTCCAGTCGAGGCTCGCGAGGGTGCGCAGCCCAGGCAGCGCGCCCATGTCCGCGGGAGTCGCGCCGAGATCCGCGGTCGTGCCGAGATCCGTGACGGGGCCGGCGTCAGTCATCGGCGTCGCAGTGGCGTCGTCCCCGCACGCGGCGAGCGCCGATGCGATCAGGAGTGCCGAAACGTAAGGAGTGCGGAGCTTGGTAGGTGTCATGTCGGACCTCGTTGAGGGCAGTACGCTCGAGCGCGCTCAGCGTCGCATGGCCGCGCTCGGCTGCCAACGTCGACGCGGAGCCCAAGGCGATCGCAGGTCTGGCGCTGCGGCTGCTACCGTCGCCGTCATGCTCGATAAGCGCCGCGTGCGACCCGTCTGCAATCTCCGCTTCGTCCGCGCGACGCGCACTGTCGCATCGTTCGCGCTGCTGACGTTCGCCTCGCTCCTGTCGACCGCGCCAGTGCGCGCCGACGTGCTCCCGAGCGAAGACTCCGTGCGCTGTCCGCCCGGCGCGTCAGCGGATCCGCACGCCGCGCGCTGCGTCGCCGATGCCTGCGCCGGAGACTGCGGGCCGATCGCCTCGTGTCTGCCGCGCAAGCTGTGCGTGTCGCGCGGCTCGACCCAAGGTGGCTCGGTGACGGTGGTGCACGCGGTCTGCGCGACGACGGAAGACTGCGGCGAGCGCGGCGTGTGCGAGGAGCTCGATGTGTGCGTGTATCCGGGGGACGCAGCGCCGCGCCCGAGCCCCGGACCACGCGGCTGCGGCCAGTGTGGCGTCGCGCGTGAGTCGTCCGGCGTTGCGGCTGGCGTGCTGCTCGCGCTGTTCGCGAGCTGCGCCGTCGCGCTGCGCCGCAGGCGTTGATCGCGCGCGGCGGCGTCACCATACTGCGCGCCATGTCCAACCGCTCGCTTGCCCGCAGCGCGACCGACGCGCTCGTCCTCGACGCCGCTCGCACGCCCATCGGCCGCCACCGCGGTGCGCTCGCGCGGGTCCGCGCAGACGACCTCGCCGCCGATCTGATCTCGGCGCTGCTGGCGCGAAATGTCGGCGCACGCGAGGCCGTCAGCGAGGTGATCCTCGGCGCGACCAACCAAGCCGGTGAAGACAATCGCAACGTCGCGCGCATGGCCGTGCTGCTTGCGGGGCTGCCCTACGAGGTCACCGGCGTGACGGTGAATCGGCTGTGTGCGTCGGGGCTCGAGGCGGTCGTGCAGGCGTCGCGCGCGATTCGGCTCGGCGAGGCTGACCTGCTCGTCGCAGGCGGCGTGGAGTCGATGACGCGCGCGCCGTATTCGATGCCGAAGGCGGACGAGCCGTTCCCACGCACGCCGCCGCCGGTCTACGACACGAGCCTCGGCTGGCGTTATCCGAACCCGCGCATGGCCGCGCGCTTTCCGCTGATCGCGATGGGTGAGACCGCGGAGAACGTCGCGGAAAAATATGGAGTTTCGCGCGCTGACCAAGACGCGTTCGCGGTCGAGTCCCATCGACGCGCGACAGCCGCGTGGGAGGCGGGGCTGTTCGCCGACGAGCTCGTGCCGGTCACGGTTCCGTCGAGCGAGAAGAAGGGCGAGCCGACGCTCTTCGCCCGCGACGAGTGTGTCCGCGCCGATGCCAGCATCGAGAAGCTGGCGACGCTCGCCGCCGTGTTTCGCAAGGGCGGCAGCGTGACGGCAGGCAACTCGTCGCCGCTCAACGATGGCGCGAGCGCGGTGCTCGTCGGCTCGCGCGCGTGGGCCGAGGCGCACGGCGCGAAGCCGCTCGCGCGCATCGTCGCGAGCGGCGTCGCCGGTGTCGAGCCGAACCTGATGGGCATCGGCCCAGTGCCCGCGACCCGTATCGCGCTGCAGCGCGCCGGGCTCAGCGTCGCCGATCTCGATCTCGTCGAGCTCAACGAGGCGTTCGCCGCGCAGTCGCTCGCGTGCATTCGCGAGCTCGGGCTCGATCCGGCGAAGGTGAACGTGATGGGCGGCGCGATCGCGCTCGGCCATCCGATCGGCTCGAGCGGCGCCCGCATCGTTGGCACGCTCGCGCACGCGATGAAGCGGCGCGGCGCGCGCTTCGGCCTCGCGACTCTATGCATCGGCGTCGGGCAGGGCCTCGCGGTCGTGCTCGAGCGCGAGTGAGAGCTGTCGAAAAACAGGCCCAGAGCGGCTTACGTCCTCAGAACTGATCTTCAGAAAGACAGCTCGAAATACAGGAAGTATTCCTCCGGTTTTTGCTGCGGGCGCGCTCGCTCTGAGCCTATTTTTGGACAGCTCTTGAAGCGCGGGCTGCGACGATCGCGTCGAGCACTTCGACGACGGAGTCGACGCGTGGTGCGTCGGCGTAGTGCGGATAGTGCGCGAGCGGATCGACCAACACCGCACGCATACCGGCGGCGCGCGCGCCGTCCACGTCGACCGACGGCAGATCGCCGACGTACATCGCGCGCGACGCCGGCACGCCGATACGTGCGAGCGCGCGGCGGAAGATCTCTGGGTCCGGCTTGCGCACGCCTTCGTGAGCCGAGTCGACCACCGCGACGAAATATTCGCTGAGCCCGACGTGCGCGAACAGCGCGTCGAGCTTGCCCTCGGAGTTCGACACGACGCCGAGCAGCACGCCCGCCGCGCGCGCGCGAGAGAGCGCCTCGCGCACGCCCTCCGGAACGCGGCGCCACAGATTCAGTCGATCGTG
>Ga0163144_10024895_pt1 | contig 11720 bp, 10 predicted proteins | sample OliLak19BULKMAT1_FD_123175 | JGI IMG/M metagenome (GOLD analysis project Ga0163144, IMG submission 123175) | Freshwater microbial mat bacterial communities from Lake Vanda, McMurdo Dry Valleys, Antarctica - Oligotrophic Lake LV.19.BULKMAT1 | ecosystem: Environmental > Aquatic > Freshwater >... | reverse complement strand
TAAGGGGTCTAAAGGGGACGGGCAGACTCCGGTGATGCCGGAGGCCGCAGTTTCGATTGAGCTGCCGGTGATTAGCGCGGCGTCCGATTTAAACACGCCCCTTATACCCTTTATTCCCCTTAGTCCCCTTAGCTCCCCAACCGCCCTTAGCGCCCCGGCCCCGCGCGCCCCCGGCCAGAAGGCGGACGAGAGCTTTGCGCGGCTGCCGGATTTGCTGATCATTGACGGCGGCAAGGGGCAGTTGGGCGTGGCGGTGGAGGTGCTCAAGCAGTTTGGCCTGTTCGGGCGCGTGCCGGTGTGCGGGCTGGCGAAGCAGCAGGAGGAGATTTTCCTGCCCGGCCAGCCGACGCCGATCTTGCTGCCGCGCCGGTCGCAGGCGCTATACCTGGTGCAGCGCGTGCGCGACGAAGCCCACCGCTTTGCGCTCTCGCGCCACCGCGTGCGACGCGGCAAGATCGGGCTGGCCTCGCAGTTGGACGCCATCCCCGGCATCGGCCCGGCCCGCCGCAAGGCGCTGCTGCGGCGCTTCGGCTCGCTTGACGGCATCCGCGAGGCCACGCTCGATGAACTCTCCAACGTGCGCGGCATGACCCGCGCCGCCGCCGAAGCGCTCAAGGCTAATCTCTAGCATGCCAGACGACAATCCAAACACACGCCCCACGCCGGGCCGGTCGCGCGAGGCGCAGTTGTTGGTCGGCCTGATCCTGTTGATTGTGGCGGGCGTCCTGGTCTCGACCGCGACGGTGCTGATCAAGCCGCCTTTACCCACGCCTTATCCCACCAGCGCATCGCTGGCCGCGCTGCCGGACTGTGATGTGCCTAACCTCACCTGGACGGTGCCGGGCTGGCTGCTGCGCGGGGGCGCGCCGACGGCCGAGGCGCTGGCCTGCCTGGCACAGAGTGGCGTGGACGTGGTAGTGGACCAGCGCCTGCCGGCGGAAGACACGCTGGGCGAGGCGGCGCTGGCGGAGCAGGCCGGGTTGGTGTACGTCAACCTGGGGGTGCCGGTGAACACCGCGCCCGACCCAGACATCTTGGCCGAATGGATCACCACGGTCGAGGGACATTTGGACGCGGACCGGGTGGTGCTGGTGCACGACGGCGGCGACGGCGGGCGGGTGGGCTTTTGGGACGCGGTGTACCAGATGCGCCACCGGCTGTCCGGCGCGGAGGCGGTGGACGAGTTTTACGTGGGCATGGCGCTGCCGTTTGACGGGGCCGCTATCGGCTGTGACGCGGGCGGCCACGGCCAGGTGCAGGCGCTGGCCGAGATGACTGGGCACCTCTCCGGCACGCGCTACACGCCGGCCGTGGACGAATATGGCACGGCCTGGGCGGATTGCCCGCTGCCGGCGTACATGGCCGAGTGGCAGTATCCCTTCTCGGCCGTGACGCCGGACGAGAACTAGGGCGGACGGCACGGCCAATAGTCAACGTCGGCAGGCCACGTCATCGCAGCGTGCGCGCGTGAGATTGGTCGAACCGACCGCAGCGACAACGTGCTCATCGGTGGCCCGGTTCAACCAGTAGCGGTTCTGATGCGGCTTAAGCTCCCCCTTTTTAGCAGCCGACTGGCGTGGCGTGGGGAGAGGTGGGTCAGAATGCCGCGTTTGACGATCTCGTCAGCGATTTCGCGCCCGGTCCAGTGGCTGATGGGACGCTGGGAGTCACCGGGCGCTTCGCAGGCCAGGGCCACAATCTGGCACACCTGCTCCGCCGTGATCTGGATCGGCCGGCCGGGGCGCGCCCGATCGGCGAGCCGCTCGGACAGGCTCAGGTCCTGCGCGATCCCCTCCAGACTCAGTCAGCGCGCGCGCCAGTGGCGCGCTTGGTCCAAGCCAATCCGTAACGCGCGGGCGATCTGACCATTGTTACCCCCATCGGCAGCCGCCAAAATGATCCGCGCCCGCGTCGCGATCTGCTGTGACACGCTCCGGCGGCGCACCAGCGCCTCTAAGCCGACACGTTCTATGTCCCCCCAATTGATCGTCGTCGGTTTAGGTCCACGCCTGGCAGCTTCCTCCAGGATCGTCGTTCAAGTGAGGCGGCCATTATACATTGGGGCCATTTAGGCCAGCCTGCACTAGGGACTGCGTCGCTTGGCAGCAACACGGCTTAGATAGGGCCATCTGAACTCGCTACGGCGCAAATACCCGATGGTGCTCGCTCACACCCGGCCGCATCCGCTACACCCGAAGGGGCTACAACATCCGCTGCCACCGATTCCGCTAGTATTTCCGCCCAATCGGGCTATAATCTCCCCGCGCGGCCGGCACGTCTGAGGCCCCGTTGGTCAAAGGAGACCACGATGGCGAATGCCCCTTCCAAACACACCCGGTTTGGCAACGGCAACGGCCGTGTGCCAGGGTTAGACGTCGCCCTGCCCAGCCCGACCCCGGCCCCCGAGGCCGCGCCGGTGGAGCAGCCCCCGCTGGTGGACCTCAACGCCGCCGACGTGGACGCCCTGCGCCAACTGCGCGGCATCGGCCGCGCGCTGGCGGAGCGCATTGTGCAGTACCGCGCCGCCGTCGGCCCCTTCAAGGCCCCGGCCGATTTGCTGCTGGTGCCCGGCATTAGCCAGGCCACCTATGAAGCCAACCGCCAGCGCCTGAGTGTCGCCGCCGCCCTAACTGAGCTAGAGCAGGTCGTCGCCCCGGCCCCCACACCGCCCGCGCCGGCCGAAGCCCAAGCCGAGGCCGCGCCGGTGGTGCTCGAACCGGCCGTCATGGAACTGGCCGCCGCGCCGGCCAACCCGCCCAGCGCCGAGGCAATGGCCGTCAGGCCCGAGAGCCTCGCGCCCGCGCCGGGGGCCGAGTCTGTTTCGCTGCCGCCAGTTGTGGCCTATGCCCCGGACGAGCCGGCAGCGGCCACAGTCACCGAGGCTGCGCCGATGGTGCCGGCCCCAGCCGCCATCGCGCCGCCGCCCGTCGCCCCAGAACCAGAGCCGGCACCCCTCCCGGCCACTCCCCCGCCCCCCGCCGCGCCGCCATTGGTCGCGCCGCCCGAACCGGTGCGCGCTGTCTTTGCCGCGCCGCCCGCGCCAGCGCCGGCCGCCGCCAAACGCGATTGGTCGGGCCTGATGGGAATGAGCGTGCTCAGCGCCCTGCTCGGCGCGGTGCTGGCGCTGCTGGCCGTCGCCGGCCTGAACGGCGGCACGCTGGCCCTCAACGAGCGGCCGGAGGTCGTCGCGCTGTCGGCCCAACTGCAAGCGGCCGACACCCGCGCCGCCGGCCTACAAACCGAAGCCGACTCGCTGCGCGCCCGCCTGGAAGCGCTGGAGGGCCTCTCTAACCGCGTCGGCGAGGTTGAAGCCAGCGTGGCCCAGGCTAACACCGCGCTCGACACTTTGGAAACCCAGGCCGACGCCTTGGGGGCCCGCACCGACACGCTGGAAAGCGAAGTCGGCATCGTGCGCGCCGCCGTCGGCCGCTTTGACGCCTTCTTGGAAGGGCTGCGGGCGCTGCTCGCGGACGCCGCCCCGGCCGGCGCACCGACCCCAACCGAGCTAGGGCCGGCTGCCACGCCGGTCGCGACCACCGCGACCCCGGTGGCTCCGACCCGCACGCCGGCTGCCACCCGCGTAGTACCGACGCCCACGCCTTAGGGCGTGATCTGAAAGGACGCCGCCATGTCCACCGCCGCTTCCACCGGTACTCCTGTGGCTACCACCGGTACTCCGATGGCCCCCTCCCGGCCTGACTTTTGGTCGCGCCTGGGGAACACCCTGGGCCGCATCTTGGGTTTCCTATTGCGCCTGATCTTTATCCTGCTGCTGGCCGTGGCCCTGGGCGCGGGCGTGTACTTCGGGCTGCCCTGGGTCTATCGCGCCCTGGTCCAGCCGGTGCAGACGCACACCGCGCAGATTCAAGAACTGTTCAATCGCGTGGAGGGCGTGCGCGCCGGAGTAGAGGAGAGCCAGAATGCGCAGAACACGCGCCTGACCACGCTCGAAACGGCCAACGACGCCCAGCGCCTCCAGCTCGACGCGGCCGAGACCGAGGTCAGCGACCTGACCACCGCCCTGGCCGCCGAGACGGCCGCGCGCGAGGCCCTGGCGGCGCAGTTGACCGACATGCAGAGCCAACTTGACGATCAGGCCGCCGCCAACAACGACACGCAGAGCGCCGTGGCCGCGCTGGCCCCCGACACCGAGGCCAACACCGCAGAGGCCGCCGCGCTTAAGCTGCAACTGGGCCTGCTGCGGCTGGAGAACGACCTGTTGCGCGCCCACCTGCAAATCAACGCCCAGAACTTTGGCGACGCCCGCGCCACGCTGACGACCACCGTCAGCGCGATGCAGGCATTTGTTGAGACGCCCGGCGCGTTCTCCGCCGACACACAGACCACCCTGACCATCCGCCTGCGCGCCGCCGCGAGCCTGATCGAGGCCGAGCCGGCCGCCGCGCTGACCGACCTGGACAGCATCTGGGCCGAGATGGAGCGCTCGCTGGGCGGGAGCTAGTTGCTAACAAGCAACCTGACGCTGCGAGCCGTGGCCGCGCCGGCGTGGTTTGGGCAAAGCTTGTTCCTTGTGACGCTTCGCGTCTCGCGCGCAGTCGACCGGCTCGGTCTATGGGCCAGGACGTGGGCTTGTCATTCCGAACCCGCCTCAGGCCGTTGAGCCTCACGCTGCCTTGTGGCGGGTAAGAAATCTCACCCTGATAACCCACTGAACGCACCGGGCCAGTCAACATCGCTGACTGGCCCGGTGCGTTTTTTCATTCAGCCCGCTCTACTCCTCCGGCGTCACTTGCCCGGTGCTCACGGTCAGCACCCACCGCGCCCCGTCCGGGTCCACCAGGCTCAGCCGGTCTGCGACCGGCCACGTCACCGTGGTCAACAGCCGGTCGCTGGGCGGCAACAGCACGCGCCGCGCCCCGTCGGCCGGCTTCACTTCGATCACCATCTGCGCCACCCCAGGGCCGCCGCACACATCGCTCTGCACCGTCAGCGCTAGCGCCGTGGCGTCTGGCGCCCAGACCGCCGCCCCCAACTGCCCGCCCAAATCGGCCAGGGGTTAGCGACCATTGCTCGGCGGGCTGACGAGACCGGCCGGAAGCGGCGCGCAGCCGGCGGAGCCGTTCGTGCAGCCGGGCGGAGCGGGAGTGACAGGCGCTTGAGGCAACTTACAACCGCGCCACCGTCTTGAACGCCGCCAACAGGCCTTTCCCAAAAGGCGTCAGCCGCAAGGCGACCAGTTCCTGATACTCGGGGCCAAGCACCGGGTTCGGCCCGTACTCGGTCGCCAGGATCCCAAAATCGCGGTGCGGGTTGATCACCACCCGCGTCACCAACGCGCGCAAAATGTTACGGGCATTCGCTTGATCCGGTATCGGCCAGACCAACTGGGCGTCTTTGATCAGCCGGTCGGCAAACGGCTCAAACGCGACCACCTCGCCCACCGGCAGCGCCAGCAGCCGCAGGAGCGCCACGCCCCGCAAGCCGAACGGCAACTCGCCGGCCCCATACACCCAGGGCGAGGCCAGCGCCCAATTGGTGCCGGTCCACCAGGTGACCAACATGACCCATACCTGCTGCGGCGCGGGGGCGGCCACGAAGCGTTCCCCGAGCGGGGTGAGCTGCCAGCGGCGACCTGGCCCCCCGGTGATGAGTCCGGCCAGAGAAGCCAGCACGTGCACAAAGAACAGGGGCCAGACCTCGGTTTCGCTGCGGACCCGAAAGACCTGCTTGCCAATGGCGCGGTCGAGTTGCAGCGGATGCACGAAGCCGGCGCAGATGGCGCGGATCGCCTTGAGCGGCAGGTTGCCGGTGGATTGCGTGCCGGTCACGCGCTGATCGCGCACATAGGTTAGCAGGGTCAGCAGGTCGCGGCGCAGCGGCAGGCTTTCGGCCAGGGCCTGGTCGTTCGGGGAGAGCTCCCGCGCCCAGGCGGATTCCAGCAGCGATTGGTCCGACGCGAAGATCAGTTCAGGCACATCCCAGGCGCTGGCGGTGGTTGGCCCACGGTCGGCCCGCTTGTGGCGCAGGCGCGCGTTGACGCGCTCTACGTCGAAATCGGCCGGGTCGAATTCACCCCCGATCCATTCGAGCAGCTCCGCATGTTCGGGGTGCCGGGGGTTGCCGATGGCTTCCAGGAAGTGCTGATACCCCCAGACGCCGCCGACATCTTCGGGCGGGCAAGCGCCCTTGCCCGCCAGGCAGCGCGGATAGTGCGCGCCCGGCTCGAGCGGCAGGATTTTCTCCACCAGCAGGGTGTGCTCCCAACCGTCGCCGAAGTCGTATTCGTAGCGGCCCCGTGCGCCGGTGGCCGGCATGACCCGGCTGAGCCCAAAACGCGCCTCGGGCTGCAACCCAATCTCGCCCCCCTCATCAACCTGCGGGTCGCCGTAGCGCCGGCCGTCAATCTCAAATAGGTGCAGGTGCGAGTCGGTCCAGCCCATGGCGCGCTGCACGATCACGTGCAGTTCCAACAGCGTCACGCTGCCGGGCACCAGCACTCGCCGCCAGATGGGTGGGTGCGAGTCGTTGAGGGTGACCTTGATTTGGTAGACCGAGGCGGGTGGCTTGGACATGCGGGACGCTCCTTCCAGAAGGATTGGCAACTACTTTATTATCTATCAGACGCGGCGAAAACGAAGAGGCCGGGCGCCACCGGCGCCACGGCGGCGGATGATGGCGATACAGAGGTTGGTGTCTAGCAGGCACTTCATTCGGAGGCGGCGTCGCGCTGCTCGGCGGGCGGCTGAGAGCAGGTTTCGAGAAAGTCCTCGGAGAACAACTCGAGACTATCCACCAGGGATTGCCAGGCCGCCCCATACGGCAACAAGCTGACGGCGGTGCTCATCCGCTTGAGATAAACGCGGTCGCCGGGGAAACGGAAGTCCTTGGGCAGGCGCACGGCCTGGCGGCGGCCGTTCTCGAAGAGTTCTGCGGTTTCCATAGGTTTCCTGTCTATTACCGCGCGGCGAGACGCTACCAGCCGGCCGACATGCGGCTACGCTTCGAGCGCCAACGCCGCCTGCGTGACGGCCGTGTAGGCGGCGCTCATTTGGTCGCTAAAACTCGTCCGGGCGATCCAAAAGGGCGGTGCGCCAAGCTGCTTGACCGGCACGGCCGCCACTTCAGGCGCGGCCAGCGTGAACGCCAGCGCGCTCAGATCGTCGCCGGCCGCCCAGAAGTGCGTCAGGCTGGCGGCCAGGGGCGCGGCTTTTTCGGCGGGGGGCGCGGTGAGGCGCGCGTTAGCCGCCGCCCGCTTGGCCGCGCGGGAGACCGGCGCCGGGTCGTCCCCCATGCGCTGGGCGCGCAGCGCGGCCAGCAGCTTGGCCTTATCCCAGCCGCGCAATTTGAAGATCAAAAAGGGATCGTCGTCGAACTGCTCGCCCAGCAGGTAGTAGACGGCGGCGACATGCTTGCACGGGTTGGCCCAGTCCGGGCACGAGCAGCTGGTCACCAGGTCGCCGCGCTGGGCCGGGAACAGGCTGGCCCCGGCGGTAGCGAAGGCTTCTTCGATGTTGGCGGGCATCTCGCCGGCCAAGAGCTTGGCGGCAAAGATCGCCTGGGCCGCCATCGCCGCCACGACCTGGTTCCAGGCTTTATCCGCCAGCGGCTGGATCTCAATGCGGATTTTGTAGGGCGTCGCTTGGCTGCCCTGCACGCGGGCCTTGACCTCGCCCGGCCCGATATCAATGTTGAGCACTTGCCCGCCGCGCGCATACGAGCGCCCGCGCGTCAGGCGGCCAGGGTCCATCAGCCGCTCGAGCGCCGCCAGCCATTGGCCGGCCCACCAGGTCTGGCCAAACTTTTCGCCGCGCCCGGTGCGGGCCACCAGGCCGTCGGCCGGACGGCGGCGCTTCGCTTTCGGATACCAACCCCACATCGTTCAGCCTCCTGCTTCAGACCACTTCGGCGGCGCGCAAGGCAAACAAGTCACGCAACTGCGCCGTGGTCAACTCGGTGACCCAGGCTTCACTCGTGCCCACGATGCTTTCAGCCAGCGCCAGCTTGCGCGTGATCATCTCGTCCACGCGCTCCTCGACCGTGCCGACGCAAATGTATTTGTAGACCTGCACATTCTTGGTCTGCCCGATGCGGAAGGCCCGGTCGGTCGCCTGGTTCTCGACCGCCGGGTTCCACCAGCGGTCATAATGAAAGACATGATTGGCGCGCGTGAGGTTCAGGCCCGTGCCACCGGCTTTGATGGAGAGGATGAACACCAACGGGCCATGCGCCTCGGTCTGGAAGCGTTCGACCAGGGGCGTGCGCTTGGCCGCCGGGGTGCCGCCGTGCAGAAACAGCACCTCGTCCCCGAAGGTGGCTTGCAGGTGCGCCTTGAGCAGCGTGCCCATCTCGGCAAACTGGGTGAAGATCAAGGCGCGTTCCTTCACTGCGCGGGCTTCTTCCAGCATTTCGACCAGGCGCGTGAGCTTGCCGGAGCGGCCGGGCAAGGCGCTGCCGTCGCCCAGCAGTTGGGCCGGGTGGTTGCAGACCTGCTTCAGCTTGAGCAGCGTGGCCAGCACCAGGCCGCGCCGCTGAATGCCCTCGGCCGCTTCGATCTGCGCCAGCGAGTCGCGCACCACGGCGGCGTACAGGGTCGCCTGCTCGCGGGTTAGGCCACAGAAGACCTTCATCTCGTTTTTGGCCGGCAAGTCCGTAATGACGGTCGGGTCGGTCTTGACCCGGCGCAAGATGAGCGGCCCGACCAGCGCCTTGAGGCGGCGGGCGGCCTGCGGGTCTTGCGCCCGCTCGATGGGCTTGGCGAAGTTGGCCCGAAAGGCCGCCGGCGTGCCCAGGTAGCCCGGGTTGAGGAACTGAAAGATGCTCCACAATTCGCTGAGTCGATTCTCGACCGGCGTGCCGGTCAGGGCCAGGCGGTGCTCGGCCGGCAGTTGGCGGGCGGCCTTGGCCTGGCGCGTCTCGGGGTTCTTGATGTTCTGCGCTTCGTCGAGGATCACCTCGCCCCACTGTACGGCGCTCAGCATGGGGGCGTCGCGGTGCAGCAGCGCATACGACGTGACCACCAGGTCGTGCTGCCGGGCCTGGGCCGCGAAGCCGGCCTTCTCGCGCGCCGCGCCGTGGTGGGCCAGCACGCGCAGTGTCGGCGCAAAGCGCGCGGCCTCGCGCTGCCAGTTGCCCATCACCGAGGTGGGGCAGACCAGCAGCGCGGGCTTACCTAACCGGGCGCGGACCCCCCGCAGGTGCAGCAGCAAAGCCAACGTCTGAATGGTCTTGCCCAGCCCCATATCGTCGGCCAGGCACGCGCCCAGCCCGCACTGCCGCAGAAAGGCCAGCCAGGCCAGGCCGGTCGCCTGATAGGGGCGCAGCGTGCCAACCAAGGCGGCCGGCACCGGCAGCGGCGTCAGGCGGGCCTGACCGGTCAACTGATTGAGCAGATCGCCGACCCAGCCCTCGGTGACGACGCTGGTGATGGGCAGGCCCGCGATGGGGTCGGGCGCCAGCGCCAGCCGCAAGGCATCTTCCAGCGACAACACGCCGGCGGCCGCGCGCTGGGTCACAAAATCGAGGGCCTGCTGCAACTGCTCGGGGCGCACTTCGACCCACTGCCCGCGAATTTGCACCAGCGGCACTTTGAGCGCGGCCAACTGCTCGAACTCATCCACGGACAGCGGCTGATCGCCCAGAGCCAGCTCCCAATCGAAGGCGATGGCCCGCTGAAAAGTCAGGCTCGTCACCCCACCCGACGGGGCCTTTTGGGCTGGGCGAGCGGCGCCGAGCTTGAGCCGGACGCCGAGCTTGGTGCTCAGGCCCGGCAGTAGCACCCCAAAGCCTGCCGCTTGCAGCAGCACGGCCGCCTCGCGGATGAAGGCGTGCGCCTGCGCGGCGGTCAGGGCGCAGTCTTCCGGGCGCGCCTGCCGCAGGCTGTCTTCGATGGGCGCGAACAGGCGCGCGGCCAGGCCCAGCCCGGCCAGTAATTTTTCCTGGGGCTGCTCGAACTTGCGATTGAGAAACTTGAGGGTGTTCCCGCGCTCGCCCCACACGCGCTGGGCCGGCACCAGCAGGCTGGGGTCGTCGTGGGCCTGCAAGAAGTAACGCACGGCCCAATCGCGCGCCGTGGCCTTGGGAATGACGATGTCATCAATCTCGCCGGGCGCGGGGGGCGGGTCGAGGCGAAAGCACAGGCGGAAGGCGCCGGCGGCGGCCTGGGCCGGCTGCGCCCAGGCTTGATATTGCTCGACAAACTCGGCCGGCAGGTCCACCGCCGGGTCTTCGTCCACCAGGGCGGCCAGCCACTGCTCGCCGGGCGACTCGGCGCGGCGCGCGTTGGCGCGGCGGCGTATGCCAAACTCAGCCGAGGCGCGGGCCACGGCATCCACCGTGGCGTTTAGAAAATCGGTCAGCAGCGCGCGCGGGCCAGGCTCGGGCTCTTGGTCGTCTCGCGTGAGCGCGCGGGCGACGGCCGGCATAGCGCGCACCAGGCGGTCAACCACCGACTGCGCCTCGGGCGCGTCGAGCGCCGGCCGCCAGCGGGCCTGCCACCCGTCCCGCGCGTCAACGAGCGCCGGCAGATAGCGCTGGCGCACCAGCAGGTCCTGCGCCAGGCGGGCGGCGGCCTGCCAAAAGCGCACATCGTCGGCCAGAGGCGCGTCAGGGTCTAACTGGAGCAGCACGGCCAGGGCCGCGCCGGCCGGCACGCTGAGGGCCGGCACGCGCCAGGCGGCCAGCGTCACTTTGCCCGTGGCTGCCGACTCACGCAGCCACGGCTGCGAGGGCTGCGGCTCGCCGCCGCGCGTGGGCAGGCGCACCGCCAGGCGGGCCGGATCGGTGGCCACGTCTGGCAGCGGCCAGGCCGCCTTCAGGGCTTTTAGCGCCGCGCTAAACAGATGGGGCGGCAGGCCTTTGGCGGCCGAGGCCGGGCCGCGAGCAGCGGGCGGTTGGTCGGTCTCGCCCCACACGGCGAGTGAGGCGGGCGCGGACGTGGTTTCGGGCAGCCACCCGGCGTGGAGGATTAACATAGCCGCAGTGTACTGCGATTGCCGCGCCAGGCCCAACGCGGCTCGCGTTCAACGCCGACTGCTTGGCAGAGCCGCCCGCCCCGACGCCGGCGGCGGTGGCTAAGCCTCATCCTCATCGGCCCCATCCACCGCCTCATCAGCCTCAAACTCATCGGCGTCCAATTCAGCGTCGTCCCAGTTGCCCGCGTCGTCGCCCTCGAAGCCGCCAGACTGGGGTGGGTTGTCGCCGTGGGTCTCCGCGATGAGCGGGTAGCGCGCCGCTGGGGCGTCGGGGTTGGTGGCAACGAGCTGCACCTCGAATTCGTGCTGGTCGCCAAAATCGAATATGTATAACACGGTCTGCTTGGCCCGCAGCCGCAGGTCGGCCAGCGGCGCCTGGCCGCCCGGCAGCTTTGGCGCGCCCACCCCGCGGGTCTATACTCTGGGCCTGACGGAAACTTGGGCACGCCTTGATGGGAGGGTCCGGCCATGGGCGCTCGCCGCCGCACGGTACAAATTGTGATCTGGCTGTTGGTCGGCGGCCTGCTGCTGGCCGGCTGCGGGCTGCGCCAGCGCCCGCGCCTGCTGCCATACCTGGTGGTGATCCATGGGCTGCTCGATTTGTAGACGGCCCTGATGCTCCTCTCGCTGCGCTAGCCGACCGCGCTGCTACATCCTGCGTGGTCACACGCGGTACCCAGGTCTCGCTGCCGGTCTTAGCGGAAGCGAGACCGGGCCGCGCATTGCGCCACTGCGTCAACCGTTCAGGCCGCCACGAGTTTCGGCCGGCTGGTACCGATCTCGAAAACC
>Ga0163144_10024894_pt1 | contig 11720 bp, 9 predicted proteins | sample OliLak19BULKMAT1_FD_123175 | JGI IMG/M metagenome (GOLD analysis project Ga0163144, IMG submission 123175) | Freshwater microbial mat bacterial communities from Lake Vanda, McMurdo Dry Valleys, Antarctica - Oligotrophic Lake LV.19.BULKMAT1 | ecosystem: Environmental > Aquatic > Freshwater > Lake... | reverse complement strand
GACGACGGCGGCAGTACGGGGCGAGAGATCACGAAAAGGTGATCGCGAACGGGGGACGAGTGCTCCTTGGGATCGATCGCCGCTTAACCCTCACTCCAGGCATGGGGGGCGAAGCGATGACGAAATAACTGGGCCGTTCCTTCACGGGTTCGCGCAGCTGCGTCGGACGGTAACGGGAAATTCCAGGGGCGTTTGGTTATGCGGGGCCGCCTTGCCCGGGATGGCTAGGGTACGTTGAAATCGATCGTCTGACCTTTGCCTTCCGCGCTGACGGTTGCCGTCAGCGGCGTATCAAGTCGCGAAACAAACTGGCGGGGAAGCTTACGGGTCGTCGGCGGGACAGGATCGCCCTCCTTCCATCCGGGCGGCAACTCCGCGCCCAGGTTGACGGTCACGCGATACTCGCCGGGAGGAAGTTCAACCGCATAATCGCCATCGGACAGTGGCGCGATCATCGGCCGGCCTTCGGCCGGGAAGAACATCAGCGATGCGTTTGAAAGCGGCTCTCCTTCGTAGAGGACCCGCCCTGAAAGCGAGGTGACGTTGGACTCCCCGCCGCAACCGATCGCCAGGGCGAGCATCGAGAATGCCCACGCCAGCCCCCCGGCCGGGGAGGCCGACGACGCTTGCCAGAAACGACGCGGATAGCCGTCACTGGGGGATGATTTCATCGCCGTTTCGCGATCCATAGGCCAAGTACGCGTTGAGGTCGATGCTCTCGTTGATAAACCGAACACTGCCGTCTCCTAAGGCGAAGTTCGCTCCACCCGCATGCAAGCTGCCGAACGGGAGGTTGTTGACCGACAGAGTGCGCGGCGTGGACGTGGGAACGGCGGGCCGATCGCCGGCAGCGTTGTCATGGCCGATGTATTGGCCGCTGAACGGATCATGGTTCACCAGGCCTCGATCGTTGATATTCTTACAGGCGAAGAAGGCGGTGGCGGCTTGAGGCCCTTCGGGCGGAGTCTTCTTTGCGGCCGACCACTCGGCGGTAGGCGTCCCGGTCCAGTAGGCCCCGATCATCCAGGTCCGGATTTGATAGGCTCGCTCGCCGAGCAAGAACGTGTTGCTGGCGCCGTCGGTGATCTGCTTGAAGGAGACGGTCCAATCCTGGATGAGCAGGCCGTCATAGTTATTCGGGCCGAGGATGTCGTTATTGTTTCCGCTGGCGGCCCAGACGCAGTAGTGGGCGCCGTCGCGCGTTGACGGGCACTGACCGGTGCGCGCGTGGTAGGAGCCGCTCACGCCAGCGTAGCTCATGCCTTTGCGATCGGAATTGCCGAATTTCTCAGCCTGGGTGCGCAGGTCGGGGTCGCTGGGACAGAGATAAGACGGCAGCATCAGCTTGTTGAGGCCGTCTAGCGCGCTGCCGTAGGCATCGGGCGACTTCTTGTACTTATCAATGGCCTCCTGACTGACGCCGGACTGTTCGACGTACGGCAGAATCACGACGGCCCAAGCCAAACCGCTCCCCTGTTGGATGTACGTATTCATACTTCCGGGGGGCAGGGATCCGCGAGCCGCCTCGTAGTTGAGGCAGGCCAGCGCGATGTTTTTTTCCTGATTGACGCACTGGCTCCGCCGCGCCGCTTCTCGTGCAGCCTGGACGGCCGGCAACAACAGCGCGACCAGCACGCCAATAATGGCGATGACAACCAAAAGCTCCACTAACGTGAAGGCGCTGCGAGCGGAATTGGGTCTGCGATGAGACATGATCGCGATTCCTCGGGAGCGGATTGGCCAGCGAACAAAGAAGGGCGACAAATCGGATGAAGGACGGGAAATCGCTGCCGCTTCACGTTTAATCATAGGCAGAGTCCCGAAACGAACAATGAAAAATATGCGCAGTTATTCCACGGTTTAGCGCATGCAACTACGAGCGACTTCTCCCAGTCAGGAGGTGAATCAACGTCGCAAAGCGACGCTGCAGTATTATGCGGCGCGCGGCGCGAGATTGCCCACCGCGATTGAATCGCTCCGCTACAATCACGATTCCGCCGCCAGACCATCCAGCCCATTGCTGGAACGGCTATTGAGGTTCAGAAAACAAATTGAACCCGTACTGTATAGAAGCCACCGGCTCCGCCGGTGGACGAAGTGCTCGTTGGCCGGGGTTTGCTGCGTCCACCGGCGGAGCCGGTGGCTTTCATGTTCGTTTTATTTCCTGAACCTCAATAATGGCGAGATTCAGCGATCGTCGCTCGTCTAAAAAAACTGAGCCGAAACTTGCGGTTGCAAGCTTCGGCTCAGTGAATTACCGCTGGATTGACTGTGTTACTGCAATCAACTGCCGAGCCTAACTCCGCCGACGAGCGCCGGCGAATCCAGCGACCAACGCGACGGCGGCCATTGCCATCGACGCCGGTTCCGGCACGGCGGCGACAGCTCCGGCGGCAGCCGGCGGCGGTCCGCCGAATGATTGTTTCCAGAGATTGAGATCGGCGCTAGTGATGTTGCCGTCCCCGTCAGCGTCTCCGTTCACTTTGCTTGTCTGGCCGACGGCGCCGAAGTTGCGCTGCCAAGTGAGGAAATCCTTGCCGTCAACGACGCCGTTGCTGTCAAAGTCGGCGTTGAACTGAGGAACGATCGGGGCCGGATTCAATTCAACCTGCACATTATCGTAGTACGCGATGGAGCCGGCGGAAGAAAATCCGGAGCCAATTCGCAACGAGTCGTAATCGCGAGGAGTCAACGTGTTGGCAATGGTTTTGGAGAGAATTCCGTCGACGTAGAACTTAAAGCTTAGGTCGTCAATGGTTAAGGCCAAATTGTGCCACCCCAGGGAGCGAAGGGGAGCGCCGGGATCATTCAACTTGAAGAAGGCTCCGGCGGTCGGCGTTGGGTTGGCGGTCGGTCCGGTTGGGGGGAGAAATGTGGGCGTGTAGCCGACGATGCGCGCCATGTAATAGTTTCCGCCGTCTTGGGATGCGATGAGATTGTTATTCAGCCCCATCGCGATAGTCTGTCCACTGGCCGTGCCTGCCCCCGATTGCATGCTGGCGCTTTGACGGAATGGATTGCCGTTGGCGCCTCCGGTGAGAACGTCGTAGAAGTCGAAGCTAAACTTGATGACGTTATCCGGCGCAGCGAGCCCCGTGGTTTGGGGTAGCGCGAACTGATTGCGTTGGCTTTTGGCGGAGGCGTTGTCGTCTGGCGGAACTGTCGCCACGTCGGCTTGGATACGAACAGAATTGGTGGGGCTTTTGGCTTGCTCAGTAGAAAGCGTGCCGCTCGGTAGGAGCGTGGCTGGAGCGCCCGACGGGATCCCAGCGCCACCCTCCCAGCGAGGCCAGGCGGTCTCGAAGGCGTTTTGATCGGCATATCCATCGAAGTTTTCATTGACGATCACGGTCGTCTGCGCCATTGCCGAGCCCGTAAAAATCGCGACAAGCAGAGACGCAAATCCAAAGCGAGCGGCCATTATCCCATACCCTCCGAAAACCTGTTGTGTACCTTTGGTCGGCGCGACGAGCGAGTGAAGCGACTGGAACGGACAACACGGCCGGCCGCCCCAAGGCTAGTGGAGTCAAGCGTCGCGCGAAAGGCGCCGACGAACTCCGGGAAAACTGTTCCGCCTCTGGGTTCCATATTACTAAAGGACGGAGAAATAACGCACCGATTGGTGCGTTATTTTTTCGCGATTTGGCGCAGGGGAGAGGTGGGAGGCCAGAGATCGGAGGTCAGAGGGGGAAATACGGGGAGCGATCCGCCGGAGCATCGCGGCTAATAGACAGGCAGTCGGGTTTTCTGGCCTTGGGCCTCTCCTTGCTCAACTCCTAGTTAGTTGTTTGCGGTATGCCAGCGGCGTTTTGCCGAATCGTTTGCGGAAGGCCACGCCAAAGCGGGTGCCGTTGGCGAAGCCGCAGGCCGAGGCGATTTCGCCGATCGACATGTCAGTGCGGGCGAGCAGCTCGCGGCCCTTGTCGAGACGCACCCGGCGGATTTCCTCGGCCGGGCTGCGGCCGAGGTAGCGGCGGAACTGGATTTCGAGGCTCCGGCGGGAGACGGGGACCTCGTGGAGGATATCTTTGACGACAATATCCTGAAACGCCCGCTGCTGGATGAAGCGGAGGGCGCGGACGACCGTGTCGTCGTCGATGGCGAGGATGTCGGTCGATTGGCGGCTGATCACCCCGTGGGGGGGGATCTTCACGGGCTGCGTCGGGGGGCGCTCGCCGTTCATCATCCGGTCGAGGGCGGCGGCGGCTTCGTAGCCGATGCGGCGGCCGGCGAGGGCGACGCTGGAGAGGGGGGGCGTGCAGACCTCGCACATCAGGTCGTCGGTGTCGCCGGCGAGGATGGCCACCTGATCGGGGACGCGGATGCCGGCCATGTAGCAGATTTCAGCGAGCTGCCGGCCGCGTTGGGCGTCGACGGTGAAAATGGCGATTGGGCGCGGCAGCGAGGCGAGCCAGCGGCTCACGCGGCGCTGCTGCTCTTCCCAGCCGATCTTGCGGCCGACGCGGTAGCCAGGCTTGTACTCATGGCACTCCAGGCCAGCGCCGCGAACAATTTGGATGAACTCCTCGCCGCGCTTGGAGGAGTAGCGGTGATTCGGGGGAGCGAAGTAGGCGAATTTTTCGAAGCCGCGGTCGCGGAGATGGTGGAAGGCGAGTTGGGCGCGCTCCGCGTCGTCGGTAATGACGTCGCAGATGCCGGGAAGACCTTCGAAGAGCGTGTCGACGTTGACGACGGGGACTTTGCGTTTGCGGATCTGATCGACCTGCAACCGATTGCCGAAACGGACGATGACGCCGTCGCCGTTCCAGAGATCAGGGAGCGCGGAGCGCTGGTCGTGATCTTGCGGGTCGAGCAGCAGGTTCCAGTGGCCGTGGTTCTGGGAATAGTCGGCGATGCCGCGGATGACGCTGCAGCCCCAGCTATCGTCGGTTTCGACGAGGACGGCGACTTGGCGAGTTTGAGGGCGAGAATCCATGGGCAAGCATGCTTACAAATGCGCAAGGCGGGTTCGCCAAACGGGGCGATGACTGCGCGGGCCGGCTACGCTGCGGCCGCTGGCGTTGGTTTTATTCTAGGCAGACGCCGGCCAGAAATCTGCGCATTTTCGAGAGGAATCTGCGTGTAGTTCGCTATTGGGGGCCGGACGAATCGCTAAGCTAGTGCTAAACTGGCCAGCGCCGCACCTGTTAGGCGTTGTCGTCGGGACCGATTTTTTTGGAGAACGCCGGCGAGCCACGGGTCGCGGCTTTCGGCGATGCTCCGCCCCACGTCACGCGTTTCCTGGGGTTCCATCCCTGGTAACAGCGGGAGCCGGGGAAAACTAAACGTCACACGCAGCAAGGATTTGGCGCTATGGCGACCGTTGCGGTGGGATTGATGAGCGGGACAAGCGGCGACGGCGTCGACGCGGCGCTGCTCGATACCGATGGCGAGAACAAGATCGGGTTCCTCGGCGGGCTCACCCTGCCCTACGACGAGGACCTGCGCGGTCGACTGCTGGAGACGTCGCAGCATGACGTGCCGCTGTCGGAAGTGTTGCGGATTGAGAAGGAAATCTCCGAGCATCACGTCGAAGCCGTACGACGGCTGTTGGCGGAGCACCCGAAGCTGGCTAAAAAAGTCGAGATTATCGGCTTTCATGGCCACACGGTGCGGCACTCGGCGAGCGACGGGATCACGATGCAGATCGGGAACCCGTGGATTCTTTCGCGAGATCTGAAGCTGCCGGTGGTCAGCGACTTCCGCCGCTGCGACATCGCCGGCGGAGGCCAAGGGGCTCCGCTGGTCGGGATGTTCCACCGGGCGCTGTTCAGCAGCGAGCCGCGGCCGACGGTGGTGCTGAATCTGGGCGGCGTGGCGAACGTCACTTGGCTCGGCGAAAACGACGAGATCATCGCCGGCGACACGGGGCCGGGTTGCGGGCTGATCGACGAATGGGCCCAAACGATGGCCGATTTGCCGCACGACCGCGACGGGCATTTGGCCCTGGCCGGCAAAGTCGATTGGGAGACGGTGGAGCAGGCGCTCGATTCGCCCTTCTTTGGATTGCCGCTGCCGAAATCGGCGGATCGGTTTGACTTTGATCACGTCGATGTCTCGCCGCTGAGCGTCGAGAATGGCGCCGCGACCTTGTGTGCCGTGACTGCGGAAGCCGTCTTCCGGGCCGTGAAAAAGCTGCCGGCGATGCCGAAGAAGACCTGGGTGACCGGCGGGGGCGTGCATCACCCCTTCCTGATGAAGCTCTTGGGCGAGCGGCTCGGCGAACTCCAGAATGTGAGCAAGTTCGGGCTGAACCCCGACACGCTGGAAGCGGAGTGCTTTGCATGGCTGGCGGTGCGACATCAACGAGGATTGCCACTGACGATTCCGGAAACGACCGGGTGCGCGAAGCCGCTGAGCGGCGGCGTAACGGTGACGTTCGACTAGCGGTGCTAGCAACTCTGATTTGAGTATGAAAGCCACCGGCTCCGCCGGTGGACGAAACCTAAGTGGCGCCGTCCAGCTAATTCGTCCACCGGCGGAGCCGGGTGGCTTCAATGCTAGCGGCTTTGGGGTTTGGCGAGGCGCCGCGGGCAGCTATAGTCCCCGCCCCTCGTTGAGGGTCGGCGGCCAGTGGCGGCTAGCCGAAGTCTGCTCGCCCCAACCCCTCACCTCATCATGAACGCGCGGACGCTCCGCTCGAACCTGAATTGGCTAGCTTTGGCGATTGTCGCGTTAGTCGCGACGCTCGGCTGCGGGACGACGCGCACTAGCCATACGGCGCGCACGGCGACGGAGCAGTTGCTCATCTCGGACGCTGTAGATCGGACGGTCCAGCAGATCAACTTCAAGGTACTCGCCGGGGAACTGGTCTTCTTCGATACGTCGCAGATGAACGAGGTAGTCGACAAGGGCTATGTGATCAGTTGCATGCGGCAACACTTGCTGGCGTGCGGCTGCGTCATGAAAGAGAAGCGCGAAGACGCGACGTTCATCATCGAACCGCGCGTCGGCGTCGTGGGAACCGACAGCAACGACTTGATGTTCGGCATCCCGGCGTTCAGCGTGCCGCAGGTGGCGACGGGGAGCGTGTTGCCGTCGTCGGTGCCGGAGATTGCGTTCGCGAAGCGGCGCGATCAGATGGGAGTCGCGAAGATCGCGGTGTTCGCTTACCGCCGCGAAACGGGCGAGCCGGTGTGGCAGTCGGGAATGGCGATGAACAAGAGCACGGCCAACGATATTTGGCTCTTTGGCGCCGGGCCGTTCCAGAAGGGAACGATTTACGACGAGACGCGCTTCGCCGGCATCGTGAAAAAGAAGGATGGCGAGGACGAAGACGACGCCAAGCTCAGCACAGTTGAAGTGGAGGAAGAAGCGGTATTCGCCGGGGCGCCATCAAGGGTGAAACAGCAGAGCGGCGTGGTGCAGGCGTCGGCGGAACTGCCACTCGATGAAGCGGGCGGGCCGCCCGTGTTGCCGCCGCCGGCACGGCCGATTGCCGAGGCGCCGAAGCCGGCAGATTCGAGTGAGGATCCGGCGACGACGGCGGGGTGAGGATTCATCCTTCAGCATTTTCTTGCACCGCTCCGGCGGGTCGTTGGCCCGCGAAAGGGTTCGGAAGATTAACCACCAAGGCACGAAGATCACCAAGAAGCACACGAAGGGATGACAGGAAAGAAGCAGAGCGACCAACCCGGCGTCGAAGCCAACGCTCCCCGATATTTGTCTTCTTTCTTCTCCTTGGTGCGTCTTTGTGTTCTTCGTGCCTTGGTGGTTAGTTTTTCTCGCTGCTCCGCCGGGTCGTTGCCCCGCGGCTACTTCACGTCGTCGAAGGCGAGCGGGTCTTCATGCTTCGGATCGGCGATGCGGATCGATTTCTTGCCGCCGAGGAGATCGTCGAGCAGATTGCCGACGAGATCGGCCCGCCAGCCTTGGAGCAGCGTCGGCGTTTCGTTCGGGTTGATGCCGCCGAAGCCGTAGCGGTAGGCGATCAGTTCGCGGACGTCAGTGGCGGTGCCGACCATACTGGCGGCGACTTCGGCCTGGCGGCAGATCGAGGTGAGCGCCGGCGTCAGGAACTGCCCCAGCAAATTGAGCTGCGGCGGCGGTTCGCGGTGAGTGAGGCGCTCGCCCCGTTCTAGCGGCGCCTCCATACCGCGACGGACGCAAGCGGCAAGTTCTTCCGCCTTGCGGCGCAGGTCGCTCCGCTGCAAGCCGCGGATGGCGAGAATCTGATCGGGCTGGTCGGTTTTTCGCTTCGCGATTTCAACGAGTAAGTCGTCTCGCAGGAGTCGCTTCGGCGGTTGGTTCAGCCGGCGGGCTTCGTCCTGTCGCCAGATCCAAAGCTCGCGGACGACGGCGAGGTTGCGGGCGTTCAGCGTGCCGATCCCCGAGACGCGGCGCCAATCCTTGCGGTCTTGCGAGTTGACGATGCTCTGCTGCCATTGAGCCAGCTCGTCCTTGAGCCACATCAGCCGACCGCGCTTGTTGAGGATCTCGGTCAGCCGGTCAAACAGCGGCAGCAGGTAGCGTACGTCCTCGAGGGCGTAGTTGATTTGAGCGTCGGTCAGGGGTCGGCGCCGCCAATCGGTGCGCTGCTCTCCCTTCATCGGCTGCTTGCCGAGGAACTTGCCGACGACCGAGCCGTAGGAGGCGGGAAACTCGTTGGAACAGAAGCCGGCGGCGTACTGCACGTCGAAGCTGCGCTGCGGGATGGCGCCGACGGCGCGGAGCATGAAGCTCAGCTCCTCGCGACCGGCGTGGAAGACGGTGGTCTTTTCGCGCGCAGCGACGGCCTGCCAGAAGGGCGCCACATCGACTTCCTGCGGGTCGATGACCGCCATTTCGTCGGGAGTGACGACCTGGATCAGGCACAACTCGGGATGGAACGTGTCTTCGGAGACGAACTCGGTGTCAAAGCCGATAATCGGCGCGGCTTCAAGCCGCTCGGAGAGTTCGTCGAGATCGCGTTGCTTAATAATGGTGGGCGAAGGCACGTGGCGAGCAGTTCGGTAAGGCGGAAGGGGGCCGACGACGAGCGAAACGGCGGGAAACCGCCATTCTAGATGGGGCGGGGGGCGGCGAAAAGCTTGGATTTGCAGACGGGAACGGCGTCGACAACGAGGTTCGCCCACCGGCAATGGCCATTTAGCCGCGGGCGTAGCCCGCGTCCCGCCGCAAGCGGCGGGGCTAAATAGGCGTTGCTGCATGGCTGCCGTGGGCGCGCTACAGTGGGTTGGGAGATTCAGCCGCGGCAGTGCGCTTTACGGCCGCAGGATGAAGATCCAGTCCATCAGGGCGAGGATCGGGAGCAAGATCAGCAGGCTGTAGCCCATGTAGCCGAAGAAGCTCGGCATCTTCACCCCGGCCTTCTCCGCGATCGCCTTCACCATGAAGTTGGGGCCGTTGCCGATGTAGGTCATGGCGCCCATCAACACGGCGCCGAGGCTGATGGCCACCAACAATGCCTCGGGAACGCCGCCCGTCGGGCCGCCGATGAGTTCAGGATCTTGGGCCGTTTGGAAGAAGACGAGATACGTTGGGGCGTTGTCGAGGAAGGATGATAGCGTGCCCGTGGCCCAGAAGAACTTGCCGGGGCCCATGTCGAACCGTTCGACCAGGTAGGCGCCATTGGCTTTGAGAATCTGCAGCGCGGGCTGCATGCAGATGAAGATGCCGACGAACAGGGCGGCGACCTCGATGATGGCGTCGTAGTTAAAGCGATTGGCCTGTCGCGGCTGGCGCGGGCCCAAGGCGAGCGACATTGCGACGAGCCCCAGCTGAATCGCCTCGCGGAAATACATCCAGGGGTGCCACGACGTGCCGGGGATGGCCTTGCTCGGATCAAGCAGCGCGACGGCCAACACGATGCCAAGAAGCAGCAGCCCGTTGACGCCGAGGCCGCTGATCTTGAGCCGACGGACTTGAGTGACGTCGCGCTGGATGTCACGGACCGTTTCGCGGGGATGGTGATAGAACTGGTCCATCAGCCAGTAGATCGCCAACAGCGATCCATTGACGAAGAGCCATTCAGGCCACAACCGCAGCGTCCAGAGGAAATCGACCCCCTGCAGGTAACCGAGGAACAACGGCGGATCGCCGATGGGCAGCAGGCAGCCGCCGCAGTTGCAGACGATGAAGATGAAGAACACGACGGTGTGAGCGACATGCTTGCGTTCGCGATTAGTTTCGAGGAGCGGGCGAACCAGCAACATCGCTGCCCCGGTGGTGCCGATGAGACTCGCGAGGACGCCGCCGACGAACATGTAAATGGCGTTGATCGTCGGCGTCGCCTCCAGATCGCCGGTAATGCGAATGCCGCCGGCGATGGTATAGAGGCTGAAGAGGAGGACGATGAACGGGACATACTCCTGCAGTAGGGCGTTCCCGAGCACAGCTTGGATGAAATGAGTCTGGAAGAAACCTTCGTGCGCTTCGAGCACGCTGTGGCCGGGCCAGTGGGCCTCGATCGGCGCCGAATGGAGAAAGGCGTAGTAAGCGAGCGCGACCGCGCCCAAGCCGACGGCGACAATGAAGCGGTTGAGATTGTTCTCCCACCAATGCTCGGTGGCATGCATTAAGGGGAAGACGGCGATCGCGCCGAGGAGAAACACGAACGGGATCACCGTCCACAGCGGGGGGGGCGCGACGGCGGCGTGATCGTCATCGGCGTGCGCTTCGTCAGCATGATCCGCTTCGGCAGCGGGCGCGTGCCCTCCCAACGCCGCGGCCGTCCACCGCTGCGGATAGCCAGCGACGAAGCTTAGCGCATAAAGAAAAATGACGGCGATGATCGCCCACAGGGCCTTGTTGCCGGTCGCCGGCGCCTCTTCACTCGTCGTCAACTCCGTACTCCTCAGGTTAGCCTTCGCCGCCTAGCGATGCCTGTCGAGAGAATCAAAGGGTAAGGGGAACGGTACGGTAAGTCCATGGGCGGCGGCTGGGCGACGATCGCTCGTTGGAGCCTTCTGCCGCGGCCCTGCGAACGAACGGGCGTTTGCGGTACACTGCGGCGGGAAGCTCCCCCCGGTCACTGACCGGGGGCTAAACATGAGTGGTCGTTGGTTCAACGCACCAGGAATCGCTGATCAAGACGATGACGGAAGTCTGGCTGCAACCGAATCGCCGTGCCTTGTGGACGACGCTGCTGACGTTTACGGCGATCGGCCTGATCGCGCTCGTGGCGTCTTGGCAGTTTGAGGCGCTGCTGCTGCGGATCGTCTGCGGAATCGTCGCCCTCTTGGCGGCTCTCATGGTTGGGGCGTCGACGGTCGAGCTACGGCGGCCGCGGATCGCCTACCAGGACGGGCATGTGTTGTTCAACCTGCGCGGCAGCGCGCCGGCGGCGGTGCCGGCGGAAGTCGTGGAAGCGTTTTTTCTCGGACAAGGGCCGGCGCACTTGCCGACGATTCGCACCGAACCGCCCGAGTGCGTGAACCTCGTGGCGCGACTGTCGGAAAAAGCGCCCGAGTGGGCGAAGATCGACGTGAAGCCGGCGCTTGGCGCGTGGTGCGAAGGGTATGTCACGATCCGCGGCCCTTGGTGCGAGCCGCTCACTGGCGAAGTGATCCGGCGTTTGAATCGACGGCTGCGCGAGATCCGTGAAGCGGCGCATGCTCCTGCCGAGGAAGCGTCGTGACGCAATTGCTCGTGAGCGTTCGTAACGTCGCGGAAGCATACGCGGCGCTGCGCGGCGGCGCCGATTGGATTGATCTGAAGGAACCGACCAACGGTCCGCTCGGCGCGGTGGACGCCGACGTCGCGCGCTCGATCGTCGCCCG
>Ga0163144_10024892_pt1 | contig 11721 bp, 7 predicted proteins | sample OliLak19BULKMAT1_FD_123175 | JGI IMG/M metagenome (GOLD analysis project Ga0163144, IMG submission 123175) | Freshwater microbial mat bacterial communities from Lake Vanda, McMurdo Dry Valleys, Antarctica - Oligotrophic Lake LV.19.BULKMAT1 | ecosystem: Environmental > Aquatic > Freshwater > Lake... | reverse complement strand
CGCGTCATGCAGTCAGCCGGCGGCAGCGTGCGCATCGACTCCACCGTCGGCGCCGGCACCACCGTCTGGCTGCAGTTCGGCGGCGCGGTCCAGCCGGTCGATCCCGACTCCGTCGCCTGAGCCACCCACGGCCGCCCACGGCCGCCCACGGTCACCGCTGAGCCATGCCCGACCGTCCTCCCCCGCCCGGGTCACCCCCCCCGGGCCCGCCCCCCTCTGGAGCTAGCCCCGGCAAGCTCCCGGGCCAGCGCTCCGACGACAGCGGGCCCCTCGTGCGGTATTTCACGGCGCTGCAGTCCGGGCGCACCGAGTCCCTGGCGGCGCTCGAAGGCCGCCATCCCGAGCTCGCCAGCGACTTCGATGCCCTGCGGCGCACGTGGGAGCGCCTGGGTGAGCACCTCGCAGCCGCCTGGTCGACGGAGCTGACCGGTCCGACCGGGACCCTCGCGAACGCGAGTTCGGGCGTCAGCAGCGCGCTTGGGGACGCGCGGCTCGAGCGCCTGCGCGCGCGGGGCGCCGCCGAGGAGCGTTACGCGCAGGGCCGCGAGATCGCCCGCGGAGGGATGGGATCGATCCGTGCCGTGTGGGACACCGACCTGCGGCGCCGGCTCGCGATGAAGGTGATGCTGCGGCCCGAGGACCGCGATCCCGGCGCCGTCAGTCGGCCCCCGGATGGGCGCATCGTCGCGCGTTTCCTGGAAGAAGCGCAGATCACCGCGCAGCTCGACCACCCGGGCATCCTCCCGGTCCACGAGATCGGCCTCGATGCCGAGGGCCGCCTCTACTTCACGATGCCGCTCGTCGAGGGCCGGCACCTGGGGGAGATCTTCAAGCTCGCCCGCGCTGCCAGCGAGGGCTGGACCACCACGCGGGCCGTGGGTGTGCTGCTGCGTGTCGCGGAAGCCGTCGCGTTTGCGCACGAACGGAGTGTCGTCCACCGCGACCTCAAACCCGAAAACGTCATGGTCGGCCGCTTCGGCGAGGCGTACGTGATGGATTGGGGCCTCGCGCGCGTGCTCGAGGCCTTGGATCCGCAGCGCAGCGGGCCGAGCACGACGGTCGACCTCCTGCGCGCGCGCAAGCGCAAACCGCGGGACGAGCGGGTGCGAACGGACCGCGCTGACGGTGGGCTCAACGACAAGGGCGAGTTTGTCACCCTGGACGGGGACATCGTCGGAACACCCGGTTACATGGCGCCCGAGCAGGCGCGCGGCGAACGCGCCGGAATCGGCCGCGCCGCGGACATCTACGCGCTCGGCGCGATCCTCTACCAACTCCTGTCGGGTCACGCGCCGCACCTCGATCCAAAAAGCAGCACAAGCGCAATCCCGCTGCTCGAGCGCATCCTCGAGCACGAACCCGCGCCCCTGGGCACGCTGGCCACGGACGCACCCGACGAGCTGGTTGCCATCGCCAACCACGCGATGCGCCGCGATCCCCTCGAGCGTTACCCCACGGCCGCCGCCTTCGCCGAAGACCTGCGCGCCTACCTCGAAGGGCGTGTCGTCAGCGCGTACGAGCGAGGCGCGCTCGCCCAAGCGAAAAAATGGATCCTGCGCAACCGCGTGCTCGCGACGGCGTACGCGCTCGTCGCACTTTCGGTCGTGGGGGGCAGCGCGACATTCATCCGCCAGCAGCAGGCCAGTCTCGGGCGTCTGCGCGCGGAGCAGGCCCGGACCGAGCGCGCGCGGACGGACGCGGACGCGGCGCGCCAGCGCGCTGAAGCCGGCGAAACGGCGGCGACCGCGTCGAGCTACGCGGCGAACATGCGCGCAGCCGACCTCGCGCTGCGCAGCGGCGGTGCCAGCGAAGCGCGCCAACGGCTCGCCGACTGTCCGCCGCAGTTGCGCGACTTCGAATGGCATCACCTGAACGCTCAACTCGACACCAGCCTCGCGCGTGTGGCCGAGGTGGGCGATCGACTGCTGTGCGCCGATTTCCACCCCTCGGGTTTGCTCGCGACCCTGCGCGCGCTCGAGCCGACGCGGGTGGAGGTTGCCGTTTGGGAAGCCCAAAGCGGCGCACGACGGTTCGCACGCGAGTTCGAAGTGGTGGACAACTGCGGCCGCGCGTTCGCGGCAATGCGCGGTCTCCCAAGCCGCGGCGGCGCCGTCGGCTTCCACCCGGATGGCGAGCGCATCGCGGTGGGGCTCGGCGACGGTCAACTGATGCTCATCTGCGCCGTAGACCCGCGGGCTGAGCCCGAGGTCCTCGCCCGGCGCAACGCGTCGAGCGCGCCTGACCGCGCGGGTGACGCCGTGCACCATGTTGCGTGGTCGTCGCAAGGCGAGTGGCTCGCCGTCGCGCTCGAGCGCCGCGCTCCGCACGGGGTCGCGCTCTATCGGCCGGCTGAAGGTCCCGACGTCGTGCGGATCCTGGAGCGCATGGGACGCCGTCCGAGCGCGATCGCATTCGACCCGGATGGCCCACAGCTCGCGGTGGGTTACGACGATGGGAGCGCCGCCCTGTGGAACGCAACCGCGGATCCCGAAGCGGGACCCACGGCCGTGTTGATCGGACACCGCGGCATGGTCACGACCGTGGGCTTTGCACCCGACGGTGCCACCGTCGCCACGACCAGCGTCGACCGCACCGCGCGGGTGTGGAAGGTGCAGGACGGCGAACTCGTCGCCGTCGTGCGTCGCCCGGCCGGTGCGCTCGCCACTCTCGCTTTCACCGCGGAATCCCTCGGCGGCGGCTCCGACGACGGCGAGATCACCCTGTGGGATCCACGCGACGGCCGCCAAACCGGCGTGCAACGCGGCAACACGGCGCCCGCCCTGGCGCTCGGGCTCGCGCAGGACGGCGAGCGCATGTGGAGCGTCGACGAGGCCGGTGACTGGCGCGTCTGGGATGCGCGGCTCGGCTCGGCGGTGACGGAGGTCAGCCCGCGCCGGCTCGGACGCAACTCGCTCGAGTTCTCACCGGACGGCACCCGCATGTTGATCGCACGGGCACACTCGCCCGAAGTCTGGGACGCGGAGGTGCTGGAACCGGTGCAAATGCTCGCGAAGGGCAACATCGCCAACGGCATGGTGGCCTTCACGGCGGACGGCCGGCGCGTCGTGGGGTCGAGCTCAACTTCGGGGTACGTCTGGGACACCGCGACGGGCCGTGTGCTCGCCACGCTCGATCCGCCCCCCGAATGGGGCGGCGGCGCGGTCAAGCTCGAATTCGCGATGGCGCCGGAGCGCGGCTTCGCCGCCCTCTACTTCAGCAACGGATTCATCGCGGTCTACGACCTCATGCGCGCCCCCGAGGACGGCAGCGGACTCGCGCCCTTCGTCCAGTGGGACGTTTCGTCGCACCTGCCGCGCCTGCGCCAGGTCGCGCGCGGAAGTCGGCGCCTCGAAATGTCCGCGGACGGGCAGTTCCTCGGCGTTTTCGACCCCGAACAGTCGCTCAAGATCTATCGACCGAAGTCGGGAGCCCTCGTCGCGCAGATCCGCTTCGCCGCGGGCGAGATCCAGGCGGAACGCGGCGAAATCTCCGCGCCGTTTGCGTTTGCACCTGCGGGTGGAATGCTCGCGGTCGCTGTGCGCGACACCACAGGCCTGCACCGGCGCATTGCGCTCTTCGATCCGGCCACGGGTCGGCGCACGGGCACCCTCGACGGTCACACGGATGGACTCGCGAGCCTGCGGTTCTCACCCAACGGCAAGCGGCTCGCGAGCGGCGCGGACGATGGCTCCGTGCGCCTTTGGGATCCGATCGCCGGCGAAACGCTGCTCGTCCTTGACGCGCACGAGGAACCCGCCGTGCAAGTCGCGTTCAGCTCCGATGGGACGCGTTTTGCAACTCTCGGCCTCAACCGCGGTGTCCGCATCCATGAGACCACGCCCCCGCGGCTGCGTTTCGAAAGCCGCACGCGCAACGCGGCGGCGCGGCGTGCCGCGATGGTGCTGTTTGGCGGCGAGCGGACCGTTCCCGGGCTGCGCGTAGAGGAATCGGCGAGCGAGCCCGTGCGCAAGGCGATCGAGCGGCTCGCGCGGTTGCTCGCCGACGATCCCGCGCGCCTCAACATGGATGCCTGGGAAGTGGTGCGACGTCCTGGCGCGTCCGCGGAGGAGTACCAGTTTGCGCTCGCCCGCGCCCAGGCCGCGGTCAAGGCCCATCCGGACGATCCCATCTACCGGCGCACGCTGGGTGTGGCACGCTTCCGCGTCGGCCAGCTACGCCTCGCGATCGTAGACCTCGAAGTGTCGACCGAAAGCCAACCGCGGCGCATCGGCGGCGACAGCGACACACCGCGCCCGCCGGGACGGCCCGAAGAGTGGGCCGTGCGCGCGCTCGCCCATTACGAACTCAGCGAAGTCGACAAGGCCGAGCTGTGCCGCGACAATTTCGAGCAACTAATGGCCGAGCCGTTCTACGCTCGCGACGAGGACGGACGGCACTTCATCGGCGAGCTCGAGCAGGTGGACGAGCGGCTGGAAGACCCGTCGGAGCGGCCAGAACAAGAGCCCGCGAGCGCCGCCGAGCCGAGGGAAGCGGACACGCCGGCCGCACGCGTTGAGCAGGCCGAAAACGCCTGATCCGCACGGCATCCCCGTTCAATCGCCCGTTCAATCATCCGTGTCGATGACCCGCTGGCGCCACGCCGTCCAGGTGTCGTCGAGCAGCACCCCGAGCACCAGCGCCGCCACGGGCACAACCTGGAACAACACACGGCCCGCTGCCGTGGAAAGGTGCCATTCAAGGTGGTGCGGGCTGCCGACGAATACGACGTAATAACCCGCGATCGCAAGTACCACTGCGGCGAGGGGCGCAAGCATCGAGCTCGCAAGGGCGGCACGGGGGCGCGCAAGCACGACCAGCACAAGCGCGAGCAGAATACCGCGGGAATGTGCAGTAACCAGTAGAACACGCTCGACGAAATACGCCGCCACGGCGACGGAGCGCTCGGGAAACTGCCACAGGAACAGCACCCAAAAGGGTCGCCCCTTCGAGTTGCCGCTCAGAAGGTCGTTTTCGAGCCCAAAATGCCGATTGAAGAGCCACACCGCGAGCACGGCGGCGGCCGGCGCGATCAGCCACAACGCGGCGCGTGCGCGCGGTGCGCAGGGCTCCCCTGCGCCCGTTCGCCAGCGGCGCAAGCAGTCGACAAGCACACCGCCGGCAAACGCGACCGCGAGCAGCGCACCCTCGTGTTTGGCGAAGAGTGCGAGGGCCAACCCGAGGGCCATCAGGGCAAACCAGCGCGTCTCCCCGCTCGCGCGCAGCCGCAGCCACGCTTCGACGGCCAGCAGAAACCCCGCCCCCACGGCGAGGTCGACGTACGCTGTGGAGAGTCCCTCCTGCATGGGCCGCGACGCGAGCAACAGGAGCCCCGCGCCCGCCGCGATCGGCCAGCGCACACGCAACGCAAGCGTTCCGACGACGAGCGCGATCGTCGCGACACCGAACAACTGCAGCGGAACGCGGTTCTCCGCCCAGGTCACCGTGTCGGCGAGTGCGTACACCCAGACTTGGAGCAGCGGGCCAAGGTGCGGATAGTCCGCGTGCTGCACAAAAAAGGGCACGGCGCCGCTCTTCACCAAAATGCGGCGGTCGAACTCCGCTGCGTAGGTCGGCCCAAAACCGCCGGATTCAAAGTGCACACGTGCACGGCTCGCCCAAAGGTGGGCTTCATCCCCGCTCACGATCGGATACGGCAGCACAAGCAGCATCTGGTCGAGGGCCAGCGCGCAACACAGGCCCAGAGCGACCCAGACCAGGGGATGCACCTTGACGCGCGGTGCCGGCGCATCGTGGAGGGGCCCCTCGGAGTCGCGCCAGCGCGCGCGCAGGTACCCCACGAGCGCGAGGCCCGAGCCAACAAGAAGCAGGGCGGGCGTGAGGTCAACGAGGCGCGGCGAGAGGCCGATGGATGCGGTGCCAAAAAGGATCGCCGCGAGCGCGAGTGCGCCCACGCACCAACTGCGCGCGACGAAGAGCACACGCCCATCGCGCGGGCCGATGCCGAGCGCGGCGAGGAGCGCGGCCCCGAGCCCGAGCGGTACAGCGACCATCGCGATCCACCCGATGAAACCGAGGTTCATCGTCCACCCTCGGAGGGAATGCGCCACAACCGGATCCCGCCGTCCTCGTATTCGAGCCGCGCGATGCGCTCCCAATCGAACGCATGGCCCGAATCGACGTCGAGGATCCACGCGCCGCGCCGCAGGTGGTGCGCGAGCAGCAGCGGATCCTCGGGCAACGCCGTCATGTGGTGCACGGAGCGCGGGTAGAGCAAATGAACGAGGTCCACGTGCAGCTTGATGTTGACGAGATCCGGCCCCGTCAGCGCGTAGAGGTCCGCGCGCCGCGGCACTCCCGATCGGACAAGGACAGCGGCGCGCCCCGCGACCCCAAGGGTCGCAAACCGCTCCTCCTCGCCCGCGGCGAGGGCGAACACCCGCGCTCCTTGCGGCTGGTCGATTGCCGTGCCCACCGTAAGCCAAAGGCCCCGCGCGCACTGCCACGCAAGGAGCGTTAGCGCCGCGAACAGGGGAATCCGCGCGAACAGTCCAAAGCGCACCTCGCCCGCGCCGGGCTCGGGGGAGTTGCGGGTAGCGAGATCGGGCGAGGGATCGCGGCGCATGGCGAGTGTGGGCAGCGCCAAGCTAACGTCTATTGGCACCCAAAGGATCGTCCGAGGGGTCGACGTGAGCCGCCCCGGGCCCGGCGGAACCGCGTTGACGGCGGCGCTGCCGGGCGCGCAATGCGCCCGATCAGTTCGGATCGACGCGGCAGTGCCCTAAGCACACCCGGAGCGCATCCTCGATGGGTTCGCGATCGGCCGGCTGCGACAGGTGCTCGAGCGCCGCCCGCTGGAGGTTCGTCGCTTCGCGCTCGAGCGCCGCCAAACGCCCCGGTTCCGCCGTGTGCTGGGCGACCCGGGCCAGGGCCTCCATCAGGCGGCGCGCCGCGTTCGGGTCCCGCGCGGCGTAGGGCCGCAGCGCCCCGATCCCCGCCTCGACCATTTCGGAATACCGGACGGGGCGCGTCAGGATCCGCGACTCCCCGTCGGCGTCCTGCCGCGCCGCGTCGGGGAGACTGCGGCTCGCCATCGCAACCAGGCCGTTGCCGATCCAATCGATCGCGTTGAGCGCGGAGTAGACGTCGTTCGTGCCGGGGGAAAGTGCACGCGCCGCAACCTCGACCAAGCGTTCGACTAAATACAGGATGTCGGCGGTCGGCGATCGATCACGGCCGACGACGACCGCGTCACGAACGCGGTCAAAGACCGCCGACTCCACGTCCTTCAGTGCGGTCACCCGAGCCAAGACGCAGCGTGGCGTGACGAAGTCCCCGGGGCGCGCGACAAGCTCGATCCAAAGGTTGGCGTGATGGGCGTACGCCATGAGGCCATCGCCGTCCACGTATTGCACATAACCCGCCGCCTTGGGAAAAACCTGTCGCGAAAACCCCCGCTCGAGCGCCCGACGCAGCTTCGCTTCGCCTTTTGGCGCGGGATCCCCGATCATGCGCGGGTAGACCTCGTCGACCTTGTCGGCGAACTCCCGTCCAAGGTTCGCGACGACCGTCGTAATGTGGATGCTTTCGGGGATATGGTGGATGAAATAGATCAGCACCCCCAGGCTGGCGAGCGCGAACAACACCCCCACGAGCACCGCGACTTGCGGCACGAAGTTCGTCCCTCCCTCGTCGGCGCTGCGCACGGTGCGCAGCACCATCAGGCAGTAGGTGAACGTCGCAATGAAGGTGCCCAGGGTCAATTGGTTGCCCCGGTCCTGCATGAAGTTCGTGATCAGCCGGGGCCCGAAGCTCGACGCCGAGGTCGCGAGCGCGAGGATCGTGATCGAGAACGTGACGCCAGCGACCGTGATCATCGAGCCCGCGATGGTGGAGAGCACGGCGCGGGCGCCCGCTGGCTGGTTGGCGTGCAGTCCGCTCAGCCCCTCAAGCCAGTCCGCGCCGATGTGTGCGTCGAGCACGATCAAGACCACGGCGAGCACCATCGCCAAGATGGCCATGAGGCTGGGAAGCAGCCAGTACTTGCTGCGGATCGTACGCAGCTGGAAAAGCAGGAAGGCCCTCATGGTGAAGTCAGAGGGACCCGGCCCTTGGCGCCCTACGATAGTCAGCCCCCGGGTCGGATCCCCCCCGATTGGTGAAATTTGGTGACTCGCCCTTGGCCGTGGTGCCAGCCGGGGGCCCGCGCCCACCCCCGCGCCCGCGGGTATAGCGCACCCCCGCGGCGGTTAGGCTCTTTGGGCTCCCACCCCCCCCTCGCTCTTCGACCCAGGCTCTTCGTGGATCTCTCCCCGCTTCAGATTCCGCGTTCGGGCCGCTCCCGCACGCGGAGCTCGCGCTTACTGAAGATCGCCTTTATCGCACTCGCGCTCCTCGCGGCAGGTCTCGTCGCCCGGGAACCGCTCACGAAGGCCCTCGTGGCCGGGCAGGGCCCCGAGGTTCGGGTGATCGCGGTGGAGCGCCAAAGTCCCCTCGCGCTGACGGCGCTGCGCGGCACGGCGGCCAACGGTTACGTGGTCGCGGCGCGGCGGGCGGCGTTGTCCGCCGATGCACCCGGCCGCATCGTCGAGTTGCGTGTCACGGAAGGTTCGCGCGTCGAGAAAGGTGAGCTTGTCGCGCGGCTTTACCAGGACGAGCTGCGCGCAGCCCTGGCGGGTGCAGAAGCACGCGTGGTAGCGGCGCGCGCCGAAGCGGATCGCGCCGCCGCCGAGATCGAGGCGACCGTCGCGCTCGTGCCCGGTCTCGAACGCGCCGTCGAAGCGGCGAGCGCCGCCATCGACGCGGAAACCGCACGCCTCGCGCTCGCGCGGTCGGACTTGAAGCGCCAGGACGAGCTCGCCGACCGCAACGTGTCGAGCGCCCGCGCGCGCGACGAAGCCCAGTCCCAGTTCGACGGCACCACAGCGACCCGCGCAGGAGCGGTCGCCGCCGCGGCCGAGACCTCCGCCGCGGTGGACGCGGCCCGCGCGCGCACCCGCGTCGCCCGTGCATCCCATGCACTTGCGGAAGCGGGAGTCGCGACGGCGGAGGCCGACCGCGACCTCGCGCGCGCGAGCCTCGACAAAACCGAAGTGCGCGCACCCTTCGCGGGGCTCGTCGTCCTCAAGGACGCGGAGGTCGGCGAGGTGGTTTCGCCCAACGTGCAGGGTGGCTCCAACGCACGCGGCGCAATCTGCACGCTTGTCGACCTGGACAGCCTCGAAGTGCAGGTGGAAGTGCCCGAAACGAGCCTTTCCAAAGTCATCGTCGGCGCTCCGGCGCGCATTTTCCTCGACGCGTACCCCGCCGAACCCTACGCCGGGCGTGTCGCGCGCATCTGGCCGACCGCCAATCGCCAAAAGGGCACGGTCGAAGTGCGTGTCGCCTTCGAATCGCGCGACGAGCGCCTGCGACCGGAACTCGGCTTGCGCGTCGTTTTCTTGGCGGAAGCGGACCTCGAGGACGAAGCCGCGCTGGGCGGGAGCTCGGACGCGATGCTGGTTCCGAAAACCGCGGTGCTCGAGCGCGGCGGAGCGCGCGGAGTGCAGCGGGTCGACGACGGGCGTGTGCGTTTTGTGCCGCTCGAGCTCGGGCCGGAGCGCTTCGGGCGCGTGCTCGTTCAACGCGGACTCGAACCGGGTGAACGCATCCTCGCAACGGCATTGACCGAACTCGCCGACGGCGCGGCAGTCCGCGCGGTGGATCCGTGAGCGCCGCCGCCCTGAATCGCGACGCAAATCGCGACGCAGATCCCGGCGCGCCCGCGGCGCTTGTGCGGGTCGAGGGTGTGCGGCGGGTGTACCGCCGGGCCGGCGAGGGACTCGTCGTGCTCGACGGGCTCGACCTCGAAATGGAGCGCGGAGGATTTTTCGCGCTCATGGGACCGTCGGGCTCCGGCAAAACCACGCTGCTGAACCTGATCGGCGGGCTCGACCGACCCGACGGCGGCGAGATCTACGTCGACGGCGAAGCGCTCAGCGGACTTTCCGACGGGGAACTCGCCGCGTGGCGCGCCGACACGGTCGGTTTCATCTTTCAGGGCTTCAACCTGATGCCCGTCCTGACTGCCCAGCAAAACGTCGAGTTGCCGCTGCTCTTGACCAACCTGTCCCGCCGCGAGCGCCGCGAGCACGCGCGCCACGCGTTGTCGCTCGTGGGGCTCGCGGACCGCGCGAAGCACCGCCCGCGCCAACTCTCCGGAGGTCAGGAACAGCGTGTCGCGATCGCGCGCGCGTTGGTGTCCGATCCGCTTTTGATCCTCGCCGACGAACCCACCGGCGACCTCGACCGCGTGAGCGCGGACCAGGTCCTGGGCCTGCTTTCGCGCCTTTCAAAGGAGTTTGGCAAAACGATTTTGATGGTGACCCACGATCCGCGGGCCGCGGAGGCGGCAGGCTCGGTCGTCAACCTCGACAAGGGCCGTTTGCGCGGTATCGAACGGCGCGCGCGCACTCCGGTGCGGGAGCCCGGCTGACATGCCCTGGTCGCTGCTTTGGCGCCACTTGCTCGCGCGGCCCCTGCGCAGCCTCCTGACGCTGGGCTCGCTTTCGATCGCGTTTTTCCTCGTGTGTTTCCTGCGCAGCGTCGTGGGCGCACTGGAAGCCGGTGTGGAGGCCGCGAGCCAAACGCGCCTGATTGTGCAATCCGCCGTCAGCCTGTTCGTGAACCTGCCGACGTCGTACCAGAGCAAGATCGAAGGCGCCGTTGGTGTGGCGAGCAGTTGCAAGCTCCAATGGTTCGGCGGTTATTACCAGGATCCCTCGAACTTCTTCGCACAGTTCGCGGTCGACGCCGATCGCTTGCTCGACATCTATCCTGAGATCCGACTGGTGGACGGGGACGAACCGTCGTTCCTGCGCCGCCGCGACGCGTGCCTGATCGGCGCGGACCTCGCCACGTCGTTCGGTTGGAGCGTCGGCGATTCGATCCCGATCATCGGCGGCCTCTACACACGTGTCGACGGAACCCCGTGGCAGTTTTATGTCGCGGGCACCTACCGCTCGACATCCCCCAACGTCGACGGGCGCACGTTGTGGTTCCACTACGAGTACCTCGAACAGAGCCTCGAAACCGGCGCGGCCGAAGGTCCGCAAGGCGCCGGAGTGTTCGTTTTGAGCCTCGATCGCGGAACGGATCCCACCCTGGTGATGGGCGCGATCGACGGCATGTTCGAAAACGGCCCACAGCGGGTCCAAACGACCACGGAATCGGAATTCCAACGCCAGTTCGTGTCGATGCTCGGCAGCGTGCCGACGCTCCTTGGCTCCATCGGCGGGGGGGTGCTGTTTGCAATCCTGTTGGCAACGCTCAACACGATGCTGATGGCGGGGCGCGAGCGCACACGCAGCATGGGCATCCTCAAAGCGCTGGGATTCAAGGACCGCATCCTCTTTGGACTGCTGATCGGCGAGTCGCTCGTCCTGTGCCTCTTGGGGGGCCTCGCGGGTGTGGGCGTCGCGCTCGCTACGTCGAAGCCCCTTGCCGGCTTCTTTGACGGCTTCGGCATCACGGGTTACGGCATCGACCTGGGCACGGCGGCGTTTGGACTCGCGCTCGCCATCGCGGTCGGCCTATTCGCGGGTTTTGCGCCCGCGTGGACCGCCGCACGTCTGCGGGTCGTGACGGCCTTGGGCGCGGAGCATTGACGGCTTGAGAAAAATCGGCGCGGCCCACGCTAAACTAGCTGTCAAGTGCCTATTGGCCCATCGCCTTGCGGCGTTGGAGCCCGTTCGCGGGCAAAAACCGGCCAAGGCCCCGACTTTT
>Ga0163144_10024889_pt1 | contig 11722 bp, 10 predicted proteins | sample OliLak19BULKMAT1_FD_123175 | JGI IMG/M metagenome (GOLD analysis project Ga0163144, IMG submission 123175) | Freshwater microbial mat bacterial communities from Lake Vanda, McMurdo Dry Valleys, Antarctica - Oligotrophic Lake LV.19.BULKMAT1 | ecosystem: Environmental > Aquatic > Freshwater >... | reverse complement strand
GGCCTGCCGCGCGGACGCAAGGCCTTGCTCGGCGGCAACATCGGCATTCCGATTTCGACGACCGCCCCCGCGTCGAAGCCCACCGACATCCTGGTCGTGGAATGCTCGAGCTACCAGCTCGAGGACTCCGTCCATTTCGAGCCGCGCGCCGCCGCCGTCTTGAACATCACGGCGGAGCATCTAGATCATCACGGCACGATGGCCGCCTATATCGCCGCGAAGGCGAAGGTGTTCCACGAGCAGGGCCCCGGCGATGCCTGCGTGTTCAACGCCGACGACCCCACGACCTTCAAGCTCTCGCGGGAGTGCCCTTCGCAACGACTGTACTTCGGCGCGAAGGGCGTCAACATCCACGCGTGGGAGGAGGGCGGCAAGTTGCATTTCCGGCTCCCGGGCGCGAAGAAGGAGCTCGCTATCGTCCCGCCCAAGCTTCCCGGCCGACACAACCTCGAGAACGCGATGGCGGCGGGGCTGCTCGCGCTCGTGCGGGGCATCAAGCCCGCCGCGATCCAGAAGGCGTTTGCGGCCTTCAAGGGTGTCGAGCACCGCCTCGAGCCCTGCGGCGCGGTGCGCGGCATCGCCTGCGTGAATGACTCCAAGGCCACCAATGTGGACTCGGCCGTGGTTGCCCTCAAGGCCCACGAGAACGCGGGCAAGCGGCTCCTGCTGATCCTGGGGGGCCTGCACAAGGGCTCGCCGTATGCCCCGCTCAAGCCGTGGGTCGAGAAGACCGTGAAGGGAATCCTGACCATCGGCTCCGCCGCCCGCCGCATCGAGGAGGACCTCTCCGGCCTGGTGCCAATCTTCCCGTGCGGCGATCTCGAGACGGCGGTCGCGACCGGCCTCAAGATCGGCGCGAAGGGGGACACCTTGCTTCTGTCGCCCGCCTGCGCCTCCTTCGACCAGTTCAAGGACTTTGAGGACCGCGGGCGGCGCTTCAAAGCCCTTGTCGCCGCGGCGGCCAAGGCCAAATGAAGCCCCGCGCCTCCACGCGCCGGAGCGCGCAGATCGACTACGCCCTGTTCGGCGCGGCGGTGGCCCTGCTCGTCATCGGCGTCGTCATGGTTTACTCCGCGAGTGCCATCTACGCCGAGAAAAATCTCGGCCGCCCGCTATACTTCTTCCAGCGCCAGTTCCTCTGGGCGGTCGTCTCCATGTTCGCGATGGGTGCCATGAGCCGCTACGACTACAACCGCCTGCGCGAGTGGGTCAGGCCCGTGTTCGTCGTGACCTGCCTGACCTTGATCGCCGCGCTGTTCTTCCCGGCCGTCGCAGGCGCGAAGCGCTGGATCCGCTTCGGTCCCATCGGAATTCAGCCTGCCGAGTTCGCCAAATTAACCTCGATCCTTTTTCTCGCCGCCTACCTTGACAAGAAGCACAGCAAGCTCGGCAGCTTCGTGCACGGCATCGCACTTCCGCTGGGCGTCGTGAGCGTGCTGCTCTTCCTCATCGGCCTCGAGCCGGATCTCGGCACGCCGTTCCTGATGTTCTGCGTCGCCGTCCTCATCTTGTTCGTCGCCGGCGCGCGCTGGCAGTCCATCGCCGGCGCCTTGGCCCTGGCGGCGCCCATTGTGGCCATCGAGCTGTGGCGCAGGCCCTACCGCCGCGCGCGCCTGCTCAGCTTCCTCACCCCGTTCGAGAACATCAAGGGCGCCGGCTACCAGCTGGCCCAGTCCATCCTCGCCGTCGGCTCCGGCGGCTGGACCGGCAAGGGCGTTGGGGCCTCCAAGCTCAAGCTCATGTACCTGCCCAAGCCGCACACCGACTTTATCTTCCCGGTGATCTGCGAGGAACTGGGCCTCATAGGTGCCGCGATCGTGCTGTCACTTTTCGCCACCATCCTCGTCCGCGGCGTGCGCATCGCGCGCACCGCCCCCAACCTGTTCGGCACCTTGCTCGCGGCGGGCATCTCCTTCTCCATCGTCCTGCAAGCCTTCTTCAACATCGCCATGTCGATCGGGCTGCTGCCGACAAAGGGCATCCCGCTGCCCTTCATCTCCTACGGCGGTTCGTCCTTGCTGTCGACGATGCTGGGCATCGGCGTCCTGCTCAACATCTCGCGGCAGACGCGCGCGGAGGCGCTCAAGTGAAGCGCGTCGTGATCGCGGCGGGCGGCACGGGGGGACATTTCTATCCGGGGCTCGTCGCGGCGCTCGAGCTCAAGAAACGCGGATGGGAGCCGTTGCTCATCGTGAAGAAAGACGACCCGGCGAAGGCGCGGCTTGAGCAGGCGGGGCTCGCGTGCCTCGAGGTGGACCTGGTGGGCATGCCGCGGAGGATCGGGCCGGGGATGATCTCGTTCGGGGCGAAGTTGATAATGAGCTTGAGCGCGCTTTCGCGGGTGATGCGGGATTTCAAGCCGGACCTGGCGCTGGGGATGGGGGGGTATCTCACCTTTCCCGTCGCGTACGCGGCGTGGCGCAGGGGAATACCGATCGCGCTGCATGAATCGAACTCGATTCTGGGTTTGGCGAACAAAGCGGCGGCGGGGCTCGGCGGGAATATTTTCTGGGGGCTGCCGCCTGCGAACGGAGATGGCGTAGTTGTCGGGACTCCCGTCAGGCCCGCATTGCTTCAGAAAATTAATGCGGCCGAAGGCCGCAAAAAGTTGGGGCTCGATCCTGCGAAGAAGACGATTTTAGTGTTCGGCGGCTCGCAGGGGGCGGAGGCGATTAATAAGGCAATGCCAAAGGCATTGAAAGAAGCGGGCATCGATGTTCAGGTGCTTCATCTGTCCGGAAAAGGAAAGGCAGAAGAGACAAAAAAAGCGTACTCGGACGCAGGCCAAAAGGCGCTCGTTCTTGAGTATCTTGAAAATATGGCGGCGGCCTACGCCGCCGCCGATGTCGTCGTGTGCCGCGCGGGAGCGAGCACTTTGGCCGAGCTGTTCGCACAACGAAAAACGGCGGTTCTGGTCCCGTATCCCCACGCGGCGGCGAATCATCAGGACGCAAATGCCCGCGTGTTTGAAAAGGCAAGGGCAACGACAAGAATAACTGAGACGGACCTTTATGACGACCTCGGACCTTGTTTGGCCGATATGCTAAGTTCACCTCGGAACGCTGAATGGACACAGCTCGGTCTGCCTTCGGCAGACCGGACGACAACGGCGTTTGTCGATCAACTGGAAAAATTACTTTGAAACGACCTAACATACTTGTATGCAACGACGACGGCATTCACGGACCCGGACTTCCCGCGCTTATTGCAGCCATGCGAAGAATCGGGCATGTGACCGTTTCCGTACCTGATCATGAGCGTTCCGCCGACAGCCACTCACTAACCCTCCATAAACCCATTCGTATCCGCAAGCAAGCCGACGGTGTCTACGCCCTGAACGGCTCACCCGCGGACTGCGCGCGCTTCGGCGTGCTTGAGCTCCTGAAGGGCAAGGTGGACCTCGTCGTGAGCGGGATCAATCGCGGGTATAACCTCGGTGAGGATGTCATCTACTCAGGCACGGTCGCGGCGGCGATGGAAGCCACGCTCCTGAAGATCAGCGCGATCGCTTTCTCGATGGACCCGGACGGGAGCAAGGACTGGAAAGGCGCCGGGCTGTTCGCCTCGCGCCTGGCCAAGCAGGTGCTGGCCAAGAATCTGCCCAAGGGCGTCTGCCTCAATGTGAACTTTCCCGCGAATGGCGGGAAAGCCTACAAGGCGGGCGTCCCAGCCAAGCTCGGGCGCCGCATCTATGGCACCGATGTCACGAAGCGCTCGGATCCCCGCGGGCTCGAGTATTACTGGCTCGCGGGGAGGCAGGTGAGCGGCGTGGATGAGCCGGGCACCGATGTCGGCGTCGTCTCGAAAGGAAGAGTGTCCGTCACCCCGCTTAAGATCGACAGCACCGACGAGGCAATGCTCGCGACCCTGTCGGGCTGGCGCCTCTAGCCTCCTTGAACGCCCCCCGGGAAGAAAGGTAACATCGATCGCATGAACGGCCTCAAGCTCCTCAAGAAAATTCCTTTCCTGTCGGCCCTCAGCGCCAAGCACCTCCAAGAGGTCTACCGTCTGGCCGAGGAGGTCTCCGTTCACACGCGCCAGTCGTTGTTCGCCAAGCGCCAGGACTCGGACGCGATGTACATCGTCCTCTCCGGGCGCATCAAGATCTTCACCAACTCCGCGTCGAAAAAGCGCAAGACCTTCGCCTACCTCACCGAGGGGGAGTTCTTCGGCGAGATGTCCTTGCTCGAGGGGACGACGCGCTCGGCCGCGGCCTCGGCCGTGGAGCCCTCACGCCTGCTGATGATCCGCAAGAAGGACTTCCAGCGCCTGCTTGCCAGCGACCCGAAGTTGGCACTGTACCTGTTGCAGACCGTCTGCGAGCGCCTGCGCCGCGCCAACGAGGAGATAGAGGGTCTGCTGTTCCGCAACATCCTCGGCCGCGTCGCCAAGGCGATGCTCGAGCTGGGCCGCCGCTCCGGGGAGGCGCACGGGACCGCGCTCATTCTCAAGGACCGCTATACCCAGCAGGAGCTCGCCGATGTGGTCGGCACCACGCGCGAGCCCCTCACGCGCGCGCTGTCGACCCTGCGCCGCGCCGGGCTCGTCGCCCAGCATGAGGGACGCTACACCATTCCCGCGCCCGAGAAGCTCGCGGGCCTCTGCATCGAAGCCTGACCCCTCCCAAGGACAAACCGATGGCCAACTCCATGCGCACCCATGACGCCGGAACTTTGAACGCCTCGCTCGAGGGCAAGCCCGTCGTCGTCGCGGGCTGGGTCCACTCCCGCCGCGACCACGGCGGAGTGTACTTCTTCGACCTGCGTGACCGCTCCGGCCTCCTCCAGGTCGTCGTGCACCCCGAGAAGGCCGAGGCGTTCCTTGTCGCCGCTCAGCTCGGCGCGGAGTTCGTCGTGAGCGTCTCGGGCACGATTGCGAAGCGCCCCACAGGAACGGAGAACCCGAAGCTACCCACGGGCGAGGTCGAGCTGAACGCCGACGCCGTCACGGTGCTCAACACCTGCAAGGTCCTGCCCTTCGAGATCGACGAGCACATCGTCGTCAACGAAGACTCCCGCCTCAAGTACCGCTTCCTCGACCTGCGCCGCCGCCGCATGTTGCGCAACCTGACCATGCGCCACACGATCGCGATGGCCGCGCGCAACGCGCTCGCCGCCGAAGGCTTCCTCGAGATCGAGACGCCTATCCTGACCAAGGCCACGCCCGAGGGCGCGCGAGACTTCCTCGTGCCCTCGCGCCTCAACGCGGGCAGCTTCTACGCGTTGCCCCAGTCGCCGCAGATTTTCAAGCAGATGCTCATGGCCTCGGGCATCGAGAAGTATATGCAGCTCGGCCGCTGTTTTAGAGACGAGGATCTTCGTTCGGATCGCCAGTACGAGCACACTCAGATCGATGTTGAAATGTCTTTCGTGCGCGAGGAGGATGTCCACGCCGCCTGCGAGAAGATGATGGCCGCGATCTTCAAGGCCGCCCTCGGCGTCGAGATCAAGACGCCGTTCCCGCGCCTCGACTACTTCGAGGCCATGCGCCGCTTCGGCTCGGATAAGCCGGATCAGCGTTATGGTTTTGAAATCGTCGACCTGACCGAGGAGTTGCGGAGCTGCGGCTTCAAGGTGTTCGGCGGCGCCATCGCCGCCGGGGGCGTCGTGCGCGCCATCTCCTGCTCCTCGGATTATTCCCGCTCGGAGATCGACAAGCTCACCGAGGTCGCCAAGGTGTTCGGCGCGAAGGGCCTGGCCTGGATCAAGTGGACTGCGGCGGGCCCGGAGACGCCAATCGCGAAGTTCATGACGCCGGCTGAGCTCGGGGCGATCAAGGCGAAAACCGGCGCAAAACCGGGCGACTACACATTCTTCGCCGCCGACAAGGACATCGCGGCCGCAACCGTGCTGGGTGCCATCCGCAAGGAGATCATCGCGCGCCTCAAGCCCGAGCCGTCGACGCCGTGGCACTTCTCCTGGATCACGCACTTCCCGCTGCTCGAGTGGGCGCCCGACGAGAAGCGCTGGACCTTCGCGCACAACCCGTTCACGCGGCCGCTGGACGCCGACGCTCCGAAGCTCGACACCGACCCAGGTACTGTGTGCAGCCACCAGTACGACCTCGTTCTGAACGGGGTCGAGCTTGCTTCAGGTTCGATCCGCAACCACAGCGCCGCGATGCAGCGCAAGATTCTCGCTCTTATGGGATTCGACGAAGTCGAGCAGCAGCGCCAGTTCGGCCTGCTCCTCGCAGCACTCGACTACGGCGCACCGCCCCACGGCGGCTTCGGCATGGGCTTAGACCGCCTCACAGCCATCATCTGCGGCGAGGACTCCATCCGCGAGGTCATCGCCTTCCCGAAGACCTCGAAGGGAACCGATCCGCTCTCAGAGGCTCCGGGCCCGGTCAAGGAGAAGCAGCTCAAGGAGCTGCACATCAAGCTGGATCTCCCGCCCGCCCCAGTCGCCGCGCCCGCCGCCGCGAAGAGCTGAATTAGGGCTTAGCGGGGCGAAACGACTCGACGAGGGAGCCGTCCCTCGGGCAGGTGCGGCCCCGCCGTGAAGGCAGCGAACAGAACAGCTGCGGTTGCGCGGGAGAGGGGGCCCACAAACGAAGAATAACCCCGACACCCCGAATCAGCAAGGGGTAAAATCTACATAACCGGACTTTTGAAGCTAACATGGGGCCCCCGGCCAACCGTGGACCTAAGGCCATTCCGTTGGAGGCAAAATCTATTGTTTGCTCGTCCATGGGCATGATTGCGTTTCCGTTCATTTTCTCTTCAGCGCGGAGGCGAAATGAATGGTAACGCAATCACAGCTAACCTCGGGAACATGGCGCTAAATAACTGTCCTGTTCTGGGGTCAGGCCTGCCGACCGGCCGTATTTTAATAGCTTTGAGGGGCGGCGTCCTTGGCGTCCTTTCCGCCGCGACGCAGGAGCTCGAGCAGTTGGCCGCTCTCCATCTCCTTCTTGCGACGCTTTGACAGCGGCGCGGGCTCGGCGGTCGCCGTAGGAGGGCAGACGGGATGATACGCCCCAGGGCCGATCACCAGGGCGGAAGGATCGCGAACATTAAGCGGCGTGATGATGTCCCCGGTCTCGCCGATGGGATCGCCCGCGGCCTCGAGCGGCCGCTGCTCGACGGTTTTCTCGCCCAGCTGCGCGGCGAGTGAGTGAGTGGGCTGAACCATCTCGTTGCCCGCGTCGCGCTTCACGACCAAGTGCCCCGGACCCGCCAGCTCCTGATACCACCGCCCAGATTGGAAGCACGCGGCGCACAGCACGAGGGCGGCGGTGACTCGAAAGACTGGCCCGACGAGCGAGGTATTTTTCATGCCCTAAGCATGCCCCGCGCGCTTCGATTCCGCCATTAAAAAGCGGCAAAACCCCGGTAAATCGTTGGTGTCAATCGTTGGTGTCAGGCCTTCTGAGTTCCGTTGTTTGACTTCTTAAAATGAAGAAACAACGGAACTCAGAAGGCCTGACACCAAGATTATCGTAAGTGTTAGAGTTGGACGGCGGCGGAGAAGCGGCGGCCGCGTTCGGAGGAGCGTTTGTAGGCGGACGCCGGGGTAAGAGAGCCGAGTTCGGCCCCGCGCTTGGCGGCGGCGGGGTGGGTCTTGAACATGCCGCCGCCGGAGCCTTCCGACTTCTCCAGGCGGGCGAGGAAGGTCTTGAGCGCGCCGGGGTCGTAATGGGCGTCGCGCGCGTACTGGGCACCGAAGCGATCGGCCTCGTATTCCTTGTCGCGGCTGTAGCCGTTGACGACGAGCTTGTTGACGACATCTTCGACGGCGCCCTCGAAGGCGGTCGTGAGCTGGTTCATCTGCTGCGGCGTGTAGCTCTTGGCGGCCTCGGACCCGAGGACGGTGAACGCGCTCGTCAGGCGGGAGGTCTGGATGGTCTTCAGGCCGTGGCGCTTGGCGACATGCGCGACCTCGTGCGCGAGCACGCAGGCGAGCTCGTCCTCGCTCTTGACCAGCTTTAACAGGCCCTTCGTGACGAAGAGAAAGCCGCCGGGCGCAGCGAAGGCGTTGACCTCGTTGGTGTCGAGGACCTGGAGATGGTAGCCCTTGAAGGTGGCGGGACGATCGGAGGCGAGGGCCACGGCCTGTGCCACCTTCTGCGCGTACAGGTTCAGCGCGGGATCGTTGAGCGGCTTGTAGCGTGTCAGCACCTGGGCGGCGACAGCGCGGCCGATGAAGTGCTCCTCGCTCTCAGAGATGTCCTCGAAGCCCTTGCGGATCTGGTTGACGCCCTTGGCGACCTTCATCACATCGACATTGCTGTTGATGCGGCCGCCGGTCAGAGAGCTCACATCCAGGCTCTGCAGGGATGCGCAACCGCCGAGAACGAGGATGAGCAGGGGAGCCAGGCGCTTCACTTGGACCCTCCCTCGGGAAGGAGACCGCCCGCGCGCAGGAAGCCGAACAGCGCCGGCTCGCTCACCGAGCGGCGCTCCATCGCGTTGACGCCGACGAAGTTCACCGCGCCCTTGTCGCCGTAGGATTTCTCCACCTGGGCGTTGAAGCCCTTCCCGGCCAAGGTGATCTCCTCGGCCGAGGTGCCGCCGCCGACGGAATCGGCGGAGCCGAGGCGGACCTTCCGCTCGGTCACCGCGCTCGCGTGGACATAGCCGGAGGCGGTTTTGTAGAAGCCGGACTCGAGGCCCGCGGTCTCGAACTTCTGTCCGAGCCGGGCCGTGCCCACGGAGGGGGCGTAGGACTGGGCGCGCTTGCGCAGCGCCGTCTCCGAGACGAGGACCGTGATAGTCGAGGCATAGGCGGCGCCCGCGGCGAGCGCGAGAGCGGCGGCGGCGAGCATGGCGCGGAATGTCATCATTTCTCCGTGAGCGCGTGGGAGCCGTCCCAGTCTGAGGGCGGCGCCTCCTTTATATAGCCTTCGCTGCGTTCGAGATAGTTCTCGCACGCGTGATCTTCGCCGTGCGCGACGACGACCGATTTAAACAGCGCGATCGCGGCGGCGAACTTGCGGGCCCGAAACAGCGGCAGGCCCTTCTCGAACAGCCTAGCTTTTTCAACGAGGGCCGGGTCCGTCTCGCCCTTGAGCCCGAGCAGCTCGTACACTTTAATGGGTTGATTCTTGCCCTTCACCTTCACGAAGTCGAGCTCGCGGACCTCGATCGCGGCGCCGGCGCCTTGGCGGGTGGACTCCGAGATCAGGATATAGGTGCCGTAGGCCTTGTTGGCGCCCTCGAGGCGCGAGGCGAGGTTCACATTGTCGCCGATTGCCGTATAGCTCAGGCGGGCGGCCGAGCCCATGTTCCCGATCGACGCGGACCCTGAGTTCAGGCCGATGCGGTTGCGCACGGGGGGATAGCCTTCGGCGGCGAACTCCTCGCGCAGGCGGATCAGCTTCTTCTGGTTCTCGAGCGCGGCCTTGCAGGCGACGAGCTCGTGGCCCTCGCACGGCAAGGGCGCGCCCCAGAAGGCCATGACCGCGTCGCCGATGTACTTATCGAGCGTCCCGCCCGAGGCAAGCACCGTGCTCGTCATCTCGCCCAGGTAGCGGTTCATGAGCTTGGTCAGCTTCTCCGGTGAGAGCTGCTCGGAGAAGGTGGTGAAGCCCTGGATGTCGGAGAAATAGAAGGTGACCTCGCGGCGCTCGCCGCCGAGGGCCAGCATCTCGGGGTTGTCGGCGATGCGCTTGACGATCTCCGGCGACAGGTACTGGGAGAAGGCGCCCTGGATGTAGCGCTTTTGGCGGCCTTCGACGGCATACCCATAAGCGGACGCGGACGCGAAGCCGAGCCACAACGACAATTGAGGCGTCACCATGTCGAGCCAGACGCCGCGAGTGAAGGCATAACAAGACACGCTCGCGAGCACGGCGCTGGCAAACAAAACCAGAAACGGAAAGAATCGCGAGGCGATGCCCGCCGATATCAGTGATACGGCAACAAGACCAACGATTGCCACGAAGGGCGCGCGCGTTAAATAGTCCCCATTGATCAAGTTGTCCGCGGCGGCGGCGACGACCTCGGTGCCGGGAAAGACGGCGGCGATGGGCGAGGGATGGTTGTCGAACAGTCCCGCGGCGTTCATGCCGACGAGGACGAGCTTGTCCTTGAACAGCGAAGGGGGAAGCTTGGGCAGGCGCTTGTCCTCGATGGCCTGCCAGGAGAGAAGCAGGTCGCCGATGGGATAGAAGTCATAGGTCTTGATACGAGCGTCGTCGGTACGGGACTTGCCATGGTAGCGGACGAGCATCCGATTTCCCGTCAGCCGCGGGGCAAGCTCATCGAGCGTCTTTCCCGTCGCGGCCATCGCGGCGGCGGCGGGCAAGGTCGGGTACAGGGCGCCGTTGAAGCTCGAGACAAGCGGCACGCGGCGGACCACGCCGTCGAGGTCGGCCTCGGCTTTGATGTCGCCGAGCAGGCGGGCACCGGCGAGGATCTCGGGCACGGGCAGGCGGACAGACTTCTTCGTCAACGCGGACGCGGCCAGGACCGGCCCGGGGCTCACCGCGAAACTCGCCGGAGGCGGCGTCGCGCGACGCGCGTGCTCCTCGGCCCCGGTCTCCATGGCCATGACGACGGGTCCGAAGGCTTTCAGCGCAGCGCCGAATATCCGGTCCTCGTCGGCGCCCGTCGGAGAGGGATTGGTGAATAGCACATCGAAGACGACCGCCTTGGCACCCCCGGCCTTCAGGTAGCGCAGGAGGCCCTCGTAGATGCCGCGCGGCCAGGGCCAGTACAGGCTCTCGCCCTCGAAGTGGTCGAGGCTGGCCTGGTCCACCATCACGAGCACGATGTCCTTGTCGTGCCGCGCGGCCGACGACAGGCGGCGGAAGCGCCAATCGAGCGTCTTGAGCTCGACGCCTTCCAGGACCTCGGAGGAGCGGGACGCGAGTGCCAGTCCGCCCGCGGCGGCGAGAAGCAAAGCGAGGGGGAGCGCGCCTTTCACGCCGCTATCCTACCGAAAAAAAAGCCGCCCGGGAGGGCGGCTTAAATTGGTGGACGTGACAGGGATTGAACCTGCGACCTCATCGTTGCGAACGATGCGCTCTCCCAGCTGAGCTACACGCCCGACGGAAAGATTATGCCAAAAACGGACCGATTCGTCCAGGCAAACCGCAACTACCGCTACACCTGACACCAATTCCCAATTCCATTTCTAGCGGGCGGCTTCGCGCTTGAGCTTTTCCTTGATCTTGCGGAGCTCCTTCTTATAGAGCATGCGCGCCTTGGAGTGCTCCTCGTTGGTCTCGGAGAAGAGGTGGCCGCCGGTGGTGTCGGCGACGAAGTAGAGGGCGCCGGTGCGCGCGGGGCTGAGGACGCCTTTGAAGGACTCAAGGCCCGGGGAGCAGATGGGGCCGGGGGGCAGGCCGCGGCGGATGTAGGTGTTGTAGCCGGAGGGGACCCTGAGGTCGTCGCGGGTGAGGCCTTTCTTCCAGACGCCGGTGCCGAGCGCGTATTGGACCGTGGGATCGGCCTGCAGCGGCATCTTCACCCGAAGGCGATTGAGGTAGACGGCTGCGATGATGGGGCGCTCCTGCTTGAGCACGGCCTCGCGCTCGACGATGGACGCCAAGGTCAGCGCTTCCTCGAGCGAAAGCTCGGGCTTGGGGTGAGCATTCGCGTAGGCGGCGCCGATCTGGCGGTCAAACTCCGCGGTCATGGCGGCGACGACCTTCTCGGCGCCGTAGCCGGGGGGGAACTGGTAGGTGGAGGGGAACAGGCGGCCCTCGAGGCGGCGATTGGTCACGAGCGCCATAAACTCCTTCGCGTCGGCCACGCCCGCTTTCTCCAGGCGTT
>Ga0163144_10024888_pt1 | contig 11722 bp, 10 predicted proteins | sample OliLak19BULKMAT1_FD_123175 | JGI IMG/M metagenome (GOLD analysis project Ga0163144, IMG submission 123175) | Freshwater microbial mat bacterial communities from Lake Vanda, McMurdo Dry Valleys, Antarctica - Oligotrophic Lake LV.19.BULKMAT1 | ecosystem: Environmental > Aquatic > Freshwater >... | reverse complement strand
GGGGGATGTCATAGAACCGTGTGCGTACCTCACAATGCGACGCATATCGATACTACGTCTCTCTGTAGTATAGCTCGTTGCTCACTGCTCCGCTTGCGATCACGCTACCTGCGGGAGAGCCAGTTTTCTGGGGTCCACCTTAACCGATGGCCAGGATTGCACCCATACTCAGGCAGGATGGTGTGCGCCCGCGACATTTGCGCCCGCCTATCTGGTACGATCGAGAACCAGTGGTGCCATGCATCCACTGGCCCCGACGCTCACCAGTGCGGCTGCCCATGCCGGAGATAGCGCCCCGCATGTGGTTTATCAATCTACCGAACCCGCGCCGCTGATCTTCGAGGCGCGGATTGCCCGCAATGGGCGCGGGCAGCCGAGTGCCGTGGCTCCCGCCTTGCGCGCCACCAATGGCACCAGCGGCAGCGGCGATGGCAGCCCACTGTGCTGTCTGCCGATGCTGGAGGTCACGGGCCGCGTGGGGCACCATCCCACGACGGGAACGGGCATCGGCCAGCCTGACGATCCGATGTTCACGCTGCAAGCCCAGCAGGTGCATGGCATATGTCTGAGCTTTCACCCCCAGGATTCGGGCGGCGATGTCGGTGACGTTGCCCCGACACTCCGGGCGGGCCAGCACACCACGAGCCATGCCAATGGCGGGGTCAGTCCCGCCGTGCTGCTGGCGTTCACGATGGCAGATACCGCAGGCGATTCCGGGATCGTCGCTCCGACCATGCGGGTTGGTGGCGGGTGGGGAAATGGCGGGCTGGCGGTGGCGGATGTGCGCCAGCAGATGCCGCACCATGCCACGAGCCATGCCAATACCGCTGTGGCGTTGGCAATTCAGACGGCGCAGGGGGGCGCCAACGGGCGCGGGGTTGCTGGTGTCGCCTACACCATGGATACGGCTGCGGTTCAGGCCGTGCTGGTGGTGTGTGAGGCCGCCTGCACCGGGCGCAGCCCACAAACCGCCACCGATGGCACCTTTCCGCTGCGCGGGGATACCGGCAGTGGCGGGCGGCAGTTTGTGGCCTTTGCCCAAAATCAGCGCGCCGAGGTGCGGCCCCTCGCGGTTGCGGGCGCCCTTGCCGCCGATCCAGGGGCGCAGCAGCAGACCTATCTGGCCACCTTCCTCCAATCCAGCCAAACCGGACGTGGCACCGTTGGGTATGCGCCCGATGCGGCTATCACGCCACCCATTCGTACCGCAGCCGATCAGGTCAACGTGCAGCTCGCCACGCTGGTGCGCCGCCTGACCCCACGGGAATGTGAGCGGCTGCAAGGCTTTCCCGATGGCTTCACTATGCTTCCCCGCGATCCGGCCCATGTCGCACGCCAGGTGCAACGGCTGCGGCGCCAGCTTGCCACCCGCGATCTCGATCTCGATGACGCAACCCTGGCCCGCATGATTGGCGATGGCCCGCGCTATCGTGCCATCGGCAACAGTATGGCCGTGCCGGTGATGCGCTGGCTGGCGCAGCGCATTGCGCTGGTGGCCGCCCACCCGAACGACGGGCAGGTTCCGCCATCGACCACCCAACCGATCCCCTGGTTCACTGACAAAGGAGGTTCGTCATGACCACCCTGACCACCACGCTCGTCGATCTCGATCCGCTGCTGATCGATTGCGACCCGACCCAACCGCGTCAGGAGATCGACGCTGACGCCCAAGCCGAATTAGCCGCCAGTATCGCCGCCCAAGGCGTGCTGGTGCCGCTCACGGTCGTGCCAACCGCCAACGGGCGCTACACGCTGCTGTATGGCGAACGACGCTTACACGCGGCGCGAACCACCCAGCACGCGACCGTGCCCTGCTTGGTGGCAACGGCTCCACCGACCTGGGATGCCGCACTGGATGTCCAACTGACCGAGAACCTGCTGCGCAGTGATTTGCGCCCGCTGGAAGTGGCGCAGAGCCTCTACCGGCGCATGTTGGGGGCCAATATCGCCGCGCTCGAAGCCGAGCAGGGTGATGATGGCACGACCACCACGCAGCTTCTGGCGCAGTACCTGACGCCCACAGGTCAGATTGCCGTGCTGGAAGATCGGCTGTGTACGCTGGCCGGGGTAGACAGCAGCGACGCCTATTTCGGCAGTGGTCGCGTGCGCGTGCCACGCACACCGATCCTCGCGCGCTATGGGATGGGCCAGTGGAGTGCCAGCTGCCTGAAAAAGCTCTTTCAAACGCTCGATGTCGCGCCCAGCATGCAAGATGCACTCGCCGGAATCGATGTATCAGCGCGCACGCTGCGCGAGTTGGGCCAGCACGATCCCGCAACCCAGGCTGATCTGGTGACAACCGCAATGGCGTCTGGTGGTGATGTGGGGACGGCCTTACGCAGCGCCCTGCGCACGGGCGATCCCGCTGATCAGGAGCTGCGCGATCCGGGCGAGCCGCTGCCGCTGCTTCCGGCTGCGGGTGACGCCAGTTCGTTCGTGCCCGATCCAAGTCTGGCCTTCCTCACCTCATCGGGGGGCAGCGCCGAGCGCCTGATCACCGACCGACCGGCCCCGGAGCGCGGGCGCACCCCATCGGCTGGGCATGCGGTCTGGTCTGCTGATGCCGTGTTGCAGCTTGAAGGTGCCCTGGAAGCGGCCCTGACGGTCTGCACGGGCGCGGGCGCAGCGCACCTGACCGAGAGTCAGATCACGCAGCTTACTGCGCGGTGGGGCGAGTTGATGGAACGACTGCACCAGATCGGGCTGGCCTCATGAGCGCCATGCTGATCGACATTCCAGCGGATGCGATTGTGCTGAGTGCGGCCAATGTGCGCACCGATGGCGACACGGATCTGGCGGGCCTGACCGCCTCGCTGACCTATGGCTATGCCCAGCGCCCGTGCCTGACGCCCATCGGTGATGGCCACTATACCGTGCTGACCGGCGAACGGCGGGTGCGAGCAGCACTGGCAGCGGGCTGGACGACCATTCCGGCGCTCGTGGAGGATGCCCCCGACCCGATTGCGACCCATACCCGCCGCTTGCTGGAAAACCTGCACCGACGCGATCTGAGTCCGCTCGACGAGGCCCGCGCCCTCAAACTCGGCTGGCTGTGTGCCAATGCGCTTGCCATTGACCAGGCGGATGCCGCACAGACGGCGCTGCACACGGCCCTCAACCCCGCTGCGGCGCTGACGGCGATCCAGACGCTGCTGGATGGGACGGCGTGGAGCGCCCATGCCCGGTCGTCACCCAGGAAGCCTACCTGACGAGTCTTGGCCTCGGACTCTCGAAGGCGGCGCTGCGTAAAAAGCTTCAGGTGCTGGCACTTTCTGCTGAGGCGCAGGCCGCCCTCGCCGATCTCCCGTTGACCGCTGCGGCGATCCGGGCCATGCTGCACCTCGACTCGTCCGACCAAGACGCGCTGCTGGCCGCCGTTCACACCGATCCGCGTTTGGCGACGCAGGTGCGCAGCATCGTGCAATCGGTCACGGCCAAAGGTCGCAGCATCGACGATGCCCTGGCGATTGCTCAGGGGCGCGTGCCGGGGATGGATGCAGCCATGCGAGCAGCCGACCCCGAATCAGCCGATCCCACGGCGAAGCTGTCGAGCAGCCCGACACCGCCGCACCGCTGGCCGGTGGCCCCGACGAGCAGGCCGCCGCCGATCTGGTGCTGCCGCTCTATGAAACCGCCCAGACCCTGGCAACGCAGCTCCCGGCGCTGCTGGCCGCCTGTGGCGCGCAGGGGATCGCCGCACTACCCGATCCCTGGCATCTGTTTGCCCAAGAAGCCCTCGACACCATCCGTACCGTTCTGACGAGCCTTGCACACCCGGAGGAAGTTCATGTGCTGTGAGAAAAATCGTGGTCACTTTATCGCCCATGTTGCGGGCGCAGGCAGTGCCGCCGCCAACGCCTTTGGCAGCGCCGCCGACGCCCAAGACGCCCTGGAAACGCTGTTCGCCACGGCCCGCAACCAAGCGGCCATGGGGAATGCCGCCCAGCAGCAACTCGCCACCGCCAAGACCAAGCTCTTGTTTGATCAGATGCGGCATGTGGGTATGACCCCGCCCACGCACAGCACGGATGGTCTGCCCAAAGCCGATGCCCGATTTGGCTATGCGGCACTCTACGACACGCTGACGGCACTTAGCCAAAGCAAGCCGCTGCCTGCGCTGGCCGCCCAGCTTGCCCAGGCGACGAGCGGGCAGCGCACGATTGCCGCCGCCCGCCGTGATGACCCGCTCCAACGCTGGCGCTGTGGCTCGTGTGGCCGCTTTGTGGCCCCGCAGGGCGGCACGGCGCACCTGTGCCCCAACACCGCTACGCCGGAGGCACTCCAACGCGCCCTGACCCGTCGCTTGGGTATTCCGGCCAGCGCCTACGACACCCCAACGCTGGCCCGCCTGATTGCCGATGCCAAAGCCGAAGGCGTGGTCATGCGCCACCCGATTACGGGCGAAATCGTGCAGAGTGATCTCGACGCGCTGCCGCTGACCATCACCCAGGGCTTTGTGCCGCAGCGCTGGGGCATCACCGCCACCCTGGTGAAAGTCAGTGGCGGGCGGATCGCCCCCGTCCTCAACGCAGCGGGCCTCACGCCCGTCATCCCCGCAGCCGGGACGCTGGCCGCTGCTGCCGCTGCATCCGGCACACTCCTTCCGGCCGGAACACCGATCAGCAGCGCCTTGACCCTCCCCAGCATGGTCGGTGGCACGAACTACGACAAGGCCCGCTTTATCGGTACTGAGTTTCGCAAGGGCAAAGGGGCGCTCATCACCGCCAATGGGCTGACCTACACGGTCGGGGATCGCTCGACCGACATGCGCGATTGGGGCTATGCCCGTCACACCGGAGCGGCGGCCCCGCCACCGCCCACGGGCGGCTTTGCCGGGATCGCGGTCGGGCGTACGCTGGTGGAGGCGACCGAGATTCTGCGCACCGGATCGCGCTTTCTGCGGAGTGATGGCGTGGTGGAGATGTTTGACGAGGATGGAGGACTGATTGCGCTCTACGACTCGGCCACCCGCACAGCGGGCGACGTGGCCGGCACCCCGAATGCCTCCGCCGCGCAGATGGCAGCCCTGATTGCTGGTCTGACGGTGGGCCGCACCTCATCATCAGCGTTGGATACCGCCCTCACCCATGATCTTGACGCGCTTGAACGCGGTGGCCCCAGCGCCGCCACCCCGCTGGGCGTCTCGGACTCGGCCTATCTCGCGATCAGTGACCTGATTGATCGTGACGGCCCGCTCACGTTGGGGGCCACCGTCACGGCCAGCCAGTGCCCAGCGTGTGGGCGCTTTATGGGGCGCGATGGCTGTCTCGCCACGCACGCCACGGCGACGACTCCACCGCCATCGGTCGGCACCAGCCCACCGCCACCCGCAACGACCCCACCACCCGCGACGACCCCACTGCCATCGGTCGGCACCAGCCTGCCACCCATCACCGTCCATGTCGAGGCACCCCAGGTGGCGGTGGAAGCACCGCAGGTGACGGTGGACGCCCCCCACGTGACGGTCGAAACGCCGCAGGTCACGGTGCATGTCGCGCCGCCGCAGGTCACAGTCGAGGCGCACGTTGCGGCCCCACAGATTACGGTTACGCCGCCGCAGATCACGGTGGCGGCTCCGATGGCGGCTCCGGCTCCGGTGATCATGCCGACCGCCGATGGCGGCCAGGTGGTCATGCCCGCCAATGACCCGCGCCTGGTGGCGGTGATGGAGCGCCTGGTGACGGTCCAGGAGCAGTTCGCCGCGCACTTCGCGGCAGGGGCCGCTGCTGCACCCATGGCGACCGCCCCGGTCGCACCGCCTGCCCCACGAAAACCGCGTCGGGATCGCGCCGTGCCAGCCAAGAGTGCCATGACCGAGCAGGAGCAGATTGTCAGCGCGCTGCGAATGCCGCGCCCGGATGCCCGACTGAGCGCCCTTAACCCCAAGCTCTTGCCCACCGGCTTTACCGCGATTGACGAGGAGATCCCGACCGTCAATCCCGACTATGCGCTCAACAGTGCCGCCCGCCAGGTGCTGACGCGCATGGTCAACACCCGCAAGGCGGGCCTGGCGATGAACCGCACCAATCAGACTCGCGCATTTGGCATCTATGGCCCGCCCGGTACGGGCAAGAACGAGATTGCCCGCCAGTTTGCGGCCAGTCTGATCACCGTTGATGCAGCAGGCAATGAACGCCAGGGCGTGCATCTGGAGCAAGTCGAGTTTGATAAAGATATGGATCTGGGGGCCATCATTGGCACCACGACATTGGAAAACGGCTCGACCGTGGCCCGCCTGGGGCCGATTGGGTTAGCAGCGGTGCAAGGGTCAGTGATCTGTCTCAACGAAGTGGTGCGTAACCCCAAAGCCCTCACTGCCTTCCAGAGTATGCTCGAAGAAGGGGAGATCCGCCTCAAAACGCCAGAAGCGGGCGTCGTCACCATTCCAATCCATCCGGCCACCACCTTTGTGCTGACCTGGAACCCTGGACTGGACGGTGACGCAGATCGGCCTGCTGGTGCGCCGCTGGCCCGCACGGTTACGATGGAACTACCCCCGCCAACCGCCAAAGAACAGGCAGATCGCACGATGTCCTTTTTTGCTGACGCCCCAGCGGAGTACCGCCCGACCCCGCGTGAGATCCAGGCGGCGATCCAATTCACCAGCCTGCTGGCCGAAGGCATCCGCAAAGGCGACATTCAGCAGCGCGGGCGTGGTGCCGGGGCCACGCGAGATCGCGCAATTTGTCCTCGCAGGCAAGACCGATGGTTGGCCGGTGGCGATAGAGCAGTACCGCGTCTACTGTGACCAGAACCAGGAGGACAAGGAACGCGATTGGAAGTTTGTCAAAGAACAATTCGCAGCGGTCTATGGAACCGATGGGCAGGCCATTGATCGCCAACAGGCGGGCGCAGCCCCGCAGCGACGCTAGGAGGCGATCATGTCCTGCGATGGCAACCGCGCCACGTTCTTCACCCATGTCAGCAGCGATCCAGCGGTGGCAACCACGTTGGGCCAGGGCGATGGCGCCCGTGCGCAGATCGTGCTGGATGACCTCTATGATCTGGGCTGCCGCCAGCAACGCTATCCGACCGCTCGTGCGGATGCGGGCACGCGCCTGCTGTTTGCCCAGATGAAACAGGCAGGCATCACGCCACCGACGCACAGCAAAGACGGGCTACCCAAGCCGGAGGCTCGCCAGGGCTATATGCTGATCTATCAGACGCTGCACGCCATTCGCACGGGGCAGACGCTGCCGGAGGTGGCGCAACACCTGATCGCCCGCCACACGCCAGCGCCAGCAGCGGCACCAGCACCAGCAGCGGCACCAACGCTGGGCATGGCCCGCCACCGCGACCCGGATGCGGTGGCGGTGGCGGTCGATGGCACGACTCAGTACGTCACCGGCGGCGATTTCTGGACGATGAAAAAGCAGGTGCAAGACTACGCGCAACGGAATGGGATGCGCCGCCCGTGGGATGGGGTCGCCAAGGTCTGGCGACTACCCGGCACCCTCGATGACCTCGAAACGCTCATGAGCATCTACGGCTTTACGGTGCAGGCCACGCGGCCAATCGCCAGCACGATGCCTGCACCCGCGCCGGTAGCGGCACCAGCACCTGCACCCGTGGCACCCGCAGCGCCGGTAGCATCAGCACCAGCACCAGCGCCCGCGCTTCCCACCGCCACACTGCGGGCGATTGACCCGGATCTGCCGCCGACCGTGGCGGCGTGGGCCGCGACCTTCCCGAACGAGCAGCAACCCGATAGGCTGACCGACATTGCCAATGGCAAGCCGACGTTGGGGATGCCGGGGATGAACCGCACTGCGCTCACAAACTCCCTGTATGCGCTCGCCACGGCCATCCGCAACGCGCAGCGGGACACGGGAACCCCGGCGCGTGCGCCCCTCACCCATGCCGCCGCCGACTTCACCATCGGTGCCGACCCCGCCGCTGAAGTCGCGTTTGCCCAGGCGTGGCTGACGGCCTGCGACCATCCGCGCTGCCCAACCTGCGGCCAGTGGATGCGCTATGCTGCGGTGCATAGCTGCCCAACCCCCACCACACCAGCCACCAAGATGGTGCTGCTGGATGACATGGGCCGTCTCACCATCCACGGCACGACGACCCAGATCGGCACCGTGGCCCCCCGCGAACCGATGGCGACCACCCGCATGGTGCCGACCGTGGTGCCACCGCACCTGCCCGCGCCCACCCCCACCCCCATGACACACCTCGGCGTCGATGATGCCGCCTGTATCCTGGGCCAGACCTTTGAATCATTGGACATGCCCTATGAAGTGCGCGGGCATGGCGGCGAGAGTACGCAGTATAAAGCCATCGACGATGCGACCTTCGACCCCAACCGCGCCGCGCAGTTGACCCGTGACAACTCCGGCTCAAACGCCATCACCGCCCCCGTGATTGGGGCGGCCACCAGTGCGCTGCTGGCCTGTCCCACGCCCAATCGCCTGATCGTCAACGTGATGGATGGCGAGATGGAGGATCATACCGCCACCCTTGCCCACTATGCCGCTGCTCGGAAACAGGGACTCGTGTCGTTTGGCGTCTTTCTGGGCAAGCCTTCGTTTGGGCAGCAGGAGCGGATGACCGAGATTTTTGGCAAAAACAACTGGCGTCCAATTGCGACGCTGACCGAATTACCCGCTGTGGTTGGTAAGCGCATTGCCGACATCTTTGAAACGCTTGGAGGCGAATCATGACCACTGAACGCATGGCTCCGGCCCACCCCTATATTTCCAGCCTCGGCACCGGCATCGCCTGGACACCCGACACAGTGATCGTGTACAAGCAGGGTCAGCCGGTGGAAACCGCTGCCCACACGACGCAGAGCCCGTGGAATTTCCGGCATACGCTGGCCTTCCGCGACTGCTTTCCCCAGGTCACGCACTGGTGGTTCCGCAGTATCTGGACGGGGCGCGTGGCGATCAGCGCTCCCGATCCCGCGTTTATCCAGACCGATGAGCTGTGGGGCTGGGTGACATTTGATGTCCTCGACCAGCCGCGCCGCTCGTGGATCGTCGTGAATACCGGATCGACCCTGGCGGTCACGGTGCCTTACCCGCCCAACGAGGTGCAGATTGCCAATCTACCCTACCGCCTCGCGCTCGGTCGGCTGATTCTGGCGACGTTTCAGGGCGATGTGCCGACCGATACGTGGTTTGGCATCACCAGCCTGGTGCCAGCAGGCGATCTGGCCGCACTGTTTCCGCTGACGGTGGCCGAGGGGCAGCGCAATCTGGGCGGCAACTGGCAGCTCGTAGTTGGTGGCGAGGAAACCCTACGCGGGCCACTGCGCACGGAGTTGTGTCGGGTGTTGGGATTGGAGGAACCAGAGGGGTAGCTCATCCGTACAAAACCATCACGGTTTCTGGTATACTTCACCAAACCGTGATGGTTTCGCACATGGTGGAGGTTTTTGATGGCTCCGCTTCTTCGACTCGATCCACGCCAAGCGCGGCGGATTGCGGATCGTTTGGCCCAACTCAATGCGTTGCGCCCGCTTCCTCCGGCGACCGCAGCACGTATTCAAGCCGATCTCCGGCTCATGGCAACCTATCATTCCAATGCCTTGGAGGGGAATACATTGAGCCTGCGGGAAACCCAGGTGGTGATTGAAAACGGCATCACGGTGGGTGGTAAGACCCTGCGAGAGCATCTGGAAGCCGTCAATCACGCCGCAGCAATGGATGAATTGCTGCGCTTGGCCGATCCAACACCGCCAATCACGGCAACGACCATCTTGGATCTCCACCGGATCGTAATGGCAACCGTTCTGCCTAGCGCAGGCGCATGGCGACGGGTGCCCGTCCGCATTGTGGGTGCGCGGATCACGCCACCCAGCGCTGGGCAGGTGCCCGCCTTGATGGATCAGTGGGTGGCATGGATCGGGGACAATGGTGACGGCCAGCGCTATGATCCGATGATTCGTGCGGCGATTGCCCATCACGGGTTTGAAGCGGTGCATCCGTTTGAGGATGGCAATGGGCGGGTCGGACGACTCCTGCTCAGTCTGATGCTCATGCGATCTGGCTATCCCCCAGTCGTGCTGCGCCAGGAGTGGCGGCTGATGTACCTCACCGCGCTGGATGCAGCGAGCACCGAACAGTATCAACCGCTGCTCAATCTCGTGGCGCGCGCCGTCGAGGAGCGCTTGGAGACGGTACTGGCCGCCAGTCAGGATGCACCACCAGCCCATACCGTTCCACTGCGCGAGCTGGCCGTGCTAACTGGCATGGATGCCGATTATTTGGGCTGGTTAGCCCGCGCCGGACGCTTGGCAGCGGTTAAACGGGGCGGGCGGTGGTGGAGTACCCTCGAAGCGGTAGAAGCCTACCAACACGCGGTCGCACACCGCGAGCGATCACCTGGCCGCCCACCACGCCCCTCCTGAGTCTTACATTTCATCATAGACTTCGCCATCTTCTTCACCCGACTGCCCTTGTCGAATAATGGTGTTTAAGCGTTCCTTCTCAACTAATTCCCCGATGAGTCGAAATAGAACACTGGCGACAGGCATATCCGTTTCAAGCGCAGCATCGACGGCATAATGCCGTGCAATGCCCGAAAGCAGTGCTGCATAGAACTGATCTCCAGGACTTACGTTCCCATAATCGCCATGTTGCTCCAGCACATCCTTTTCCCAGGAATGGGTATGCGACATTTCAATCAATCCCAAGATCGCTGCTGTTTGCAAATCCCGGCCTTCCCACTGTGCTGATGGGCCAGAAATTTCAATATCTATATCATTGATATGGGTTGAAATCGTTGCGCGATTTGATTCTTCACTCACTGGGCTGCCCCTTTCGATGCAATTGTGCTATGTGATAGATGCAGCGCGGGAGCGACCACCTGGCCGCCCACCACGCCCCTCCTGAATCCTACCCCTTCACAGCCTTCGCCAGATCCGCCCCTGGCTTGAAGCCTGCCGCTTTGGTTGCCGGAATGGTGATTTTTTCGCGGGTTTGGGGATTGACGCCTGCACGCTCCTGGCGGTGGCGCACCTCGAAGGTGCCAAACCCCGTGAGCGTCACTTTTTCCCCGCGTCCCAGCGCCTCCGCAATGATCTCCAATGCCGCGTTGACCGCAGCGGCGGTATCTTTTTGGGTCAACCCAGATTTGTCGGCGGCGGCTTTGATCAGATCCGTCTTTTGCATGGAACAGCTCCTTGTTATCAATGGCATGCGCTGTGCGGAGCGCATACCGCACCAGAGCGTGCGTGACAATCATACGACCAAAGATTGGGTGTAATGCAGTGCCGACTGTGCGCTGATGTTTTCCAGGGAGAGACAGGAGCAATGTTCGGTGCGAGCTGCTGGGTTGCATGCATCTCCAGTATGGTCATTCGTCCAGTGGCAATCTGCGTGGCGAAACATGAAGCATTAGCGTTCTATGCAGCGCCTCAAAAAAATTGGCGATTCGCGCCTCTGGCGCAATCGGGGAAGAGGCTGCGCCCCTTCCCTCGACCCATCCCCACCTACCTCCGCTATCCGAATCTGTACCGTGCCGAACGCCCTACTTACGGCACAACAGCACACAGGATGCTCAATGAACGTTTTACACTTTTTGAGTGCCGGGCGAGACGCAACCCAACAAGGCTGGAACGGTAGCCGGGCGTGAGATTGAGACGGTTGGACGCGCGCAGGTTGATCGGTCGATTATACCAGCCGCCGCCGCGCAGTGTAAAGCGTTTCTCAACGGGTTCAGACCTATCTTCACGCCCATCGTCGGGAGCGTAAGGATAGGGTCGATACGCGCT
>Ga0163144_10024887_pt1 | contig 11722 bp, 6 predicted proteins | sample OliLak19BULKMAT1_FD_123175 | JGI IMG/M metagenome (GOLD analysis project Ga0163144, IMG submission 123175) | Freshwater microbial mat bacterial communities from Lake Vanda, McMurdo Dry Valleys, Antarctica - Oligotrophic Lake LV.19.BULKMAT1 | ecosystem: Environmental > Aquatic > Freshwater > Lake... | reverse complement strand
CGCGTACTGCTGGGCGAAGAGGAACTCGATAAAGGGGAAGTGATTCGCCATCCCAAGTTGCGGCTCGGCTATTTGCGGCAGCACGATCCGTTTTTGCCCGGCGAGACGGCACTCGATTTTCTGCTCCGCGACAGCGGCCAGCCCGATTGGAAATGCGGCGAGGTCGCCGGCGAGTTCGAATTGAAGGGGGCGTATCTCGAAGGGCCGGTGGCCAAGCTCTCGGGCGGGTGGCAAACGCGGGTGAAGCTGGCGGCACTGCTGTTGCACGAGCCGAACCTGCTGCTGCTCGACGAACCGACTAACTTTTTGGATCTGCGGACGCAAATTCTGCTCGAACATTTTCTGCGGCATTATTCCGAGGCGTGCTTGATCGTCTCGCACGACCGCGCGTTTCTCGCGGCGACCTGCGGCCACACGCTCGATCTGAGCCGCGGCAAGTTGACGATGTTCCCCGGTAAGATCGACGCGTTTTTGGAGTATCAAAAAGAGCGGTTGGAACACGATCTACGGACCAATTCGGCGGTCATGGCCAAGCGGCGACAGCTTGAGGAATTCATCGCCAAGAATAAAGCCCGCGCCAGCACGGCCACTCGGGCCCGCTCGAAGAGCCGCCAGCTCGAAAAGCTGGAAACGGTCGACATCGCCGGCGACGAGCCGACCGCCAACATCCGCGCGCCGCAAGTCGAACCGCGCAAGGGACCGGCCCTCCGCTGCCGCGATCTCGCGATCGGCTATCCCGAGCGCGAGATTGCCAGCGGGATCGAGCTGGATGTCGAACATGGCTCGCGGGCTGCGATCGTAGGTGACAACGGCCAAGGGAAAACCACGTTTCTGCGCTCGATCGTCGATTCGCTCACGCCGCTGGCGGGAGAGGTCCGCTGGGGTTACGGCTGCCTGATCGGCATCTATGCCCAGCACGTTTACACCAGCTTGCCCGAGAAGCAGACGGTGCTAGATTATCTGGAATACAACGCGGCGGCGGGGACGAAGACGCAAGAGATTTTGGACCTGGCCGGGGCGTTGCTCTTCCGGGGCGAAGCGGTCAAGAAACGGATCCCGGTCCTCTCCGGCGGCGAGCGGGCACGGCTGTGCCTGGCCGGGTTGCTGCTCAGTCAATACAACATCCTGATCCTCGACGAACCGGGGAACCATTTGGACGTCGATACGGTCGAAGCGCTGGCCGAGGCGCTTCGCAAGTATCAGGGAACGGTCATTTTCACCAGCCACGACCGGCACTTCATGAAGCGGGTGGCGACCTGCATCATCGAAGTCCGCGACGGCCACGTGACGAACTATCGCGGCGATTACGAGGCGTATCTCTACTCGGTCAACAAAGAGATCGAGGAAGGGGAGCGGGAAAAAGCGGTCGGCCTGGCCAAAGCCCCGGTCGGCGGCAAGCCCCCCAAAGCGGCTCCCAAAGCCCCGAAGCGGACCGAACGCGACATTCGCAAAGAACTAACGACGGTCGAGCGGAGCGTGGCCAGCCTCGACGAACGCAAAAAGCAATCCAACGCCAAACTGCAACAAGCGACCGACCCGGCCGAAGCGTTGCGGCTGCATAACGAAGTGGTGGAATTGGCGACCCAGTTGGAAGAAGCCGAAAACCGCTGGTGCCAGTTGCAGGAGGAGTTGAATGAGGAGTAGACTACCATATGAATCAGTGTAGGTATAAAAATCGTGGGTAAATGTGCAATCTATTATTTTCTTGATGAAATAGCGAGGTGTTGGCAACCCGACCGGATACAATACGGTGGCCTGCCGAATCACCTTTCCGGCGGAGTCGGAAACTCTCACCTTGGGAAGTTCTTCTAATGCAAAGTCTCATGAGTGTTGAGTGCTATCGTGGAGTAATCTTAATCTTGATAGGAACGGCTGGGATATTTGGTCTTTGCCTAGGAGCCGATACCCCCAACACTGCAAATATTCAAGCCCTCTCCCCATTTAACGCCCAAGTTGGCCGCAGCGATTGGCCGCAACTAGGCGGCACTCCAAGCCGCAATAACGCGCCAGACGGAACGAATATTCCCACCGCATGGGACCTCAAGACTGGAAAGAACATCAAGTGGCGCGCCAAGCTCGGTTCCCAGACATACGGTAACATCGTGGTCGCCAATGGTAAAATCTACGTCGGCACAAACAATGGAGCGGGATACTTAAAGCGTTATCCGCCTGCGGTTGATCTCGGCGTCCTGCTTTGCTTTCAGGAATCGGATGGCACGTTCCTTTGGCAACATTCCAGCGAGAAACTCGTCACGGGACGAGTCCATGACTGGCCGTTTGTGGGCATCTGTTCGGCTCCCGTGGTCGAAGGTGAGCACCTCTGGTTTGTCACGAACCGAGGAGAAGTCATTTGCCTGGACGCCAACGGTTTCCGGGATGGAGAAAACGACGGGCCTTTCAATACGGAAAAACCGGATACGCCTGAAATAGCCTGGGACGAGAAACTCGAATCGGACGTCGTCTGGAAGTTCGATATGATGAAGGAACTGGGAGTGCGGCAACACAATATGGCGAATTGCTCCCCGACAATTTGGGGCGAAGTTTTATTTGTCTGCACGTCCAACGGCGTCGATGAAGGACACGAGCATGTTCCCGCTCCGGAAGCGCCGAGCTTTATCGCGCTCGATAAGCGGACGGGCAAAATCCTCTGGACCGATAACTCACCTGGCAAGAATATCCTCCACAGCCAGTTTTCCAGTCCGGCTGTCGGAATCATTGCCGGCGTTCCGCAAGTTCTCTTCGCCGGCGGTGACGGTTGGCTGTACAGTTTTCGAGCCGACCGGTGGCAAGAAGGAAAGCCGGAACTGCTTTGGAAATTCGACGGTAATCCCAAAGATTCCGTATATAGACTCACAGGGTCAACGCGCAATAACATCCTTGCCATCCCGGTGATCTATGACGGCCTCGTCTATTTGGCGATGGGGGAAGACCCGGAGCACGGAGATGGGCAAGGACACTTGTGGTGCATCAATCCGACGCTGCGCGGCGATGTCAGTCCCGAGTTGGTCGTCGATCAATTCGGCGTAACGGTTCCGCACCAGCGGTTACAGGCCACCGCCCCGATTGGTCCGCGTCAACCGCTGGCCGTGCCGAATCCCAACTCGGCAGTGGTGTGGCATTACGACAAGTACGACCAGAACGACGATAAAGAATTCGATTTCGCGGAAACAATGCATCGGTCAATCGGGAGTCCCGCAATCAAGAATAATCTCTTGTTCATCACGGACTTAAGCGGATTAACGCATTGCTTGAATGCCAAGACGGGCAAGCCATATTGGACATGCGACCTGCTTTGCTCTACTTGGACGACGCCTTTGATCGTCGGAGATTCCGTGTATGCCGTTGACGAGGACGGCGATGTGGCAATTTTTTCATTGTCCGCTGATCCGAGTAAATCCGTGAAAGATGCCGACCAAAGAAGGGGCGTTCTCCACGAACCGCTGCATGAGATCAATTTGGAGAGCGCTAACTACACCATGCCAATCGTCGCCAATAACGTGTTGTACATTGCCAGCAGGCATGAATTGATTGCCATCGCTCATCCCGCGCAAAAATAAGATCATTAAATGCGAGGCTTGAAGTTCACGGGATATGAAAACCGTGTTGTCGGTTGTTGAGCGCAGCAATACCACGGGAAGCTAGAAATGACATTGTCCTTAATGCGGAGAAGTGCCAGCGGGAATTCAACTCCCGTCAAAGCCGCGCTCACTGCGACTCTACTCGGAGTCGAACGTTCTTTTTCTTCATTTTCGGTGGTGGTGCTGCGCTTTCTACCGGCTATTCGCTGAAATCCCTTCGGGATGAAAGCCAAGAACTTGGCTATTCTTTTTCATGCTGCTCGGCTGTGGCCGTGATGACTTTCGTATAAATCACGGGATGTCCATCCTCTTCCGTCTCCCACGCCACGACGACCGGCGTCCCCTTGGCGGGATTGGCCGCAATGACCGGATCAGCGGCATGAGCGGCAATTTTCTCGGGTTCTTTGGTTCCTGGCGGCAAGAGGAATAAATCTCCGGGCCGCTTGCTGATCCAGACGCGATAGACGCCCTCCGCAGTAGCGGCGATCCACGGCTGCATCCCTTGGGCAAGCATTTGTTCGCGACGCGGATTTTCCGCTGTGGTAATGATTTGCTTGTCGCGGCGCCAAATCGTCGCTAACTCTCCCTGGGAAGTGACCGCCAACATCCCTCCATCCATCGGACAGGCGTCTAAACTCCACTCTTGTTCGCCAAGCCGTGCGGCGGGTGCGAAACTTTTGCCGCCGTCGATGGAAACGGCAGTAAACATGTCGCGGTTCCCTTTCCAGGAATTACGCCAAAGGACATGCAATTTCCCTTTGGCATCATAACTGACCGAAGGATGGCAGCATTCACAGATGGAACCATCGGGTGATTGATAGACCAAGATATTTTTAGACCATGTTTTGCCGTTGTCGGTCGAATTGGCTCCCCACAACTCTGTCCCTTTGTTCCGCAGGTCGAGCCAAACGCAAAAGATTTCGCCGCTCGGACCGCCAGCCATCGCGTGCAATCCTTCACGCGCGGAACGATTCACGTCGTTGACGAGGACCGGCTCGCTCCAAGTGACTCCGCTATCGACGGAGCGCCACGCGCACAGATCGCCGTCGCGGCCGCCTCCTAAGTCGCCCCCAATGGCGGTGATCACAAGCGCGTTTTCCGTAGCCGCAATCCGCGGTCCGCGTCGCATCCCCAAAGCCATCGTTTTAGGCCATCCGACCAACGTCGGTTTTTGAAATGACTTACCGGTATTTGTCGAGCAGGCATAGAAAATCCCATTTTCCGCACCGAATGCCAGGTGAATCTTTCCCGTAGCGTCAATTGCGAGCTGCGGCTGACGCGCATTTGCCGCGGAGTCGATCGCGGGAACCTTCACAATCTCACCGGCAAAGTGCATCGCGGGAACTTGCCAGGCGAACAACGTTGCTAAAATGAAAATGATGCGCATGACGTGATCCTAGGGTTGATGGATGAATGTATTATTCTAAATAATAATTTATTGAATTCGGGAAACTGGAACGGTCGTCAACTAGCGATGAGGAGCAACCGCGGTTTGACGGAACCGTCCCTCCAGGGGGAAAGGTAATTAGGGTATAGCATGATTGGCAATATGGTGGGACAGCGCCGGCAACGATTTGCGATGTGACTCTCCTCCTGGCGGATTGTCGCCACCCTACGCTCACTTCACCTTTGCCCGCCGAATCCCAATCGCCAAGTCGGGCTTTTGTTGATTGAAGCTCAGCTTGAGCGTTTCCGCCGTGTGGTGGATCATTTTAGATTCGCCAACCTTCCCCGTGATCGGCTCGACCGTGGACCATTCGTATTTGCCCGGTGACAACGGAATCTCCAACGTCGCTTCACCCGAGCCAAAGAGATAGATCGCATATTGCTCGCCGGTTTCCGCCAAAGCATAGACGCTACCCTTCTCGGGCAGCTTCCCCTTCACCTCAAACGGCTGCATTCTGACGAAATCGAAGCCGTGGATGAAGTCCTTGAGCGTCTTCATCTGGCGGCGAAAATCGCGATTACCGCCGCCCGGCTGATTTTTGGGATACTCGAACGTACCGTTTTCGTGGCCGACAGTGAACGAATAATCCAAGTTGTTGTAGAGCGCCCCGCCGGCGAGAATGAATTGCCATGCCTCACGGCGGTAATACTCATCCCCGGTTCCTTTGAAGCCGGTCTCGTTGTCGCCGATCACTTTCTTGAGGTCGTAATTTTCGGCGACCGCCTTCGGCGGGCTGGCGTAGTGAAAGTTGAAAATGCTGATCGCGGGGTGCGGCTTTTCAACTTTGGCCGAATCGTTGGCGATGTTTTGCGAAATCAGGTGTTGATTCGGCAACGACTTTTCGGTCGCGGCGATCACTTCGGCGATGTGGTGCTGCCAGGGGATCGTCACGCCGCCAAAATAGGGCTCGTTGCAAATCTCGTAATACAGATTGTCGAACTCGTTCAATTCAGTGACGATTTTCTTGGTCAGCGCTTCCTGCACCGCCAACAGCCCGCCATGCTTGTCGAGCGTATAAACATCGGTCCGCGCGACTTTGCCCAGGCCGTTCACGTTGTTCGCCTCGTTGAACGGCGAGAGTTTCCATTGCGGATCCTCATAGAACGGGCAGAAGAGATTCATTTCCACAATCACGCCGCGTTTGCCGGCCTGGGCTACGAAGTCTTTCAATCGCTGGAAATACTCCTCATCCCACTTCGTAAGGTCAAATTTATTTCCGCCCCCGGCGTAACCGGCGATGTCGCTCCGCGCCCAGGGAGCAATGAATTTGCCCGCCGCCGGCGCGAGCGTGTTCTTAGCGATGTTGAACGCCCCCTGCTGCTCGACATAAGCCCCGCTGAACGTCCGTGTATTATTCAGCCCGTGTACGGCGAGCTCGTCGAGATATTTCAAATAGTCAAACTCGCGATTCACCACCGCGCCGTAATGCTCACCGGAAGTGATGATGATTGTCGGCTTACCGCGGAAGAGAAAATAATGCGGGTTGTCCGGATGGAGTTTTAGAGGCGTCGTTTTCTCATCTGCCTGACTGTTCGCAGATTGACCAATCGCCAGCACCGCGACAAACAGCATGAGATAACGCACCGAGTTTATGAACATGATTGCTCCCCTAGGCAAGAAGTATTGATTCACTAGAAAGTTCTGCCGTGTTGCCCAATCAAAATCGTTTTTATTGTAACGAAGCAAGGAGCCGCCCGCCGCAACCTCGAATGATTCTCGGTACGATATTCTTGGTTCCAGGGGGTCGGAAGTCTTTGGCATGCAAACTTCGCGCCAAATCAAAAGTCGCTTTCCGCCAATGACTCCCAACCTCGGCAACTCAAATCATTTGTTCCTGTCCGGAGGGAATTCAACTTGCCCCGCGCCGGGCTGGCGGTTACGATAAAAGTCCCGCCCGAGCTTTGCTCACCCGCTCGTTTTTGTTTCTTGAACCCCCCGAGGCCGCCATGCCCTCTCGCCACAACGCAGATTGGAACGGTTGCCCCGAATTGCGGCAACTGGCGCGGGTGAATCGGCGGCAGTTGTTGCAGGCCGGCGGATTAGGGTTGCTCGGTTTAGGCCTGCCGCAACTGTGGCAAGCTCGCACTGCGGCCGCGACAGCGAACGCAGCAATGGGCAGCAGCTTCGGCAAGGCCAAGCGGTGCATCTTTCTGTTCATGTGGGGAGGCCCGAGCCAACTCGACACGCTCGATCCCAAGCCCAACGCCCCCAGCGACATCCGCGGCGAATTTCAGCCGACCTCGACCAACGTCCCCGGCATTCAGATCAGTGAGCATTTTCGCCACCTGGCCACGCGGATGGACAAGGTCTGCGTCATCCGCTCGCTCAGCCACAACGACCCGGCCCATCTCTCTAGCGGTCATGCCACGCTGACCGGCCACCTGGCTCCCGTAGTCCGCAGCGATGCCGAACCCCCCAGCGACCGCGACAGCCCGCACCTCGGTTCAGTGCTGTCCAAACTTCGTCCCGGCCCGCGCACGGTGCCGTCGTTTGTCACGCTGCCGTGGATCTGCCATCATCCGGCCGCGCCCGGCGGCAACGCGCCGGGGCAAAACGGCGGCTGGTTCGGCAAGCGCTATTCGCCGATGTTGGTCACCGGCGATCCCAACGACGCAAATTGGAACATCCCCGCGCTGAACTTGATCGACGGCATCACGGCCGACCGGCTCGACGACCGCCGCGGCTTGCTTGATTCGTTGGATCAATGGAAAGCCGGTGCCGACACGGCCGGCACGCTCACCGAGATGGGAGCGATGCGCGAGCAAGCTTTCGGGCTGCTCAGTTCGGCTCAGGTCCGCTCGGCGTTCGATTTGTCAAAAGAGAGCGACGCCACGCGCGATCGCTATGGCCGCAACATCCACGGACAATGCGTGCTGCTGGCGCGGCGGTTGATCGAGCATGGCGTGCCGCTGGTCAGCGTGAATTGGCACAACGACGGCAAAAGCTTTTGGGACACGCACGGCGATAATTTCAATCGGCTCAAGAACGAGTTGATCCCTCCTTCCGATCAAGCGTTGTCCGCGCTGCTCGACGATCTCTCCGAGCGCGGGCTGCTGGATGACACGCTGATTTGTTGGGTCGGCGAGTTCGGCCGCAAGCCGCAGATCACGGCGGGCAACGCCGGCCGCGAGCATTGGCCCGGCTGCTATAGCGGGATCATGGCCGGCGCGGGCGTGCGCGGCGGATCGGTCTATGGCGCGAGCGACGCCTTCGCCGCCCGGCCGATCGACAACCCGGTCTCGCCGTTGGACTACGGCGCGACGGTGCTGCACGCGCTGGGGATCGACCCGCTGACCAGCGTCACCGACCGCCTCGGCCGCCCGATCCCGCTGTGTGACGGGAAAGTGGTGAGCGGGGTGTTTGGTTAAGGGTGAATTCTTTCGTGTGCCACTGGCGTCCCGCCAGTGCGATTTCGTGTGCCACTGCTGGCTTGCACAGCAGTGCGTGGGACGGAACATGTTCCGCCGAATACTCGGCTTGTTTTGCAGTTCTACTTGCTTTGGGTTTGGAGCAAACAATGATTCGGTAGTAAGATAGAGATAAGGAGTATTGCAATGTCTGTCACATTTGAATTACCTTCGCCATTAGAAGAACAACTTCGCCGGGAGTTGGGGGATCTCGACCAACTTGCTAAAGAAGCTGTGTTGGTTGAACTCTATCGGCAAGCCAAGCTAACGCACCACGAATTGGCGACCACATTGGGATTGAGCCGGTTTGCGACCGAAGATTTGCTGAAACGGTATGGGGTGACCGAAGATTTACCAACTATCGAAGAATTTCAAGAACAATCGGCAATGTTGCGCAAACTGCTGGGTTCATGATTGTCGTTTCTGATACTTCGCCGCTCAATTACTTGGTACTCATCGCGAGTGATCAAATTCTGGAGCATTTCAGTGGAATTGTGCTGGCCCCTCCCGCGGTGATGAGGGAATTGCAAAGCGCACACGCCCCGGTACAAGTGCGAACTTGGGCATTGCATCCTCCGGCATGGCTCAAAATCCAAGCACCGCGAACAGTGCTTCACTTTCCTCGCTTAGGTGATGGCGAGAGCGAAGCGATCTCATTGGCCAAAGAAATCCAGGCTGACTTGTTGTTGATCGATGAACGAGATGGTTCCGCCGCCGCGAAACAACTTGGGCTCAATGTCACGGGAACCTTGGGTATATTGGATTTAGCCGCCAGTCGCGGATTGATTTCTCTACCGACCGCACTCACAGCATTAAGCGCCACGACGTTTCGAGTGCCCCCGAAATTGATAGCCGAGTTATTGCGAATCGATCAACTTCGCCGTTCGACTGCACCCTAACAGCGGCTCTAGGGTGAGACAAGCCGCCAACAGTGGTTACATGGAATATATGGTCAGCCGACGTAGTCCTGTGTTTAGTGCTTTGCATCCCGAAGGGATGCCAGCGATTAGCCGGTGGCAAGCGCGCAGCGACACCACCGGATCATTTCATTGAAGAAATCTCGACCCCGATAGGGGTCGCAGCGAGTACCGATTTCTGCCGCAACACCTCGCTGGCATCCTTCCAGGATGCGGATTCTGATTACTCGCGTTCCGGGGGTTTCGCCCGCTGAAGCGGACTCAACCCCCGGCTAATGGCTGCGAACCCTTCGGCTTCAAGATCGTAATGCGGAAAGTGCCCATACTAAAAACATTTGTCGGCCTACTTGTTTCGCTTTAGAATCTAATCAACGGCGGCAAACGGCGGTCACATCGACTCCCCCTCCTTCATCGTCAGAACAAGGTCGCATCCAATGCTGCAGCGCAGAACCTTTGTTGAAGCCTGTTGTGCAACGATGGCCGCCATCGCACTTCCATCGCGTGCAATGACATTTGAAGAGGTGGCATTTCAAGATGCGGTAGGAGAAGCAGCGGCATTAGATGCAAAGCCACCCGCCCCGCCGCGCGGCGTTTCGCTCGTTCCAGCGGTGCCGGGCGAAGACATCTTCGTCTTTGTGCAACGAGTCAAAGGGGCGTTCGACGCCACGCTCTATAAGCAAATCCTTGGCGCGGCGAATGAATTCAAGGAAGGGGATCAGCATGTCGGCGTCGCGGCAACGGATGCGGCCTCGCGCGCGACGGCCCGCGAACTCATGGGCAACACTCGGCTCGCTCAAATCGACGCCCACCCGCCATTGACCGACCTGCTCTTCGGCTTCATCAAACAGTGCCTCGATCCGGCGGCCTCCGCAAAATCCGCGCGGCTCACGCTCGGCGAACTCAAGCAATTTCTCCTCACGTCCAACGCCGACGCGATTCACTCGGTCATGCCGGGCCTCTCCAGCGATGTGATCGGCTGTGTCGTCAAGCTGCTGACCAACAACGAACTCATCGCCGTCGGCGCGAATATTTTTAACCCCCTCCCCGGCAGCCGGATCGGTGCGAAAGGGTATCTCGGCGCGCGGCTGCAACCGAATTCGCCAACCGACAACATCGACGATATTCGTTGGCAAGTTTTTGACGGTTGGTCCTACGGCGTGGGGGATGTCGTCCTCGGCACCAATCCGGTCTCGAGCGATCCGACCTCAGTCGCCGCGATCGAAAGGATGCTGTACGACCTGCTCGTCACATTCGGGCTGCAAGAGGCGCTGCCGAATTGCGTCCTCTCGCATATTGATGTCCAGGCCGCGGTCGAAAAAACTCAGCCCGGCACGACCGGGATCTGGTTTCAAAGCATCGCGGGGAGTGACGCGGCGAACGCCACGTTCGATCTCACGCTCGACAAAATGACGGCCTATGCCGACGCGCGCGGCGGGCAATATGGGCTGTACTTTGAGACGGGGCAGGGGGCCGATTTCACCAACGGCCATGCCCACGGCTATGACATGGTCCTGCACGAGTCGCGGAAATACGGCTTTGCCCGCGCGCTCGCGCAGCGCGTCAAAGCGGCCCAAGCACGAGCGGGGAGCCGCTTCGAGCCGTGGGTCCATCTTAACGACGTGGCGGGCTTTATCGGGCCGGAAGTTTTTCGCAGTCGCGAGCAGTTGGTCCGCTGCTGCCTCGAAGATATCGTGATGGGAAAGCTGCACGGGCTCTGCCTGGGGCTGGACGTTTGCTCGACGCTGCACATGGATGTTTCGCTGGACGATCTCGATTGGTGCCTCGATCAGATTCTCCCGGCCAACCCCGCTTACCTGATGGCGTTGCCGACCAAGATTGATCCGATGCTCGGCTATCTCACGACCGGGTTTCAGGATCACGTCCGGCTGCGGGAAAAATTCGGCTACAAAGTGAACGACAAGATGGCGCGGTTTTTTCAAGAGATCGGCGTGAGCGATGCTGCCGGGAAGCCGACCGCGCACTTTGGCGATCCGCGGTGGGTCTATTTGAAATATCAACGCAAAAAAGGTGACGTGCGGAGCGACGCGGAAATCCTCGCCGATGGCGACAAGCAAATGTCCGCCGTGCGCGGGCGAGGCGTGTTCTTGGCCCAGGGACACGGCGCGCGGCCGCACGATTTGGAGCCGCAACTTGCCCGTGATATTCAGCGGATTTATACCGATTCAAAGAAATCAATCTGGGCCGAACTCGATCCGAAATACATCGCCCAGATTCCCGCCTCGCAGCATATAATGACGCGCTCCGCCGATCGCACCGATTTCATTTTGCATCCGACGAGCGGCGAGCAACTTAGCGATGCGGCGCAGAAGACGGTCGCCGAACTTCGCCGCCGGCACGATGGCAAATTCAATG
>Ga0163144_10024883_pt1 | contig 11723 bp, 4 predicted proteins | sample OliLak19BULKMAT1_FD_123175 | JGI IMG/M metagenome (GOLD analysis project Ga0163144, IMG submission 123175) | Freshwater microbial mat bacterial communities from Lake Vanda, McMurdo Dry Valleys, Antarctica - Oligotrophic Lake LV.19.BULKMAT1 | ecosystem: Environmental > Aquatic > Freshwater > Lake... | reverse complement strand
GCCAGCACGCCACCGTCGGCAAACTGGCTCATTCCCAGCGTGTTGGGCAGTTCGACCCATTCAACAGCATCGACATACACCGCCAAATACCACTCATGAATTGCCTTAGGCGCAACCCCGAGTAGCAGCGCAAAATTACCCGTCACCATCAGGCGTTGAATGTGATGCGCATAGCCGTAATCCAGCGTTTGCGCCAGCGTATGGCGCAGGCAGTTCATATCGGTTTTGCCGCTCCAATAAAAATCCGGCAGCGGCTGCTGTGCATTGAGCGCGTTTTCGAGCAAATACCCTGGCATGCGCAGCCAGTAAAGCCCGCGCACAAATTCCCGCCAGCCTAAAATTTGCCGCACAAAGCCTTCAACCGAAGCCAGCGCCGCATTTCCGGAAGCATAGGCCGCAATCGCGGCATCAATGACCGCGCGCGGATGCAGCAGCTTCAAGTTCATCGCCGCCGACAGCCTCGCGTGGTAGAGCCACGGCTGATCTGTCCACATGGCGTCTTGAAAATCGCCGAAATACGCCAGCCGGTGTTCCACGAAATCGGCGAGTGCAGCCTGCGCTTGTGCCGGCGTGGTCGGCCAATCAAAGTTCGTTAATTTTCCAGGATGATCTGCGAAATGGCACTCAACATCTTCGATTGCCGATCTAACTAAAGCATCAGGTTGAAATTGCAGCGGCGCTCGAAATAACCCAGGGCCTTTGCGGCCAAAGGATTTACGATTGACTTGATCAAAATTCCAGCGCTCGCCCACTGGCTCATTGCCCTTCATCAAAATGCCGAGTTTTTTCCGAAAATGCCGATAAAAATGCTCTAACCGAAACTCCTTTCGGCCTTTCGCCCAAATCTGAAAATCATCCAAATCAATCAAGAAATGCTGATCCGGCCGCTCGTCTAGTTCCAGCGCCAGCGCTGCAAAACATGCCCGCAGCTGGGTTTGCACCCGATAATCGCCGGGCTTAACCCACACCCCGCGCGCTGGCTTCAACTTTTGAACGCTGGCGCTGAGCGCATCAGTTAGACCGGTAAAACGCGCGGCGGTGCTGTCAGCAATCGTGCTGTAGTCCACCTGCCAACCGCGCGCGCGGCACGCAGCTGCGAACTGCCGCATAGCCGCAAAAAATAGCGCGATCCGAGTTTTATGGCTCCAAACATGGGTTGATTCTTCTGGCACTTCAGCCATCCAAATGACATCTTGCGCCGGATCAAAGTCAGCGAGCGCCAGGGACTGCGGATCCAGCTGATCGCCTAAAATTATCACTAAATTACGAACCGTCGCGGCCATTGCTTTTCACTCGTTTTAACGCGCACTGGTGTTGCACGCGGCTATTTTAATTGCGCTTATTGCGCTAATTTTCTGGGCGAAGTAAAGCTCAACTCGCAGGATGTTTGCGTGAAAGGCAAATAGCGGAGCGTCATTTTGAACGCTCAGCGAACTTGTGGCTTGTTCACACCCGCAATTTGTCGGACCGATGCTGAGCGGCATTTGGTACACATTGCTGCACACCGCGAAATTCCGCTACAACCCCTGCTGCGCGCATTGCATGCAGCGATGCGCTGCATAGAGGTGCTCGATGGTGACTTCATGAGCATGCACCGAACCTTGAGCCTAAAACTGTTGCGAGATGCTGATGGCAGGCCGGTATTGGCCGCTGCAATCGCTTTGGACGCAACAATTTGGTCAGAGGATCATGATTTCTTCGGAATCGGCGTTGCGAGCGTGGTTTGTCACAATGTCGAGCTTTGGTTGAGCAACCCAGAATTTGGCGCGCTTTCAGCGAAAATGGCTGACCATTGAGGCCGCCTAAGCCGAAGTGAATTTGGCAGGCGAAACGCTTTGAGATCGAAAGACAAAATTGAATTTAGCGTGGCGCTCATTCTTCGTTGGCACAGCGAATGCGACTTGCACTGATGCTAACCTCACAGCAAAATTTTCGCCAAACTCATTATCCATGACAGGCTCATCATCTGTGACAGGCTCATCTTTCATACGCTTCATAAAACGAACCATCAAGCCATTTTTCAAATCTATCAAGCACCTTGGCATTCAGTTGCTTAAAAAAATTACCACAGCGCACCCAAACGGCCACTTCTATTCGCCGGTGGTAAACCCAGACGAACTAAACGAATACGTCGAGGCGCTCTATCCAAATGAGCCGATAGCCTATGGGATTGATTTCAACCGGCAAAGCCATGTAGAGCTGATCGCACATGCGCTAAAGCCCTTCATGCCGGAATACGATTATCCAGAAACCGGACCAGAAGATTTGAATTTAGACTTTTTCTACACGCGCAACAGCCAATTTAGCTGGCTAGACGCGCGCGCGCTTTACAGCTTCCTGCGCTATTGGAAGCCTAAGCGAATTGTTGAAGTGGGTTCTGGCTACTCAAGCTTATTAATGGCGGACGTTAAAAAGCGGTTTTTAGACGCTCAAACGATTTTGCAATGCGTTGAGCCGTTTCCTAGGCCGTTTTTGTATCGCGCTGATTTGGGCTTTGAATTGATTAAACAGCGGGTTCAAGATGTACCAATAGCTTTTTTCACGTCTCTTGAGGCAGGCGATTTGCTGTTTATTGATAGCTCCCACGTGTGTAAAACCGGCAGTGATGTGAACTACTTATATCTGAAGGTTTTGCCCCAGCTAAAGCCCGGCGTTCGCATCCATATTCACGACATTTTTCTGCCCAGCGAATACCCCAAAGAATGGGTTTTTAAGGAAAATCGCAGCTGGAATGAGCAGTATTTGCTGCACGCTTTGCTTATATTTTCGAGTGGGTTTCGCGTGCTGTTCGCCAATTATTTTGCGTTTCAGCAATTTCCCGAGGAGATCATTGATGCGCTACAGCATCCGAAACGCTGCGGATTTGGCGGCGGTAGTTTTTATATTGAGCGGATTTAACTTAGCGCACATTTGGCGCCAGCGGTCGCGTCTTGGGCTTTATAGCGCTGAACCTCGGCAAGCAACGATCGCGACAAAAAATCCTGACACAGCCGACATTTGGCGTTTGACTCGGAATAAATTGCGCACGATTCGCACAATGAATAAACGATGCGGGTATCTGATGTTGAGGGGGATGCTGCATGCGTTCCATTATTGATTTAACCGCGCCCATGGCAGATGCCGCGCGATTGCTAGCTGAGCAGCGGGGTGTTTCGCGAGCAGAAATTGTGAAGCGCGCGCTTAGGCGCTTTTTGGCGAAATCCCAGCAGGCTGGGGCGTCGCACCTTATGGGTAACCAGCACTAATTTTGGTTGCTGCGGCCATACAAACTTCTGCACGCTCAGCTTTCGTCAGCTAGCAGTGCATCCAGCTGCTGGTGGCTTAGATTGGCCTGCTGGACGCTTCGCGACAGCGTCTGCGCAAGTCGGTTCGCGTAAAAATACGCGCATTGCTTCGTAGTCTTGAGCGCTAACCATCACTCCAATCAATCGTTCTTGGTGCAGAACGCGTACAGGCTGGCGCTGGGCTAGATCCAAAAATTCGCCAAATCGGGTTTTGGCGTCGTTCGCGGTGAAGGTTTTCATGGTAGCTCTGAATTTATTGCCGGGTTGACTTTGGTTGCAAGCCTAACGTAATCGCACGAATCAATTAAATCGCGCGATCTAGACTCGGGCATTCCCCTTATTTGTGATCGCAGCATGCTTTTTGCGGAAATTTTATCAGCGTAAGGCGCGCGTAGTCACTTGAGCCAGCAGCTAGACCTAATTGCGATCGGTCGCAACATAACGACGCGTTGCAACCTCGTTCGCGCTTGCAGCGCATAATCGAGTCAGTGCCGTTGCGCGTGTGAATTTAAATAAGCTTGGGCAAACCGTTGGCCTAGTTTGCGCAACGCCTTTCGGCTGAAAACTACAGGCCACTCATTAAATGGCAAAATGTGCAGAAATTAGAGATTTGCGTTCTGCTCGCGATCCCTGAACAAAGCCGTGAGATTTACCACTAGTGAGTCCAAAAATCAGGCGACAAATCTGTCAGCGCGTGCGCTAAATTCAGCCCTTAGTGCGCGGCAACTTAAGTTTTGCTGCGGCGCAATAAGTAGCTCGCTGTGTCGCCATGAAACGACTGCTGCTTTACTCGCCGCTGCACTTAAGCTTTAATGCCAGCTAAGCCTGCAATCAGTGGCTTTGTCTGGCGCTTAGCGGCCCTGATCAAGTTCGTCATGCCAATTTTAATATTGGCGCACTTTTTTAGAGGTACTGAAAATGGCTTCCAGAACCAATGAAATTTAAAATGCGAGCGCTGAGTGCGAGGGGCATGCGATGAAGCTGGGCGGTTACACAGTTCAGGAAGTCATTTACGCATTTGCCGAAACGGTCGTTGCACGCGCTAAATCCGACGCTGGCGAGCAGGTCGTTCTGAAGTATCAGAGTAATAGCCAGCCCTCGCCGGATTTAAACGCACGCTGGCAGCATGAATACGCCGTTTTGCAGTCAATTCAATCCAAATGGGTGATCCGTCCGCTGGGCCTCAAGCAGGTGGATTACGCGTTGGTGTTGGTTCTGGAGGATTTTGGCTCCTGCAATTTGGCGCATTTGGCGGCCCAGAATACCAATCCAAACATTGATTTAGCCGATCGCATTGCCCTGGCATTACAGCTTTGCGAAGCGCTTAGCGCGGTACACGAACATCGCTTGATACACGGCGATGTTTCTTCAAAAAACGTGCTTGTTGACGTCGTCGGGCTGCGCCTAAAACTGTGCGATTTTGGTCTGTCTACCCGCCTTGATCACGAGCAAAAGCCTGGACACGACGGGATTTTGCGTGGCACCCTGGAATATATGTCGCCCGAGCAAACCGGGCGCACCAATCTCGACGTTGATTATCGCAGCGACTTTTATTCCTTAGGCGTGACGCTTTACGAGCTGTTCTGCGGCCGCACGCCATTCCAATCGAACGACCCAATGACGCTGCTGCACGCGCAGATCGCGATCACGCCAACACCGCTGCATATTTTAGACCCAGCCTTTCCCGAGACGCTTTCGAAAATTGTCCAAAAGCTGCTGTCCAAATCGCCAGATGATCGCTATCAGAGTAGTTTTGGCCTGCAGAGCGATCTGACCGAATGCGCGCAGCAGTGGCATCGATGCCGGCGTATTGAACCGATGCCGCTGGCCCGCGCTGACATCCCCGAACGCTTTTGCATCGCCAACAAGCTCTATGGGCGTGAAGCAGAAACCGCAGCCATCGTATCGGCGTTCGAGCGCATCAGCACTGGGCGCGCGGAACTGCAGTTGATCAGCGGCTACTCCGGCATCGGCAAAACCGCACTGGTGAGTGAGCTGCATCGTCCAATTATCGCTAGGCGCGGCTATTTCGTGCGTGGCAAGTGCGATCAGTACAGCCGAAATCAACCCTACAGCGCATTGATCCAGGCATTTCAGCAGCTGCTGCGGCAGCTTGCCGCAGAAGGCGAACAGCGGCGCAGCTACTGGCGTACAGAATTGTCGGCAGCGCTGGGTGAGAACGCGGCCGCAGTGAATGACATTATTCCCGGGCTCGCGCTGCTTATCGGTGTGCCCGCAGCGCTGCCGGTGCTGCCGGCGGCAGAGAATGAAAATCGCTTCCACATTGCGTTTTCCCAGTTTGTAAAAGCGCTTTCTTCGCGCGTACATCCTTTGGTGGTATTCCTTGATGATTTGCAGTGGGCTGATGCCTCAACGCTGAAGCTGATTGAGCACTTAGTGCGGGTGGACGCTGAGCTCTGCACGCTCATCATTGGCGCTTATCGCGATAATGAAGTCGATGATGTACACCCATTGCGGCTGGCGATTAACGCGATGGAGCGTGCGCAGCTGCCGGTAGCACACCTGCGTTTGCGTGATTTGAGCTTGGCTGAGGTGAGTGAGTTGATTGCCGACACCCTGCACAGCACGCCGGCTGAGGTGGCAACATTGGCGGCCCTATGCTTGGAAAAAACTCAGGGTAATCCGTTTTTCCTAAGCCAATTCTTGCGCGCGCTGGAGCAAAACGGCGAAGTACACTATGTGCGCAGTGAAGGCAGCTGGCGCTGGAACATTACGCAAATTCGGCTGCGCGGCATGACCGATAACGTCGTTGAGCTGATGCTGGAAAAATTGCGCACGCTGCACGAAGACACGCAAAACCTGCTGACCTTGGCGGCCCATTTGGGCGACAGCTTTGATATGCGCCAGCTGATGGCGGTGGGTGGCGCTGATGCGCTCAAGACCGCTGACGTGCTGTGGCCCGCGCTGCGTTCTGGCATGGTTTTGCCGGTGAATGAGGGCTACAAATTTTTACAGAATCCGGAAAAGCTCAAGACCGCGCGCTATCGCTTTTTGCATGACCGCGTGCAGCAGGCCGCCTACAGCCTGACCCTTGACAGTGAACGCAAAGCGCTGCAGCTGCGCAGCGGACGATTGCTGCTAGCTAGCAGCACCGAGAGCGAGCTCGAAGCGCGGCTATTTACGATTTTAGAGCTCTTCAATCAGGCCCTCGAGCTAGTTCAAGAACCCTCCGAGCGCGCACGCTTGTTGGAATTGAATGTTCGTGGTGGCCTTTGGGCAAAATCTGCCTCCGCTTTTACCGCTGCGTCGAGGCTGCTTAGGTGCGCTAAATCGCTGTTGCTGGAAAATGCTTGGCAGAGTCAACCGGAGCAAACCCTCGCGCTGTACAAGGGCTTGGCGGAAGCAGAATATTTATCGGGTAATTTCGCCGCCGCCGAGCGCCTCTATCCGGAAGGTATCGCTGCCACCGATAGCGCCATCGCCAAGGCAACGCTGTGTTTGGTGCAGGTTGATCAGTACCATATTCAAGCGCGTTTCATTGAATCGTACGAGGTGTTACTGCTAGCACTGAAGCTACTTGGGCGAAGCTTTCCCGCCGATGAGGCGCAAGCAGCCCAGCAGTTTCCTGCGGACTTTGCCTTGACTGAGCAGCTGCTGGAACCCTTCAGCGACGAACACTTGCTCGCCGCTGCTGAAATTACCGAGCCAGAATTTTTGATCGAGCTGCGGATTTACGCGGCCTTGTCGTTCGCGACTTACCAAAGCGGACGTTTCAATGCTTTTGTGGTCGATGGCTGCCGGATGGTGCAGGCCATTTTGCGGCACGGGCAAAGTGATCTTAGCTGCATCGGCTACGCCGCTTTCGTAACATCGATGTCAGCGATGGGGCGGCCCTACTCGCAATGCTATCGGATGGGGAAATTGGCATTGACGCTGGCCGAGCAGCGCGAAAACAAGCACTACCGAATTAATATTTATCAGTATTTCCCGGCTTTTTACCAACATTGGGGCGAGCCGCTAGCGAATACTTTTGCCTACATGGAAAAGGGCTTTGAGATTGGCCAAACCGGCATTAATCCGCTGTCTACCGGTTATTGCGCGCTGCTTCGTTCGGTCAACAAGTTTGTGCAAGGCGTGGCCCTGGATGAGCTGGAGTTGGAGTGCGAACGCGGGCTAAAGTTTTTGCAAATTAGCCATCAGCCGAACACTGAAAACATGCTGCATTACGGTGTGCTGCTGCCCGTGCAGGCGCTGCGTGCGAAATCCGTACACCCGTTAAGCTTTGATACCGCGCAATGCAGCGCAACAGAGTTTTTCAACGGCGACTATCAAAGCCCGTCAATCGTGCTGGCGTTCTATAGCGCGGCGATGATTCGCCATGCTTATTTCCTGGACGATCGCGCGCAATGGCAGCAATTTTCCGCCAACTTAGGGATTATCAGAGCCTGCTTGCCGGACAGCCCGACGTGGACTGAGGCGAGTTTCTACGTAGCGCTAGGGCTATTTCGGGAAGAATTTGCCGACCCAGATCAGCGGGAGGCAAATTACCGCGCCGCGCAGCTGCATTTGGAATGCTTCAACGTTTGGGCTGAGGGATCTGAGGAAAATTTTCGGCACAAATACTTGCTGCTTGCCGCCGAAGCTGCGCGCATACGCGGCGACGATAAAGCCGCTATGGATTTGTATGCGCGGGCAATTGACAGCGCAAAAGATGCGGACTATCCCGCCTGCGAAGCGTTAGCGAACGAGCTTTATGCGCGCTTTTGGCTAGCGCAAAACCAGCGTCAGCTGGCAAGCAATTTCATTCGAGAGGCGCATTTCCACTATCGCCGCTGGGGCGCGCTTGCCAAGTGCCAGCATATTGAGCAGCATTGGCCCAACATAACCTTTCGCGTGCTTGAACAAAGGCAAACGATGAGCAACAAGACAGCAACCTTTCGCAACGTCTCCGAGCAAACCGGGCTGCTCGATTTGCAGTCATTGCTTAAAGCCAACCAGCTGATTGCAAAAGAAATTCAGCTCGACTCGCTGCTACAAAAAATGCTTGAAGTGTTGCTGGAAAACGCCGGCGCAGAGCTAGGAGCCATCATTCTCGATGATGATGACCAGCTGATCGTGGAAGCGGCAGGCGGAGTGACCGAGGGCCGCCGCGTGCACTGTGAGCGCATTCGCAAGCGCTTGGCGGATTACGTCGATAACGGGCAGCCGCTGCTGCCCCACACTATCATCGAATACGTGCGCTTGACCCGCGCTGCGCTAGTGCTCAACAGCCCAGCTGCGGACGAGCGCTTTTCCAATAGCGTCTACTTGCGCCAACGCCAACCGAAGTCGGTGATCTGTATGCCGGTGGTCACTCAGGGTAAATTAGTGGCCTTGGTCTATTTGGAAAATAATCAGCTGGACAACGCCTTCACTGCCAAACAGCAGATGACGCTGGAGCTACTTAGCGGGCAGGCCGCGATTTCCTTGGTGAATGCGCGCTTGTACGAAAGCCTGGAGCAAAAAGTGATGCAGCGCACGGAAGAGCTGCGCCAAATGAGCTTGAAGGACGGCCTCACCGGCATCGCCAACCGCCGCTCTTTCGATGAACGATTGAGCTTTGAGTGGCGTCGCAGCCTGCGCAGTGGCGAACCGATTTCGCTGCTGATGGTGGATATCGATCATTTCAAGCAATACAACGACCACTACGGCCATCTTGAAGGCGATTACTGCATTACTGCGGTCGCGCAGTCACTGCAGGGCGTGGTGAGCCGCGCGAGTGATTTGGTGGCACGCTACGGCGGCGAAGAATTCGCGATTTTGTTGCCGGAAACGGGTGCCGATGAAGCAAATCGCATCGCCGAAATTACCTTACGCAACCTAGCCGCGCGTGCGATCCCGCACGCAAATTCGCCGGTCAGTGAGCACGTCAGCCTAAGCATCGGCATCTGCACCTTGACTGTAACGCCGGAATCACAGGCTGCCAGCTTAATCAGCCAAGCGGATCAAGCACTTTATTACGCTAAGCGGCGTGGGCGAGCGCAGCTTTGCCATTTTGCTGGTCTGGCGTAATTCGGCCAACGTTCTTTAGTGCAGCGCCGCTGGATCACCAGCGCTTTGATGCGCTCAAGAATTTGTACGGCTAGTGTCGCTCTATGTCCGCCGTGGTTTCTACCGCTGTACTCGCGTCGAACGTGACAGCGGGCGCGCTTAGATCTTTCAATACTTCTGGCAAAACCAGAATAAACAGCACGCCTGCACCGGGTGTGCTTTCGCAGCGCAAACTGCCCTGCAGCAATCGTGTTGCAAGATTCCAGGTGATGTGCATGCCCAGGCCCGAGCCGCCCTGACCGCGACGCGTCGTGAAAAACGGGTCGAAAACTTGGCGCTTGACCTCCGCGCTCATGCCACATCCGTTATCGAGATAGCGAATTTCGATCTGACGCTTGATGACGCCCGTGCTATCACGCTCAGTCAATACGCTGCAGTGAATCTCGATCACGCCGTTATCGATGCCAGCAAATCCATGCACCAGGGAATTCATGACAAGATTGACTAAAATTTGGTACAGCGCGCCTGGATAGGTATCGAGCATCAGCGTTTCTGGGCAAACAAGGGAAATTTTATGATGTGTGCGCTTCAGCGCGGGATTTAGCGAGATTAAAACCTGCTGAAAATAGTCTTTTAGCTCAATTTCGCGGCGCTGTTCGCTGCTTTGATCGACCGCAACTTGCTTAAAACTGCGTACCAGTTCGACCGCGCGATAAAGGTTTTTCATGATTAGGTTGGAGCCTTGCTCTGCCATTTCCAGGAAACTGGTCATCGCTGAGCGTGACAGCGTATTGGCCCGAAACTGCATTGCGGTTTGCTTGGCCTCAACTTCAACGGCTGAAGCTGCGGTCACGGCGATCCCCAACGGCGTGTTGATTTCATGAGCGACACCGGCAACCAGCCCGCCCAATGCCGCCAGCTTTTCAGACTGTACGAGCTGCGATTGGGTATCGGTGAGCTTGGCTAGGGCTTCATTAAGCGCCGAATTTCGCTCATTTAGCTGCGCTGTTCTGGCTTCGATCCGGCTTTCTAAAGTTTCATTGAACTGTCGCAGCTGTAAGTCTACCGACTCGCGCGCGGCGTCGTGGCGCTGGACTTGCGTAAGCATGTCGTTAAAAACGTGCGCTAGCGTGCCAAGCTCGTCTTGTGACAACACTTCTGCCCGTAAGGCATAGTTGTTGGTGCTGGTGATATTGGCCGCGATGCTGACCAATTCGTTGACTTGACGGGTTAGCACGCGTTGAATCACCCGGCTCACGAAGTAGGCAATCAATACCGAAACTAAGATGAGGCCAGCGACAATCAGCGTGAATCGGCTGATCATTGCACTGATTGAGCTCAAATCAATCGTCAAGCGAAGCGCGCCGACTACTTGGGATTCTGCCAGGACGGGTCGCACAACCACTAAACGACCCTGCGCTAGGCTATTGAGCCAATATTCGCCCGGCTTTTGTAGCGGCAGCGCCGAGCTTTTGTTGCCAGCGCGTTGAAAGCTTGCGAATGGGCGGGAATGCGTCGCGCTGAAATCAAAATCGCTGCTGGCCTCGTCAGTATTGCTATCGGTAAACAGCTCCGCTGAAAGAACCTCGGTAGCAGAAGTCAAGTTTGCCAATAAGTATTGCGCCGCATTGGCATCGTCAAAGGCCAATGCTGCTGACGAGTTTGCTGCGGTGATTTCGGTCAAAGTAATGCTACGGGACAGCAAACTGGCCCGGAATGCCGAGGCTTGGTGCGTGCCGACGGCAAAACTGGTCAAAATTAGGCAAATCAGCGCGATCATGGTGCTCATCAGTAGCACCTTATTGCCGAAGCTCAGCTGTGCTAGCCATTGCCGCAAGTACGCCAGTGGGCGCTTGTACTTAGGCGAATTTGATCTAGGCGAAGCTGACTCCAAAATAGTCATAAAAAACGCACCAGCTGCATCAGCTGAGAACTCAGCTTGAAACTGCCATCTGCGATGCGTTCCCGTTTAGCGTAAAACACCAAGCGCGCATCGCCAGCTGCACGCTGTTCCCGCACCAGTGCGAGGTGCCCGCCCTGGTTTAACGCGGCTAAAGTGCTAACCACTAATAAGGTTTGGCCTTTGACGGTATCTTCGTCAACCTTCGGGAAAGAGACGCCAAAAAGCATATGGCAGCCTACGCTTGCACCGAGCTTGCCGCCAGAACTGGAATCACTATCTTTCACCACACGCACCATCAGTTGGCGCTGGTTCGCAACCGGCTTGGTGGTCGCAGCCATCAGCAGTTCCACCATTTTCTTGGAGGTGCTTGCCGCCACGCACAGGTTGATTGGCGCTTGTGCATTCGCGAAAGAGGCGTCCGGCCAGGTTACGAAAAAAGCCAAGCGATACAAAAAAGCCGCACGCACCGAATCTTCTTTGCTTGGCGATTGCGCAGCGGCGTTATTGACTGCACAGCTAAGCAAAACCATCACGCAGCAAACCAT
>Ga0163144_10024882_pt1 | contig 11723 bp, 12 predicted proteins | sample OliLak19BULKMAT1_FD_123175 | JGI IMG/M metagenome (GOLD analysis project Ga0163144, IMG submission 123175) | Freshwater microbial mat bacterial communities from Lake Vanda, McMurdo Dry Valleys, Antarctica - Oligotrophic Lake LV.19.BULKMAT1 | ecosystem: Environmental > Aquatic > Freshwater >... | reverse complement strand
CCCCCAGAAAAGCTCTCGCTCGGTCTCGCGGGCTATTCCGACTACTGGTATTCCGCGTACGATCCCCGCACGGGTGTCTCACGCACCGTGGGTGAGGACATCGGCTACGTGCGGCTGATGGAGATTCTCAGAAGCGCCGGAGCGACGCCAGTCTGGGACGCGACGCAGAAGGCCTGGGTCGCAATGTGGGAGACGCACGGCGTCTTTGAGCACGCATGGATCGAGGATGCGCGTGCATTCGAGGAGAAGCTTGGCCTTGTGCGGCTGCATCGACTCCGCGGCTACTCCGTCTGGTTGCTCGGCGATGAAGACCCGCGCACGTGGGAGATTGTCGGGGCGGTGCGGCGCTGAGGTACGGCACTGAGGTACGGCGCTGAGTCTCGGGCCTGCTACTCCTCGACGATCGTCGCGTAGTCCACAAAGAGCTCCTCACCAGGCGCGATATCGCGCAGCGCTTCGAACCACGCGCCCTCGTCGATCGATTGCACGTTCGGCTGCTCCGCGTGATTCAGGAAATGGACCAGATCCATTTTCTTGAACCCATCGTCGGGCAGGTGGTAGTGCGTCTCATCGAACAGGCAGTACGTCTCCACGAGGTGCCGAGCATGATCCGGCAACGCGTCGATCTCCGCGCGTGGGACGGCCACGTAGCCGTCGGCTCCCCCACGCGGCGGCGTGAAGATGTCGCGGCATCCCTGCGGGATGGCGCGGATGGCGAAGACGCCAATGCCGGCGACCGGCGAGGGGCGGAGCGCCACGTACGTCTGGTGGCGGAGTTCGTCGAGCAGACGCGCGTAGGGCAGATCCGACATCGAGGACACTGAGGACCCTGAGGATGAAAGCGTGAACTCCGAGAACGCAGGAGGCCCTGCAAGCAGTGATGCTCGCAGGGCCTCGTACGCTATCGGGACGGCGGGATTTGAACCCGCGACCCCTTCCACCCCAAGGAAGTGCGCTACCGGGCTGCGCCACGTCCCGTCCGCAACCTGCTCCAGCACGGACAGAACGCGAAAGCTAGTCGGTCCCTCGTCGCCAGTCTACCGACCGGGATTCGGCGCGCGCCAACTCAGCCGAACAGCCCCTCGATCGACAGGTACCGGTCCCCGGTGTCGTAGCAGAACGTCAGCACCCGACTCCCCGGCGCCATGGACGGGATGGTCTGGGCCACCGCTGCCAGCGAGGCACCGCTGGAGATCCCGAGGAAGATTCCCTCCTCCTTGGCCGCGCGCTGGGCGTAGGCGAAGGCGTCCTCTTCCGTCACCTGGACCGTCCCGTCGAGCACACTGCGGTCGAGATTGACCGGCACGAAGCCCGGGCTTATTCCCTGCAGCTTGTGCGGCGAGTGCGTCCCGCCGCTGATCACCGGAGACTTCGCCGCTTCGACGGCCAGCGTCTTGAGCGCCGGCATCGTGCGCTTGAGCACGCGGCTCACGCCGGTCAGGTGGCCACCCGTCCCGACCCCCGTGATGAGATAGTCGAGCCCCTCGGGAAAGTCCGCGAGAATCTCCTGCGCAGTGGCCGTCTCGTGAATCGCTGGGTTGGCAGGATTCTCGAACTGCTGCGGAATCCAGGCGTCGCCGATCTCGGCCTTCAGCTCCTCGGCCTTGGCAATCGAGCCCTTGATGCCCACTTCCTTGGGCGTGAGGACGAGTCGCGCGCCAAAAGCGGTCATCACGCGACGCCGCTCGACGGACATCGACTCGGGCATCACGAGGATGCACTTGTAACCCTTCGCTGCCGCCACCAGCGCCAAGCCGATGCCGGTGTTCCCCGACGTCGGTTCGATGATCGTGGTCGATGGCTTCAGCAGGCCGCGCTGCTCGGCGTCGGCGATCATCGCGTGCGCGATGCGGTCCTTGATCGAGCCGCCGGGATTGGCGCGTTCAAGCTTGATCCAGACCTCGACCTGCGGCGCGATATGCGTGTACAGGCGATTGAGGCGGACGTGCGGCGTATTGCCTATGGAGTCGAGAATGGAGTCGTATCGCATACCTGAAGTATGCGCGAGCGCGCTTGAAAGTGCCGCCCCCACCCCTACTGGCCCATCTGATGGACCCCGATCGTCGCGAGAAAGAGCGCGAGCAACCCCGCCATCACACCGAGCCCGAAGTAGAGGCGGCCTAACGCGGCGTACTTGCTCTTCGTGATCACCGCGAGCGCGTGCAATGCGTCCGAGAGCTCGGTCGTGAGATTGTCCATCCGCAGCTGGTCCCAGAGCGCGCGATGCTCCTCTCGGCTCCGTTGCGCCACGTCCGAGTGGAAGAGCACGCGCATCGAGACCCCAGATTCGACTCGGCTCGGCAGCTCCACGACCTGGCGATGCCGCGTGCCGCGAGGACGCAACGCCTCGATCGCCTGCAGGACGTAGAACACCGTCACGAGCACATAGGCCGCCAACTCGACCTTCACGATCACCCCGATCGGTCCGCCGGACGGCAAGAGCGATTCCCCGCCGCGCACCACGAGCAGGACAAGCACCGCATTCAGCACACTCATGACCACGAGCGCGAAACGCGCCTTGCGGTCCCCGAGCTCAATCAGATCCTGCGCCATCTTCAGGGCGTTGATCTGCGCTCTGTACCGGCCTTCCGGGTCCAGCAATCCCTGCTCGGCCTCGAGCTTGCGGAGCGCCTTCTCGGCGGGGTCGATCGCCTTCTCAGGCTTACTCGGTGTCGGTTCGGTCACGGGGGAAAGGTACGACACCGAGCGACCGCGGCGGGAGTGCAAGGAACGTGGCCTTCCCTGCCCTCGTTCGATATCATGTGGGTTCGTCACCTCCCCTCTCGGGTCCCGCCTCTCATGATCTTCCTCACCGGCGCGACCGGCTACATCGGTGGACGTCTCGCGCCGCGGCTGATCCAAGCGGGATACCCGATCCGCTGTTTCGCCCGCAGCCGCGCCAAGCTCCGTTCGCGTCCCTGGGCGGAGAGCGAGCAGGTCGAGGTGATCGAGGGAGATGCGAACGACGAGCGCGCACTCACCGAGGCGATGCGCGGTTGCCAAGCGGCGTATTTCCTGATTCACTCGATGGAGGTGGCGGGGCACGATTATCGAAATCGCGATTTGGCGATCGCCCGCACTTTCGGCCGCGCCGCCGAGGCGGCCGGAGTGAAGCGCATTATCTACCTCGGTGGGCTCGGCGCCGACACCGATACGCTGAGCGATCACCTCTCCTCGCGGCGCGAAGTTGAGCATGCACTCGGCGAAACGGGCGTCCCCGTCACCGTCTTCCGTGCGGCGATGATCATCGGCTCCGGGTCGGCCTCGTTCGAGATCCTCAGATATCTCGTTGAGCGGCTCCCCGTGATGCTCACGCCGCGCTGGGTGCGCACCGAGGCGCAGCCCATCTCGGTGCGCGACGTGCTCTGGTACCTCATCACCGCGCTCGAGACGCCAGAGACCATCGGCCGCACGATTGAGATCGGTGGTCCAGACGTGGCGACGTACGAGCAGATGATGCGCGAGATGGCGAGCCGTCTTGGCCTACCGCGCCGCATCGTGATTCCGATTCCTGTGCTGACGCCGAAGCTCAGTTCGCTCTGGATCCACCTCGTGACGCCACTCGGCGCGGGGATCGCGCAGCCGCTCGCCGAAGGGCTGCGCAATCGCGTCGTCGTGACCTCGGACGTAGCACAGCGATTGATGCCGCATCGCTGCCTCACCATTCCGGAAGCGATGGACGCTTCCATCACGCGTATCGAAGCCGGCGCAGTCGAGACCGCGTGGTCGGACGCTGGGCCCATTCCCGGCGACCCCGATTGGTCGGGGGGCACGGTGTTTCATGATCAGCGGGTGACGACCACCTCGGTCGGCCCCGAGCACATTTGGCAGTCGATTCTCTGCATCGGTGGCGATCGCGGCTACTACACGTCGAACTGGCTCTGGACGGTGCGCGGCGCGTTGGATCGCATCTTCGGCGGCCCGGGGTTGCGGCGCGGGCGACGGAGCCCGACCGACCTGCGATTGGGCGATGCGCTCGACTTTTGGCGCGTGACGACGATTGAGCCGGGCAAGCGACTCGTGCTGACCGCGGAGATGTTGCTGCCGGGCATCGCGACGTTGTGTCTGCAAGTGGAGCCCGCCGAGTCGGGGAGCGGCTCGCGGGTGACGCTCGACGCGCGGTTCAGGCCGCTCGGACTGTTCGGGATTGCGTACTGGTATGCGGTGCTGCCGCTGCACGGGATCGTGTTCCCGGGGATGCTGACGGGGATCGTGCGGTCGGCGGAGCGGAGCGCGTCGGGCGTGAGCCAACCGGCGTGAACCAACTGGGGTGAACCAACCAGCGTGAACGCACGAAGGCCTCGGCACAGATGCCGAGGCCTTCGTAACGAACGGAGAGCGGGCGATGGGGCTCGAACCCACGACGTCCAGCTTGGGAAGCTGGCATTCTACCAACTGAATTACGCCCGCGTGTGGATGGAGTATACCCCGCGGAGCCCGACCCATCAAGCCAGCCAGGAGCCGCGGGGGGTCGGTCTGCTCGGGCAGGGGGCGGGCGCGGCCCGCCGACTCGCGAACATCCGTGTGGCGCGGATCCGCTCCGCCCCTGATTTTACAGCATGACCGCCATCCCCGATTGGCATACCCGCTCCCTCGCCCCCGACGAAGCCGTCCGCGGCATCTCCAGCGGAATGCACGTCTTCGTTCACGGCTCCGCCGCGACCCCCATCACGCTCCTCAACGCGCTCGCCAAGCGCCGCGACGTCGAGAACGTGACGCTCTACCACCTGCACACCGAGGGCGAGGCCACGTGGACCGCGCCCGGCTTGCAGGGCCACTTCCGCTCCGTCTCACTCTTCACCGGTGCTCCGCTGCGCGCCGCGGTGAACGACGGTCGTGCCGATCACGTCCCGATCTTTCTCTCGGACGTGCCCTCGCTCTTCCGTAGCGGACGCGTGAAGCTCGACGCCGCCATCGTCCAGCTCTCCACGCCCGACCGACACGGCTACTGCTCACTCGGCACCTCGATCGACGCCGCGCGTGCCGCCGTCGACTCGGCGCCGATGATCATTGCCGAGATCAATGAGCAGATGCCGCGCACGCATGGCGACACGAGCGTCCCCTTCGAGCAGCTCGAGGCCTTCACGCACACGGATCGGCCGTTGCCGGAGCATCATCCTGAATCTGAGACCCCAGCCGTTGCGCGGATCGGCGAGATCATCGCCGACTTGATCGAGGACGGTTCGACCTTGCAGATGGGCATTGGAGCGATTCCCGACGCCGTGCTCGCGCGACTCCACGGCCGCCAGAACCTCGGCGTGCACACCGAGATGTTCTCCGACCGCTTGGTGGATCTCGTTGAGGCGGGGGCTGTGAGCAATCGGATGAAGAACATCTTCCCGGGGCGCATCCTCACGAGCTTCGTGCTGGGCTCTAAGCGCGTCTTTGACTTCGTGCACGACAACTCCGAAGTCGAGTTCGTTGGGGCGGATGTGTCGAACGACACCGCACGCATCGGACGCAACCCGAAGGTGGTGGCGATCAACTCGGCGATCCAGATCGACATCACCGGGCAGGTCTGCGCCGACTCCATTGGCACGCGCATCTATTCTGGCATCGGCGGACAGTTGGACTTCATCCGCGGCGCCGCACGCAGCGTTGGCGGGAAGCCGATCATTGCGCTGCCGTCGACGGCGGCCGGCGGCAAGTTCTCGCGGTTGGTGACCACGCTCGCACCGGGGGCGGGCGTGGTGACGACGCGCGGGCACGTGCATTGGATCGTGACGGAGTACGGGGCCGTGAACCTGCATGCGAAGTCGTTGCGCGAGCGGGCCGATCTCCTGGTGAGCATCGCGCACCCGGACTTCCGAACGGAGTTGGCGCGGGACGCGCGGCACCCGCACTCGGCGTAACGGCTGGCCGGGGGCGGCCCGCCCCCCCTTGACAGCCGCGGTGCAGTCGTACTAGTGTATCGTCACACCGATACACTCGGCCCAACACCCGACCGCCATGTTCTCTCGCATCGACTCCCGCAGTCCCACCCCCATTTACGCGCAGATCGCGGATCGCATCCGCGTGGCGGTCGCGTCGGGGGAGCTACGCGCCGGGGATAGCCTGCCTTCGGTCCGCGCCCTCGCCACGCGCCTCCGCGTGAATCCCGCGACCATCGCCCAAGCCTACCGCGAGCTCGAGCGAGAGAAACTCGTGGAGATGCGCCAAGGCGCGGGCACCTTTGTCGCCGAGCTTGGCGCCGACACCCGCGCGCACGAACGCGAGGCCGCCGCGCGACGACTCGTGCGCGAGATGCTCACCGAGGCTGCCCGACTCGGCCTTGCCCCCGCCGACTTACGCGCGGCCCTCACTCACGAACTGCCGGAGACCCAGTGACCGACGCCATCCGCATCCGAGACCTCACCTGGCGCGCCGGCAAGGAGTTCGCCTTGCGCGATCTCTCCATGACCGTCCCCACCGGTGCCATCTACGGATTCCTCGGCCCCAACGGCTCCGGCAAGACCACGACCATTCGGCTGATGCTGGGCATGCTGGCCCCCGAGCATGGCACGATTGACGTGCTCGGCCACGCGATGCCGAAGTTCGCGCATCGCGCCCTCGCGAAAATCGGGTATGTCCCGGAGGTTGTGCATCTGTATAGCCGGCTCACGGTGGACGAAGCGATGCGCTTCCACAAAGCATTCTTCGCGACGTTCGACGACGCCGAAGCCGACCGCCTGCGCCGACGCTTCGGCCTGCGCGAGGACCAGCGGATCGGCGCCCTCTCCAAGGGCGAGTCCGGCAAGCTGATGATGCTGCTCGCACTTTCGCAGCGCGCCGAACTCTTGGTGCTCGACGAACCGACGGATGGCCTCGATCCGGTGATTCGTCGCGAGGTCCTCTCGGCACTCGTGGAATACGTGGACGTGCACCAGGCGACGGTCTTCATCTCGAGCCATCTCGTGCACGAGCAGGAGCGCATTTGCGACTGGGTGGGCGTGATGGATGGCGGGCGCATGGTGGCCGAGCTACCGATGCAGGAGTTCCGGAGCGGAATCAAGCGGTTGCGTGTCTTGAATGCGCCGCCGACGCGCGATGCGATGCCCTTCAGCGTGCTCTCACGCGACGAGATCTCTCTGCATCACGAAGATTGGGTGGTGCGTGGGTGGCAGCCGGAGATGCGGGAGTGGTTCCAGCGTTCGGGGGCGGAACTGCGCGAGATACAAGACCTCGACCTTGAAGACTCATTTGTCGAACTGCTGCGCGGTGCGCGCGGCGTGACCACGGAGGCCCGCTGATGTTCGCCATGATCTTGCGCACCCAATGGGCGTGGACCCGTGTCCTCGTCGCGTTACTCGCGCTCATTGCCTTCCTGACGCCCGTATTCGCGTGGCGGATTTCGGGGGGCAACGACCGCGCGCCCGGCGCGATGCAACTTATAAAGGGGCTCGTGCTGCTCGGCCCGATGCTCGGGTTCCTCGCGCTCTTCGGCTCGTTCGTGCTCGCGGTATATCCCTGGACGATCGATGCGGAGACGAAGCACGTGTATCCATTGTCGTTGCCGATCACGTGGTCGCGGTATGTGGGCATGCGGTATTTCGCGGGGGCGCTGACGCTGCTTGTGCCTGCGCTCGCCCTGTATGTCGGGAACCGGTTCGCCGTTTCGATGATCACGCTTCCGCCACTGCTGCAGGCGTACCCGGGGACGCTGGCGTTCCGCTTTCTCCTCGCGGCGCTCGTCGCGTACTCGGCCAGCTTCGCGTTGCAGTATCTCGCTGGACGGCGTGCCACCATCGTCGCCCTGCTCCTCGTACTCGTGCCGACCCTGATCTTCGCCGCCGCGGAGCTCGCTGGCGCGCGCGGCTTTGGCGATGCGGTCGGACGATTCCTCTTCGAGTGGCCCGGCCCGTTCAGCGTCTTCAGCCAGCCGTGGGTGCTGATCGATGTCTGACCGACCCCTGCGTCATGCCGCCGCGCTGGTCCTCGCGCTGACGTGTCTCACGCCGTGTGCGGCCGCGCTCGGCGCACAGACCGCGGCCGAGATGTCGCAACGCATCCACGCGATGCAGGACTCACTCCAGGCAACGCGGGCGCGCTATGACGCGCGGCGCGCGCGGGCGACGCTCCCGCTCAATGACTCCATCGTCACGGATGGCGTCACGGTGCTCTTTCACGCCGCCCTCGCGGCACGTGACCGTGCCGCCGTTCGGCAGGGCATTGCCGATGCGCGGTCCCTCCTCGATACACGCTTCGGCGCCGGGGCCGCGAAGCTCGTTGAGGGAACGGTCTGGAGTATCATGTCCGTCGCCCAGTTCGACGGCCGCGCTCCGACGGCGGGGTTCGTGGAGGGGCGTGTGCCCCGCGAACGGTCTCGCGTTGTGGGCATGCCGCTGCGCGCAGAGGATGTCGAGGACGTTGTGCTGCAACGCGCGGCGCATCGCCTCTTGGATCGTGCACCGGTGGTGGCGGCATTTACCGCGGGCACGTACGACTTCAACGAGCAGGATCGGCCGCTGTATATCGCCCAGAAGATGCTTGCCCTCAGTGCGTCCAGCGTCGCGCGCCGGTGCGCTGCCGGCGCCATTGGGGCGTGTCGCACGATTCTTGATTCGCACGCCGCGGACCAATGGTTCGCGGCCACGGATACCGTTCCGCCCAACGGCCGAGCGATTCCACCGGGTGTCAAGGCGAGTGTCTTGGGCGTGGCGCTGGAGCTGGGCGGCACGCGGGTGATTGATGCGCTCGCCAGACCGCAGGCCTCGGACGACGCGGTGGCGATCCTCGCAGACGCCGCCGGAGTCACGCCGGACTCCTTGCTGCATTCGTGGACCACACAGTTGCAGGCCGCGGCGACCGAGACGGCCGCGCCACCGTTCCCGCTCGCCGCGACTGCGGCGTTCTGGTGTGGGATCTTTCTGCTCGCGGCGACCCGCCGGAGGCCTCAGTGAAGCGCGTTGTGCTCGCCATCGTTGGCATCGTCGGCGCCTTCATGGCCTTCGTCGTACTCGTGCCTGACTTCTGGGCATCAACCAGCAACAGTCAGTCATGGCGATCGGAGAATCCCGATCTCGCAGCGTACGGCGATCTCATGGGCGCCCGTCGCGATTCTATTCTCCTCTTCCAGTCCGTCCGTGAGCGGCTCGTCGCACTTGAGACCGTTCGGCAAGGATCGATGACCAGGCGCACCACACGCGCTACGCTTGCGACGCGTGCGACGCGTGCGACGCTCACTGTCATCGCCGACCCCTCGCTCTCGGTGACGACGCGTACGGCGTTCGAACAGCGCGTCCGTAAGGAGCTCGCCCCGCTCGGCGATTCGCTCCGATACGCAATTCGCGTCCACGTGGTGCACGACTCCGCGCTCGGTGGAGAGTATCGCCGCATCGCGGTGTTGCCGCGCGATGACACGGAGCCCTGTGCCATTGTATTCTTGGTGCCGCGACCGCCGGGGATCGACGTGGTGCCCTCGGCGCGGGACCGACTGATCGGGACGTGCGGGTTGTACGCGACCTTCGGCGCACCAGGCCCCGGTATGCACCAGTGGCTTCTTGCGACGCGAGGCACCCGGGCGGTCAGCGACATCGCGATGCGGACAACGGGCCGCGGCGAACGGTATCGATTGACGGGTCCCGACATCATAATGGACCCAGAGGTCGCGGCCTGCATCGCTGGGAGTGATTCCGCGTGCGTCGCGACTTGGCGCCGCACCGCGTGGGTTCGAAACGCACTCGACCACGACTCCAGCTTCGACAGCCTGACGCGTGGGACCGTGCGGGCCTACCCCTCCTCCGCGATGAGTTGGCCGGGTCGCAACCTCGGCGAGCTACGTGGCGCGATGACCGATGCGCAGTTCGCCGAGCTCTGGCGCAGCACGAAGGCACCCGAAGAGGCCTACGAAGAGATCGAGGGACAGTCGATCGCACACGTCGTGCGGGACAGATTTCTCTTTAATCTGCAGCCGCATCGCCCCGGCCCGCTGCACGCAGACCTCCCGATCCTCGTTGGGATCGCCTTCGGCGCGGCCGCCGCGCTCCTCGCAATCCAACTGACAAAACGCGCGCGAAGTTGAGCGCGCCGCACCCACCTATTCGGGTGAGGCATCGGAGGGTGTCGTATGGGTATTCTGCCACATGAATCCCGTCGACACTCTCTTTGTCATCATCAGCACCGCCATGGTGCTCCTCATGACCCCCGCGCTCTCGCTCTTTTACGGCGGCCTCGTGCGCGCCAAAAGCATCCTCAACACGATGATGATGTCCCTCGTCGCGCTGGGGGTCGTTGGGCTGCTCTGGTCCTTCCTCGGCTATTCCCTCGCCTTCTCGCCGGGAAACGTTGTCCTCGGAGGACTCGACCACGCACTGCTTAAAGGTCTCGACGGCAGCGTGCGCGACGGGACCACCATCCCGTCCTTGCTCTTCTTCGGCTACCAAGGGACCTTCGCAATAATCACGGCCGCCCTGGTGTCCGGTGCAATCGTGGAGCGGATGCGCTTCACCGCGTACCTTGCGTTCCTCGGGCTTTGGACGCTGGCGGTGTACTCCCCCGTTGCCCACTGGGTCTGGGGCGGCGGCTGGATGCACAAGCTCGGCATTCTCGACTTCGCCGGCGGCACGGTCGTCCACATCACGGCGGGCACGGCGGCCTGGGTCGCGGCCACGATGGTCGGACCGCGTGAGAACCATGGGAGGCAGGCATTCCTGCCACACAACGTCCCGATGATGCTCACCGGCGCGGCGCTCCTCTGGTTCGGCTGGATCGGCTTCAACGGCGGCAGCGCCCTCGCCGTGAACGCCACCGCCGTGCAGGCGACGGTGAACACGATGCTCGCCCCGGCGGCCGCGATCGTCACCTGGATGCTCCTCGACTTCTGGCGCTTCGGCCGCGCGACCGCGGTCGGTGCTGGCACGGCACTCGTCGTGGGACTGGTGGCGATCACGCCTGGCTGCGGCTTCGTGAGCCCGATGGCCGCGATCATCATTGGCGCGCTCACCGCGATTCCCTGTCAGTTCGCGATTCACTACCGCGCCCGCACGCGGCTCGATGACTCGCTCGATGTGCTCGCCGCGCACGGCACCGGCGGCGTCATGGGCGCGATGCTCACCGGGGTCTTCACCACCGAAGCCTGGGGCGGTCCGGCCGGACTCCTCGACGGCAACGTGCGCCAGTTCCTCCTGCAAGGGGTCGGTGTCATGGCCACCATCGCGTGGACCGCGATTGCCACCTGGGGAATCCTCACCCTCATCCGCCTGGTCGCGCCCTTACGCGTCAGTGCGCGCGCGGAGGCCCGCGGTCTGGACGTCGGCGAGCATGGCGAGGAAGGGTATTCGGACGGCGAGGGCGCGATCCTCGTCCTCGCGACCCCCGCCGGACTCGTCTCCGCGACCGCGACCTATCCCATTCCGGCCTCGGAGAACGGCTCATGAAGCTCGTCGTCGCGATCATCCGACCGGAGCGCCTCTCCGCCGTACTTGAGGCGCTCTACCGCGCCGACGTGCGTGGGCTCACCGTGACCAAAGTGCAGGGCCATGGCGGCGAGACGGAGAGCGTCGAGACCTATCGCGGCACGACCGTGAAAGTCGACCTCGCGCCGAAGGTACGCCTCGAGATCGGCGTCTCCGAGCCCTACGTGCAGGCGACGATCGATGCGATCGTTGCCGGCGCGCGCACCGGCGACGTGGGGGACGGCAAGATCTTCGTCATGCCGGTGGAGCGCGTCGTGCGCATTCGCACGGGTGAGGAAGACGCCGCCGCTGTCACGCCGATCGGCTGACGGCGTTGAGGGGCACCGCGTG